>Ga0326597_10003266_pt1 | contig 23542 bp, 21 predicted proteins | sample RVTome_12_FD_203789 | JGI IMG/M metagenome (GOLD analysis project Ga0326597, IMG submission 203789) | Soil microbial communities from uranium-contaminated site in the Upper Colorado River Basin, Wyoming, United States - RVT100D185 | ecosystem: Environmental > Terrestrial > Soil > Contaminated >... | reverse complement strand
AAGTGAGGACGAAAGCCCGCGCCTCGACAGCCTCTACCGCCTCTTCATCGTGAGGCTCTGACTGGGCGAGCATGACGGCCACGATGATCGTCAGCACGACCCCGATCCCGGTTAGGGCCAATAGGAATTCACCTCGGCTGATTTTCATCCCGGGACTCGAGGCGGAGAGTCCGGCAATGGTGAGGATGCTCGCTGCGGCGAGGATGGCGATAATCGCCGCCCCTCCCGAGGTCATGTGGTTGGAGCGAATCAGCACAACTGCGAATGGAACCACAAGCAGGACCAGAGCTAACACTCCTGCCAAAGGAACGGAGATGGCGGCGCCCAATCGCGACTTCACCTGGGCGACTTCGCTGGCTGATTCCAGAACCGATGAGGGCATTGAAACCGCTTGTGTAAACGCCGCCGTCAGCCAACCCAGGGCGGCGCCACCCACCAATCCCAGCACCAGCGCCGACAGGACGGGCACCACTACTCGGCCCTCCACGCCTTCGATGGGCACTCCGAACGCCGAAGTCACCACCCCACCACCCACCAGCCCGAGAACCAATCCGGTGCCGATCCCCACCAATCCACTGCTTCGCGCCGAACCACCGAGAGCCATCCCTGCATCGATCCATCCCGGGATCGTGCGAGCCAGAGAGGCGACGATCAGCCCGAACACCATCGACAACAGAGCCGAGCCGAGGAGGAACAGTCGCGTGTTGACTTCAACCGCTGGGCTAAAGCGGCCCTCCTCCCCGACCACGGAAGCTCCGGGCAGCAACCAGGGCGAAGCTAGAAGTGCTCCAATCAATCCAAGGACAGCCCCTGTCAACGCTCCGACGCGGCCCGCCAGCTTGACCCTGGACCGAAGTGAAGCCGGAGGCACGACTTCCTCGACCTTCTTGGGTGCCAGGGGTGCTTTCACGACAACCGGCGCGGTCACGACGGGAGCCGCGACCGGTGCCGGCTCGGCCTCGACCGCGGTGGCAGCCGCAGCCGGCGGTGGGGACGCTGGCGGGGCCGACGTTGCGGCCACGGTGACCCCACCCGCCCAGGCCGCCAGCACTTCATCGACACTCATCCCACCGGCTTTGGCCCGGGCCTCGGCGGAACGTTTGACGATCGCCTCAGGGGCGGACAAGGCCTGGGCGGCAGCCGCGAGGTACTCGCTCATCGGCCTCCGAGGATAGGCGACCGCGGACCCGCCGAGTGTCGCCAGCTAGACCGGGTCACTGAGGATCGGGGGCGGAGGCGGCTCGTTCGGCCTCCTTCTCGCGGGCCTTTCTCTCGACCCGACGCAAGACGATGATCGCCAGGACGGCTGGGACGAGAAAGATCCCGATCTCGTCGATACCACCCATGTGCGCCAGGGGGCCGTGCATAAATGAAAGGCTATCGACCCAGAAGCGTTGCGAGGACCGACCTCGACAAGGTCAGCCAGCCAGGATGAAGAGACCGAGGCTGGTGAGGAGGACCATCAGGAGCAGCATGGCGTATTGAGATCGGACCGCTCCCAGACCCTTGAAATCGGCCAGGGCCCGATCATGGGCAAGGACCACCCCGGCGACGTGGCCGATGACGATCGTGCCCAACTGGATGTACCAAACGGGGATCGGCCCCAAGAAGAAGTTGATCTTGTAATTGCGGGTCCCGACCAGGTCCCAGCCAATTCCGAACGGATCCGAGATGTTGCTGATTAGTTGCTGGCCCTCAAACAGGATGAGAGTGAAGTAGTGGGCAAACGCATAAGCAAAGGCGATCGGGACCAGAGTATGAGCGAACCGGGCCGCCACGCGGGCGGCGGGAACACCTCCACCACCGAGGCGGACCGCGGCCACACATGCGAGAAAGTAGGCCGCCCCGATCAGACCGACCAGCGCGAGCATCAGGATGGTGCTCCCCAGCATGGTCGCACCGAATGACCCGGTGGCTGTCTCCCACCATTGCGTCGCCGAGAGCCCGTCATAGCTCACAGTTCCGATCATCACGATGACGAAGGGTGTGAGACCCCGCCATTCCGGTATGACAGTCAGGGCCTGCAGCCATCCACGCCGCACCAGACGCCCTTGTTGGTCGCGGCCCCAGGGGCTGATGGCGGAGAGCAGGCGGTTATAGGGGGTGAAGACATCCCCGACGGCGAGGGCCGTCTCCCGGCCAACCCGGGGCATGAGGGTGAGAAGATAGATCGTGTAGGCGAGGGCAGCGATGCCAACCGTGCTCGGCGCAGCCGAGTCGGAGTAGACAAGCTCGAACCAGGCGAAGGCAAAGAGAAGGACGGCGGCGGGCCATACGCCCCATCTTTGAACGATGTCGGGTTTCTCCCGCTCACCTACCCCGAGCCATCCCGCCAGTCCCCTCCAGGGATTCAGCACGGAGTAGAGGTCGCCAACTACCACCCCAAGAAACGGCACCACCAGCCAGAACACGACCCACAACAGGAGGGGAGCCAGGTTGCGGCTTCCGATGGCGTCGGCGCCCGCCAACAGTGCGGCCAGCCCCCCCACGATCGTCAACAAGAGTCCGGCGACTCCCATCGCCGTCACCCAGCCCAACCGCGGTCTCCAACCGGCCTCCCGATATCTCGGGCCATCTTGCATCCTCGGCTCCGGCCAGAGCGCTGTCAGACCGACAAACGTGACCACGAGCACAACGGCCGCACCTGCCGCGAAATAGCTCAGCGGAACCGGAAGGTCGAGCCGGCCCCCGATTCCGTGGCCGATGAGTTCAGGGCGGATCACGGAGTGACCTCGAGATCGAGGATGTGAAGCCCGGCAGCTTCCAGCTCGACCTCGAAGATCCCCGTTGCATCGGCCACGAACTCGACCAGAACTTCCTCCCCCGGCACGGTATCGAAATGGAGGTCGAAGCCGTGGACATGTATCTCATCTGCCACATCGGCCGCCACCTCGAACCTGACCGTCTCGCCCACTCTCACGCTGAGAGTGTCCAGTCCTTCGGTCTTGACGCCGTCCTCGACCTTGATGCGCGGCACCTCCTGGGCGGTCGTGGTGGATGTGGAAACAGTCGTGGTAGTGCCGGCAGTAGTGCTGGTCGTTGTGGGCACGATGGTCGTGGTGGGGCTCGTCGATGAAGTGGATGTAGCCGCGTTGTTGCCGCCGCAGGCTGCAGTCCAGAGGGTGACTGCCACGAGAACGATGACTGTTGGATAGCGCGCTTTTTCCGTCATTTGGCGGATCAGCGTATTAGGCCGGGTCAAATGCGCATCCGCCGGATCTATTGCGCAGCCGGTCCTCTAAAGTCGGGTGCAATGAAGAAGGTCCTCCTACTGGTAGCCGCCCTCGGCCTGGGCTTCCTGGCCTGGCGCTACTTCTCGAACGAGCCGGTCTAGCCCCGACCAGCGCTGAATACTGCTGCGGCCAGCCATCAAGCCGGGCGCCGGTCGATGGTGTCTCCAGCCGCGAACGCAACGATCGCGGCTGCTAGTTGAGCTGCGTGGGACCAGGGGATTTCGTGACGACCGCCTTCGATCTCCTCGATCACCGCCGCGGGTAACCGGGCCGCCAGATCGTATTGCCAGGACTTGGGCACGAGCTGGTCCCTGGTCGGAATCACCACAAGCGCCGGCAGCCGCAAGCGCGGAAGCCAGGGTCTGGAGTCAAAGCGAAGCAGGGCGAAGCTGGCCGCGGCGCCGGCATCGGGATCACGTCGGCGCGATTCCTCCCAGAGCCAGCTTGCATGTTCTCTTTCGACGGCTCCCACTGCCAGAAGGTAGGCACTTCGCACCTCGGGGGTGCCAGTTCCGGTTAAACGCTCCCAACCCCGGGCTATCAAAGTGCCCAGGAGGCGGGCCGATCGCCACCCCCGCGGATGATGCGACATCGTGGCCACCAGCACCAACCTGGCGACGAGGTGGGGGTGACGATGCGCCAGAGCCTGGGCGATCGTTCCTCCCATGGAGTAGCCGACGATGGTGGCGTCCTCCAACCCCAACTGGTTCACGACGGCGGCGGTGTCGTCGGCCAGATCCTCGATCTCGAAGCGACCTCGATCCAGCCTCGAGAATCCGTGAGAGCGATTGTCAATCATTACGACCTTGAAATGGTTGGCCAGGACCGGGGCGACCTTGTACCACTCGGCAATTGAGGAGCCCGCCAGCCCGTGGATCATGACCACCGCCGGAGCATCATCAGGACCAAGTTGGCGGACAGCGAACTCATAGTCGCCGACAAACAGGGTGCGAGCCGGGACCGCCCACGGATGCTCCTGTTTGACGCCAAAGCGGGGCCGGATCGGCGGAGCCAGCAACCGCCAGACAGCCACCCACAACAAGAGAGTCTTGACTCTCCTCACGGCTCGAGCTCACCCACTGCGAACTGGTGGTCTACCACCGGGGTGCCTCCGAGGAGATGCTCCTGGATGATGCGTTCCATCACCTCGATGGTGACGCCGTGATACCAGGTGCCCTCCGGGTAGACCACACAGATAGGCCCCTGTTCGCAGATGCGCAAACAGTCGGCTTTGGTACGGAGCACCGAACCTTGACCGAATGGCACCGGATAGGCGTCCGCATCCGGATTTCCATGCCACTTTGGAGGGGCCGAGGTCAGGTCGAGTTCCTTCAAACGAGCCTTGAGGTACTTCCACACGGCGGACGACTCGGCGAAGGTCGAGCACTTGGGATCAGTCTGTTCGGCGCAGAGAAACACGTGGTGTTGGGCCCGGCCGATCGAGAGGGACCCGGCAATCGTTTCCAGCCGCTCTGAAGCGTCCATTCGGGGGGACGGTAGTGAGGAACCGCGAACCCCGGGTTCAGGCGTCCCCCGGCGGACGTCACAACCCGGGGTTCGCGGTTTTCTTGTCCCCTTCGGTCCGTACACTTCGGCCAATGCCCGCCTTCAAGGTCCATTCGGAGTTTTCGCCGGCGGGCGACCAACCCAAGGCCATCAGCCTCCTGGCCGAGGGGATCGAACGCGGCGATCGTTTTCAGACCCTGCTGGGCATCACCGGGTCCGGGAAATCGGCCACCATCGCCTGGACGATCGAGGCGGTGCAGCGGCCCACGATCGTCATCGCCCCCAACAAGGCCCTGGGAGCCCAACTCGCCAACGAGTTCCGACAGTTCTTCCCCGAGAACCGGGTCGAGTACTTCGTCTCCTACTACGACTACTACCAGCCCGAGGCGTACATACCGCAGACCGACACCTACATCGAAAAAGACGCCACGATCAACGACGAGATCGACCGGCTGCGTCACGCTGCCACCTCAGCCCTGCTCACCCGCGATGACGTGATCATCGTCGCCTCGGTCTCGTGCATCTACGGTCTTGGTTCGCCCGAGCAGTACGAGGGCCAGCTCCTTCGTCTCCATCGCGGGGTCGAGTACCCGATGGCCCACGCCATCCGTCGCCTCATCGACATCGGATACGAACGCAACGAGGTCAACCTCATCCGCGGCAAGTTCCGGGTGAAGGGCGACACCCTCGAGGTTCTCTCCTCGTACGAAGAGACGGTCATCCGCATCTCCTACTTTGGAGACGAGGTCGAACGGATCCTCCGCATGAACCCGGTCACGGGCGAAGTCATAGAAGAGCTGTCCGAGGTGTTTGTATTCCCTGCCACCCATTACGTCACGGAGCGGGAGAGGTTGGTCAAAGCTACCGCCGCCATCGAAGAGGAATTGGCCGACCGTCTGGCGGTTTTGGAGCGGACCGGAAAACTGCTGGAGGCGCAACGGCTCCGGATGCGGACCGCCTATGACCTCGAGATGTTGCGAGAGGTAGGTTTCTGCACCGGCATCGAGAACTATTCCCGTCACCTCGACGGTCGTTCTCCGGGCGACGCTCCCTACACGCTGTTGGACTACTTCCCCGACGACTATCTCACCATCATCGACGAATCCCATGTCACGGTCCCCCAGATCGGCGGCCAATACGAAGGCGATCGCAGCCGCAAGACCGTTCTTGTGGAGCACGGGTTCCGTCTCCCCTCTGCCCTCGACAACCGACCACTTCGATTCGATGAGTGGCTGGAGAAAGCCCAACAGGTCGTCTTCTTGTCGGCGACGCCGTCGGCCTTTGAACTGGACCGGTCGACCCAGGTGGTGGAACAAATCGTCCGCCCGACGGGGCTGGTCGATCCCGAGGTCGTGGTACGCCCCACCCGGGGCCAGATCGACGATCTTCTGCACGAGATCCGTCTACGAGCGGCGGCCGATCACAGAGTCCTAGTCACGACCCTCACGAAGAAGATGGCCGAGGACCTCACCGACTATCTACTCGAGATGGGGGTCCGGGCGCGATACCTCCATTCCGAGATCGACACCCTCGAGCGCGTGGCAATCCTGCGCGAACTCCGCCTCGGCGAGTTCGACGTGCTGGTCGGCATCAACCTGTTGAGGGAGGGACTCGACCTACCGGAGGTGTCACTGGTAGCCATCCTCGACGCCGACAAGGAGGGCTTCCTCCGCTCGGAGACGTCCTTGATCCAGATCATCGGTCGCGCTGCTCGCAACGTCGAGGGCCAGGTGGTGATGTATGCAGATCAGGTCACCAAGTCGATGCAGAAGGCCATCAACGAGACCAATCGACGCCGGCATCTGCAAGCCGAATACAACCTTGAGCGCGGGATCGATCCGCAGACCATCCGCAAACGTGTCTCTGACATCCTCGAACTCGTGTCATCGGGAGCACCCACGGGTGATCGCCGGCGCCGCGACGTGGCCCCCCGCCAACCCCTCAACCTGGAAGGCGACGACCTCACCCGGTTGATCCTCTCGTTGGAAGAAGAAATGCACCAGGCCGCCAAGGAGCTGCGGTTTGAATACGCAGCCCGGCTCCGTGATGAGGTCAACGAGCTCAAACGCGAGTTGCGTCAGATCACCCAGGCCGTGGGCTAGATAACCACAGTCGAAGCGTTGTCTGCCGGCCGCCGCCACTCGGCTTCCGATGCATCAAGTTCGACTAATTCGAGCCGAAATAGAGGGTGGACTAGAACCGTCCGATTGCAATGCCCAATTCCCGCCGCCTTCCACTCCTGCTCGCCCTGCTCTTCCTCGCCCTTATCGCCAAGGCGCTCCTGGTCGATGAGTCGCTTCAGGCCGTCCAGGGCACAAATCTGGCCATGGGAGGACTCGGACTGCTGACGGTCGTCGCAATGGCTGCGGTCGGACGCCATGGGAACCAGGTTGATGCGAAGAGCCATGCAGCAGAGACAGAAAACACCCGACTGCGTGAGCACGACCAGCTCAAGGATCGATTCCTTGCTAGCGCGGCCCACGATCTGAAGACCCCGCTCACCGCCATTGTGGGCTATGCCGAATTGCTGGTCGACGGCAGTGTCGGTGATCTGCAGCCAGAACAGAAACAGTTCTTGCATGTGATGGATCGCAATGCCCGTCGGCTCGAGAGCATGCTCGACGACCTCGTCCTGATGGCCAGGATCGACACGGGGACGCTTCGCCTGGAGAATGCCTCCTTCGACCTGGCGGATCTGCTGATCGAATCGGTCGAAAAAGCCCTTCCATCTGCCGATGACAAAGGCCTGAGTATCACCTTTGTCCCTCCCGAGGGGGTGGAGGTGGCGGCTGACCGGAGGCGAATGGGACAGGCAATCGCCAACCTTCTCGCCCGCGCCATCACCCGCAGCCCTAGCAACGGACAGGTTGAACTGCGAGTTGACGTGACACTGTCACAAGCCCTCATCGGGATCACCGACTCCGGTGGTGAATTACCGCCCGAGGAGCAACGCCAGCTGTTCGATCGGTACTACTGGAGCGCTCGCGGAGCAGCCGCGATCGGCCTCGCCCTATCCATTGTCCGAGACATCGCCGAAGCCCACGAGGGAGCTGCACTTGTGTCGAACACGCAAGGTGGGTCGACCATAACCCTCGCCCTGCCTCTAGTCAGCCACCGCAACCAGTTGGCGCGCAGTGGAGCTCATCATGGCGAATGACGATCTGAACCTTCGAGTCCTCGCGGCCGATGACGACCCCGACATCCTCGACCTCATCTCATATCGTCTCGAGCGATCTGGATGCGTGGTGCTGCGAGCTTCCGATGGCGAGCAAGCCTTGGAACTCGCCAATACCCAGCATCCAGATCTGGCGGTGCTCGATGTGATGATGCCCAAGATCGACGGCTACGAGGTGACTCGCCGGCTGCGGGCCAACCCTGCCACGGCGGGAATCAAAGTGATTCTCCTGACCGCCAGCGCCCAGGAGCCCGATGTGGTCAAAGGTTTTGAGGCCGGAGCCGATGACTACATGACCAAGCCGTTCAGCCCTCAGGAGCTACGCCTGCGACTCGTGGCCGTCGCCAACCGCCGCTAGTGGTCCGGCTTCTGACCTACTCGGCGGTCTCCCTCACCTGTGTGAATGCTGCCATTGGGCTTTGGCTGATCGCCTACCGCCTCACCAACAACCGTCGACTACGCGCCTTCAGTGTGGCTCGTGAGCGGCTGAAGCCCGCGGTGCTCGCTTGGATCGACGGGGACGACGAACCACCATCTCAGACCAACCCGACTGATTACCTGGCCATTGCGGATCTGCTGGCTAGCTACGGACGCGCCGTTCGAGGTGGAGCCAGAAAGCGGGTGGCGGATCTGGCCCGGGAAACCGGCATGATCGAGCGAATGGTCGGCGAACTTCGGGCGCGCCGTGGCTGGCGGCGAGCCTTGGCTGCCTACCGGCTGGGAGATTTGGCTTCGAAGCAAGACGCCGCTCAGGCCCTGCTGGCATGCCTGGGTGATCGGGATCGACGGGTCACTGCGGCCTCGGCGCGCAGCCTCGGCCTGCTGGGTGCGGTCGAAGCTGTGGAACCGCTCGTCAGGGGCCTCGCGTCGGGACACCTGACCCGACCGGTCGGAGCTCACGCGCTTCGGCTCCTCGGCGCCGAGGCATCAGATTCGCTCGTGGGCATGTTGAAAGCGGAGGAGGAGGAAGTCCGGGCGATGGCCGCCGAACTCCTCGGTCTGATCGGCAATGTCGGACGGACCGACCAATTGATTGAAGTCCTGGGTGATCCCTCACCGGAGGTCAGAGTGCGAGCCACCCGAGCGCTTGGCCGGATAGGCGACAGCAGCGCATCGGCGGCCCTGCAGGTCACGCTCAAGGATCCGGTTGCATTCGTTCGGGCGGCCGCGGCCACGGCCCTGGCCAAGGTGGGAAATTCCGACTCTTTCGACCAACTGGTCTTGATAGCTCAGAACGATGTGTTTGTGTCAGCCCATGCCGCCGCCTACGCGGCCGCTTTCCTGAGACCCGAAGATGTCGAGCAATTGGCCAATCGGGCCCATGCCGGTATCCACCTTGAGGAAGCAGCCGACCTGCTTCAGGTGGTCGGCTGATGGGCATGCTCGTGGACGTCCTCAGCGCAACAGTGATCGTCTACTTCGTCGTTCTCAACCTGCTGTATCTCGGCTTCACCCTGCTGGCATGGCGCGAGCTGGTCAGATATCGACACAGCCGCGAGTCCAGCCCCGTCGACGAAGTGTTCCGCTCGCCCCTCACCTCGCCGGTCAGCATTCTGCTGCCAGCCTTCAACGAGGAAGCAGGTGTCGTGGACAGCGTCGAGTCGCTACTCCACCTTCGGTATCCAGAATTCGAGGTGATTGTGATCGATGACGGCTCCACTGACGGAACCCTGGCTGCGTTGCGTGAGGCCTTCGACCTGGTCCCGGTCCGCAAAGCGCTACAAACCGAGATCCAGACGGCGCCGATCAGGCAAACACTGTTCTCCCGTAAGCATCACAACCTGTGGGTCGTCAGCAAGGACAACGGTGGCAAAGCCGATGCCCTCAACTCAGGCCTCAACGCCTCTCGGTACCCCTACATCTGCGCGGTTGACGGCGATGCCGTCCTGGAACAGGACGCACTAATTCGGGTCATGATGCCAATTGTTGACAATCAGACCGTGGTTGCCACCGGTGGCATCATCCGAATCGCCAATGGCTGTCAGATCGACCGTGGCCGGGTGACAGAAGTTGGACTCCCCAAGTCTCGTTTGGCCACCCTCCAGGTGGTCGAGTATCTCCGCGCCTTTCTCGTGGGACGCGTGGGGTGGAGCGCACTCGGCGGTTTGCTGATCATCTCTGGTGCTTTCGGGGTTTTCAAGCGATCCGTCGTGATGGAGGCAGGCGGATACTCGGTCGGCACGGTCGGCGAGGACATGGAACTGGTGGTCCGCCTGCACCGCCACCTCCGGGAAAAAGCCAAGCCATACCGAATCGCCTTTGTCCCTGACCCGGTTTGCTGGACGGAAGTACCCGAAGATCTCACCACCTTGGGCAGGCAGAGGAGACGTTGGCAGCGCGGGCTAGCCGAGACGTTGTGGAGACACCGGAGCGCGATCGGGCGGCCTGGCATGGGTTCTCTCGGCTGGCTTGCCATGCCCTACTTTGTCCTGTTCGAACTGTTGGGTCCTCTTGTGGAGTCGGCGGGTTATCTGGTGATACCGATCGCTGCCGCGCTGGGGGTGTTGTCGGCCGAGTATTTGCTGGCGTTCCTGGTTCTCTCAATCGTGTGGGGAACCCTGCTCTCGATCTCTGCTCTGGCGTTGGAGGAGATCAGTTTTAGACGGCATCCCCGGAGCCGTCACATCGCTCGATTGGCGTTGTACGCCCTGGTTGACAACCTCGGCTATCGCCAATTATCGAATCTGTGGAGGCTCCGTGGATTGGTGGATTTCCTGCGCGGAAAGCAAGGATGGGGGGTAATGCATCGCAAGGGGCTGAATCGCTCGCGGGACGGGGTCCCCCGCCAGGAAGCGGCCTAGGACAGCTGGATCCTGGCAGGGCCGTCCACCACCTCACCGATAACCCGACCTCCGGGGATGCCTGCTGAGTTCTCTATCGGCAGTGAGATGAGCAGGCCTCCGCTGGTCTGGGCATCGGACAGAATCTGGTGGTCCGACAACTCACCGGCGCCGTCGGTATATGAATGGGATGCCTGCAGGTTCCTCTGACTACCCCCGGGGAAACATCCGGCGTCCAGCAGATCCCTCGTTCCGGCAAGAACGGGAATGGCGGCGAGATCGAGCCGAGCACTTACTCCCGAGGCCGCCAACATTTCCCGCAGGTGTCCGAGCAGACCGAATCCGGTCACATCGGTGGCGGCATGAGCGCCGGCGTCGACCATCGCCTCCGAGGCTGCCTCATTCAGCTCGACCATCACCGATACGGCTTGGCTCGCCACTTCTGGAGGACAGAGGTCACGTTTGATCGCTGTTGTGATGATCCCCAAACCCAGGGGCTTGGTGAGGACCAGTACATCACCCACCTGTGCGCCCGCATTGCTGACGAAGGCTCCACCTGCAACCACCCCCGTTACTGCGAAGCCATAGATAGGTTCCGGGGAATCGATGGAATGTCCCCCGACGATGGTGGCCCCGGCTTTGGCCATAATCTCAGCACCTCCCTCCTGCACAGAGGAAGCTATCTCAAAAGGAATCCGACCCCGGGGCCATCCCAGAATCTGAAGCGCCGTAAGCGGCCTGCCACCCATTGCGTATACGTCGGAAAGGGCATTGGTGGCCGCGATCTGCCCCCAATCAAAAGGATCGTCGACCACCGGGGCGAAGAAGTCGACCGTTTGCACCAGGGCGCTCCCATCTTGCAACCGAAAGACTCCGGCATCATCTGAGCTACCAAAACCGACCAAGAGATCGGTGTGCTGCGTCGACGGATGGCCCCGCAAAGGGCCCAGGATCTGACTGAGCTCGGCCGAACTCAGTTTGCATGCACAACCGGCTCCGTGGCTGTACTGGCTCATCCGGACTTCCGTCATCTAGGCAGATTCTGGCACTGTCCTAAGCTGGTCGGATCCAATGACCGACAGCACCTGGCTCACCCCGGCGGCTCACGAGAAACTGATCGCCGAGCTTGAGGAGCTCAAAACCGAAGGCCGCCGCCAGATCGAGATCCGGCTGGCGGAAGCGCGCTCGCATGGCGACCTCCGTGAGAATGGCGACTACGACGCCGCCAAGAACGACCAGGGGCTAATGGAGGCGAGGATCCGGCAGCTGCAGGCCCTGGTCGACACCGCCGAGGTACGAGAAGCCGCTGACAATGGTGTAGTCGGCATTGGATCGATAGTGACGGTGGTCGACGAAGAGGGCGACGAAATGGACTACTTCGTCGCCAACCGCGCCAACAAAGTGCCTGGCTATATCCTGACATCGCCCGAGAGTCCGTTGGGTGAGGCTCTGCTCGAGAAGCGGGTCGGTGACCGCGTCAGCTACGAGGCCAACAGCCGCACTTTCACCTTGAAGATCCGGGGCGTCCGCCCCTTCCGCGGCTGAGTCGCCGACCGGAACGCACCACCCCATTCGGTACCCTGAGCCGGTGAAGCTCCGCTTGCGCACCCCTCGTCAGCTTGCCCGGCAGTTGCTGGCTCAGGCGCGTCGTCAGCCGGGGGTCGTCGAGGAGTACCTCGACCGCCACGGTGAGGAGTGGGAAGCGCTCGCCCAGGCAGCACCCGGGGCGGCCGCCGCCATCCTCGAAGAGCTCTCTGACGAAGCCGTGACCGACTTGCTGGGCGATTTGGACACCAAAGAACTGGCTGAGGTGCTCCGGGAGTTTCAGCTCGAGCGGGCCGTTGAGGTCCTCGAGGACTTCCCGGTCGACGAGGTGCGGTCACTCCTCGAGGAGATGAACCCCGAGGACGCCGCCGACCTGCTCGGCGAGGTGGAGGACGAGGAGGCCGCCGTCTACCTGGGTCTGCTTCCCGATGAGGCGGCCGCCGAGGTGCGCCGCCTGCTCGAGTACCCACCGGACTCAGCCGGCGGCCTCATGACCACCGATGTCGCCAAGCTCCCCATCGGAATCACTGCGGGTGAGGCGATCGAGCGCATCCGGCAACTCCACGAAGAACTCGAAGATCTCTCCTACGTCTACGTGGTCGACGATCAAGACAGGTTGGCCGGAGTCGTCTCGTTCCGCGACCTCGTGTTCAACAGACCGGGAGCCGGGCTCGACGAAGTGATGGTGGCCGACCCAGTTTCGGTTGTTGCCACGGCCGATCGCGAAGAGGTCAACGAGTTGGTCCAGCAGTACCACCTCTTTGCTGTTCCGATCGTCGACTCCGACGGTCGGCTCGTTGGGGTGGTCACAACAGAGACCGCTCTGGAATCGATCCAGGACGAGGCGTCCGAGGACTTTGCTGCCGCCATGGGCGCCGGTCTCGAAGAGAGCGTCCGCAGCTCAGTGCGCAGCTCCGTGAAGGCCCGGCTGCCCTGGATTGCGTTCGACGTGCTGATCTCTACCTCGGTGGTGCTCGCAGTGAGTCGCTTCCAACCGGTGCTGAACAACTTTGTCGTGCTGGCCGCCCTCATGCCCCTCGTAGCTCGGATCGGAGGCGATGCCGGAGCCCAGAGCCTGGCGGTGGTAATCAGGGGGCTGGCTTCGGACGAGATCCCACAGACCGGCAACGGGCGGGTCGTGCTCCGGGAAGCGGCCATCGGCGCGGTCAACGGCGTGGCCATCGCCGTACTCGCCGGGATCCTCGGCTATGTGATGCAGAGCCTCAGCAACGGCCCCGATCCGCTCAAGATCGGCGCGGCCATGGCGATCGCCGCCATGGCCAACCTCATCATTGCCGGGGCCGCAGGGTCAGGAATTCCCCTGGTCTTGCGGCGGATGGGCCTTGATCCGGCCCTCGGGTCGAACCTCTTTCTCACCACGGTTACCGACCTGCTCGGGTTCGCCGGGTTCCTGGCGGTTGCTACCGCGCTTCTCTAAGTGCCGCCGGTACCTCTCAAGTAGAGCGCGAAAACAGCCGTTACCTCTGAGTCGTGCTGCCTGCCCGCGTTTGGGGGAGTCTGATCCTCTTCGTAGTCACCGTGTTGATCGCGGTGTCCGTTCCTGCTGAGCAAGCCGAGGCGGCCTGCCGCCCAACCACGATTGCCGACCTGCCTCCCCTACCGGGACCGGAACCTCCACCCGCCGCTCCTGCTCCGACCGACGGCACCGTGCTTCCTCCGTCCGAACCAGCTCCACCCGTCGAGGCGCCTCCGCCTCCACCTCGCCGTTGCCGCTTCCTCTACCGGATGCTGTTTCCGGTTCTGGGCGGGAAGATCGGATCGATCTTCGGTGAGGCTCGCGACGGTGGGGCGCGTCGACACCTCGGTGTAGACATCGTCGCTCCCCGGCTGACCCCACTTATAGCCGTGGCCGACGGGGTAGTGGAGGAAGTCCATGGGTCGGGGTCCGAATGCTGCTGGCTCAAGATCCGCCACGACGACGGCTGGTTCTCGGTCTATCTCCACCTCAACAACGACACCGCCGGTACCGATGACGGACGGGGCAACGGAATCAGGCCTGGTATCGAAGTTGGGACCCGCGTCACGGCCGGCCAGGTGATTGGTTGGATGGGTGACTCCGGCAACGCCGAGCCAACAGTCCCCCACCTCCACTTCGAATTGCGCACCAGAAGCGGCGTCCCGGTCGATCCCCATTGGAGCCTCCACACCGCTCGCCGGCGGGGTATAGCACCTGCGCTCGAAGGTGTGGAGGGCAGCTTCGCGATTCCATTCGTCGATGATGATGGCCGGCCCGAGGAGGCACTGTTCGTTTTGTTGACCTCGTTGGGGGGTATGACCCCGTGCGACGCCTGGGGTGTCAGAGTCTGTCCCCTTGATCCCATTTCGATCCGGGATGCCAGTCAGTGGGTCTCGACACTCCTGGACATGGAGGTCCTATTCCAGCTGCCAGGACCGGACCTGACTGTCACGGCCGAGGAGTCGTTGCTGGCCGAGGCCTTCTCGTGTTTGGAGGGAACATGTCCCCTTCACCCTCTGACTGCCGGCGTGGCAGTTCGGATGCTGCGCTGGGCACTCGACCACCAGGATGTCACGGAACCACCTCTCACTCCTGATCCCAGCTACTGGTTGGAAGATCCCACCGTTGCCTGGGACGACCTGGCGGCTCAGGGTCTGCTGAGCGACTGTGCCGATCCCTGGACACCTGACACGATTCTGAGTAGGGCGGCGTTCGCCCGGCTTCTGGCTCAAGTGACCGAGCGGCTCCCCGTGGTCGTCTGCGACGGGGTCACCTGAACAAGGGATCGATACAAGCGCGACATATCCCGGGCAACCGGGCCGGGTTGCAACCGCAGGTCATCGACTGCCTGCACCGGCATCACCTCTTTCACCGTTGACAGCGCCATGACCTCGCTGGCCGCTGCCAGCCGATGGAGCGAGTAGCGACCCTCACTGACCGGGATTCCCAGCTGACGGCATCCCTCCAGAACGAATCCCCGGGTGATGGACTCGAGAATGCCGAGGTCGAGGGTCGGGGTCTCCAACACACCCTCGCGGACCCATGCCACCGAGAAGGTGGGACCCTCCAATATCTCGCCTGCACGGGAAATGAGCAAGGCGTCATGAGCCCCGGTTTCCTGCGCCAACCTGGTCGCCGCCTGGTTGGCGGCGTAGGAGAGAGTCTTAACACCGGCCAGTTCCCACATCTCACCGCCCGGGTGCCAGGGAGCCGGCACGGTCGCCAGCGAAAGGTCCTGGATAGGAGTCGGGAGTTGGTGCCACATGACTACACACGCCGGCGGCATATCCACACCCGCTCCACTGGCACCTCTGGTGACGACAACGCGCACAACGCAGTCACCGCCCTCGTCGGCGCAAAACGCGACCCAACTCCGCAGGTCTTCTAAGGACGGGGTGGGAAGCCGGAGGGCCCGGGCAGACCGGGTGAGCCGTTGGTAATGCTGGGCGAACGCGAAAGGGACCCCGTCGTACGATCTGATGGCCTCGAAGCAGCCATCGCCCCGCAAGACCGCGCCGTCAAACACCGAAATGTTGGGCTCGGCGGGCAGCCCGTTGACGAGCGTCGTCACCTACCGGTACCCATTGGTGATGGGAAGGCGCCGATCACGGCCGAAGGCCTTGGTCGTGATCTTGACTCCAGGTGCCGATTGCCGGCGCTTGTACTCATTGCGGTCGACCATCCGTACGACCTTGCGAACAACGGCCGGATCGTGGCCAGCAGCGATGATGTCCTCCACGCTCTGATCTTCTTCGATGTAGAGGGCAAGGATCGGGTCAAGTACCTCGTAGACAGGGAGGCTGTCAGAGTCCTTTTGATCGGGGCGTAGTTCGGCTGAGGGTGGCTTCTTGATGGTCGACAATGGGATCACCTCCGACTGCCCATTGCGCCACTCCGCCAGGCCGTAGACGGTTGTCTTGAGGACATCTTTGAGAACGGCGTATCCGCCAACCATGTCTCCGTAGAGAGTGGCGTACCCAGCAGCCATCTCCGACTTGTTGCCTGTGGCAAGGACCATGGGACCCAGCTTGTTCGACAGTGCCATGAGAATGGCCCCTCGAATCCTCGCCTGAATGTTCTCCTCAGCCACCCCATAGGGGCTGTCGCCGAAGACCGGAGCAAGGGCCTCCAGATAGACCGCGAAGACATGGTCCATCGGGATTTGGTCGTAGCGGATACCAAGTCGGGCCGCCAGATCGGCTGCATCAGTCTTGGAGTGCTCAGATGAGTAGCGCGACGGCATCGACACCCCCCACACCCCCTGCGGACCAAGGGCATCAGCGGCGATCGCGGCGGTGAGGGCGGAGTCGATCCCGCCGGACAGACCCAGGACAACCTGGTTGAAACCGTTCTTGCGGACGTAGTCGCCAAGACCCGTGACCAGCGCCTTGTAGATCTCCTCTTCGGTGGACAGGAGGGGCTCGATCTTGCCCTGAACGGGATCGGCGAGATCAAGGTCGAAGAAGAAGCGATCCTCTTGAAACTGTGGGGACCGGTGCAAGATCTTTCCGTCGGAGTCGAAGATGACACTGGCGCCATCGAAGACAAGTTCATCTTGGCCGCCCACCAGGTTCAGATAGACGACCGGCACACCGGCCCCTCTGGCGCGATCCGCCAACATCAGCTCACGCTCCACCGCTTTCCCCCGGTGATACGGCGACCCGTTGATGTTGAGGATCACCCTGGCTCCTGCCTGCGCCTGTTGAAACGGCGGGCCAGTAGGGAGCCAGATGTCTTCACAGATGGACACACCAACTTTGACGCCATCGACGTCCCACAGCTGATCGGCGGTATCGCCAGGAAGGAAATATCGAGCCTCGTCAAAGACCCCGTAGTTGGGAAGCAGGATCTTGTGGTACGTACCGATCCACTCACCCCGGCAAAGCAGGGCGGCCGCGTTGGCAACCTGACGGGGCTCGGCGTCTCCGGCATCGACCCTCCCTTTGACCAGGTCGACAAATCCAACGACGGTCGTCGTCTTCGCTGAACGAGCAGCCAGACGCCTCACGACGTCGAGGTTGTCCTCCACAAATCCCAATCGATGAACCAGGTCCTCAGGGGGATATCCGGAGACAGCCAACTCCGGCAACAACAAGACATCGGCTCCCTCGGCCTCGGCCCAGTCCATCGCCTCTGCGATGCGAGCCTCATTGGTGTCGAGGGCGCCGACTGTCAGGTTCATTTGGGCGCCGGCAATGCGCACCTGGCTAGGTTAGGAGAGAGCCGTAATCTTCCCCTCTATGGAATGGTTGGGAGACTGGTGGTGGCTGGCGCTGATTCCAACGACCCTGTACGGACTCCACCGGCTGGCGTGCGCGCTGGAGGACCGCGGTCTCATCCACTACCGACGCCCCTCGCCGCGGGGGACCGCACTCGCTTTGATGAGCTACCACAGTCTCTTCGAACCAGCCGTCGAACATGTCATCGAGTACCAGCGCAGCGGAGACCTGACCATCCAGACGAGCTCCGAACCGGGCCCCGGAACCACGCCTGAGAATCCACTTCCGGTGGATCCAGCCAACAACGGACATCACGAACGTGACCCGGATCTGACCACCGGCTTGTGACCGCTCGCGGTCCGTCTCTGGCGAGGCTCGGGGTCGGACAAGCGTTGCTCCCCCGGCTCGAAGCGCTCGGATGGCTAACAGAGAGTCAGGCAGCCCCTGGGGTGACCGAACTGCTGGTGAAGGTGCGATCCGGTCCCGACCCGGAGGGCACCCTCCACCGGCTCGCAGCCCTGGCCGAACGGGACCCCTCAGTGGCGCTTCTAGATCTTGTCCGTCTACAGCCGCTCGCCGCCGCCAGCCGGGGCATCTGGGACAGCCTCCTCCGTCATCCCGAGTGGGTCCACGGAATGGGACCCTCTGCCGACGAACCGCGACTTGTGGTGCAGCATCGGATGTACGAGGTTGCCCTGTCTGATTTGAGCGGCACTGCCACCTTCGATGAGGTCGGCACCGCCTTGTCAGACCTGGCGGATCAGGCCGTCGAGTTGGCCCTAGCTAAGACCCGGCGATTGATGGCGCCACGCTTTCCCGCGGTGGCCGACCTTCGCTTCGCCGTAGTGGCGATGGGCAAGTGGGGCGGAGGTGAGCTCAACTATGCGTCCGATATCGACCTTCTGTTCGTATACGAGCCCGAATCGAGCGAGGATCCCGATTCGTCGCGACGGCTGGCCATCAGGGTCGCCACTTCCATCATCGAAGAACTGAGCTTGCCCGGGCCAGAAGGTATTGCGTTTCGGGTCGATGCGGACCTGCGGCCCGAAGGGTCAACCGGGCCCCTAGTGAGAACCGTCAGCTCCTATCGCGCCTACTACGAGAATTGGGGAGAACCCTGGGAATTCCAGGCGCTGCTCAAGGCCCGTGCCGCGTCCGGAGACCTGGAGCTGGCTGCGGAGTTTGTCGACTTGATGGCTCCTCTCGTCTGGCCCGACAGCCTTTCCTCAGATCACGTGCGGGCACTACGCGAGCTCAAAGCCCGGGCCGAGGACAATGCCGAGCCGACCGATCTCAAACGGGCCCCAGGCGGCATTCGCGATGTCGAGTTTTCCGTCCAACTGTTGCAACTGATCCATGGACGAGCGGACCCCACCCTCAGGGTCACGGGGACTCTTCCGGCCCTGGAGGCATTGACAGGTGGTGGCTACGTGCGTCCCGCCGATGCTGCCGACCTGGCCAAATCCTATCGATGGCTGCGGACGGTCGAACACCGGCTCCAGCTCTGGCAGCTCGCACAGACCCATCGGCTGCCGGATGACCGCGAAAACCTCGCGCTGGCCATGGGTCTTCCGACCGGGCAAGCCCGGGCGGCGATCGGGTTTGAGGCCGAACTGAATCGTCATCGGACCAAGGTCAGGGAGCTGCATGAGCACCTCTACTACCGACCCCTCCTGGAGGCATTTGCCTCCGCCTCGGCAGGTGGGCTGACGAGGGCACAGGCCGACGACCGGTTGCGAGCTCTGGGATTCCGGGACCTGAGCGCGGCTGCAATGGCCTTTGAGGACCTCACGACCGGGCTCTCGCGACGCAGTCGCCTGATGAGCCAGCTTCTGCCGTTGATGCTCGACTGGCTGGCCGACACCCCCAATCCTGACGCGGGGCTGCAGCAGCTGCGGGCCCTGGTGGCGGCCAACAGTCACAACTCCGAGCTCATCGGCACCCTCCGCGATCGCCCCCTGGCCGCCCGGCGACTCTGCCTGCTCCTGGGATCGAGTCGGTTGGTCGGAACGTTCATCGACCGGCTCCCAGAGTTCCTCCCTCGACTCGCCGACGATCGACTCCTGACAGAACTTCCGGTCGGGACCGAGACCAGGGCTGTCGCTCTCGAGAGAATGCAGCTCCGGCCCGATCGAGAGACCCGTATGGGCTCGCTGCGACGTTTGATCCGACGACGCATCCTGAGGGTCGCCGCGGCCGATCTGCTCGGATTGGTCGAAGGGGATCGGGTAGCCACTGCATTGAGTGACACGGCCGACGCGGCGGCGGCCGCCGCTCTTTGGACCGCCGAACAGGAAGCCGGTGTCGTCGCGATGGCGGTGGTAGCGATGGGCAAGTGGGGCGGTCAGGAGCTCGGTTATGGGTCGGATCTCGATCTGATCTATGTGGCCAACACCCGGGCCGAGGCGGGCGACAGCCTGCGACTGGCAACCGAGTTTCGAAGCGTGCTGGGCGAGGCCACGCCCGATGGAAGCGGCTATCAGGTCGATGCCGGTCTGCGACCCGAAGGTCGGCAAGGGGCGCTGGTCCGTTCGCTCGACGCCTTCCGGTCCTACTACCGGGATCGAGCAGAGCCCTGGGAGAGGCTGGCCCTGATCAAGGCCCGGCCGGTGGCGGGGGCGGATGAGGTGGCGGAAGCGTTTGCGGAAATCGTGACAGAGCACGCCTATCCGGCGATGGTCGGAGTTGACATGGTGAGGTCGATTCGCCACATCAAGGCAAGGGTGGAGAAAGAACGGGTTCCCGCCGGGGAAGATCCGGACTTCCATCTGAAGCTGGGACCGGGAGGCCTGACGGACATCGAGTTCCTCGTCCAGATGCTCCAGCTGCGGGTCGGTCATGCGGAGCCGTTGGCCCGCACATCGTCAACCATGGGGGGTCTGCGGGCGCTGGAGGGTTTGGGTCTGCTTTCCGCCGCCGAAACGGCCGGTCTGGCCGAGTCGTATCAGCTCTGCATACGAATACGCAATCGACTGTTCCTGCAGATGGCGCGCCCGTACGATTCGTTGCCCGTCGATGGCGAGGAGGCGGCCCGCCTGGCGCGCTCACTTGGCTTCGACAATCGGGCGGACCTACGCGAGGAGTACCGCCGGGTGACCCGCCGGGCCCGACGGACCTTCGAGAAGAAGTTCTACGGCGACTGAACTCGCCCTCTGAGCTTTCTTGAGCCCTTACTCCCCCCAGATAACCACCGCTACGCTCTTGTCCTCAATGAGTTCGCCCAACCTCCGGGGGTTGGTCGCCGAAGTCCTTCCCAAGGTGATCGATCTACGGCGGGCAATCCACCGCCACCCAGAACTCGCCCATGAGGAGTATCAGACGACGGAACGGGTCGTCACCGCCTTGCGGGAGGCTGGGCTCAGCCCCCGCACCCGCACTCCGAGGACCGGGTTGACGGTTGAGGTCGGCTCAGGAGAGAAACTCGTTGGCTTTCGCGCAGATCTCGACGCCCTGCCGATTCAAGAACCCGAAGGGCTGGCATTTCGATCGCAGGTGCCCGGTGTCATGCACGCCTGTGGCCATGACGTCCACACGTCCGTGGCGGTGGGCATCTCGCTCGCCCTCAGCCGGCTCGAGCCGTTGCCCGGTCGGGTTCGGGTGATCTTCCAACCAGCCGAGGAAACCTTCCCCGGAGGTGGTCAGGAGTTGGTCCGGGAGGGAGCCGCCGATGGTCTCGCATCGATCATCGCCTTTCATGTCGATCCCTCGTTGGAAGCAGGCAAGATCGGGTTGCGCAGCGGGGCCATCACCGGTTCAGCCGATCGGTTCTACATCAACCTCGAGGGACCGGGAGGTCACACCGCCCGACCTCACAAGACCGTCGATCTGATCTATGCCGCCGGAAAGGTCATAACGGAGCTGCCCGCTCTCCTCAATCGCCTGACTGACTCCCGCATGCCGATGACGATCGTCTTCGGCAAGGTCGTTGGCGGAACGGCCGACAACGTCATCCCCACCACGATCGAACTCTCCGGAACCTGTCGCACCCTGGATCGGACTCTGTGGGAGGAGATTCCCGGACTGATCGATCGACTGGTCCACGAAATCGTTGCGCCCACCGGGGCCAAAGTTCTCGTCCACTACCAGCGAGGAATTCCACCCGTGATCAATGACGAGAGGATCGTCGCCCGGTGTCGGCAGGCAGTCGCCACCACCCTTGGACTCGAGTCCGTAGTGGTGGCGCCGACCAGCATGGGAGCCGAGGACTTCGCCCGGTTCACCGAGGCGGTACCAGGGTCATTGATCCGCCTCGGGGCCAAGCCTCCCGGTCGAGACGTCGATCTGCACTCGGCCTTGTTCACCGCCAATGAGGCTGCCCTGGAGTCGGGTCTTCTAGCGGGGCTCGCCTGTTTGCTTGGACTCCTCGAAGATTGACCCCTCGCTAGTCGAGCAGACGCAGACCTTGCGAGGTGAGCGCCGCTCGCAACCGATCGGCCTCGGCGGCCCGGACCGAAAGAGTCAGCACCCCGCCTCCCCCATGGGTGGCGTGGCGCAATTGGAGGTCGCGGAGATCAACACCGGACGACTCCAGCGCATGACCAACCCGGGCGATCTCGCCCGGCCTGTCGTCGAGAACGACCCCTACGGCCGCCACCGGCGCGGCCAACGAACGCCGGGCCGAACGGGCGGCGAGCATCTCGGCCCCTACCTGTTCAGCATCGGCCGCATCGAGGCGATCCGCCCAGACCCCGAGATCTTCTGAAAGCTGTCGCAGCAACGGGCTGAGCGCACCCCGGTTTTCGACCAGAACATCCGACCACCATGCAGGATCCGATAGGGCTATCCGGGTGAGATCACGAAACCCGCCAGCGGCCAGATCCAGAGCGAATGGCTGGCGCGCCACGCGGTTAACCAACGCTGATGCCACCACTTGAGGAAGATGGCTCACCGCCGCCACCGCGGCATCGTGCTCCTCTGCTCCCATCCGCAGTGGCAGAGCTCCCAGTTGGGCAACCAGCTTCTCAACAAACTCCAGGGGCTCAGAGGCCGCCCCATCGACGGTCAAGATCCAGGTTGCCCCCCGAAACAACGAACCCGAGGCTCCCCCGGGTCCGGAGGTCTCTCGTCCCGCCATCGGATGACCCCCCACATACCCATGCAGATGGCGGGCCGCCGCCACCATCGGCGACTTGACCCCGGCCACATCGGTGACAACCACTCCCGTGTCCAGCGACTTCAGCTTTTGTTCGATCGCTATAGGAGGGCCCGCCAATACGAGGAGGTCCGCTCCCTCAAGAGCGTCGTCCTCAGACCGAGCCTCTCGCTCGATAGCACCCACCGCGCTGGCACCGGCCATAGCGAGTCGGGATGGATCCCAGCCGACCACCGTCCAGCCCAGAGCCCGCAGACCGATCCCGATCGACGAGCCGATCAGTCCGGTACCGAAGAGGGCAGCTCTCATCGTCTAGACGGAAAAGCCAAGCACGATGGCCAGCGATCGAATCGTGACCATGAGATCGGCGAATTCGGCTGGGAGCAATGCCTGCTCACCGTCCACGAGCGCCGCGTCAGGGGCCGGGTGCACGTCAACCATGATCCCGTCGGCACCAACGCCGACCGCCGCCCGCGCCAGGGGCGCCACCAGGTCTCTCTTGCCGCCGGAATGCGAAGGGTCGATCATGATCGGAAGATGTGACATCCGTTTGATAAGCGGCACTGCGGTGATGTCGAGGGTGTTGCGGGCAGCGGTCTCGAAGGTTCTGATTCCCCGCTCGACCAGGACGATCTCGTGGTTGCCTTCCTTGTAGATGTACTCGGCCGCGTTGAGCCACTCTTCGAGGGTCGCTGTAAACCCCCGCTTGAGCTGAACCGGTTTTGGCTGGCGCCCGACCTCGGCCAACAGGGTGTAGTTAGCCATGTTGCGGGTGCCCACCCTGAGCATGTCGGCGTAGGAAGAGACGAGTTCTACATCGCGGGCATCGAGCACCTCGGCCACGAACGGCACACCGAAGGTCTCCCGAGCCTCGGCCATCAACTGTAAACCCTTCTCCCCCAGACCCTGGAACGAATACGGCGAAGTCCGCGGTTTGAAAGCATCGCCGCGCAGTATCTTCGCCCCTGCCGCGACCACGGCCTCGGCAGTTCGCATGAGTTGTTCGCGGTCCTCC
>Ga0326597_10003265_pt1 | contig 23543 bp, 18 predicted proteins | sample RVTome_12_FD_203789 | JGI IMG/M metagenome (GOLD analysis project Ga0326597, IMG submission 203789) | Soil microbial communities from uranium-contaminated site in the Upper Colorado River Basin, Wyoming, United States - RVT100D185 | ecosystem: Environmental > Terrestrial > Soil > Contaminated >... | reverse complement strand
CCCCGGTCATCGAGATGGCCGAGGCGCCGGGCGAGGAGCGGGCAATGGCGTACGTCAACCGCGGCGTGAGAAAGGGGATGCAAGGGGATCACGCGGGCGCGATCGCCGACTACACGGGGGTCATCGAGATGGCCGAGGCGCCGGCCGAGGAGCGGGCGCAGGCGTTCAACAACCGCGGCGTGGGCAAGGGCATACAGGGGGATCACGCGGGTGCGGTCGCGGACTACACGGCGGTCATCGAGATGGCCGATGCCCCGGCCGACCAGCGGGTGCAGGCGTACTTCAACCGCGGCGTGAGGAAGGGCAAGCAGGGCGATCACGCGGGCGCGATTGCCGACTTCACGGCGGTGATCGAGATGGCCGATGCCCCGGCCGAGCATCGGGTGAGGGCGCTGCTCGGCCGCGCTGTCTCTCTGCTGGCTTTGGGCAGCCGTGAGGCTGCATGTAGAGAGTTGACAGCACTGCGCGACTTTGCGCGCAAGGCCCAGGCGGCTGAATTGTTGGAGTTTGTTGAGAGACTGATGGAGGAGAACTGTGCGGCCGACTGATTGGCGCTGAACCACAGGAGTTACCTGCAACTCCTCGACCTGAGCACCTGCAACGTCAGTGAAGTGCTGCGGATCGAGTGATCGAGCCGCGCGGTTCATTCAGGATGGCGTGTGCATCGGCCCGATACCGGTGCGTATGGGCGTCGCCTCCACTCTGACTCCACGCGCGATGACCGATTCGACGGCCCTTGCTGCGGCCTGGCGCATCGAGGCGCACGAGACATCGGTCATCGTGCGGCGTGCAACGCTCGCGCACGACTCAATCGTCCCCGCCGACTGGCTCGGTCGATTCGCCGCGTACCTCCGCGATCTGCCCAACGTCGTCGTCGTCGGCGCCAAGCGCCTCAGCGCTGATCGCAAACTCGTCTCGATGGGCGAGTTGCTCATTCATCCCAAGGGCTTTCACAGCCTCGGTGAAGGGTTGTCGGCCGATGCCTATCGATTCCCCGAAGAGGTGGACGCGATCGCCGGCGGGGTGGTCGCCATCGATCGCGCGATGTGGGACCAACTCGGCGGGCTGGATGAGGCAATGGGGCCGCTCGCGCCGCTCGACCTGACGCTGCGTGCGCGGCGTGCCGGCGGGCGGTGTATCGCCGTCCCCGATGTGATCGTGCAGGATGAATCGGCGCTCACGCAGCGCCTGCCCGAGGATGGGCACTTCACGCGGCGGTGGGGCTTCGACCGTTTGTCACCCGATCTCGACGTGGTCCGGCAGCGCTACGCCGGAACGGGTCTGCTGTGGAATGTGCGCTTCTGGGGGGCGGCTCTGCCCTTCGAGAAGTACGACCAGCGGCCGGCGCTGCACTGGAAGAGTTACGCCGAGGTCGAACCTTTCCGACAGCGGGCCGACCACCTCGTGAAGATGCTGCGGAAGCTCACGCCGCGCGGCATGGCGGTCGATCTCGGCTGCGGCGACGGGCTGTACGCGCATCTCCTGGCCATGCAGGGCGTCGACGTGATCGGCTTCGATCCCGAGCGAAGCGCCATCGAGCAGGCGATCAATGCGACGAAGGATCAGACCTATCCGGGGCCGCGGCCGCGCTTCGAACTCATCACGCCCGGCCCGCTGCCGCTGCCCGACGCGGCCGCGAGCACCGTCTTCATGCTCGACGTGATCGAGCACCTGCCCAACCCCACGGCCGCGCTCCGCGAGGCCACCCGCCTCATCGCACCCGGCGGCCACCTCGTGGTTTCGACGCCCGCGTGGCAATACGGCGGCTCCTCCGACCCCACCTACCACATCACCGAATACACCATGCCCCAACTCGAACGCCAGATCGAAGCGGTCACAGGGATGAAGGTCGTGAATCGCGCCCAGATCACCGGCTTGTATCGCGACATCATCGCGATCGCGCGGCGGTGAGCATTGCGACGGCGCGAGGCACGCCGGGTGCCGTGGTCTGAGTGACGCTTTGGGAGCGAAGGCCACGCGAGCGTGCGACGGATGATCAAATCACTTTGAGCGCCGTTCGCGCCCCGACGTGGCCTTCCGGTCGCAGAGCCGACCTCCAGACCCCGGCACCCGGCGCCGCGCGCCACTTGCATCCAACAGCGCTCCGCTGCGCAGAGCCTCCGCGTCGCGGCGAACCACAGATCCGTGGTGTTCTACGCGACTGTCTCGCTCAACTCAGTGATGCCCGTCGGGGGCGGCGATGCCGATGTTGCCCACGCCGATGCGTCCGCCGGCGTTGCCGACGGGCTGGCCGCCATCGTCGGTCTTGGCGTGGACGATCACGGCCCGGCCGAGGATGGCGCTGCGCCGCGAGACGGTGATGTCGGGGATGATGGCGCTGAAGGTCGCGTTGCCGTGTCCGTCGGCGAGGAGGTTGCCCATGTCGCCGGCGTGGTGGGTGCGGTCGGCGTGTTCGGGTAGCGCGTGCCACGCGGTCTTCTCGGGATCGTAGTGGCCGCCGGTACACATCGCGTCGTTCGAGCCGGAGAAGGCGAACTCGTGGATGTGGAAGCCGTGCTTCTGGTTGGGCGTCAGGCCGGAGATAGTGGCGTTGACCTCAACGCCGCCCTGCACATCGCGGAAGGTGATGACTCCCGAGCAGTGGTTCCCGGTCGTGGGGTGGATGGTGCAGACGGCCGACTCGACGGCCATCAGGGCGCACTCCTGCGGCGGGCAACAGGTCGAGCAGCAGCCGTTGAGCAGCACGGCGCCGACGACCAGCGTCACGAAGGCCGCAGCGGCTCGAATGAACTTCATCCCATCCCCCTTCGTTGATCGGGCTCAATGAAACTCGGTGTCGCGTCGAGTGGCGCTGTGTTACTTCAGCGGCTCCTCCGGCGCCCGGGTCGGCGCGGCCGCTTCGGCCGTGCTGCCCTCGGCGCTCGGGCCGGAGTAGGACGAAGGCACGAGGAAGATCTCGACGCGGCGGTTGGCGCGGGCGCCGCCGGCGGCCGGATTGGCGACGACGGGCCGGAACTCGCCCCAGCCCGCCACACTGCATCGGCCCGCCGCCACGCCGGCGCTGACCATCGCATCGCGCACGCTGATGGCGCGATGCACGGACAGGTGGACGTTGGTCGGGTGCTTGGCGCGGGTGCCGACGTTGCGGATGGGAACGTTGTCGGTGTGGCCGACGACACGGATCTCATAGCCCGCGGCTGGCGCGCCCTTGAGCACGTCGGCGAGTTGGCGCAGCGAAGTCTGCGCTTCGCTCTTGAGGTCGGCGCTGCCGAGGTCGAAGGTGAGATCGCTGAGGAACTGCACCATGCCGCGCTTGGGGTCGTAGATCATGAGATCGGGGTTGCGGGCGGCCAGAGCGCGGAGGGCTTCATCGAGTTCGGGCGGGAGGACCATGAGGTCGAGGTCGTTGAGGCGCTGCTCGAGGTCGACGTACATGGCCATCGCGGCCTGGAGTTGCGACGCGGCCTCAGCGCGGCGGCGCTCGGCTTCGAGGGAACTGCCGTCGGCGGCCTGCACCTGCCGGCGCAATGCCTGCGTCGTCGAGTTGAGCGACTCGGTCTGCACCTCGAGTTCGGAGATGCGTTGCTGCTGCACGCGCACCGTGTGGCGGAGATCATCCACGGTGCCCTGCGAGCAGCCGGCGAGGAGCGTGAAGCCGAGCGCGGCAACGAGTGTGAGCGAACTGGAGAGAAGCCTCATGGGGGAACCATCCTTCCTGTCGGGGCGACCGCTGCGGCGGCGAGGCGTTCGCGACGGCCTGCGGTCAGTGTATCGTATTGCGGCGTCGTGACCAAGTGCAACGCATCGCTCAGCATCGGCCAAATTCCGTGTCCAGCGACAAAACCGACCTCTACATCCTCGCCGGGGCCGCACAGGACGCGACCGGCCCGCCCATCCGCCCCGCCGCGATCCACTGGAGCGACGGCGGGATCATCGCCATCGGCTCGCCGGACGAACTGCCTCCGCCCGCAGGCGCCAGGGTCATCGAGCGGCCCAGCCACCTCGTTCTGCCGCCCTTTGTCAACGCCCACGCCCATCTCGACCTCACCTCCATCGGCCCGCAGCCCTACGGCGGGGACTTCATCGAGTGGATCGACTTCGTCCGCAGCGCCCGGCCGTCCGACCCGGACGCCCTTGCCGCCTCCGTCCGGCTGGGAATCGAGAAGAGCATCGCCGGCGGCACGGCGATCATCGGCGACATCGGCGGCCTCGGCTCGACCGTGCCCCTGGAAGTGCTCCGCGCCGACGGCCGACTGCGCGGAATCAATTTTGTCGAGTTCTTCGGCCTCGGTACTCGACAGCGCCAGGCGGTCGAGGCCATGGAGCGCGTCTGCGCCGAGTTCCCGATCGATCCGGACTCGCGGGTGCAGGTCGGCCTTCAGCCGCACGCGCCCTACAGCGCCGGGCCGGAAGTCTACGCGGCGGCGGCGCGACTCAGCGCCGCGCGGGGCCTGCCCGCCTCAACGCATCTCGCCGAGACCATCGACGAGATCGAGTTCGTCCAGGACGCCGCCGGACCGTTCGCCGACTACCTGAGGCGGATTGAGAAGTGGGATGCGGAGATTCAGGCGACCCGCGCCCATCCGATCGATCTCTTCCACCGCACCCTGGCGGGGTCGGCGACGTGGCTGGTCGCGCACGTGAACTACTGCAATGAGGCTCACCTCGAAGCATTGGCGAGCCGCGCGGCAACGGTCGTCTACTGCCCGCGCGCCACCGAGTACTTCGGCCACGGTCCGCATGACTACCGTGAGATGATCGAGTGCGGCGTGCAGATGGCCCTCGGCACCGATTCGATCATCAACCTCGACCGGTCGGACCGCATCTCGATGCTCGATGAGATGTCCCTGTTGCACCGCCGCGATCGCGTCCAACCGGCCATTCTGCTGAGGCTGGCAACCATCGAAGGCGCGTGGGCGCTGCACGTCGATGAGCGCCTCGTCACGCTCCAGCCCGGGCCGTGCGCCGGCCTGATCGCCGTCGAGTTCGACCTGCGCGATGCGACCGATCCGCTCAGGCAGGTGCTGCGGAGCCCCGGCCCGATCGAGTGGCTCGCCCGCGCATGAGAGGGCGCTGGGGTCAATCCCTCAACGCGCTGAATCGCCGATAAATAACACCCGTCCCTATTTTCGCTGGCGGATTTCCCCTGGAAAACAAGGGTCGGAAAATGACACCCGTCCCTATTTTCCGCGTGCGTGGGTCGGGCGACCCGCGCGCCGGCGGCTCGGGCGGGGCGGGAGTCCGCCGGCGGCGCTGGGGCGAATCCCTCAACACGTTGAGCCAAGCGGCGGTTCGCTGCGCCGGCGCTCTATAGTTGGGGACGATCCGCCCGCAGGCGGTGGTCGGCGGTGGAGCCACGCTGATGAGTGCAAAATGGCGGCGAGTCAAGGCGTGGGACCAGGAGCACCTCACCGGTCCGCTCACACCGGTTCGCTGGGTGCTCACCTCCTTCAGTTCCGTCACGCAGGCGGTCATTCTCCTGACGACCGTCGCGGCCTACGGCGCCCTGGCGAGCATTCCCATCGGCCTGTGGGCGATGATCCCCACCAAACTCTTTCAACTGGCCACCTTCCTCGCCGTCGTTCTTTCTCTCCTGCTGTGTACGCAGTGGGTGCTGGGCAAGGCGATCCGCGGGCGCCTCAGCCGCGAATGGATCTTCGCGCTGCGCTTCATCGCGGGTCTGGCGATCATCCTCGCGGGCTGGCGGCTGTGGCTGTGGGGCGTCTGGCCGCTCATCCGATATGAGCCCGCCGTCGCCGCCCTCAACAAGCCCGCCACGGGCGTGCGCTTCTTCGCCGACTTCGTCCAGCAGTATCGCGGCACGCTGCTGCGGCAACTGCCCTCGTGGGAGATGACGGAGATCGAGTTCTACTCGTGGTGGCCTTTCAAACTCGTGCTGGTCACCTTCGTTCTCAACATGGTCACCGCGACGGTGCGGCGCATCGAGTTCGTCTTCCTCAACATCGGCGTCCTCACGGTGCATACCGGCATCGTGCTCATTTCGCTCGGCAGCATCTTCTACGAGCGCGGCAAGGTGGAGGGGGACATCCGACTCGTGCGCAACAGCGCCCCCAAGAGTGTTTTCTACGACGCGATCGTCCCCGCCGTCTATGCCTGGAGGGAAGGGGACGGCCGGCTCTACGTCCATCCGCTCAAAGGGCTCGCTCGGTACAACGACGCCCCCGCGGGCACGCGCTACGCCCCCGGTGTGGCGCTGCACGGCCAGCCGCAGTTCACCGATCTCTTTCCTCCGGCGCTGGAGATCAATGTCGTCGGCGCCATCCCCTACGGCATGAGAATGCCCAGTTGGGTGGACGGCGGGACCGACCTCATGCCCTCGATCAACGTCAAACTCGAAGTCACCTCGCCCGACGGCCGCAGCATCGACTGGGACCAGCGCCTCATCGGCGCCCTGCCGCAGGACCGCGCCTCAGCCGCCGCCCACCTGTCGGGGCTGACGATCGAACATCTCGTGGAGCCGCCGCCGCAGCGCCTGGCCGATCTTTCCCGCGTCTTCCCCGAACCGGGCGATCACGCGATTATCGTCCGTGTTCCGGGCACCGAGGTCGATGCGGTGTTCGTGGTGGAGCCGGGGGTCAACGTCTCCGTCGGGGAGACGGGCTGGAAGATCGCCGTCGATGATGTGCAGTCGTCCGACCAGGGCCTGGCGCTGGTCTCGACGGGCTATCGCGGGGCCTCGACTTCGCGCGCCAACCTGACGATCACCGCGCCGGATGGGCGCACTTTCAATCGCAGCGTGCTGCACCAGTATCCGGAGTTGACGCAGGACTTTCTGCCGGGCGGGCCGGGGCAGCCGCCGCAGCGCGTCGCCCCGGACGCGGCCATTGAGATCGTGTATCTCGACGCCTCGGAGACGTTTCTCTGGGTGGTGCAGGACGACGCGGCCATCGGGCGGTTCCGTGTCCTTCAGCGCGTTCCCGGCGGCGAGGTCAAGGAGTTCGCCGTCGCCGAAGGAGATTCCATCCTCGGGGAACTCGAGGGCACGACGATGCGATTCGGCTTTGACGCCTTCTGGCCCCGCACCACGCGGCGCTTTGACGTCATTCCCGTCCCTGGGGATCAGCAGGATCGCAGCGCGCGAGGCACCTTCTTCCACGCCTTTCTCGATGTCGAGGTGCGCGTCCGCCGCGCCAACGGCACGACGGAAACCCACCATCGCTGGCTCCCCTTCAACCAGTACCTCGACGCCGATTACGAGTTCCAGCGCATCGAGCGCGTCGATCTGCCCGAGGTCGGGACGATCAATCTCGCTTTCGGCCGCCTGCGCCGCGCTCTGCCGGGCGTGGCGCTCACGCTGCGGCAGTTTGAGATGATCCCTTACGCCGGCACCGACACGCCTCGCGACTATGTTTCGACGGTGCAGGTCTTCCGCGGCCCGGATGATCGCGAGGGTGAGGTACACCTGACCCGCCTCAACCGGCCTTATATCTATCGCCGGCCGTTCGAGTGGAATCGGGATCGCAACGTGATCGCCAACAGCCTCGCGTGGCTGGGCGCGAGAATCGTTCCGGAGCAATATAAGTTCAGCCAGGCGGGATGGGATCCGATGAATCAGCGATACACCGTTCTCGGGGTGGGGAACAATCCGGGCATCTACGTCATCGCACTCGGGGGAATTCTCATGGGCCTCGGCGTTCCCTGGGCCTTCTACGTCAAGCCGGCGCTGGCGCGCCGGCGCAAGCGCCTCATCAAAGAGCAACTGGACCGGGGCGAATACCTGCCGCCGGCGCGTCGACCTTCGGAGCAACCCGCAGAACTGGTGGGAGCCAACGCATGATCCTCTCGAAAGCGCCCTTCACGCATTTCTCCCTTTTGATGAGCGTCTGCATCGTTCTCTTCGCGTCTTCGTCGCTGGCGCAGGAGGGCAACTCAGCGCCCCCGGCGCGCGGCCCCGCCGGCAACGCCCACCCGACCGAGACGATTCGCAGCGGCGAGATCACCAACCCGCTCGACAATCTCCAGCGGGCCGCCACCTCCTCGACGCCGGTCCAGAAGCACTCCTTCTCGAAGCAGGTCGATCTTTCTCCGCTGGGCCGCCTCGCGGTCATGCACAACAGCCGCCCGGCCGTGCTCGACACCCTGGCGCGCGACACCGTGCGCCGCATCACCGGGCGGAGCAAGTATCAGGACTTCGTTCGCACGACAAGCGGTTCGGACGCGACGAAGTTGAGTTACGACCCGCTCTTCACATTTCTGGACCTCATCGCCGACAAGGATTATTACTTCGACAAGCCCATCATCAGCGTCGAGTACCTGCCCATGCGCCGCGGCCTGGTCGAGGCGGAGTTCCCCGGAGATGGCGCTGAGCAGGAACGGTGGATGATGGCCACGCGCCTTTCGCCGCGCATCCTCTTCCATCAGCTCGATCTCGTCAACGGTGTATACATGGCCGACCTCACGTTCCAGAATGGTCGATCCCAGATGCTGCTGGCGTTCAGTCATTTCCGCGACCTGCACGCCTCGCTGCTGCTCATTGCGCCGCGCATCGAGGGGGGCGACTGGATGCACGTCTCACTCGATCCAAACCTCAGTGCGCAGTTCGCCCGGCTTGGCGAGGCCTGGCGGGCGCGCGACGCCAAAACCGTCAACGCGGTCGTCAATGAGATCGCGGCCGTCGTGCCGACCATCAACGCCGAGCACTATCCGCCCCCCTGGCGCTCCCGACTCGAAATCGTCTACAACGGTGGAAACAACTTCATCTTCGGCTACACGTTCTATTTCCTCGCGCTCGTCGCGCTGCTCATCGCCTTCGGCACCGGGCGCCTCGGCCTTCACCGCCTCGGCGTCGCCATGCTCCTGCTCGGACTGACGGTGCACGTGCTCGGCTTCGCCATCCGCTGGCTGCTGGCGGAGCGCATTCCCATTCAGAACCAGTTTGAGTCGATGTGGGGGCTGAGCCTCGGGTCGTGCCTCTTCGCGACGATTCTCATGTTCGCGCGCAAGCAGCCGATCTTCGGCGTCGCGGCGGCGGGGGTCGGCTTCCTCGCCCTCATGGCCGCGACGCTCAAGGGCATCCCCGGCGCCGAGATCGGCCGCGAAGCGGCGATCCTCAACACGAGTTACATTCTTTTCTACCACGTCAACATCGTGCTCTTCAGTTACGGCCTGATCTCGCTGGGGTTCATCGTCAGCATCGTTTACCTGCTGGTGTATTACTTCGCGGGCCGCAGCGCCGCGACCGTGCAACTCGCCGCCGCGGGCGTCGGCACGGTCACGATGGGCGGCGAGGCCGATCCCGGCGTGAACGTCGGCCGACAGCGCCTGCTCAGCGACCTCGATCATGCGCAGATGGTCATCCTGCAATTGGCGTTCTGGATTCTCGGCGTGGGGATCCTGCTCGGCGCATGGTGGGCGGATCACAGTTGGGGCCGCTGGTGGGCCTTCGACCCGAAAGAAACCTGGGCCCTCATCACCTGGATCGTCTATCTTATCGTGATCCACGTCCGCTTCGCCGCCCCCAACCGCGGTCTGACGACCGCGTGGCTGAGCCTCGTCGGATTCTTCATCATGCTGTGGACCTACTTCGGCGTCAACCTCCTCCTGCCGGGCCTGCACGCGTACGCATGATCGGATTGCGTAGTTACGAGTCGCCCCGACAGCCCACGGCGGCAGCCGTGCGGTTTGCGAACGTAATCATCGCGCAATCGCCGTTACTTTGCGAATCGCCCAATGAGCAGGCGAGGCGGTTCCTCCGGAGCAGCGAGGAGCGCTGTGAAGAGACAACGGCTGCGGTCCGCCCAGAGGCTCGTCGCGAAGGGTACGCTCGGCACGGTTGCGTGTGACCACTCGACCCTCTCAAATCGATCCGCCTCGAATCGATCGATGAAGAGTGTGTAGGTGCTAAGGTCGCTGGAAGCGCTGCCGGTCGCAATCCGGTAGAGCACGACCTCTCCATCCAAGTCCGGAGCGATCACGCGATGGGCGGCATCCGCGGCGTAGTAATCTGCAGAGAAAGGGCCCCGCCGAATGCTCGTGCCCTGCTCATCCATTCGGGCAAGGCACGCCTCCGGACGACGTTGATACTCATACCACACGCTGCAGAGATACACCCCCTCCGGCACAGAATACGGTTCCGGCGGAAATCGTATCTTTGCGAGCATGTGATGATCGCCGTTGTGCCACGCGAGGTCCACGATCGCTCCAGGGCAATCGCGTTGACCGACGACGGTGAGCGTTTCATCGAAAACAAGTAACTTCGATTCACTGTTGATCGCGTTGCCACCCATGGCCGGGCCAATCTCTACGGCGACGTGAAGTCGGCCGCTGTCGTCGAAGGTCATGGCCGTCACCTTGGCCACTCCCCGATCCGTGACGCCCACCCGCTTGACGACCTCTCCCTGTCCGTCTATCCGCAGCAGAGAAGGAACCGCGAGGACATCGTGCCTGCTTGAACTGGAACCGATGACCGCCTCATCGCCATCGATGATCGCGGCCGTCGGAATGGAGTGCTTGGAGGGTTGTTCGGCGAGCGCCCGCGCATAGACCGGCTCGGCATTGCGGAACATCGCGACCCAAAGGACAGGGCGACCGGGCGTGCGATGGCCGTGTCCCGCCAGGAAGATGCGACCATCTGCATCCGTTTCGCACAATTGCACATCAGCCCTGTCGAACTGGGCGCGAACGGCCTCGGGGAGGATCGGGCGCTCGGCGACGATGCTCCACCGATCATCCGCGATGATCATGAGCGGGAAGCCGGCCGGACCGCCGGCATCGGCGCCGGCCTCAAGAGCAGTACCGACAATGATCGTCGTCCGGTCATCGACGGCTGCGATATGCACGGGCTGATCCACGTCGAAGCGAGATGCGAGTTGCTCCGGAGCCCAGGTCAGATTCCAGGCCACAGGTTCGACCGGTGGAGCGGCGTGCATGCAGATGAGGGCGCAGCCGGTGGAGATCAATCCGAACATGATTGTCCTTTCACGGCTCCACAAAGTGCGGTTCCGCATCCACGTAGAGCCAGCGCGCGTTGGTGCGCTTCCACTTCGTTGCATCCCATCCCGCATCGTCGGCCGCCTGCACCATCGCATCAACGAGTGTGGCGGGCACACCTGTCGCGAATACTGCCTCTGCCTGCTCGTCCGTGAGACTGGACATGATGACCGGATCGATGTAGTTCGGGGAGCCGTGTTCATCGGCAGCGAAAATCTGCAGTTGCATCAACGGCTGCCCCTCCAGCGGCGGGGAGTAGAACGCGATCCCGAGAAGCATGTCCGCGCGGCCGGCGATCGGTCGCTTGACGCAGAGTGCTGCCGCTCCTTTGGGTGCTCCGTCCGTGAACGTCATGATCGCGCAGGCAAACCATGGATCCTGGTCGGGTCCGGCGAACGTACTCAGGAAGCGAGCATTCGCCGGCTCGCTCATGTCGCTCGCTTTGAGTCCCTGTCGCTTCTTCGTCGGCTTGCATGATGCGGTGGCGATGCAGAGCAGAAGGCAAAGCAGAATGCTCAGATGCGTGCGCGACATGTCAAATCTCCGTCTGCTTCAGACCATTTGGCAGCCGTCCGCCGGTGATCGACTTGCCTGATATTAGGCCCGTTTGCGGTCACCGCCCTTGGACTTCTTCCCCCCGCCCTTACTCAACAGCGTGAATCCCACGCGGTCGCCGGGGCGGGCGTGAAGAGCCTTCATCTCTTCGCGCGGCAGGTGAACGGTCCTGCCATCGCGGCTCAGATGAACGCCCGTCGAGAGGGCGCGGAAGCCCTCCTCGCCCTCGAAACTTACGAGCGCTTCTCCCTTCACCTGCGTCTTGGTGCATGGCTCGCCGAGTTTGAGTGTGGTGGTGTCGCGCACGACGGAGACGTCTGCGGTCCTGGCGTGCAGGTGCGGCCCGCCGTCGAAGGGGTCGATGTGGTCGCGGTACTCGAAACCCATGCGTTCGAGCATCGCCTTGGCGGGTTCGGTGTCCTTGCCGACCTTGCCGATGAGCATCCGCGCTTCGGGCGGAAGGATTGTAACATAAATCTCTTCGTGGGGCATGAGTTTGAGGATGAACGCCTTGGAGCGCGTCGAGAGGCGGTCGGCCTCGGTGTACGTCAGGTTGATGAAGCGCCGGCCGAGGTGCTCCCAGAAGGCGTTGGTCCCCTCCGGCGTGAGGCGGGCCATCATCTCGGCGAGCAGTTCATCGCGGAAACGTTCGCGGTGCAAGCCGATGTAATGAAAGCGGATGAGCGAGAGGGTCTTGCCGAGTTTGGCGGGGTGGCCGCGGTAACTCGGCGCGAGAATCAGCCCGCCGACCTCCGTCGGCCCGTCGGACACGGAGCCGAGTTTAAGCGTCGTATGCGTCATGCCCTGCTGGAGGTCGTCGGCGTACATGGTGCGGCTGCGCACGGTGAAGTAGGTATTGGGCGCTTCGGGCGTGCCGATCTGGGGGATGATCTGCGAGGTGCCCAGCAGGTTGCCCGTCGTGTCATCCTCGATGGCAAACAGGTAGACGGCGCGCGTGAGGTCCGTCAGCGAGCCGTCGAAACTCGCGGTCGAGCGGCGGATCTTGTCGGCGATGATCTCCGCATCGGCGGGAAGGTTGATGAAATGCACCATCCGCGCCAGTTTGAGCAGGATCGAAGCATCATCGGAGCGGGCTTGACGGATGACGTACATGGTTGGATTGTCCAGGGGGAGTTAGGCGAGTGAGTTTAGCGCCGTCGCTCGCGACGACGCTAAACGCCGGCCGCATCAGCCGTGCGCTCCAGCGCCCGTTCAACGACCTCGAAGGCCGCGTCCCACTGCTCGAGTTTCATCACGCCCAGCGGGGGGAGGAAGCGGATGTGGTATGGCCCGTGCCCGCAATAGAAAGACAGGACGCCCTCGTCGTAGAGGTTGAACATGAAGGTGTTGACCGGCGCCTTGCGCCCGCCGAAGGGGGTGAAGCGCATCATTCCGCCGAGGCCGCCGGCGACTTTGAGGTTCTTCATCTCGCGGCCGTTGTGATCGAGGATCGGACCGAACCACTCGGGCCGGCGCGAGGCGATGTCCTCGATGCCCGCGACGAATCGCTTGTGGTGGTGGGCGATGGCGCCGCCGCTCCCGTAGTACTTTCCTTTGCGCAGGCGGTTGAGAATGTACAGCCCCGCCTGGAGCGCGACGGTCGAGCCGATGAACGTCCCGCTGAGCAGACCGGGTTTGGGGTTGTATTCCTTCGTGTACAGGCAGGCGCAGACCTGGCTGAGTTTGCCGATGGTGCAGACATCGACGTACTCGCCGAGTTTGAGCAGATCGAAGGCGAACATCTCGCCCGTGCGGCCGAAGGTCTGCACTTCATCGATCCACACGGCGATGCCGGCCTTCCTGCACCGCTCCATGAGGGCGATGAAGAACTCGCGCGGCGCCGGGTTGAAGCCCCCCTCGCCCTGCACGAGTTCGAAGATGAAGCAGGCGTGCTGGCCGGGGTAGCGCTCGATGAGTTGGTCGAGGCGCGCCAAGGTTTCCTGAGTGGAAGCCTCGCCGCGCTCCGCGTCGTAGAAGGGGAGGTAATCAACGAGAGTCGTGAGGGGGATGCCGACGCGATTACCCGCGTTGTCGCCGATCTGCGACATGGTGACGCTGCGGCCGGCGAAGCAGTTCTCGAAGGCGATGACGCGGCTGGCCGGCGCGTGCTTCTGATAACAGATCTTCAGCGCCGATTCGTTGGCCATGCAGCCCGAGTTGGTGAGGAAGACGTGGGCGAGGCGGCTGCACCTGGCCGCCTCATCCACGAGCAGTTGCGAGAACTGCGTCGAATCCTCGTTCATCTGGAGGTTGCCCTGGATGATGATGTCGCTCATCGCTCCCCGCATGGCGATGCGGGTGAGTTCGGGGTCGCTGTGGCCGAAGAACATCGGCCCGATGCCGCAGATGAGGTCCATCTTGACCGACCCGTCGGCGAGTTCGACGAACGGCCCATTGCCCAGGCCCGAGCCGTGGTAGTCGAAGAAGAGTTTGCTCTTGCCGCGCACTTCGCTGGCGCGGGCGAGCAGGTCGCGGTACTTTGCCGCGTGGTCGTCGCTCAGCGCGGGTCGGACGGCGTTGAGTCCTGCCTGCGCCTTGCGCATCTCGTCGATGGCGCGGTCGATCGACTGCTCGACAATCAGGCTGGACTGGAGTCGGGCGGCGGCGGTCTGCTCGGCGGCGGTGGTGCTCACATTCATGGCAGGACTGTATCCGGTTGAAGCGATGGAGCGCTGAGGAATGCCGGTGCGGGGAACACCTGAAAACATCGGCGATTTCAGGTTCCCGCTTGCGTCTTCGCCTCCAGCGCACCCGGACAATCCGGGGCGAATCCGGGGCGGCGCAAAGCCTTGGCCCCGGCGTGGTGCGATCACTTTACATTCCCGCAAGTTGCAGCATCAGCACCGCGAGCAACTGGCTGCGCTCAACGAGGCTGGGAATCTCGATCCATTCGTCGGTGGTGTGCAGCCCGCCGCCGCGCACGCCCAGTGTGTCGATCGTCGGCAATCCGGCGTGCTGGAGGATGTTGCCGTCGCACACCCCGCCGGTCTTCGTGAAGGGCAGCGATTGCCCGAGCGACTCGGCGGCGCGGCGCGCGGCGTCGGCGAGTTGCTGCGTACCGGGCGTGAGCGGCTTGGCGGGCCGATTCCAGCGGTGCTGCACGACGACGCGCGGCATCGCCTCCGCCTCCGCCGCCGTCGCCAGCGCCAGCAGTTTCGATTCCAGTTCCGCCGCGGCGCGCTCATCGGCGAAACGCACATTGCCCCAGCACGCGGCATAGTCCGCCACGGCGTTGGTCACGCCGCCGCCCTTGAGCGGGCCGATGTTGATGATGACCCCTTCCTCAGGACGCGGCCACGTGCCGATCTCCGCAATGATCTGCCCAAGGCGCGTCACCGCCGAGACGCCCGAAGCAAAGTCGCGCCCCACGTGCGCCGAGCGGCCGAAGACTTCGATCCTGAACTGCCCGCTGCCCATGCGTTCGACGGCGAGCGCCCCGCCGGGCAGGGCGGGTTCGAGCGCCAGCCCGAAGTCGTGCCGCCTCGCCTCGACTTCAAGCGCGGGGTCGGAATGAAACGACCCCGTCTCCTCATCGCTGTTGAGCAGGAAAGACCAGTTGAGCGCAGCGCCGCAGCGGTGCAGGGCTTCGAGGGCGTGCAGGGCGATGAGGATGCCGCCCTTCATGTCCACCGCGCCGGGGCCGCGCGCCGTCTTTCCGTCGGGCGCGATGATCAGTGCGTTGAAAGGCCCATCGGGATCATGCACGGTGTCGATGTGTCCGGCGAGGAGAAGGCGAGGCAGGGCGTTATTGGCGGGATGCCTCGCGACGATCGTGATCGGCGGCTGAGCGGTCCTGGGTCGGGGCGAGAAGTCGATCCACGCCGGCCTCGGGGCGCCGGGGATGCGATCGATCGTCGGCGTGAGTCGCTCGAGCCGGGCAATGAGCAGATCGCGATACTGATTCAATCCCGGCTCGAAGCCCTTGCCCGTCGCAATGGCGACGTGTTCGGCCAGTTCGCGCAGCATGTCGTCGCCGCGCGCGGCGAGGTCATCAACGACTCGGCGCTGAAGGTCGGTGAGAGGCATGAGGTGATGGTAGGGTGCCGATGCGCTCCCCTGCGCCGAGCCTCCGGGTCGCGGCTAAACGAATTCGTTACGCGCGCGAATCATCCCACACACCGGTGAAGACTTCGACGGCCGGGCCGGTCTTGTAGACGTGGTGGTCGCTCAGGCGCCACTCCATGCGCAGGTCGCCGCCGGGCAGGTGCATGAGGATGCTGCGGTCCGTGCGGCTGCGCAGGATGCAGGCGACGCAGACCGCCGCGGCGCCCGTGCCGCACGCCAACGTGATCCCCGAGCCGCGCTCCCAGGTGCGCATGCGCACCTCGCTGCGCGAGAGGCACTGCACGAAGTGGACGTTCACGCGATTCGGGAACGCGGGATGCGTCTCGACGAGCGGGCCGACCGCCGCGAGATCGATCGCGTTGACATCGGGGTGGAAGAAGACGGCGTGGGGGTTGCCCATGCTGACCATCGTGCCTTCGAGTGTCTTGGGCGGATCGCCGGCGCGGCGGCCGGGCGACTGAATGCTCAGCCGCTGCACGCCGCCCGCCTCGGTCACTTCGTCGAGTTCTTCGACGTTGACGGGAATGCGGGGCAGATCGAGGATCGGCTCGCCCATGTCAACCGTCGCGCTCACGACCGCGCCGTTGTCCATCGCGTAGTCGATGCTCTTGACGCCGGACTTGGTCTCGACGAGCAGCGGCCGGGCGTTGACGGAGACGAGCGCGTATTCGACGGCGTACTTGGCGACGCAGCGGATGCCGTTGCCGCACATCGCGCCTTCCGAACCGTCGGCGTTGAACATGATCATGCGCACCGCGTCGGTCAGGCCGCTGGCCTTGGTCGGCCGGGCGATGAGGATCAGGCCGTCGCTGCCGATGCCGGTGTGGCGATCGCTCATGCGCCGCGCGAGTTCGGGCAGGTCGGTGCGCTCGGCGAGGGAAGGGTCGGTGACGGCGTCAAGGTAGACGTAGTCGTTGCCGATGCCGTGCATTTTCGTGAACTTCAACACGGGGATCATCCTTCGCGTGACAGCAGGGCCGCGCTCCCCTCCGCAAAGCCTCCGGGCCGCGGCAACTGATGCCTGTGGAATTTCGTTCCTCTCTGATCAGACGAAACCTCAACGCTCACCACAAAGGGCACCAAGTCACAAAGGGGGGCACAAAGGTGAAAACAGCCGCTCCGACTCCACACGCCAAATCGAGTCTCGCACGGTGTTCTCCACATTGAGGTCTTCTTAGTGGGGTCTTCGTGTCTTGGTGTCCTTTGTGGCGAGCGTTCGGGAGCCGGCACTCTATGGGCGTTCGCTTCTTCATAAATCAACAAACAGTCACAGCATCTTAAGCCGAGTCAGCAGCGTGCGGATCGCGGCGACGGTCGCTTCCGATCCTTCCGTCATCGGCAGGCGGAGTGTGCCGAGGTCGCGGCCGAGCAGGCGCATCGCCGTCTTGATCGGGATCGGGTTCGTTTCGAGCGAGAGCAGGCTGCGGCAGACGTCGAACAGCTGCAGGTGCAGTTCGCGCGCCCGGTCCCACTGCCCGCCGTTGCACGCATCGCACAGGTGCTGCACCTTCTGCGGCAGGATGTTGGAGATGACGCTCACAACCCCTTTGCCACCGACGCTGGCAAAGGGCAGCGTCATCGAGTCATCGCCCGAAAGGATCGTGATGTCGCACAGCGAGGCGATGGCGCTGGCGGAATCCATCGAGCCGGTCGCTTCCTTGACGGCCGCGATGTTGGGATGCTCGGCGAGTCTGGCGATCGTCTCAGGCGCGAGGGCGACGCCGGTGCGGCCGGGGATGTTGTAGAGCATGACGGGCAGGTCGGCGGCGTCAGCGACGGCGAGGAAATGCCGCCGCAGACCCTCCTGCCCCGGCTTGTTGTAGTAGGGGTTGACGCTCAATCCGGCGTTGGCGCCGAGGGCGGCGGCGCGCTTCTGGAGTTCGACGGCGTGATGGGTGCTGTTGCTGCCCGTGCCGGCGATGACGGTCAGCCCCAGCGGGCGCGCCGTCTCGACGGATGCGGCGATGATGCGCTCCCACTCGCCGTCGCTGAGCGTGGGCGACTCGCCGGTCGTGCCGCAGGGGACGACGCCCGCGACACCGCCCGCCGCCTGAAACTCGATGTGCTGGCGCAACCGGGCGAGATCGATCTGCCCATCCGCGCCGAAGGGAGTTACTAATGCGGTGTAGCAGCCTGCAAAGTTCATGAATGGCTCCGGAGAAGAGTACTCACCGCAGAGATCGCGGAGAACGCAGAGAGAAGACAGGGAACTGATGAATCAACCTTCCTTCAGATTGTTTACGAGTCGATGAATGCCGTCTTTCAGAATGCGTTCGTTGAAGTTGATCAGCAGTCCGACGCGGAGGTCGGCGAGTTTGAGATAGGAGATGAGTTGCGCCTTGTGGATCGGGGCGATCTTCTCGACCGACTTGAGTTCGATGATGATCTGATCCTCAACGAGAAGGTCCATCTTGTAGGCGCAGACAAGACGCACTTCGCGGTACACGACGGGCAACGGCTCCTCCTCTTTGACGCGAAGCCCCGAATCCGTCAGTTCAAATGCGAGGCAGGCACGGTACGCCGACTCGAGCAGGCCCGGCCCCAGTTCGCGATGGACGCGAATCGCTGAACCGATGATCGTTTCCGTGATCGAGTTCAGGTCCGGCATCAGACAGACTCCCCGTCGCCTCTCTCTTTCACCTGTTCCATTGCCTTCCTCTGCGATCTCAGCGATCTCTGCGGTTGGTTTCTTCATCCACCCGCTTGCACGATCAGGCGTTTCATTTCGCGGACCGCTTTGCGCAGGCCGTCGAAGATGGCGCGGCTGACGATGCTGTGGCCGATGTGCAGTTCGCTCACGCCCGGCAGCGCCGCGATCGGCCCGACGTTGCGGTAGTTCAGCCCGTGCCCGGCGTTGAACTGCATCCCGGCCTGGAGGATCAGCCGCCCGCCCGCGGCGATGCGCTCCAGTTCGCGCGCGACCTCGGGTCGATCAGGGTGATGGTGAGTGTTGTGCGCGTTGGCGTAAGGCCCGGTGTGAATCTCGCAGACGGAAAAGCCGCAGGCGCGGGCCGCTTCGATCTGCATCGCCTCGGCGTCGATGAAAGCGCTGGCGCGGATGCCTTGGTCGGCGAACTTTGCCACCACGTCGCGCAGCCGGCCGACCTGCCCGGCCACGTCGAGTCCGCCCTCGGTCGTCACCTCCTCGCGCCGTTCGGGCACAAGCATCGCCATGGCCGGCTTGATCCGGCAGGCGAAGTCGATGATGGCGTCCACCGCCGCGAGTTCAAAGTTGAGCGGCCCCTGCACGACCTCTTTGAGGCGCTCGATGTCGCGGTCCTGCATGTGACGGCGGTCTTCGCGCAGGTGGAACGTGATGCCGTCCGCCCCGCCGAGTTCGGCTTCGACGGCGGCCCACACGGGGTCCGGCTCGACGCCCCGCCGCGCCTGGCGGAGGGTGGCGACGTGATCGATGTTGACGCACAGACGTGGCATGCACACAACGGTATTCGACCGTGCGCGGCCGTACCAGCGGGGGGCATCGCCTTCGTCGCGGATTCCCCGGGCGGCGGCGCGGCAGGGGGCTATGCTGTTACGGCACAGACCCGTTGCCCTCCGGAGGCCGCGGGGGATAATCGGTCGGGGCGAGCAGCGCTTCGCCGGGAGTGATCGGATCATGGCTGAAGAGTTTCGCCGACGACTCGACCGTCTCCATCACGACATCGTGCAGCAGGGGCAGCGCGTCGAGGCCCTCGTCGAGCGAGCCTTCGAGTCCGTCTTTGACGCCGACCGGAGCAAGGCTCAGCAGGTGGTCTCCTCGGATGACCTGATCGACCGCGTGGACATCGAGATCGAGAAGACGGCCGTCGAACTCCTGGCCCTGGGCGAGCGGAGCGCGCCGCAGTTGCGCATGGTCCTCACAATCGTGAAGGTGAACAACGAACTGGAGCGCATCGCCGACCTCGCCGCCGAAGTGGCCGAGCAGGTGGTGCTCGTCTCGGACTGCAAGGAGTGCTTCCCCCCGACGCTGCGGGTAACGGTCAACAGCGTGATCGGGATGATCCGCGACTCGAACGCGGCGATGCGCGATCTCGATTCGAGCCGGGCGCGGCAGGTGCTGGCGAGCGATGACCTGGTGGAGAAGTTCAGCCGCACGCTGCTGCGCGAGGTGCAGGAGCAACTGGCCAAAGGGGGCTGCACCGTCGATTTCGCCTCCGCCTTCTGGACGATCGGCAACGCCATCGAGCGCATGGCCGACCACACGACCAACATCTCCGAGCAGGTCATCTACGTCGAGTCTGGTCAGATCGTGCGCCACAACAGCGGAGGCTGGTCCGAGCCGATGCCGGCATAAACGCGCGTTGGACTCTCGTTGGTGTGGCATGCCGTCGCGCTTCGAGTCGCTATGCCGAACGTGCAGGAACGCCACGATGTCCTTCGCCACGGTGCCTGTGAATGCCATTGACTTGCCGACGCCGCGCCATGCGCGTTGAATGCCGACACGCGGCGTGCCTGAACGTAGCGGACCGCAGCGAGATGGATGGATCATGCACGATGTCAACGCCCTTGCCGCGCGACTCCAATCAATCGGGCAGGAGCACCTCCTGCGCTTTCGTGACGAACTGACGCTCGCACAGCAGGCGGTTCTCTTCGAGCAGATCGAAGCGCTGGACTTCGAGGCCCTGCCGGGCTGGATCGAGCGGTATGTGCGATCCAGGGCCATCTTCGAGTTGCCCGAGCGCATCGAGCCGCCGGTGTGGTACCCGCGCGACTCGAAGAGCAAGCGTCGGTCCTACGACGCTTCGCGCTTTCGCGCCATCGGCGAAGACCTCATCCGTGCCGGCAAGGTCGCCGCCTTCTGCGTCGCCGGCGGGCAGGGGACGCGCCTGGGCTGGGACGGCCCCAAGGGAACCTATCCGGCAACGCCGATCACGCGCAAGCCGCTCTTCCAGGTCTTCGCCGAACAGTTGCTCGCCGCCTCGCGCCGGTGGGGGAGGTCGATCCCGCTTTACGTCATGACCAGTCCGCTCAATCATCAGCCGACGGTCCAGTTCTTCGAGTCGCATCGATTCTTCGACCTCACGCGCGAGGATGTGATGTTCTTCCAGCAGGGCGTCATGCCCAGTTTCGATCGCGCGACGGGGCGCATCCTCCTTGCGGGCAAGGGCGAACTGGCCCTCAACCCCGACGGGCACGGCGGCTCGCTCCGCGCGCTTCACCGCAGCGGCGCGATTGACGACATGACGCGACGCGGAATCGAGCACATCAGTTACATCCAGGTGGACAACCCGCACGTGCGCGTCATCGATCCGCTCTTCCTCGGCCTGCACGCCGCGGCCGAGGATTCCTCCGGCGAGATGTCCAGCAAGATGCTTCCCAAGACGGGGCCGTTCGAGAAACTCGGTAACTTCTGCCGCGTCAACGGCCGCACGACGATCATCGAATACTCCGACCTGCCTGATTCGCTGGCTGAGCAGCGCGATGAGAGGGGCGACCTGCGCTTCGGCGCTGGCTCGCTGGCGATTCACTGCCTCGGCGTGGAGTTTGTGAGGAGGCTCAATACCGCCACTTGCGGCTTCGCGCTCCCCTTCCACCGCGCCGACAAGAAAGTCGCGCACCTCGACCTCGACACCGGTGCGATGATCGAGCCGAGCGAACCCAACGCTGTCAAACTCGAAACCTTCGTCTTTGATGCCCTTCCTCTGTGCGAGTCGTCGATCGTCCTCGAAACGGATCGCGTCGAGGAGTTCGCCCCGATCAAGAATCTCAGCGGCGTGGACTCGGCCGAGTCGAGCCGGGCGCTTCAGATCGAACGATGCGCCCGTTGGCTCGAAGCGGCGGGAGCGAAAGTGCCGCGCGGCGCGAAAGGCGATTGCACGGCGGTCATCGAGATCAGCCCGCTGACCGCGCTGGAGGCGAATGATCTGCGCGGCCGCGCCGACCTGCCGGAATCCATTGCCGCCGGCGATGAAGTGCTTCTGTAAAACGCGATGCACTGTCGCGAGAGACCTCTGGTCAATCCGGCTTGACGTTGCGGGACTGAAGGTCGTACCAGCCTTGCGTCGGGTCGTAGACGAACTTGAGTTGGCGCTTGGAGAACTGGGCATACCAGTCTTCCCAATCCATGAGTTCGAGTTCTTCGGGCGGGGCGAAGGTGCCGCCGCCGATGCGAATGCGCGTCGGATCACCGGGCATGTGACCGGGCCAATATCCATTGGCCTCGCACCACATCCGAATGACATGCAGGCTGGTGGTCTCGTAGTTCGTCATGGCGGGCAAAGTGTAGGAATGTGGGAAAGGCCTGGGGCTTGAGACTTGAGGCCTGGGGATGAGGGCGTGAGAGTGCGACCGAGACCGCTTGCGTCTTCGCCTCCGTCCCGCGCCAGGGTCACGGCTCCACCGCCGGCGCCGGGATGAAGATGATGTCGCGTCCCGCGTCGATCACCAGCAGGCCGTCGAGCGCCTGCGCGCCGTTGGGTCGGGGCATCTCGGTGCGATCGTCGAGTTCGAAACCGTGGTCGAGCCGGCGGCCGGAGAGATCGAGCGTGTGGATCTCGATGCTTCGCGGCGCGGGGCGGGCCGCATTGTCCACGGCCAGCACCACGATGAGCCGATCCGCGGCGGGGGCCACCGAAAGGACCGCGGCGCCCGGTGCGCCCGAACCCGCCATCAGCCCGCTCACCGAGCCATCCTCCTCCAGCACGTAAACGCCGTTGTGGGTCTTGAGGACATACCGATCAAGATGCGCCATGAGCGTGATCGCCGCGACCTCGCTGCGCTCGATGGGCTGAACGAGAGGCATCGACCTGACCTCGGCGGTGTCGAGGTTGACGCTGACCGCGGCTCCGTCATCTCGGAAGATCACGGCCGTCGAACCGACGATTCCGGCCCAGATGGGGTTGCTGAAGAGGTCGTCGCCGATGGTCCAGCGCAGCGCGCGGGTGTGCGTGTCATAGCAGTGCAGCCGGCCGCCCGAGGAATAGAGGATCTCGCCTCGCGGACTGAGCAGGGTGAGGTCGCGCGAACTGAGTTGCTCGGTCTGGAGGCCGGCGATCAGGGCGCCGGTCTCGGGACGAATGAGGAGGATGTGATTGGACTCGACCTCGCGGCGCGAGCGCCGGGCGCCGCTGGAGAGTTGCTCGCCCGAGACGATGATGAGCGAGTCGGAGGCGCTGATGGAACTGATGCGATCAAGGGCCGTGACCACGCCCCATTGCACGCTTCCGGTGGCGCGATCGAGGCAGCCGATGCGTCCCGATTCTTCCGCAATGATGAGGAGTTGGGGCGTGATGGCGGAGATGAGTTGGCCCGAGCCGCCGCCGGGCGCGTCAAACCACTCCTCGAACATCGGGCTGCGCCAGAGCGAGCGCCGATTCACCATGTCGTAGGCCTCGAACGTCCGCTGGCCGCGGTTGGCGAGCACGCCCAGCAGCGCGACCTCGTCGTCCACGGCGAGCAGATCCATGGAGCCGGAGTCGAGGATCTCGATGAACTGCGCCGCGCCCGTCGCGTCGTACCCGACGAGATTGCGATTGTCGCGCACGAGAGCGTGTCGAGTCGAGGGTCGGCCGAAAACGGGCGTCAGCAGCACCTGACCTTCCTTGATGTCCGCCAGGCCCTGGAGGAGCCCGATCTCCGGCAGCCGGTCGCTCAGACCGATCGGCGCCAGAAGGCGGCGCCGCCAGGTTTCGAGCGTGACCGCGCGGCCGTCGGCCATCGGGATGCTCGCCGATGGATTCTCTCGCTCCACCGTGCGGACCAACTGCAAGGCCTCGAATCTCCGCCCGGCTGACTCGTACAGGGCGAGCAGATCGGCGAGGACCAGGCCGCGATTCGTCTGGGCCGGATGCAGACTGAGGGCAAATCGAAGGGCTGCCGCCGCCTCGGCGTCGCGGTTCTCCGCCCGCAGGAGGCGGGCCGCCTGCCGGCACGCCTCGGTCCCCGCCTCCGCCGACGGATACTTCCTTGCCACTTCGAGCAAGTCGGCGGGCGCGCCCCGCCCGCGCGCCAGGTCGTACTCACGCCGTGCTGAGACCTCGTAGGGGTGATACAACTCGCGGCGGCCGTCCGCG
>Ga0326597_10003264_pt1 | contig 23545 bp, 23 predicted proteins | sample RVTome_12_FD_203789 | JGI IMG/M metagenome (GOLD analysis project Ga0326597, IMG submission 203789) | Soil microbial communities from uranium-contaminated site in the Upper Colorado River Basin, Wyoming, United States - RVT100D185 | ecosystem: Environmental > Terrestrial > Soil > Contaminated >... | reverse complement strand
CCAAGCATACGACCTGAAGACAGCACTACTCGGCTCATTCCTCACATTTCTCCTTGTAACTCCCGCTCCCTATGTCCTCATGCTTGCGGTTCTTCTGCAACTGGTTACCGGTTGGGGCTTGCTCCCGTGCGTCATCATCGGCACTGTGACAACCACCGTGTACCTGTTCTTTGGGGGATTTCGATCGGATATCTACACTGATGTATTCCAGTTCGTGCTGATGTTCGCCGGGTTCGCTGTCATTCTTCCCTTTGCGTACATGGAGTTTGGAGGGCCGGAATTCATCGCGGCAAACGTTCCGCCGATGCATCTGACGTGGAACGGCGGCAACTCGATCCAATTCGTGATCGTTTGGTTTTTCATTGCACTATGGACGCTCATCGACCCATCATTCCATCAACGATGTTATGCCGCGAAGTCGGGAGAAGTGGCGCAGAAAGGCATCCTTATTTCCATTGGGTTCTGGTTCATCTTCGATGCGATGACGGCGACAGCAGGGTTGTATGCGCGTGCTGCAGTTCCATCGCTCGATCAGCCCATGATGGCATTTCCCATGCTTGCCGAGGTCACGCTGCCGCCCATTGCCAAGGGCATCTTCTATACCGGCATGTTGGCGACCATCATGTCGTCGTTGAACACGCTGGCATTTGTTTCCGCTGCAACCATCGGGCGTGATATTGTGTGGAGGATGAAGCGGAGTCCGGACGAGTCCAACGTGAACCGCTACACGCGGTGGGGTCTGTTCGTCACCGCAGCCGTTTCAATCGCCGTTGCTCTGCTCATCCCTTCCGTTATCAAGCAGTGGTACACCATCGGGACGGTGATTATTCCCGGATTGCTGGTTCCCCTTGTCACGAGCTATTTTGATAGTTGGAGGGTATCTGCCCGTTACGCTTTCGTTGCGATGCTGCTAGGCTGGCTGACATCATTGAGCTGGCTGCTGATCGGATGGACGCAACAACTGGGTGCGTTGCATCTCTATCCGTTCAGTATCGAACCGATGTATCCCGGGCTGTTCGTGTCGATTTGCGTGTGGGGAATCGGGAAGGGAAAAAGTAAAGAGCCGGAGAGGGAAACCTAAGTAAAAATCCTGAGACTTAACGCAGAGGCGCGGAGTACGCGGAGAGTCGCAGAGTGGATGCGTCTTTGAAGACAGCTAAGTAAGTTGTGATGAGTGTCGTCAACCCTCTGCGTTGCTCTGCGGTCTCTGCGTCTCTGCGATTAAAGGTCCGAAGACCAGAGACGGGAGACCGGTCTACTGTCGCGATCTCTGTCTCGCAGCTTCGTGCAGGAACACTGCGCTTGCGCTGGAGACGTTTAGGGAATCCGTGTTATTCATCATCGGAATGGCTATCCGTTGGTCGCACACGGAGAGAACTTCCGGTGAAACGCCTGCATCTTCGTTTCCGAATATGATGCAGATGTTGCTACCGAAGTCCGCTTGATGGATCGGAGTCTCGCCGTTGGGATGTGCAGCAACGATTCGCGTTCCGCTCTCACGCAGAAGCTTGAGGGCACCCACCAGGTTCCCAACATGCACCACTGGCATCTGAAAGACGGTACCCATCGAGTTGCGGACCGCCCGCCGCAGGTACGGGCTGCTTGACGTCTCTCCAACGACGACTGCTCCCACTCCAAACGCTGCGCAGTTCCGTACCACCGCACCAACATTCTCCGAGTTCATCAGTCCGTCGAGAGCAACAAGCGATGCTGGCCTCCGAAGTCCCACAAGCGTCTTCTCCAGTGATTTCTGCTCGGGTACTTTGGCGACGGCCATAATCCCTTGGTGAAGCCGATAGCCGACTATCGTGTTCAAGAGCGGTTTCTCTGCAATATAGACAACGGGCACGCTCTCTTTGACGAAGAGCCGTTCACGAGCGAGCTGTTCGTACCATTCTTGTGTCAGGAGAAGCGATTCGATAAAGAGATCGCTGGCAAGAAGTCTGTAGACTACCTTTTCTCCCTCCGCAACGAAGATCCCCTGTTCGATGTGTTGATGGGGCCGCCGCAACGTGAGGTACGGATGCAAAGCAGGCATGTCCAGCGATGCCACCCGGCGGATGGATGGGGGTCCCATGGCGATCACCGATTACACACGAGGTGAAATTCTGTCCCACGCTTATGTCGTCCGACAATTCTAAAACCTGCTTCGCGGATTTGCCGTTCAAGATTCTCTTCGGATGTGTCGAACATCGGAAGCAGGTGGGGATGGACCTCGCAGTAAAGCAACCGGAGTGCCGGACTTCGCAGCAGTTCAGCGCAGCCACTGAGGACATTCCCTTCTGCCCCTTCCACGTCGACTTTAAGAATCGTGGGCGGAGGGATGGAATGACGGGCGGCCAACGAGCTTCCACGGTGCATCATCGCCGATGTTCCGCGTTTCTTCAGCCGGTAGTCTGTGCGCTGAACGAGGGCGGAGGTCCCGACATTTGGTGTGTCCGAAGGGTAGATCAGCACCGTGGAATCGATCTCACCCAGTGCAAACGGGAGGATCAAGACATTGGCGAGGTTGTTGAGGCGACAGTTTCGTTCGAGCAAGCGTCGCATTCGTGGCTCCGGCTCGAATGCAATTACTGTTCCTGAGCCTTCGAGTTTCCTTGCCGCAAACAATGTGTAAACGCCGAACGCGGCACCGACATCCCACACGATGTCACCCGGCCGCAATTCCCCAAGGAAGTGGCTGAGAATCTTTTTCTCACCTGTGAAGGTATCGACGTAATCGGCGACCGTGAGAGATGGCACCCCAAAGGTACACGTGAGATCATCTATGCGGGCATCACGCGTTGCGTGCCAAAGGAACACCTTGTTGTAAATGAACCGCGCTCCCCGGTGGATGCCGAGTCGCTTTGTAATTCTCCGAACGGTATCACGAAATTGACTCCGCATGCAGTGACAGAGCAGCCCGGCTCGCGGGAAGGTTCAGGCTGGGCTCAGAGAGGGCTACGAAAGTTTGATCTGGAACTGCTGGATTTTTGTGTACAACGTTTTCAGGCTTATCCCGAGCACTTTGGCCGATTCGGTCTTGTTTCCCCGGAAGCTCCTGAGCACGCCTTCAATATGCAACCTCTCGATCTCTTTCATCGGCATGGCGGTGCCGATCTTGTTGTCGGAGGAGCTGCCGGCGGGGAGTGACATGGAGGTGTTGGGAAGAGACAGGTCTCGCGGTTCGATCATGTTGTCCTGGCAGAGAATTGCCGCCCGTTCAATAACGTTTTCAAGCTCTCTGATATTCCCCGGCCACTCATACTCCATCAACACTTCAACCGCTTTCGGAGCGATGGATGTTTTGACCTTCGTCTTCATCTTGTGTTCGAGGAACGACTTGATCAGCCGCGGGATGTCTTCCTTCCGGTGCTTGAGAGGAGGCAGTTCGATGGTGATGACGTTGAGCCTGTACAGCAGGTCTTCGCGGAAACGTCCCTCCTTTACTTCCTCCTTCAGGTTCTTGTTTGTCGCAGAGAGGATGCGACAATCGGATTTCAGGATCTGGTTACCACCCACGCGTCTGAACTCTCCACTCTGGATGAAGCGCAGGATTTTCGGCTGGACGATCGGGCTTATGTCGCCGATCTCGTCAAGGAACAGCGTGCCGTCATTGGCGATCTCGACGATGCCCTGCTTGGTCGCCCGTGCATCAGTGAATGCCCCCTTTTCGTGTCCAAAGAGCTCGCTTTCGATCAATGTGTCGGGAATCGACGCACAGTTGACGGTAACGAATGGCTTGCCTTTTCGTTCGCTGTGCTCATAAATGAAGTTGGCGATCAGCTCCTTGCCGGTCCCGCTCGGTCCTTGAATGAGGACAGTGGACTCGGTCGGAGCCACTTTGGCCGCAATGTCGAGAACCTTCCGAAACGCCGGGCTGTCACCCACAATGTCAAACTGGCCCTTCAGGTGGTCGAGCTGACTCTTCATTACAACATTGTCGATTGAGAGCTGACGGTGCTCCAGCGCCCGTTCCAGGGTCGTCAGAAGGTCCTCGGCTGTTGTGGGCTTCTGGATGAAGTGATATGCCCCGATCTTCATGCATTCCACGGCTATCTTCACATCAGCCGCTCCCGTCAGCATGACTACTTCAATACTTGGAGAGTTGGATTTGATGAACTTCAGGACTTCGATCCCATCGACCTTGGGCATTTTCACGTCACACAGGACGACATGGTACAGCTTTGTCTGGACGGCATTGATCGCGTTGACACCGTCGGTTGCCGTATCCACCGTGTAACCTGCCCCCGATATAAGGGACGAAAGCATGTAGCGGAAGGATTCCTCATCATCGACGACAAGTACCGAGACTTCTTTTTTTGTCATGCGTGAAACTCTCGTTGAATGCGGGTCGAAGTAGTTGGGTGGCAGTGAAACTCACGCGATGTTCGAGTGAGTATGCTTGGCCAGACCGTATATAGAGAAAAGCTCTCTGAAAGTCAACACGATATCCGTGTCAATCATCTGATTGATTTTTAGAGCAGTAGTTCTTAACTTGGCGTAAGCATTCTTGCATCATTCCTTCTCACGTTTTCCGATGTTCTTCCAATGAAGCTCTCAGAAAAATTCATACAATCGATCCCAAAGGTTCTTCTTCATGACCATCTGGATGGCGGCGTTCGTCCGGAGACGATCATCGAGCTCGCAGCGGACCAGGGCTACAAAGACTTGCCCACGGAAGACCCCGGCGAGCTTGCAGACTGGTTCCACCGTGGGGCGCGACGCGGCAGTCTTCCGCTCTACCTTGAGGGCTTCAAACACACATGCGGTGTTATGCAGACCGAGGAAGCGCTGGAGCGTGTTTCGTACGAAATGATGGAGGACATGTACAACGACGGCGTCGTGTATGTGGAGACCAGGTTCGCGCCGGTGTTTCATACTGAGAAGGGGCTACACTGGGATGAAGTAGTCAACGCGGTGCTGAAGGGGTTGGAGCGAGGAAGGAAGGACTTTGGCGTGGAGTACGGGCTGATCATATGTGCCATGCGCGATATGAAGCTCTCCCAGGAGATGGCGGAGCTTGCAGTTGATTTCCGGGAACGGGGTGTGGTTGGGTTTGACCTGGCCGGCGAAGAAGGCGGGTTCCCTCCCAAAAAACACGTCGATGCCTTCCACTACATACAACGTGAGAACTTCAATATCACCGTTCATGCCGGAGAGGCATTCGGCAAGGAGAGTATCTGGCAGGCGATACAGTGGTGCGGCGCGCACAGAATCGGGCATGCCACAAGACTCATTGAAGACATCGGCTTTGACAAGCGAGAATCGCAGAAAATCGTCAAGATGGGATATCTCGCACAATACGTTCTTGACAAACGTATCCCCCTGGAGATATGCCTGACAAGCAATGTGGATACGGGAGCTGTCAAGAGCGTGGAGGAACATCCGTTTGGTGTTTTATACAAATACAAGTACCGGGTCACGCTCAACACCGATGACAGGCTGATGAGTGACACCACAATGACCAAAGAGCTGCGGATCGCACATCAGGTATTCAAGCTTGGCCTGGATGACCTGGAGAAAATCACGATTAATTCAATGAAGAGCGCCTTTATCCCGTACAACCGCAGGATACGTGTGATTTACGACGTGATCAAACCCGGGTATGCCAAAGCCAGACAACGGTTGAAGCGATGAAAGGTTATCTCCTGCTCATGGGGTTTGCGCTTGCGGGGTGCACCGCGACGTATCCATACCTCGTCGCCAATGACAAGTGCGATTGCCTTCAGTATTCCACAAAGGACGACAGCGCTGATGTCCTGTACATCCTCTCCGCCGAGTACAGTGTCGACGACGGTGTCACGTCGCGCATCACGGTTCAGCTGCAGAATAACACGCGGGACACGCTGGACATGTCGCAGGCGTACATCAAAGTGACATCGAGGAATATCCCATACAGGTACAACGATAAGTTCCTCCCTATTCATATTCCATTCGTCCTACCGCGGGACAAGGAGACGCTGGTGCTCGTCGGCGAGTCTTTACTGAGCGACAGTTACGATCCCTGGCTGAGTATTGCGGGCGAAGAGCTGCTTGTCACACTCAAAGGTCTGAAAGTCGGACAAAAGGAATTACGGAGACTGGCTGTGCGGCTCGTCCCGGTGAATCCCAGGTTTGTCAAGGAAGCATGATATAAGGTGCGAGCGTGAATCTGTACCTTGTCAGACACGCAGAGGCGGTGGCCGTGGGAGGTTCGATACTCCGAGACGCCGACCGCTCACTGAGTCTGCGCGGCGAGGAAGATTCTGCGCTGATGGGACGCAGTCTCGCGCGGCTCGACCCCAATGTTGACATCGTCATTACGAGCCCTCTGGTAAGGGCAAAGCAGACAGGCGAAATCATGGGGGAAGAGTTGTCGGATCACGCGCTCTTCCATATCTCCGAACACCTTGCTCCCGGCTTTTCGCACACTGCTCTTCTTGAGGAGTTGATCGACCTAAGCGGCGGGGGCAGCATCGTGGCAGTGGGTCACCAACCGGACATCAGTATGTTCATATCGTACCTGATCGCTGACAAGACACATGCAGCCGTAGCAATGGAAGCAGGTGCCATTGCATTTGTGCGCGTCCAGAACATCGCGGGGCGTGTAGAATCGCAACTCCGGTGGCTTCTCACACCGGGAGCGGTCAAGAGTCTCCAGCCGCAACTCTGAGGAGATGACATGGATCTCTCCATCGTCCGCATCGACAAACCCGACGACATGAACTTCATCCTCGGCCATTCCCATTTCATCAAGACGGTCGAGGATATATACGAAGCCATCGTTCAGATAAACCCCGCGATGAAGTTCGGTGTGGCATTTTGCGAGGCTTCGGGGCCGACCCTTGTCCGGTTCGTCGGCAACGACGAGAAGCTCATCGATCTTGCAAAGAAGAACGCAATGGCGCTTGCAGCAGGCCATTCGTTTATCATCTTCATGGAAAGCGGCTTTCCCATCAACATCCTCAACACCATCAAGAACGTGCCCGAGGTCTGTCGCGTGATCTGCGCGACCGCAAACCCCGCGGAGGTAATCATTGCGGAGACCGAGCAGGGCCGCGCAATTCTCGGTGTGGTGGATGGCTTCAAGACGAAAGGGATCGAAACGGAAGCCGACATCGCAACGCGTAAGGAGTTTTTGAGGAAGATCGGGTACAAGCTATAGCCCCGGTAGGCGGAAATGGCATTCTGCTTTACTGCTTGCTGACAATCAACAGCACCCCACCTGTCTAATGGAGGCAGCAATGTTGGCTCCAGGTTTCACTCGCAGAACCTTCATCCGAACGTTCGCCGGAGGTGCTCTCGGCGGCTCGCTCCTGTACGCGTTTCCAGAATCTGCCCGGGCTAAGTATGTCCTCGGCTACGATGAATTGGTATCGGCGGACGATGAGCACTTCTGGAAGGTTGTGCGAGACCAGTTCCCACTCAAGCGCGATCTGACATTCCTGAACAACGGTACAATGGGCGTTTCACCGTATGTTGTGATCGATGCTGTGAAGACCGAAATGGAGGACGTGGACCGCTCGGCACGCTACGGAGGCTGGGAGACTGTTCGGCCCAAGATAGCTCAGTTCATCAACGCAACCGCGGAGGAAATCTCCATCACGCATAACGTCACCGACGGGATCAATGTTGTCGCGTGCGGCCTTCCGCTGAAGCGCGGCGATGAAGTGATCATGACCGACCAGGAACATGCGGGGAACGCGATACCTTGGCTTGCGCGGGCACGTCGCGATGAGATTGTAATCAAGGTGGTGGCGCTTCCCGGCACAGCTGCGGACGTGCTGAACCGGATCAACTCGCTTATCACAAAACGCACGAGGGTTATCGCAGTCCCGCATATTACCTGCACAACCGGTCAGGTGCTTCCCGCGAAAGAGATTTGCAGACTCGGACGCGACAAAGGGCTTTGGGTGATGATCGATGGCGCACACACACCCGGTATGTTGCCGCTCGACGTTCATGACATGGGCTGCGACTTCTTTGCCACCTGCGGCCACAAATGGATGATGGGCCCGAAGGGGACGGGCTTCTTGTACGTCCGAAAGGAAATGGTGGACATGCTCGAGCCCTACTGGGCAGGAGCCGGGGTTGATGTCAGTTGGGACATCCACACGGGTACGATCACATACAAGTCGGACGCGCACAAGTTTGATTTCGCAACACAAAGCTCTGCGCTGTATGTGGGCCTCGGGGCGGCGGTTGACTTTCTCTACCATATCGGCATGGACAATGTTACCCGGCGCGGACAGGCGATGGCACTCCACCTCAGGAATGAACTGATGAAACTCGGAGACAGGATTGACATTCTGACGCCCGGTGAACAGGGCGGTTACGGGTCGGTTGTCGGATTCAAATTGAAGAACATGCCCTTCGACAAGCTGCAGCAGATGCTTGTGGAGAAACATCATATCATTATACGTGGAGTGCCGGAGAGCGGACTCAACAGCAACCGCGTGTCCACACATATCTATAATTCGTTCGATGAAGTCAATCGGTTCGTCGATATCGTCAAGTCCGTTGCATGATAATCGAACCTGCGCTGGTTTAAAGAGGGCCACGAAGACACAAAGGACACGAAGTTCCGCCAAGAGAGTTTGAGGGAATAAATGGTCAAAGCTCTGGGTCAGATTGCGCGGAAGAGCTTCTCACCACTGTCCATAAGAGAAGAACAGATCGGCAAGGCCGTTGTCGACGCTGCCTATACGGTGCACAAGGCCTTAGGCCCGGGACTTCTGGTCTGTTGCATGATAATCGAACCTGCGCTGGTTTAAAGAGGTGCCACGAATACACAAAGGACACGAAGTTCCGCCAAGAGAGTTTGAGGGAATACATGGTCAAAGCTCTGGGTCAGATTGCGCGGAAGAACTTCTCACCACTGTCCATAAGAGAAGAACAGATCGGCAAGGCCGTTGTCGACGCTGCCTACACGGTGCACAAGGCCTTAGGCCCGGGACTTTTGGAAAAGGTATATGAAGCATGTTTTTGTCATGAGCTTTCCAAGAGAGGGCTGTCCTTTAAGCGCCAACTGGACATCCCAATAGTCTACGACGGGATTGTTTTTGAGGAAGGGCTTCGGTGCGATGTCCTTGTTGAGGACTTGGTCATATGTGAGCTCAAGGCTGTAGACGAGGTAAACCCGGTCTGGCAAGCGCAGCTCTTGAGTCATCTCAAACTAACGAACAGACGATTGGGTTATCTGATCAATTTCAATGTGGTCCTTATTAAGAACGGCATCAAGAGAATGATCGTGTGAAATACGTCCTCTTCGTGCTCCTTTGTGCGCTTTGAGCCTTGGTGGCAATTCCTGCAAGGCCACGAAGACACAAGGGACACCAAGTCCCACTAAGAGAGTTTGAGGGAAAAATGCTCAAGGCTTCGAAGCATTGTGTTGGATTTCTCTTTCTGATCCTGAGCCTGGCCGGTTGTGGAGCGAGCGATGAAGACGTGCGTCGCGTTGTGAGGGAGGAGCTTGGGTCTGCAATGAAACGCCAGGTTATCACCAATGTGGATGTTGTCGGACCATACAGCCCGGCGGTGAAGATCGGAAACTTCCTGTTTGTGTCCGGTCAGATTGCCCTTGATCCGGGGACAGGGAGGCTCAGAAATGACAGCATCGAAGAGGAGACGCGGCAGGTGCTCGACAACCTCATGCGAATACTCCGTGCCGAGGGGTATGACTCTTCACACGTGGTCAGCGCGAACGTGTACTTGAAGAACATGAACGACTACCAGAGGATGAACCTGATCTACGGCGGATATTTCGAAGAGGGGAACTATCCAGCACGGGTGACAGTAGAGGTGAGCAACCTGCCGCGGCAGGCGAACGTCGAGATATCGCTGGTGGCGTGGAAGGGTCAGTGAGGATAAAATCTGGAACTACCACTGACACGTTCAGGGTTTGCGATGAGCAGTTACAGCAGTTGGAGCCAGTTTCCACAGCAATGAGACCGCATGCAACTCAAAGTCTTTGACGTTGACTTCATAAAGAGATCACGGGAGATCATCGAACAATATGACAAGTACGTCTTGCCAAATGTGGCTGCTGCTAGTCAATACGAGGTAACGCTACTTATCAACTGTTTGTTGGGCCTGTTGATTCTACCCAAAGAACGCAAGCGTCACAAAATTCCAGATCTGCCAATAGCCGGTTTGCCCGATTGGGGAATTCGGACAGACTACATCACCAAGCCCGGCAAGGATTGTGTGGGGAGACCACGAACAGCTGAATACCTGACTGTGTTGGAGTTGGTAACGGACTTGAGGCACAGCGTCGCACATATCTTATTCAAACCTCTTGGCGATGGAAAGGATATAACCCACCTGGAATTCCACACGGATCGCTCAAAGGTTAAATTAAATGTTCCCGTCACAGACTTCAGGGTTTTTGTTAAGAAGCTTGCGGATTGCGTTCTTTGTGAACCGGAGGAAGTTCCTCAGAAAGTCGTTGACGATGCTCCCATGGCATAGCTGATGAAGGAAGATGCAAAAATATTGTGGCGATTTTACAGTCCGAGTGACATATCGATTGTAGGCAAGACAAGGGGTGACAAGTTGATCTGTAGGACTGACGATCACCTTGTAGCTGTAGATCTCCGGAATGGGCTACCGGTCTGGCGCAAGCAACTCGACTTGGTTCATGAAGACAATGGAAAGGGGCCGTCAATATCTGTAGTTTCCGACATCATCACAGTTGGAGATAAGACAGGCAAATCTCATTTGCTCCAAGGTGAAACAGGAAGTCACTTCGGCATGGTGGAAACCGGTAACCCCTATCCCCAGTTGCTTTCAAAAGGGACAAGGTTCTACTACATAGTCAGTTCAGATACTCTGATCTGTTATAATCCAGCTACCAAGGCAATTGCGTGGATGTTCGAGCCTATCGACAAAGGTGAAATGAAGGGTAAGGCAACAAATGAGGACGATTGGGTCACCGAAGATGGTCTGCCACTGCCTTACTATGAAAGACCAAGGCCAAGTCGTAATAGTCCATCTCATGTTGAATGGGTCGAGTACGATAAGATAGAAGAATTTGAGGGTTCAAGATTGGTCTTAGCCTATATTGAATGGTCCATGGTTTGGTGGTATGAAGCCGACGGTTCGTTGTCGCGTGCGAATGTTCCCTTGCCCCGACTCGCAGTTCTGGAAGCAACAACTGGGAGCAGGATCGCTAATCTCGATGCATACGCTTGGCCAGGAGAGACATCAAAATGGCAGAAGATTGACAACAGCCATATCATCCTCCCAGAAAAGTTCGGAAGAATGTCTTGCGTGAATGTCTTCACTCAAGAACGAAGATGGTCGTACACGCATCATTGTTCAGAGAATGTATGTGGTGCCCGCGGATTGTTCGGAAACGAATTCGCTACTGAGACAAGAATTCACAATGGGAAAGCCGTGTGTGTTTTTGACGGGCAAGAAATCGTGGTGTTGAATGGAGAGATGGGAATTCTCGAGCGGGCCTTTAAGCCGCGAGATTTTGTTGGTGTTGGGGAGATTCTTTGTTTCCAGGATAGATCAACAGATATCCTTGTCAATTACAAAAGAATGCCGGATATGAAGGACTATGGAGTACTTTCTGCTTATGATCTGAAGCGAGGTGGCATGCTCTGGGAAATGGAGCTTGACGAATTCTCCCAACTCTATTTTTCGGCTGGGCAGTTACTTCTTGTCAAGATGGGAAGATTTGATGGGGACGATAGCCCTAAGACATGGCAAGCACTAATACTCGATCCTAGCGCTGGGGCAATTCAAGCCAGCCACAGGTTTGAACGGACGATTGGCAATATCCAATTCTACGAGGGAACGCTCCTTTACACTCATTCGATTGATGGTGGACAAACCGCTATCGAAGCTCTTAGAGTTTGATTCTTACAACGTACTATGCTAAATCGACGGAGAGTTACAAAACACAATGCAGCCTGACACATCAAAGACATCGATCAAGGCTCCCCGCGGCGCCACCATCTCATGCAAAGGGTGGATTCAGGAAGCCGCGATGCGGATGTTGATGAATAACCTCGACCCTGAGGTCGGAGAGAAGCCGGAGGAACTCATCGTCTATGGTGGTGTCGGCAAAGCTGCCCGGAACTGGGAATGCTACCACGCCATCGTTCGCAGCCTGAAGAGTCTTGAGAACGACGAAACGCTGCTGGTGCAATCCGGCAAACCGGTCGGGATCTTCAAGACATATCCGGATGCACCGCGTGTGCTCATTTCAAACTCGATGCTCGTCCCGAAGTGGGCGACTTGGGATGAATTCCGGCGTCTCGAGGCGCTCGGGCTCACGATGTACGGACAAATGACCGCCGGAAGCTGGATCTATATCGGCACGCAAGGAATCCTGCAGGGTACATACGAGACGTTTGCATCCTGCGCAGAGAAGTATTTCGGCGGGAGTCTGTCGGGTAGGTTGCTTGTTACTGCCGGACTTGGCGGGATGGGAGGTGCGCAGCCACTGGCTGCCACGATGAACGGTGCCGCATGTCTTGCCATCGAGGTGGATCGGTCCCGTATTCAGAAGCGTCTGAAAACAGGGTACGTGGATGAGATGGCGGAGACCCTGGATGAAGCGCTGTTGATTGTACAGACAGCAAGGGAGCTGAAGGAAGCGAAGTCCGTGGCTCTGCTCGGCAATGCGGCCGAGATCCTGCCGGAGCTGGTTGCAAGGAACATCAAGGTCGATGTACTGACGGATCAAACATCCGCCCATGACACACTCAACGGCTACGTTCCTGCGCATATTCCGTACGAGCAGGCGGTTGAACTGAGAAAGTCTGATCCGAAGAAGTACGTCGCGCTCGCGCAGCAATCGATCGTCGAACACGTACAGGCGATGCTCGGGTTGCAGAAGAAGGGTGCCACAACATTCGACTATGGTAACAACATCCGCGGAGAGGCATTGGCCAACGGTCTCGCAAATGCGTTCGACATTCCGGGATTCGTGCCCGAGTATATCCGCCCACTCTTCTGCGATGGCAAAGGCCCGTTCCGCTGGGCCGCACTTTCAGGAGAGCCCGAAGACATCTACCGGACAGACCGTGCGGTGCTGGAGACGTTTCCTGAGAACAAGCCACTCTGCAGATGGATCGAGAAGGCTCAGAAGCAGGTTCAGTTCCAGGGCCTCCCCGCTCGCATCTGCTGGCTGGGGTATGGTGAACGGGCAAGGATGGGGAAGATTTTCAACGACCTTGTTGCCGCGGGTGAGGTGAAGGCACCGATCGTCATTGGTCGTGATCATCTTGACTGCGGCTCGGTTGCATCTCCAAATCGAGAGACGGAGAAGATGAAAGACGGCAGTGATGCGATTGCGGACTGGCCGATCCTCAACGCCCTCCTCAATGCTGTTGGTGGTGCGAGCTGGGTAAGTGTTCATCACGGTGGAGGTGTCGGGATGGGCCTCTCGATCCACGCGGGCATGGTGGTCGTTGCGGACGGCACGAAGGAGGCGGAAGCGCGGCTGCGACGTGTGCTCACGTACGATCCAGGCATGGGCATTGTTCGCCATGCAGATGCCGGGTACGAACGCGCCATGGAGAATGCGAAGCAGCATGGAGTGAAGATACCAATGATGAGGTGATCCACGAGGGACACGAAGGGGCACGAAGAGGGATGAAAGAGATACACAAAGGGGCAGGGAGGGGCGCAACACGAAGTGGAATTGCTGCGTAAGGAGGAAGTGTTCAACATCGTTGGAGCAGCAATTGAGGTACATCGTGAGCTTGGTCTAGGATTTCTGGAGGGAGTTTACCAGGAGGCATTCAAGATGGAGTTGACAGAGAGGCGAATTCCTTTTGAACCGAAGAAACGGCTTTTCGTCATTTACAAATCGAAGAAACTCCAGAAAGAATATGAACATGATGTGTTGGCGTACGATGGGCATTATTGTGGAACTCAAGGCACTTAAACGCCTCTCAGGGACGGGGGAGGCGCAAATAATCAACTACCTCAAAGTGTCCGGCAAGAGGGTTGGCCTGCTCATCAATTTTGGCAAAGCGGGTGGATTGGAGTGGAAGCGGTATGTGAAATGACTTGACTCATTAATTCGTGTCTATTCGTGCAGATTCGTGGATAAACTCATAAGGAGAAAACCATGCACAAATTCGGTCATATCGAAATCCCAACGACCAATGTGAAGAAGGCGAAGAAATTCTTCGGCGCAGTGTTCGGCTGGACGTTCACCGACCACGACGAAATAAGGTACACACTCTTCCACACCGGCGGCCATCCCAACGGCGGACTTGAACGCGTCAAGAAGATGCCGAAGCGGGGGCAGGTGAACGTCTACATCGAAGTCGAAGACATCAATGCGAAGCTGAAGGAGATCAAGAAGGCAAAGGGAAAAGTGTTGAAGAAGAAGAAAGAGGTTCCAGGCATGGGGTGGTATGCAAAGTTCCGCACGCCCGACGGATGCGAGTTGAGCCTGTGGCAATCTACCCAACAACCACCGGCGGTTGATTCCTCTCCTTCATAATCCAGTAACGGAGCAAGCAACTGGTAGACGAGACCGTCGTAGGACTGTGTGAGCATTGCATCCTTTCCACCCGGATTGTAAGCGGAAAGGGGGGTACGTTTTATCTCTGTGAGCTTTCAAAAACCGACACCCGTTTCCCGAAGTACCCGCGCCTTCCAGTGCTCGAGTGCATTGGGTTCGAAGCGAAGGAGTATGACAAGGGAGATATTCAGCGAACATCGTAACATGACAGTGTATTATGGTGATGATGTCGTGATGCGGCGAGGCCGTTCGTGGCGCGTTTACGGTGTCACTCTGATGGTGTGGATTCTTTCCACATGTCACTCAGTATCCCAGCCGAATTCCGGCTTCGATGTCCGTCTCGATCTCAACTATGATTCGGCGGAAAGGACGATTGAGTTGTACGAAGGCCGCTCCGGCGTTCCTTCCACAATTGCCGCGTTGCGTGGAAACCAGATTGCCGCCACAACCACGGGTCTGCTGGCCCGTCGGGCTCTGACACTGGGCGACCTTGAGCGAGAGCTTGAGTCCGTCAGGTTTGGCCATCCACTTCAGGACGATGTCTTCAAGCTTGGCGACGCACGGGAGCATGCCGGTGCGATTAAGGAGCTTCTCGCAGAAATCCGGAGGCGCAACTTCAACAGACGGGTCGCAAGCACCGTAGAACAGTTCTTTCCTGCAGGCGTAAGCATTTCAACAGCCATCCCTGTGTACTTTGTTGCCTGTGGACATCACAACATCGACGCGTACGTTCATCGGATACGCTGGCATGGCGACACACCTGTGTTTGTCGGTGAGGGAGAGGGGGATCTCACGATCGTTGTGAACCTCGCGAAGGCTGTGTACTACGGGCGAACGGTTGATGAGCGGTTTATTGGAACACTCAGCGTCGTAGCGCACGAAGTATTTCACGCTGCATTCGGAGTATACAAGGACTCCTCGCCGGCCTGGCGTGAGCACTACTCCCGTCAGTTGTCACATCTCGATCGTCTTCTCGATCTGACCCAAAACGAAGGGATAGCGCACTTTCTTACATTTGAGCAGAGAACCGGTGGACATCTACCGCGAGATTGGAATCAAAAAGTGAACGCCGCATTCAACGACTTCAATAGAAACGCTGAAGCTCTTGTGTCTGGTCGCATTACCCATTCACAGGCGAATGAACTGATCCGAAAGTCCAACACATCGGCGTACTGGGAAAGTTATGGTGCAATCACAGGATTGTTTATTGCCCGACAGATTGATGGGACTCTTGGTCGAACCGCGCTTGCTGAGACGATTACGAAGGGGCCGTTTGATTTTTACCGGAAATATGCCGAGGTTGCCTCCAGGAACTCAAATCTTCCCCCACTCTCGGACCTGGTGATGGAGCACCTCAATTCCGTCGATCCCAGATAATTGGTTTCTCGGCGCTCTTTCACGATCACCCATCTTTGTTTTCCTTGCAGGTACTTTCGCCATTTTGTATCTTGATGCAGCATGTGTGACTTGCTCGTCAGAAGGGCACGTCGGCAGACACAGCACATCGTTTGGTTCCAACCTCTTTTCAGTTCCAATTTCGGGCAGGATTGAACCTTTTTATCAAGAACATCTCCCAGCTCGTGACAGTCGCAGCGAGGGGGAACCGGACAAAAACAGGCGCTGGGATGCGGGAGATCGGGGTAATTCATGATGCTGGAGTGCTGTCAGTGGATGGTAAGATCATGTGGGTGGGGCCGATGAACGAATGGAGCAGGTCGCTTCCTACTGATACTGACGAGTTCGATGCTTCTGGGTCGGTTGTGTTGCCAGGCTTTGTGGACTCTCACACACATATGATGTTTGCCGGAAGCAGGGAGGATGAATTTGCCCTTCGCGCGCAAGGAGCGACGTACCAGCAGATTGCCGAACAAGGTGGAGGGATCATCAGCACGATACAACATGTGCGGGCGGCCAGCAAGAAAGAACTGAAGCGGTCTACGGCCCGTTTTCTCAACGAGATGATGAGGCATGGTACCACCACCGTTGAGATTAAGTCGGGATACGGACTTGATATGGACTCAGAGGTGAAGATGCTGGAAGCAATCAACGAGCTGATGCAGGAAGAGGTAATCACCGTGGTGCCGACCTTCATTGGGGCCCACGCCACTCCTCCGGAATACCGACAGAACAAACAGGAATATATCCGGGTTGTGATCGAGAAGATGATCCCCTATGTCGGTGCGAAAGGCCTTGCCAGGTTCTGCGATGTCTTCTGCGAGAAGGGATATTTTGAGCTTGACGAGTCAGAGCGGATTCTGGAGAAAGCAAAAGCGCTCGGGATGACCGCGAAGGTTCACGCCGATGAGCTGAGTTCTCTCGGCGGAGCGGAGCTTGCTGCACGTGTTGGGGCGGTTTCTGCCGACCATCTTGAACACGTCACTGATGCGGGTGTCGAGGCCCTCAGGAAAGCCGGTGTCGTTGCGACGCTGCTTCCCGGCGTGTCGTTCTTCCTCAACCATGGTTACGCGCCGGCCCGGAAACTGATCGACGCGGGTGTACCGGTCGCCATCGCCAGCGACTTTAATCCTGGTTCGTGCATGTCATTCTCCATGCCAATGATGATGACAATTGCCTGCACACAAATGAAGATGACACCGGAAGAGGCGATTACCGCGACAACCTTGAATGCGGCTGCCGCGCTCAATATGTCATCAACAATCGGCAGCATTGAGGTAGGGAAGAACGCCGACATGGTGATTGCAGATATCCCCGATTACAGGTTCCTCGCCTACCACTTCGGATACAACCATGTATCGAAGGTGGTCAAGAACGGCGTCGTCCTCGAAATGTAGCATGACACGAATAGTCGAGTGTGTCCCGAACTTCAGCGAGGGACGAAATATCAGGACGATCAACGCCATAGCAGGCGCCATCAGCTCGGTGCAGGGAGTGAAGTTCATCAGCGCGGAGCCGGACAAGGATTACAACCGCACGGTGGTGACGTTTGTCGGCATACCGGAGGCGGTGGTTGAGGCGGCGTTCGAGGGCACGAGGAAAGCAGTAGAGTTGATCGATATGCGGGAACACAAAGGCGAACATCCCCGGCTTGGTGCAACGGATGTTGTGCCTTTCGTTCCGGTTTCGGGCCTGCGGATGGACGAGTGCGTGAGACTTGCGAATGAGTTCGGAAAAAAGGTCGGGGAGGAGCTGAGCATCCCGGTGTATCTCTACGAGGAAGCGGCCCGCCGGCCGGAGCGTCGCAACCTCTCCAACATCCGGAAGGGAGAATACGAAGGTCTGCCGGAGAAGCTGAAAGACCCGGCCTGGGCACCGGACTATGGCCCGGCCGTATTCAATGAAAGGTCGGGCGGAACAGTGACCGGCGCGCGCATATTTCTGATCGCGTATAATGTCAACCTGAGCACGAATGACCCCAAGGTTGCGAACGAAATTGCATTGCGGATCCGCGAGAGCGGACGCATCAAGAAGAATGAGAAGGGGAACCCGGTGCTTGATGCCAAGGGACAGAAGTTGACGATTCCCGGCACCCTTAAAGCCGTGAAAGCCATGGGTGTTCTACTCGAAGCTCACAACATCGCACAGGTTTCAATCAACCTCATGAACTACCTGGTCACGCCGCCGCACGTTGCGTTCGAGGAAGTGAGAAAACAGGCGGCGACGCTCGGCGTGGATGCGACAGGAAGCGAGATCGTTGGCCTAACGCCGAAAGAGGCACTCGTGATGGCAGGTAGATTCTATGCCCCTGATGCACAGTCGGAGGAGAAAATGATCGAGGTTGCCAACGAAAGGCTCGGACTCAGCCATCTTGAACAGTTTGATCCGCGAAAAAAGATCATTGAATACCAGCTTGAGGAATGACAATGCTAACGAACATGACGCTCAGTGGCTTTCTTGATGAACTTGCATCCAGCTCCCCGGCTCCGGGCGGTGGCAGCGTTGCTGCACTCGCGGGGGCGGTTGGTGCCGCCCTTACCTCCATGGTCTGCAACCTGACAATCGGTAAGAAGAAGTACGCAGGCGTGGAGGCTGATATGAAAGCCATCCTCAGTCAGGCGGAATCGCTCCGCGGGCAGTTCACCCGGCTCATCGACAAGGACACCGTGGCGTTCAACAAAGTGATGGAGGCGTACGGCCTGCCGAGGGAGACCGACCCTCAGCGTGCGCTTCGTTCGGCCGCCATCGCAGAGGCAACGAAGGAGGCCACGCTGGTTCCGCTTGAAGTCATGAAGCACTGCATCGACGCAATGGCGCTCGTGCAGGAGGTCGCGGCGGACGGCAACCAGAACTCGGTGAGCGATGCCGGCGTGAGTGCGGTGATGCTCAATGCCGCTTGCGAGAGCGCCGCGCTGAATGTAAGGATCAACCTCAACAGCCTCAGCGACTCCGACTTTGTGGGTTGGAAATCGGAAGAGGTTGAATCACTCCTCAAGACCAGCCGGATGATGCTGGAAGAAACGCAGGCAATGGTGGCGGATAAGATGGCAAAGGTGTGACGCAGCGGTGGAATGACCTAAGCATCTCTCCGTTCCATGCAAATGATAACAGGGTAATCGTCCAATCCGCAAGCTCAAGCGAAGGTATTAAACACCCACCAAGACAAGCCCGGCAGCAGCAACAGCCGCGGTCTCCGTCCTGAGCCGTCGTGGTCCGAGGCCGACCGGCTTGAATCCGGAGCTTGAGGCCAATGCAATCTCCTCGTCGGTGAATCCCCCCTCGGGACCAATGCAAACAATCACACCTGAGTCGTCAGAGTTCTTGGGCTTAACGCTGATGAGTGAGGTGCCCGACTTCTCGTGAAGGAGGAGCTTCAGCGGGTCCGGCTTCAGGGATCGGACGAAGTCGGGAAATGAAGTGAGTTCCTTCACCACAGGTAACACACATCTGCCGGATTGTTTCATTGCTGCTATCGCAAGCTTCTGCCAGCGGTCGGTTCTCGCATGCCGGGGGATGGTCCGCTCAGTGAGTAGGGGAACAATGGCACTCACACCGATCTCAGTGGTCTTCTCAACAAGAAAATCAAACCTGGAGGCGTTCTTGAGTATTGCAACCGCAAGTGTTACGTGCGTACCTGGTTCATTCAGTTGCCGATGATGGGCCGAGATGACACAACGGGCGGTCCGCTTGCTGATCTCGGCAATCCGAACGTCGTATGCACTTCCCTGCCCATCGACCACCCGAACCTCATCGCCAACTTCCCGCCGCATGACGTGGGTAAGGTGGATAAACTCCTCTCCGTCAATCGTGAGCTCTTGCCTGGAGATGTGCTGCGGCGTGGTATAGAAATAATCCATGAACCCTTGAGCCGTGACCAGTGACCATTTGGATTCCGCGTTCTAACCCCACCATTCATGGTGGGGGTTGTGCCAACAAACCAAAGACCGGCTTTAGCCACAGTATAATACTCTCCTGTCATGGCTAAAGCCACACGTGATTGTTTGGTTAGGCCCCCAACCTAAAGGTTGGGGTTAAACTCTCCTCGACATGCCGCGTACAAGCTTTTTGGTTACCTTCTGTCCTGAGCCGGGGGTTCATGTTCACTATATCGACGTGCGGACGTCGAAGATGAACTCCCCCCTGCGAAACTCGTTGAACCCATATTCCGTTCTGACCACAATGCCATACGGGAGCAAGAAGTGTATTCCCCCGCCGTAGCCCGAAGCGAAGTCACCTCGCGCAAGTCTTTCGCCCCTGAACCACGTAACGCCGGTATCGCCGAAGAGGGCAAGGCTGATCCCGAAACGCCACACAGAAAACTCCCGTGGCAGCGGTATCATCGAGACGTTGATGGTGCGCGCTTTGAGGATCGGGTAACGCAGTTCCACTGTCCCGCCGAGCATGTTCTCTCCCTCAAAGACATTCTTGAAGTAACCTCGGATTCGTTCGCCATACCCGAAGTACACACGGCTGTATGTTGGTACAACTCCACCCGACACGATTGTGCCATGCGCTCTCGTTGCCAGAGTGAGGTCAAGGGGGAGAGGGATGTACTTCCTCAAGTCCGCACCGAAGCGGGTAAAGTTGACATCGGCTTCGCCGAAACCGGGCTTGCTGAGGTACAGGCTCATGAAAAAGCCGTTGGCAGCATATTCGCGCAGATCGCGGGAATCGTACAGATAGCTGAGTGAGCTATAGACATAGCTGTCGCGCCCCGTGCCGGAGACTGTTCTGCCGGGTTCATTGTCGGTAAACGTGACGATATGATAGCCGAGGCTGATTCCCAGCGTCTGATACAAAGTGAGGCGCTTGCCAAGGGTCCCACCCACATCGAAGTGCAGCTCGTCAAACCTGCCGCTCTTTGCGGCCTCGATGACGCTCCTGTTCCTGACGCGGGAATATGATGTGCTTGCCGACCAGTAGAGACTATTCTCCCTGTCAAAGAGCGGGTCGGAGAAGAAGAGAGAGTAAGATGGGTTGTGGCCGAGGACGGCTGAGACGAAGAGCTTTTGATTTCGTCCTGCAACGTTGCTGTGTAGGACGCCGATCCCGTAATATGGCTTCTTCGGGTCGCCGTCGCGGAACCCGAATATCGGCACCGGGATCAGGTACCATCGCTCACTGACGTCCACGAAGAGAAACCGCTGGCCTTCAAGTGTATCGTAGTCGATGTCGACTCGTGTGAACAGCCCGAGACTGTAGATACGGTTGCGGTCGAACTCAATCGCCTGGTGGCTGGCGACTGAGCCTGGTTTCAGTGTCATCTCGTTGAGTATGACATACGCCTCCGTCTTGGTGTTGCCGGCGACGATGATGGTGTCGATGATGCCCAGAGAATCAACCAAAGGTAACTGTTCTTCTTGTCCATGAGTCGCCCCATGGAAAAGTATGACGAGTATGAGGGAGAAAGGGAGTAGCTTTATCATGGTCCTTCTGTTAAGAACAAAACAGCCCATCGCTGGGCTATTTCAGAGTAACAGTCGTTGAGATCCCGCTCAGGCAATCAGCCGACGGTGTTCCACAGCGATGCAGCGATCCATCACCACGGTCAATCCAGCGTCGGCGGCGCGTTGTGCCGCACTGGCATGGATGACGCCGATTTGCAGCCAGATCGCTCTCGCTTTGCTTCGTATTGCCGCTTCAACGAGGTCGGGCACAAATTCTGACCGCCTGAACACGTCAACAATATCGATCCTATCCGGTACCTTCTCCAGCTCAGAGTACGATGTCAGTCCAAGTGCCGAAGCAATGTTTGGGTTGACAGGAATGATCTTGTAGCCCCTGCCTTTGAGATAACTGGCGACATCAGAGCTGTCTCGATACGGCTTGTCGGAGAGTCCTACAACGGCGATAGTCTTTGCACTCGAGAGGAGCCTCTTGATGCCATCGTCCGACTCGAGCAGCATCCTATTTCACGCTCTCTGCTGTTTCTTCTGTGTACAACTCAATGGGAGGACACGAGCATACGAGATTGCGATCGCCGTATGAATTGTTGATACGCCCTACTGCCGGCCAGAACTTGTTGCTTTTCAGGTATGGCAGCGGATAAACAGCTTTGTACCTTGTATAAGGATGGTTCCACAATTCGCTGAGGGCTTCCTGCGCCGTGTGTGGAGAGTTCTTGAGAACGTTGTCCTTTGGATCGGCATTGTCCTCGGCTATTTCCCTTATCTCTTTCCGTATTGCGATCATCGCATCAGCAAACCGGTCGAGCTCTGATTTTGATTCACTTTCTGTGGGCTCAACCATTAGCGTCCCCGGGACGGGGAAGGACACCGTTGGAGCATGAAATCCGTAGTCAATCAGTCGCTTGGCAACATCCTCAACATCAATGTTGGCTTCCTGCTTGAACCCGCGCAGGTCGAGAATGAACTCATGCCCCACCCTTCCATTTTCTCCCTGGTAAAGAACGCGATACTCTCTCTCGAGTCGCGCCTTCAGATAGTTGGCATTCAGGATCGCGTGTCTTGTGGCTTCCGTAACGCCCTGTGCTCCCAGCATCCTGATGTATGCGTATGAGATGAGCAAAATACTTGCGCTCCCCCAGGGAGCGGACGCAACAGCACTGATCGGGTTGTTGCCGCCGGTCTTCACCAGTGGGTGCCCCGGGAGGTATGGTGCAAGATGTTTCGCAACGCAGATTGGCCCCATACCGGGTCCCCCGCCGCCGTGGGGGATGCTGAATGTTTTGTGGAGGTTGATGTGGCAAACATCGCTACCAATCAGGGCCGGAGTTGTAAGGCCGACTTGCGCGTTCAGGTTCGCGCCGTCCATGTACACTTGCCCGCCATACTCATGGACGATTGCGCAGATTTCACGGATGCGTTCCTCGAACACGCCGTGCGTCGACGGGTAGGTCACCATCAATGCCGCGAGATTGTCCTTATGCTCCTTCGCCCGGCTGCGCAAATCATCCAGATCGATGTTGCCGCGTTCATCGCACTTCACAACCACCACCTTGCACCCGGCCATCACCGCACTGGCCGGATTGGTACCATGGGCGGACGATGGGATGAGTGTTACATTCCGATGCCCTTGTCCCCGATCTCTGTGGTATGCTCTGATAACCATGAGGCCCGTATACTCACCCTGGGCGCCAGAGTTTGGCTGGAACGATGCTGCTGCAAAGCCTGTGATAGCGCAGAGCATGTCTTCCAGATCCTTGAAAATCTTTTGGTAACCGGGGACTTGGTCGACTGGTACGAAGGGGTGGATACCCGAGAATTCCCGCCACGTTATCGGGATGAGCTCCGATGTTGCATTGAGTTTCATGGTACAGGAGCCAAGAGGAATCATCGAGTGCGTAAGCGAAAGGTCCTTGTTCTCCAGAGACTTCATGTACCGCAACATCTCCGTTTCAGAGTGATGGAGGTTGAAGATGGGATGCTGCAGGTACTCACTTGCCCGTTTGAAGGGCTGGGGGAAGTCCGGGTCGATTTCCGTGAACCGGTTGTTCGTGCTCCCGGGCTGGTACGATTTTCCGGTCGCCTTCGCACAAATCGCGATGATCTTGTCGACGTCCTCGGGCTGGGTTGTCTCGTCAACAGAAATCCCGAAGATATTGCCATCGATGTAGCGGAAATTCACCTGAGCTTCTTCGGCAATATTGCGCACCTTGGATGTCGCTACCGGTGGTTTGATTTTCAGTGTATCAAAATAGGCTTGGTTCAGTTGGTCGTAGCCGAGTCGTTTCAG
>Ga0326597_10003263_pt1 | contig 23558 bp, 38 predicted proteins | sample RVTome_12_FD_203789 | JGI IMG/M metagenome (GOLD analysis project Ga0326597, IMG submission 203789) | Soil microbial communities from uranium-contaminated site in the Upper Colorado River Basin, Wyoming, United States - RVT100D185 | ecosystem: Environmental > Terrestrial > Soil > Contaminated >... | reverse complement strand
TTTGTATAAAATCTGGTAAATTTGTGTCAGATTGAAAATCCCAAATTTTTATCCATATATATCTTTTCATTATCTTGCTTCACTATATATAACTAACCTCTCTTGATAATTACGGGTACGGGAATCCCAAACTCCCTCACAAGTTATAAGATTAAGTGTGGCTTTACCAGTTGTATTAAATATTTCTTCAAGCGGTACTTGATTCCAGGGATAACTTTCTTTTGCCGTAACATAAAAGGTGCGTTTCTTTTCGTCTTTATCATATACATGAATTTCATCTCCTATTGATAAGTTATCTAAGTTATAGAATACTGCTTTACCTCCATCTGCCCGATCATAATGACCCGATATAACAGCAGAGCCTTTATGTCCGGGTCTATATCCTAAGTTGTACCAACCTGTAGCAAACCAAATAGAGGGAACATCCATACGTCCTTCACTATCCTGACCAACACTTTCTATAGGGGCATTTACATTAATTGCGGGAATTTCTAAACGTAATGGTATTGCTATAGCTTCTTCTTGAGTTTGATTGATAAGAGAAGTAATTGAACCTTTTTCTATTCTAATAAAATAGAAGCCTCCTATAAGCAGGACGATAAAAGATAAAATAAAGACTAGTCTTTTCATAATAAGTTTCCTAATCAACCGGCAAGCAGGACTTTCCGGTTGATGAAGCACTTATCTATTGTGCGTGTCCCGTTGAAGGGGCTGCACTAGGTACGCTTACCTTAACTTCTTTTTCAACTACACGTTCGGTAACCGTGTTGGTTACTGTATTAGTAGCTGCTGGTGTGTTAGTGGTCGTCTTGTAGTTGACTGTGATATCACAACCACGTTGTTCAAAATCTGCTACAACGCTTGGTAATTGATCAACAGTTGTTTCTTGCGTTATTGTTTGATCTGCCGAAGTATCCCCAATGGTATTAGTTTGAGTTCCTGTTACAACAGGATTGTTGTCCTCAATTTCTGTATCATTCTCGTTTTCTGGATCTTCAACTTCACCTTCAACATCGCCGTCTATTTCAGCCTCAGCGTTTGCCGAGTCATCAATCTCATTGTCGATCTTACAAACAACAACAACCTTTTCCTTATTAATATCGTCATTGTCTTGGTCGTTGTCTTGACTGTTGTTAGTGTTATCAACGCTATTATCAGTTGTGGTAGTAGTATTGTTGCTGTCAGTATTGGTTGTTTGGGCGTGTACGCTTACTACTCCAATTGCTAACATAAATACTATTAATATACTTGCTATTATTTTTCTCATGTATTTAATTCACCTCCCCTCATTAGTGTTCTTTATTATTATATTATTTTATTTTAATGAAAATAAGCACTAAATAGGCTAGGTAAAAAGATAGGAACAGGGCAAGTGTGAGATCCATACTATTCTGTAATAACTTCATCAATATCAGGCTTAGGTTTTTCACGACCGTGTAACTTTCTCATGCTTGCGATCTTTTTAAAGTAATCACTTCCGTATTTTTCTTTTAATTGGTTTCCTCGTATTCTACCGATTTCTTGAAAGTATTTTCGGACTTCAGGGTTTAAGGGTTTTTTATCACTCATAACATCATTATAACACAACGCTTATTATATAATCAAGCTAATTAAAGCATTTTCATAAAATTGTTCTAATGCTAAATAATCTTTAACTGAAATATCTTTGGTAAATCTTGCATTTGCAAGTAATTGATTTACAATTTCATTTCCTAACTCTTGTCTTATTCTATCTCGGAACTCTCCTTGATTACCACCAAGTTGTATATTGCAATAAAAGCATTGAGGTTTAATGTAATCTTCGTTTATGTAAGTAGCATTGGCGTGTCCTTCTACCCAATGGCCTACTTGAACTTTCTTGAAGTTAAGAGGACGATCACAGGTATAACATTTAGTAGAACCTTTTATAGTCCATAAAGTCCTCATGTAGATTTGAAAAGCATGATAAGCCTTCTTTTTAGCTTTAGACTTGTTCAATTCTTTTTGTAATTTGCCAGACATATTACTTTTTAATAATACCAGATTTCCCAATATGACACTCTACGATTCGCATAGGTATGCTTAGTTTATTCTTTTTAACAACAATCTTATGATTTGTTGAGGTTACACCGTCTTTTCCTTTATTATTACCAATTCTTCTCATATCAAGTCTTATTGATGAATAGAACTTTAGGGCATTACCGCCTGAACCAACCTTTTGTGGAATAAACCCAAAGCCTCCTAGTTTATCTCTTAATTGGTTTATAAAGATTACACATACTTTATATTTATTAGCTGGTGCTGTTATTTTTCTTAATGTCTTACCCATCATACGGGCAAGGATACCGATTGTTGCATCTCCTGTATTTCCTTCAATTTCAGCTTTTGGTACTAAGGCTGCAACAGAATCTACAACTACAAGTCCTATTTCTTTACTTCTAATGACAAAATCTAGCAGGTCAAGAGCTTGTTCAGCGTTGTCAGGTTGTGAAATAAGAAGCTTTTCAAAGTTCACCCCTATTAGGGTAGCTCTATCCCTATCTAATGAGTGTTCTGTGTCAATATAGACGCAAGGAATGCCTATTGCTTGGGCTTCTGCTATGGCATGAAGGGCTAATGTTGATTTACCACTAGCCTCCTCACCCATAATCTCAATAATACGGCCTTTAGGATAACCGCCAATTCCTAAAGCATTATTTAGAGGTTCATAGCCTGTTGATATAACTTCAAGCTTTTCATTGATCATTGATTCCCCAAGTTCTGGCAGAATAATAGTACCTGCACCATATTCTTCGTTAGCTTTATCAACTAAGGCTTTAAGTTTGTTCATTTGATTTACCAAGTGAGAATAGTAAAGTAGTATCTTCAAAATATTTAACTATGTGTTTTCCTTCTTCTTCAGACCAATAGACTTCGGGTTTACCGGTTATATTAGTTTGTTTTTTAACTTCTCTTACAAAATCCCCATAACGGGTATCTTTTAGTTCTTCTATCTTTTTAACGGCTTCATCTTTATCTTCAATCCCTTTAATAAGGGGTATTAACATCATAAGCCTAACAACTCCCATTTTCCCAATCTCATCAGGATTAAATCCAAGCTTTTCAACAAATAACTCATAAGTCCTTATATAGAGATAGGCTTTTTCACGAGAAAATGATAGTTCTTCAGAAGCTAAGAATTGACTAAAGTTCTCAAAGTCTAAATGTAAATATAGTTTTCTATCCCTTACGATCTTGAGGAGTTTACCAATGGCGAGGAAACTAACATCTTGTATGTGTCGGGCAAGCACAAGCTTTTTTAGAAGTTCAAAAGTTAGTTCCTCGTCAGTTAAGGCTTCATCAACACTAAAGGTTTCTTCGAGAGTTGCTGTGGGTTTGTAAGCTGTAATATCGGCCATACATAATTATCTATATTGCTCATCAACTAAAGGTGGTTCTTCAGTGTCATCTAATACTTTTTCCATTGGTATTTCTCTGTGGTAAACTTCAAAATTGTGGTAAGTCTTTCCTTTTCTCTTTTGAGAAGGTTCTTGTCCTAAGTAAACTATTTTTACTTCCTCACCGAATTTTATATTCTTTAATCTGGTATCTAAAAGAGTTGAACCCCATACGTTCTTAACTCCTTCTTCTGTTTCAAATGCATATAGCATTGAATTGTTTTCTCCTACGTTTTCTTCTTTAGAGAGGTATGTTCCTACAAACTCTGCACCTTTACCTTCTTCTTTGTAGTTCCAAGCATCTCCAGGTATAATCTTTTTCCAATCATTCATGGTTTAATAGTAACACAATTCTAGTTAATATGCAAGTAGTAGTTTTAATGAAGTTTTTGAAGTAATTTATCTATTGAATATAATTTATCAAAGCCTATATAGTAGGTAGGAGTCTTATTATTGTTAAAACCATCTTTTGCAAGTACAAACATATTCTTAAAACAATATCCATAAATATACCCAAATCTATTTGATATTTTTATTCCTATGTATAAATCAAAAGTCCTATGGTTGAATTGTGCTTCTGGTATCATTATATTTCTGGCGTTAGGATGTGCTGAGGCTTTTACTTCCGCTTGTAATTCTCGGTGTGCCGAAATTATAAAATCTCCTCCTTGTGAATTACCATCCAATTTAACTGTATATGTATATTTCTTATTGTTATCTTTCAAAAAAGATTCAAATATTAATTCTCCCATGAAGCCTACATAGAAACGATCAGGTATTGAAAAACCTGTATAATTTGGAGTTTCTTTTAAGTTCTTGAGAACTTCCGCTTCCATTTCTCTTGCTTTAATTATCATTGCATCAGTTATTTCTATTGTTATCATTTTTTTATATTGTAAGTAGCAGCCGTTTTTATAGCTTAGTTACCGAACATTTAACCAAATGGTTAAGTATATATAAGGCCTAACGGCCTTTTTTTTTATTTATATGTCCGTTGGAACGTTTTGTACTTCTCCAACTAAAGTGAAAGATAATCTTAAAGGTATCAAGCTTATGGCCCCTGGTTAAGTAAGCAATTCTACGTTTGTCTTGCGACTCTTAGAATTTGTCGATTAACGCTGTTTTATTCTCTCACGTCTTTGAGATTTCTTAGCTTATTTTGTGCAATCATTATATTGTCCAATTACTAAACTTCTCTGGATTTGTTACTACCCAATTACCATTTTTAATATCTATTCCCATAGTTGATATGTCTTTTGCTTTAACCCAACCAATAATACCACATCTTTGATAGCCTTTAGCAGCAAGTCTTTGCCCAGATAGTATTCCCATTGCTTTTACTAGAGGTAAGTTGCCCATCTTTAGAAGGATGTTTTGAATAGTGTAGTATGTTGCCCCTCGTGGAATCTCAAGAATTGTTTTCTTCTTGTTGATTATATCTGCAGCTAATTGTTTTATTTGTTGAGTATCCATCAAAAAACAGTTCTGTTCCTAACTCTTGCATAGGCTCTTGTGGTTGCCAATAAGAGCTAGGGACACAACTGTCTTTCCACAAGACTTATGCTTATTCTTTATAACACATTTAACTCTTGTTGTCAAGCAAGCGGTGTGTTATAATAGGATATTGAGCTAACCAAAGACCGATGATGTTAATATTTGGAATTTTATTAGGAATAATTGGGACATTATTTGTTCTAACTATTGTATCAATGTTACAGGCAGTTAGTGAGAATTATCAGTTGAGAGATAAGAAATGACAGTATTGATTTATCATACAAATTCCCGTAATTTCCCTGTACTTTTTACTCAATTACAGCCACAGTTAGCTACATCAGATGATATTTATGTAGTTGGTAGGCATGATGCATTACCAATTGTTAAACAATATGGTTCTTCCCGTTGTTTTGTATTTGTAGAAGTAGGGGATTATTCAAAAGAAGAAGCTATTAAGTTTGCATTTGATAATATGAAACAGAATAAACAAAAGGGATTGCTTGTAATTGATGAGCGGTGTGTTATATCTCAAACCTTTATCGCTAATTTTAAAAAAGCTATTAAATTATTTCCGGAGTCGTGTCTTTCTCCTAATACAATTCATAAAATGACCTCTAATTTCAAATGGTATAATCCATCAACAAAGAAAAGTTATATTGTTCTTAGAAATGATAAAGAATGTTATTATTTACCTATTGATAAAATTAAACATTATGAACTTTTCCTCAATGAAACAGTCTTAGTGGTACAATAAGTATAGAATGGACTTTTTGGGATTACTTAATTTATTCAAACCTAAACCACCTAATCAACCTAATGAAAATGGATTTTATACCCGGAATTCTCCATCGGCAAATCCTATTCTTAAATTATTAGGATTCCAGGATGAAGAATATAGTACAAAACCTTTTGAACTTGAGAATCCACTTCCAATAAGTGCTAGAGTAGCTCCTGGTATTCCACAAGCAGGTGGGTTTGATGATGTAATAGCAGCTCAAAAACCTATACCAACACCAACTCAACAACCTAATCCTACTAATTACGAAGATTTAACTCTTGAAACATTTAATAATTACGGAATTCCTCCTCAAGTTGCTTATGCTCTTGCTGCCGGTGAAAATGGGCCAAGGAATAGATTTAATATAGGTGCACATGATGGTAATCCTCAAAATGCTCCTGTTTGGGATGATTTAACTAGTGCTACAAAAAGTGCAAAGATGTTATCTGGAACAGCTAATTCTGAATTTTATGGAGCCGGTGAAAAGGGTAAACAAGCTTTTGCCAATGCTTATGCTTTAAGAGAAGATCCGGAAGAAATGCTTGCAGGAATACGGGATGCAGGTTTTGCCGGTGATCCTGCTACATGGAAGGCAAGATCAATAGCTCAAAATGGAGCCGGTAAGAATTTTGATACTTGGGATGAATTTATAATGAATACTCCTGCATGGCGAAGGTGGCGACAATAAATTTAGATTTTTTAAAATATTATTGTTCCTATTATTGTTATTACAAATGTCCAGAATACAGCTAAAACAATTTCTCTATTTGTATAACAATTACTGTGTAAATTCATTTTCTTTTTGATCTAATTCCAATTCTTCATATTGATCTTTAATATGATCACAAATACAAGGAAATCCTTCGGGTTGATCATCGCAAGCTGTAAAATGTATGTTTTTATCCACGATCCATCAACTCCTTTTGCATTTCTATAATTATGAATTTAAGTCTTTCAATTTCATTATTCCAGATATTATCATTATCCCCAGAAAATACTTGTAGATCAAATACAGTATCGCTCAGTTCTGTAATTGCTTGTAGTGCTCCTGTTTTATCAAGTATCATATATTTTTATAATATTTCTTAATCATATCGTTTGTTGCTTCTCGTATACAATATACGTTTCCTTTATACATATACCTAATAAAACCGCTCCAATTGTGGCGTTTAATAGTTAAGCTGTATGGTAGTACCTCATAGGATATACCACGCCAAGAATACAATCCTAAAGCTAATTTAACTATATCAGGCTCATTCAGAAAGTCTGCTAATACTTGTTGTCTAATTCCGGGCTTTTTCATATATGTAATGATTACACTCCGTTTTTTTCTTTCTTGAATAGTTTTTCATCACAACATTTGGTTTCATCAATTCCATACCTACAATATTTTGGCCCTGAGCCATTATACATAAGGTGACAAGTGCAATCTGGTAAAGTCTTGTCAATCCAATGTTTTATAAGTGGATTCCATTCTTCATCTATTTGGGTTTGGATATTATCTGACCAATTAAAGTAAAAGTCATGAGCTTCAAAGTCCTCTCGTTTGACATATGATAATATTGCTCGGTTTAAGTCTGTTATATCTTTACGGAGCAATGTCCAATATGTAAACATTTGTAGTAAATGTGGGGATTTTGCTCCTTCTTTCTTAATATATCCCATTTGAAACTTCTCGATTGTTTTTATTTCTAAAAGGTATTTTGTATCTTGATGTTTGATTATTCCGTCTGGATGTCCTAGTAAGTGTTCGGTTCCTACTTCGTTTTCGCTCATAAATAGCTTATTGCCTCGTTCTAGTAAGCTTTGAAGCATATTGTGCCCTGATGTTCCTGCTGTCATTTTACGAAGTGAAGCTATATCAATATCCCGTGTAGGTTCAATTCCTAAGCGTTTATATACTCTGGCTCTATAACAACCCCCGGCGTCTGAAACATTGAATTTTTGATTATCTCTTTTTGAAGTCTTATATTGGCTCTCTTTCTCGATTACTTCGTTTATAAGAGTTTGAATATTAAAATTTATCATATTTAAAAGGGTAAGTGCTTTTTCTTACATTCTAAAATAAAACATTCCATAATAGTATTACCAACTCGATGAAAACCGTTTGGCTCATTTCCAAGAAGTCTACCTACTTCTGTTTGCCATGCTTGTGAATTCCAATCAGTATCTATTTTCCAAATTCCCCATTGATAAGCCATTTTAAATAGTTCTCTTGATAATGTTTGTTGCTGTTTTTTTGTTAGTTTCATATTGTTAGTGTAACATAACGCTTGTTATAAGTCAAGGTATCAATTATTTTAAGCTTCGGCATTTTTTACTGCAATATTTAGCCTCTGTTGAGTTTATTGGTAGATCTCCACCACACCATATACAAGCTAGGTATTTGTATTTTTTATTTTTATACCGTTTTTGTGGTGTATTAGTATTCATATTTATAGTTCTTTTTGCTCCTTTTGATATTGCCAATTTGAGTATGCTTCTAAACCTTGCTCAAATGCGTCTGCATATAAGCGAGCCTTTTCTTCAGTATCGAATCTAGCAAGTAAATAATTGCCATTATAAAAGGCGTATTTTCTATTTACTCCATAAGGGATTTTTTCAATTCTAAATTTGAAATCTCCCCCGTACGAATAACTGCAAACTGTATTATCTTTCATATATTTATAGTTTATTAAATTAAGGGCTGTAGTTTATTGGTACGCATTAAGCAACCAGTAAGCAACGCATTTAGATTACTTCTTAACTTTTGTAATCACCCTCAATTTTTAATGAACTTTCAATTCTATTTCTTTGTTTATTATGTATTTGACTGCTTTGTTAGCTTTAGCTGAGGCTTTTATAACTAATGTATTATCATTTTTGAGAGCTGTAAGCCAATTTTGAATATATGCTGTCTGATTTTCGATTACTTCGTTTGATATTCCTGCAATTGCACAAAGAAAAGCACTTCCCATTTCGGCTATGAGTTCTTCTTTTGAATAATCTTCTTTGCCGAAATCAAGATTAGTTTCTTCTGTAAAGCGGTTTAATCGGCTTTTATGTCCTGTTGAATGGGTTAATTCGTGAAACATTGTGGCATAATATCCCGCATCGCTCTTAAATGTTTCCTTAGGTGGCATTTGGATATAATCGGTTTTGGTGTTAAAAAATGCTTTATCACCTTTGTATTGTATTTCGGGTTTAGTTAAATATCCGGATATTATCTTTTCCGCTTCATCAATCGGGTTGAATTCTCGTGTTATAATTTTGGGCTTGATTGTAGTCTGTTCCAGATTGAATACATAATAATATTTCAAGAATGGTATTGTTTTATCTTCTTCGGCTTCTTTTATGTCTAAAACTTTCCAAAATATAACTCGTTGAGCCTTTTCGCCTTTTAATACATGACCGCCTAATTGATTGACTTGGTTGAATGTTAGGTACTCTCGTGAAGTATATTTTTCATCAATAGATAATAAAAACATATTAATGCCTGAATATGGCTGTTTTGAGATATAGTTACGGGGTAAGCCTCTTGTAGCCCAATCTTTCCGCCATGCTATTTTCCCTTTTTGTAAGTCTGCTATTATCTGATCTGTGATTAATTGATAAGTTGCATTCATAATAGTTTTAAAATATATAGCCCAGGATTTTGACTTATTTCTTTCGAATGGTATCAACCTAATTATGCGTGAACCGAACTCTTGCGAGTCTTTGCGTGAACCTGAGCTATATGTTAATTTGCTGAAGTCTTGATCTGTTGTGATCAACTTCAATTAAAAGTGTAACACAACGCTTGCTATATGTCAATAGGGTAGTTTAGAGCAATATACTTGACTTTCGTGCGTAATAAGGCTATAATTAAGGTAATAACACATTTAATGTAAGGTATTACACATTATGAGTACCACTGGCCAAACACTCTCAACGCTTACTAAGTACAAGATAGGGCTTGCTAATTCAAAGGACCGAACAGAATTATACGCTAGAGTAAATAAATATATAGAAGGTTTAAAAGATAGTGACTTTCCGATGATTGTATCCGCCTCACTTCATGCAGGAATATCAGAGCAAGCTTTACTCAATCATGAAGCCCTAACCGCAGAAAACTCAGAAATCCGTGTGTTGTTGAACCATATAAGGGATAAGCAAAAGGAATATCTTGTTAAAAAAGGTCTGTTAAAAGAAATTGATGGAAGGCTTACTGGACTACTTTTAAAAGCAGATCATGGACTGAAAGAAGAACCAACTAACTTAACTCAGAACAACACTTTTAATGTATCTCCCGAAATTCTTGCCGAGGCTATCTTACTCTCACGAACTAACCTACGGGATAAGAAGGATTAGTCAAGGTTTTTCCGCAATCTTTCCAAAGGTTTTATTGTATATTCGCTGTCTTATTATAAGTATCTGATATTGTGTAAATCCTTCTTTTGGATAGTCAAAACTGTAGGTTGTTTCTTCGTTAGTATCACGGGTTTGCCTATACTTACCCAGAGCTGTGCCTGTATTTATATCCGTGTTCATAGCTAAGTTTAACATGGTGCTTGCTTATATGTCAAGAGGCCAGTTTGTGGCTAATGAATTCTATAGTTGAAGCTAAGTTATAAGGATCATATTTTCCTTTGCTTGCATATTGTCGTACTGTATTTAATGTTAAGCCTGTTAGCCTTGCTATATCCATATAAGTATATGTAAACTTGTGTGGTTTCTTCCCTCTGTTAGGCTCAAACATACTAAGTATAAGTATAGCATGCTATATGTATATTAATCAAGGAGCCTGTGCCTGTGCAGCAGGGCAGGAGTAGACCTGTAGTGTACCATGAGGGGGGTATAGGTGGCAGTGGTGGGTTAATTGAGACTGGGAGTCCCAATGGAACCAGATGTAGGAGTAAACGAATAGAGCCTTACTGATGCAGATAGGCTATTCTACTTGGTGCTTGACATTATACTAGCATTGTGCTATAGTAGACTTATGTATTACAGAGTTACACCTATGGATCATTTTAGAGAGGGTTATAAACCACCTCTTTGGCAAAGGGTTCTTACATTCCCATTTCAGTTATTAGCATTTATATATGTTGGACATTTGATATTATTAGGGTTTATCTTGGAAGCTCCTGCAAAGGTTATAAATTATCTATTTGATTCTTTTGGTTCACCTGAACGTGGGGATGGGATGGATGGTTAACTTAAATCTTCTTTAATATTCTTCCAAGTTCTTTTTATAAGGGTTCTTAAAGCTTTTAGAAAAATCTGTATATCTTCGATAATTAATGCTGTATCAATTCTCATTATCCAATAATTGTATATAAAGGGTTGGTAGATGCTGCACCTGTTTTAATATTTCTTTTAGTAGAACCTTTAGTACGTTTTATAACATTTTGTACTTCAATTACATTAAGGTCTTTTCGGACCTGAGTTAACCGGGTTTTTATTTCTTGGGCTTCTTTGCGTGTTTTCTTATGTTGTAGATGTATTGCCTTCAGAATTATCTTGAGGATTATATAAGCCAGGAATGTATTATATAGGATTATTGCCAGAAAGCCAAAGAGAATAAATACTTCCATAAGTTTATGAGGGATTTATCCCAATATATACTTATTATACTACAAATTTGACATTGATGCAAGCGTAGTGTTATAGTTTAAGAGTGAGAGGTAAAAAAGCAAAAGCAATAAGAAAAGTTATAAGAAAACAGTATCCTGATAAAATATCTAGTGAAACTTCACTTTCTTTTGGATTTAAAAAGTATTATCGGCAAATTAAAAAGAAATTAGTATGACTATCGGATTTATAGGCAACTTTATACCACCTTTTTCTACTGAAAATGATCGTAAATGGAGTTTTGAAAAATTAGGACATAGGGTTTTAACTTTTCAGGAGAATGAAACAGATCCCGCACAGCTTTTAAATAGAATCCATGATATAGATTTGCTTCTTTATTCCCATACCCATGATCCTGCATATCACATTATAGGATTAAAAGCTGTATTTATAGAGTTTGAAAAGCATTTTATTCCTACGGCATCCGTTCATTTAGATAGATGGGCATGGTTAAAAAGGGAAGAAGATATAGGAAAAGAAGCAACATGGTTTGCTCATTATCAATTCATGGCAGATTTCTCACCGGAAGCTGTTGATTTATATATAAAGCATCGGATTAATGCTTATCATTTACTACCTGGTGTTGTTGAGCGTGATTGTTATATGGATAAGAATTATAACGGTAAAGATTTCCTTTATGATGTGGTTTTTGTGGGTAGTCGAGGTTATCATCCGGAATATCCTTTCAGACCGAAGTTAATTGATTTTTTAAAAGAAACTTATGGGAATAGATTTGGACATTATGGTAATGATGGCGAAGGAGTTGCCCGTGGAGAGGCGTTAAATCGCCTTTACGCTGTTAGTAAAGTTGTTGTAGGAGATACTTGTTTTGGAGGTAGACCGAATTATGTATCGGATAGATATTATGAAACACGGGGCAGGGGAGGATTTTTGCTTCATCCTTATGTTGAAGGGATAGATACGATTGGAATAGGTGAGTATGAGGCAGGAAATCTTGTAGATTTGAAAACTCAAATAGATTACTGGTTAAAACATAATAGAGAACGGGAAACCAGAAGAAAACTAGCACATCATTATGTTAAAAGTTTTGAAACTTATACTCAAAGGGCTGAGGAATTGTTAGATGTGATATTTTTAAAACCATGATTAAAAAATTAAGAATTTTATGATTAGTTTTCTTATTCCAACTAGAGGTCGTCTTGGATTTTTGCAAAGATTTGTTAAGTCTGTACTTAATACTGCAGATAATCCTGAGAATATAGAGTTTATCGTTTATGTAGATGAAGATGATTCATCTTATGATAAATGGAATTGTCCAAAACAGGTTAAAATTAAAAAGGGTATTAGAAAAAATCTTTCTCAGTGTCATGATTATCAAAGAGCAACTGGATCAATTTATTTTATAGGTGGAGATGATGCAATTTTTCATACAAAGGGTTGGGATAGTAAAGTCTTAGCAGAATTTGAGAAATATCCAGATAAGATTCTTTTAGTATATGGAGATGATGGGAATCCTGAAGATAATGGAAATGCAACAATGCCTTTTATTCACAAGAATTGGACTAAGGCAGTAGGTCGTTGCCTCCCTCCTTATTTTAGTGGAGATTTTAGTGACACATGGTTAACTTATTTAGCTGATGGAGTAGGTAGAAAGGTTAAAATTGATATTTATACTGAACATATTCATCCCGCTTTTGGTAAAAGAGAACAAGATCAAACTGATAAAGATAAATGGGAAAAACATTTTAGGGATAATATGCCTCAAAAGTATTTAGATACAAAACCGGAAAGAGATATAGAAATTACAAAGCTTAAAAAATTTATAGAAGAATTTAATGAAGATTAATTATTTATCGTTAGTTAATGATACTCCGGCCGAAGGATATTGGGATCATGCCTTGCTTAAAGACTTGTTAGAAGATTTGCCTGATTCTGAAAGGGAGGTTTTTATAATTCCCGGAGCTTATCAAGGTAATGCAATTAAAGATATTAATATGTATTTGGCTGCCTATCCTAAAGTTCTGGTATTTATAACTTCGGATGAGGAAGGTAAATTTCTCTGCCAGGACTTAAAACATCCCGATATGATTCTATATTGCCAGTATGGAACTTGTAAGAATTCTAACATTTTTCCTATTGGTTATACGAGTGAAACTAGAAAGCATCTTAAAAGCATTGGATTTGTTAAGAAAGATATAAGTGTTTTTTTTGCAGGACAACTTAATAGTGATGAAAGACGAGCAATGTTTTTGGGACTTGTTGATATCCCTAAGTCAGTATTATTCGGAACTGATGGATTTTCAAGAGGATTAAAACCTGAAGAATACTATGACTATATGGCTCATGCAAAGTATGCCCCTGCTCCTGGAGGTCATGTATCTCCTGATTCTTTTCGCTTTTATGAAGCATTAGAAGCAAGAGTAATTCCAATTCGTTATCCTGAATATTTAGATAATTTATTTCCTGATATGCCAAAACTTGTAGGAGATAAAGATATTACAAATTCTGTATTTGCTTGGTGGATTAAAAAGAAAGTAGAATTAAAACAACAGATAAAAAAGGATTTAGGTATTCAGGAAGCTTTAACAGTAATAATTCCTACATCTCCTATTCCATCTCATCCAAGTACGGAGATTATTGATCAAACTATAAAATCTGTAAGATTTCATACAAATTCGGATATTATTCTAACGATTGATGGAATAAGACCTGAACAGGAGAATATGCAAGAACAGTATGAGGAATATATCCGGCAGCTTCTTTGGAAGTGTAACTTCGAATATACGAATATAATGCCGGTAATATTTAATGAACATAAACATCAATCCGGAATGATGAAGGAAACTTTACCATTAGTTAAAACTCCCCTACTATTATATGTAGAACACGATACGCCATTAGTAACTGATATGCCGATTGATTGGCAATATTTAATTCAGATTATTCTTGACCAAAAAGCCCATGTTATACGTTTTCACTATGAGAGTTTTGTTCCTAAAGAGCATGAATATCTGATGGTTGGCAAACCCGAAGGTGATCTACTAAAAACAGTTCAATGGAGTCAACGGCCACATTTAGCACGAACTGAATTTTACAAAGATGCTATGAGATTCTTTTCAGAAGATGCAAATTGTTTTATAGAAGATTTGTTATATGGAAAACTTTTAGCAGCAGTACAAGTAGAAGGTGTTGGTAATTGGCAGGATTGGAAGGTTTTTATCTATCATCCAGAGGGTGACATAAAACGGTCATTAAATCTTGATGGCCGGGGAACTGATAAGAAATATGAAAAAGAACAAATTTGGTAGGAAGTTAGGATTAATTGTTTTTGCAAATGATGGGGGTTTAGGCAACCAAACTCGTAGGCTTGCGAAAATGTTGAAACCAGAACGAGTTCTTGTAATTGATTCTTCCGGTTTTAGCAGGAATGTTGTTCAACATTATGATTGGTATAAGAAGTTTGAGTATTTTATTTGTAATGGATTTCCAAATAACAATGATGTTCAGAAGTTTATTCCGAATCTTACCCACATCTTAACGGCTGAGAATCCTTATAACTTTAATCTTGTTTGGTATGCACAAAAGCAAGGAACTAAGATTATTTGTCAAAGTAATTATGAATTCTGTGATAATCTTGATAAACCATATTTACCAATACCTGACAAGTTTTTGATGCCTTCCTATTGGAAGTTAGAGGAAATGCAAGAACAGTTTGGTAAAGATCGAGTTATGTATCTTCCACCTCCAATTGACCCCCATGAGCTCCAAAAAGCCCGTGGGGTAAATTTAAAACGTAAAGGTAAAAAACGGTTTCTTCATATTATTGGAACTTCTGCAACAGTAGACCGTAATGGAACACTTGATTTACTTAATGCTGTACAACTTACGAAGTCAGATTTTGAGTTGGTTATTAAAACACAACATCCATTACAAGTTGAATACTTTTTAGATGATTCTCGTGTTACTTATGAGATTGATAATGTAGAAGATATTAATGACTTATATAGTGGGTTTGATGCCCTCCTGTTGCCTCGTAGATGGGGTGGGTTGTCATTAACTACTAATGAAGCTCTTATGTCAGGTTTACCTGTAATAATGTCTGATATTTCACCTAATAATCAATTATTACCAAAAGAATGGTTAGTACCGGCAGTTAGTAAAGGTAAATTTTCTGCCCGTAGTCCTATTGAGTTTTATTCGGTAGATCATCAGGCGTATGCAGATAAGATTGATTGGTTAGTTAAACAGGATTTATTTGCTATGAAAGCGAATGCTTCAGTAATAGGAGAAATGAATTTTGATATGAAGGTATTAAAACCAAAGTATTTAGATCTTTTTAACAATGGGTAAGCCGGAAGGTGTTTCTTTAATCATTAAATGAATTGGCAAATTATCAAGATAATCGTCTTTTTTTTCTTTTCTAAAGAAGTAGGTTATAGCTGGCAGTTTATTACGTCCTATAATAGTATTTCTCATATGAAGATACCATCTAGTTCCTTTTGAATTTATAAAAACCATATATATATAGTATAGCTTTTTTCGTAGGAAAATGGTATTTTAACCTTATGCAACAATTAACAGATCAAGAATCCAAGCGTATTCAGGACACATTATTTGAAATGAAACGTATAGCTTCTGAAGATCCTGTATATTTTATAGATACATTCTGTTATATTTTTAATCCTAAAGTAAATCCTTCAAACATCCGTTTTAAAATGTTTCCTTTTCAAAAGCGTTTGGTAAGAGATATTGTTGAAGCAATTCGTAATGGTGAAGATTTGTTTATAGAGAAAACTCGTGAGATGGGAGTAAGTTATACAATTCTTGCAGTTCTTATTTGGTTTTGGCTTTATGAACCGGGTTCTAATTTTCTTATAGGATCACGCAAGGAAGATTATGTTGATAATAGGCGTGGTGGTACTACAGGAAATAAAGAAGAATCATTATTTGGAAAAATAGATTATATGTTAACCCGCCTTCCGTCTTTTATTTTGCCTGAGAAATATAATCCTGATAGGCATTTAAACTATATGTCGCTTGTTAATCCTGAACTTGGTAATGTTATTTCCGGAGAATCTTCTAATCCTAATTTCTCAAGAGGAGGAAGGCATAAGGCAGTATTCTTAGATGAGTTCGCTTTTTGGGATAATAGTACGGCAGTATGGGGAGCAACAGCAGATACTACAAATTGCAGAATTATTGCAACAACACCTGGTATTGCACCATCAAAAGCAAAGCGATTAAGGTTTGGTAAAGATGGAGAGAAAATAAAGGTTCTTACTTTAAATTACGCTCTTGATCCCCGTAAGAATAAAGGTTGGTTGGAAGAACAAAAGCAAAGACGATCTTCTGAGGACTTTAACCGTGAGATCATGGTTAATTGGGAAACTTCTATTACAGGCCGTGTTTATCCTGAAATAGAATCGGCAGCGTATGGGAGTTTTCCTTTTATTATAAATCAGCAACTTTTTACTTCTTGGGATTTTGGACTTGATGGTATGGCATTAATCTTTTGGCAACAGAATCCTGCTAATGGAAAGTGGCGTGTAGTAGATAGTTTTGAAGCACAGGATAAACCTATTGAATGGTTTTTTCCTTTATTTGGTAAGAATATAGATTCTAAATTTCAATATACAGATGATGAACTAAAAGCTATTGATGAAATATCAGAACTTCCTCCGGCAATTCACTTTGGCGATCCTGATGTTAAAAAGCGTTCTATTCTTACCGGTACTTCTACTCGACAGGAGCTTGAACGGATTAAAGTATATGTTCAATCAACTTCTAAGAATGATTTTTATACAAGACGTGAAAAGACCAAAGTTTATCTTCAAAAAGGGATTGAAGTAAATCAAAGTCATAGAAATGATTATTTCTTAGAGGCAATTAAATCTGCCCGTTATCCACAACGTGAAGAAACAAGTCAAGCAACAACTCCTATCGCTTTACCAATTCATGATTGGAGTTCTCATTTGCGTTCAAGTATGGAATACTTTTTTGTGAATGTAGATAATTTTAAAGATTTTTCGGATGAGAAACCTGAATGGGCTGATAGGGCTACAGATATTATGCACAAAGCCGGTGGGTTTTTTACAGGCCGTAAAGTTTTGAGAGGAGGTGGGCGTTTTGGATAATGAATTTGTTACAAGACAACAAGCTGAAGCTTTAAATTCAATGCAAAACAGTATAATTTCAATTTCTCAAGTTGTGAGTGATATTAAAGTAAAGTTAATCGAGATCCGTCAGGATATTAAACAAGTAAGAGAAGATTTTAGAAATGTTGATAACCTTAGACCTTTAAAGAAATAAAATGATACCGTGTGATGTTTCTGCCATAATAACTTGTTTTAATAAGGAACAATACCTTGATGAATGTGTTAATTCGGTTCTTAGACAATCAAAACACGTCCGTGAGATATTGGTTATACATGATGGTTGTGAAGCACCTACTCATCATGCAGAAGCTACTTCTATCTTCTTAAACCAAAACTTTGGGGTTTCAAATGCCCGTAATGAAGGATTCCGTTTTTCTAAAGGTAGATTGATTTTATTTATAGATGGTGATGATGTTATTTCTCCTGACTACATTCAAAAGATGGTTTTAAAGATAGTAGATGGGGTTGATGTTACATATCCTGATCTTTACTTTTGGAATCCAGAAGGTGATTCAAGTCTTTCAATATATCCTGAAATTGTAACACCAACTTATGTATATGATTTTGAAAAAGTAGGTTTACCCATTACTTCTCTTATGAGGCGTGAAGTATTTGAGAAAGTTGGAGGATTTAGGGATTTACCGGTACTTGAGGATTTAGATTTTTGGCTTCGAGTGATGTGTAATGGTTACAAGATTGAGAAAGCCAATACTTTACTTTGGTATAGACAAATAGGAAATACCCGTAATGGATTTGATTATGTTAAGAAAAAAGAAATCTTTAACAAAATTCTTGCTCAATTTAAGAGAAAGGAGGATAAACTATGGGAAAAGTAGATGAAGTCAGACACTATAATAGGGCTTTTCTTTTCCTAGCTGAAGCTACAAATTTTACAGATTTTGGTGAACTATTTGATGTAAGTGATGAAGGAAGTGAAGAAGATCAATTATATGGAGGACTTGAAGTTGAAACACTTCTTATTAAGTTTTTAGCAGAACTTGATGATAGACAAAAGATTATTTTTCTTTTACAGATAATAAAAGAAGCGGGATATAAATTGACTCAGAATGATTGTGCTGATATTCTTTCAATATCTAAAGATCGTTATAAAGATAGTTTAGAAAAGGTACGAATAAGGCTTAAAAAGGCTTATAGCGTATCTCAAAGGAATGGAAAATAAGGTATACTGAAGGTAGAATAATATGGCAGAAAAGACAAAAGATCAAAAGTACGCTGATATAGTTCGTAATCGTTATAATAAAGCCCGTGATTTATTTGCACCTGTTGCAGACCGAGTAGAACAAAATCGCAATTTATATAAAGGGAATCTTACGTTAGATGATTCTTACGAGTGGGATTATAGTTTAGTAGACCAACAGGTTTTTCCACTTATTAGAAACTATGTAGCACGTTCTAATCCGTCAATGACAAAAGTTCGTCTTGAAGCTCGTAAATCAGAAGATTTTGAAAAACGTCAGGTAAATCAAGACTTTGTTAATTGGGAGATAAATGAATTGCCTCTTACTACACTTCTAACCCGTGCATTCTTTTCAAACTATATTGCTGGTAAAGCTTATTTTAAAACAGGTTGGAAGTATGATCCTCGTATAGTTATAAAGAATGGTGAGTATAAGTATGAAATGCGACCTCTTACAAATAGGGCAGACCTTCAGTTTGTCCGTTTTAATAATATCTTAATTCCAAATCGTAATATTCCTTCTTTAAAAGAACAACCATATATTCTTGAGGTTATGCAACTTAAAGTTGGAGATATGATTAAAGATAATGAAACGTATGGTTATGAGTATTGGGATAAATCTTTTATTGAAAAGCTTAGAAAAGCAGGAGTAGAGGGTAAAACTCTTGATTATGAGGCAGATTTTGTAAAAGATAGCGATACTATGGATGAAATGACTTTTCATGCTGCTACATTTCCTGTAGTTTGTATGCACACAAAAGAGGGTGATGTTATCTATCTTCCCTTAGTAGACGGTTCAAACGAGATTATAAATAAGAAAAGGGAGAACATTTATTGGCATGGACATTATCCATATATAGATATGACTGCTTTTCCTGAAGATGATGAGTATTTCTCAATGAGTGTTGTTGATGCAACTGGAGATACTCAAATTGCTTCTACAGAAGTACAAAATCAGCTTCTTACCAATATTCGGTCAATTAATAATAATATGTGGATAGCAGGTGCAGGTTCGGCTAATGTTCCTGATTATATGTTTAAACAACGTCCTTCAGGAATTATTCGTACTGCTGGTGATCCTAATGCTATTGTTCCTATAAGGCCAGTTGATTCCACAATGTCTATGCTTAGGGTAGGACAAGAACTTAATACCAAATTTGAACGCACAGGAGGTATTTCTTCGCTTTATTCTTCAGGATCGGCAGCTACACAGTCTATTAATCAAACAGCACGAGGAGCACAAATAATTGATAAGAATATCGATACTAATATTGAGATGATATTTGATCTCTTTGGAGAACAGATATTAAAGGAATTAGGAGATCATTTCCTTTCACTTAATCCCCAATATGTAACAGAAGAACAGACATTTTCAGTTACAGGTAAGAAAGGTGTAAGAGAATTAATTCAGATCAATCCTGATGAAGTATCGGCAAACTTTGATGTATATACACTTCCTGAATCTATGATTAAGCAAACTCCTGCATCTCGCCAGGCTTCACTTCAGAACCTTATTACAACGCTCAATAGTCAGGTTGTTCCTTCAGGTGTTCAAGTCGATTTAGTTCCGTTAGCAGAAAATCTTATAGATTCTTATCCTGAAATGGAAAATATTGAAGATGTAGTAGTTTCCCTTGATGAAAAGGGAGAACGTGATGCTTTAATGCTTGAACGGGGTCAAATGCCTGAAATTAAAGCCCGTGATCCGCATTTAGAACTTATGCAGATTATTGCTATTAGATATGAAGATAATAAAGAAATGTATACACCTGAAATCTCGGCATTATTTGAAAAGTATATTGAGAAGCATTTAAGATTTATTCAGAGTGAAAAGGAGATTCAACAAATGTCAGCTCCACAACTTCCACAAGGACAAGCTCCACAAGATCTTGCAGCACTTATGGGTGGCGGTGGAGAAGGAGTAGTTCCTGAAGCAATGCCTGGTGAAGCTCAAGGATATGATTTACAAAACATCATTCAATAATGAAACATGACGTATCAATTTGTATTAGATATAACGAATCGGATAATCAAAACAATTGAGAATGTAGCAATTGTTGGGGTTAAAACACTTCGGAATACAATTATTACCCATACCTATCCTGTAAAAGTTACCAATCCTGTTAGTAAAGTCGATGTAAAAGGAACAGTTATTGTTGCAAACCAATCAAAAGTTGAGCAGGAGATTAAAAAGACTTTACAATTACTTCAGGAAATTAAGAAAGTCCTTCCATCCTTAAAAGATGTATCTGTAGGTAATTTTCCTAAATATCCGGAATTTCCTAAATATCCCACCGAGATTAAAGTTTCTAACCTCAAAAACACAACCGAGATAACAAATTGGGGTGAAATTTTGAAGTCAATTTCCAACTTAGAGAAGTCGGTGGAAAAATTGAAGTTAAATCCTAAAATCTCGGTGGAAAGTCCTGTTATTCCTGCTCCTATTGTAAATGTACCGAAACAAGAAGCTCCTCATATAACTTTGAATGAAAAGGAAGTAGATCTTAAACCTGTTCAAAAAGCCATTGATGATCTTACTAAAGTTTGGGAAACTTTTAGTGCTAGAAATCCGTTGGCAGTACGATTGTCAGACGGTAAAGCTTTTTATAAGGCAATTGATAGGCTTTCTGAAAGTATTGCTAATAACTCAAGTCCTTTTCAAACAAGTACCGGTGCTGATGCTAGGCCTTATGTAGATGAGAATAGTAATATTGTTGTTACCACAAATGATACTTGGGGTTTAAATAACACTGAGGAGATTACTGATACTAAATATCTTGGGAAAGAAAATGTAGGTGGTAAGTACCAGATTATAAGGATTATTACTGATGGTGATGCAAAAGACTTAAAATATGCCACAATTCGTAATAATCCTAATATTGGAGATTATACTGAGGCATGGGCTGAAAGAACGAGTTTAGACTATGGTCTTGTATCAGAAACATTTTAGTTCCCTTTTTCTTTTAAAATAGGATATACTAAAAGTAGGAAATAAATATATGGCAGCAACATTCGCATTCGATAGAGATTCAGGAAACGCAACAGGTTCACCTACTTTAGGAACAGTTAGGACTGCTGGAGTTACAGATGTAAATTGGAAGGCAGTTACAACTGAAGGTACCGCATATACCGCATCTCCTATTACAGACGGAACAAATTCAGTAGAGAATTGGCTTTTTGGACACTTCTCAGGAACATATAATACAATCCTCTCTGGATTATTCGCTCATACAGCAACAGCATTTGGTACAGGGCTTACATTAAAAGGCCCACCAGCCATGACAACAGATGGAGATAATGTTGCATACACAACTCCTTCGCAAACAACTAATGCAGCTCTTACTACTAATATGACTTCAGCAATTGCAATTGGATCAGGAGTAGCAGTATGGTTTGGAGCAACTGGCCCCGAAGCAACAGGTAAAGCAGCTTCAATGGCAACTAATCCTTGCTATACAAACTGGCTTGTAACACAATTACAAACATCAGGAGCAGCAGCAGGAGATACAGCACAGGTTACACTAACTTTACAGTACCAAGAAAACTAATATGAAAGACGCATTTTGTCCTAAAGAACAAAAAATAACAAAACACAAAGCATCATTAGATCTTAATGGAGATTTTGTATTCACTTGTCAAAGTAAGGATTGTGGTAGCTTCTTTAAGATATCATCTACTATTAAAGATCTTGATAAAGCTCTAAAGGCAGAAGAAGAAGGAAGTAAAGGTCAGGTTAGTATTGAAGCACAAGAAGCAAAGCTTGCAGCTATGTTAGGAAAAGCAGGAGCAACAGAAGGTGAAATAGTAGAAGAAGAAACACCGGAAGAATAGTTCATACAAGAACCTAGTCAATACCATGACGAATACAGAAAACCTCAAATATTTATTCGAAGCTCAATTCACAGATAATACTATTTATAAGCAAACCTTGGATGATAAATCTAATTTAGACCCTAAGAAACGATCAGCATATTATGATGTTCAGGAGGAAGTTAAGAAAGGTAAGACAATCCGTATGTTTTCATTGAAAGGTGATGGAAACATTATATCCGTTGATCTTGGTACAGGACTTTTCTATATTAATGGTTTGAAGGTTCTTCTTGAAAGTGAGAAATTGCCACAGTTACCTGATAAGTTTACTCTTATCTTTTATCGTCAATGGACAATGAGTGTTAATCAAGATTATAGGAAAACCAAAGAAGGCCTAATGAAGTTTGTTAGCCAGACTCCTAGAGGAGAGAAGTTTTGTGAATATTTTATAGGGTGGCAATGCTTGGTAGGGAAAAAGAACTATCAACAGAAAATTGCAGTTTCGTGATACAATTAATATAGAGCTGGATACAACCAGCGAATAATTAATACAATAATTGACGCAACCAGCTCGAAAGGGTTGGTTTTTTTATGAGAAACTTATGTATAAAGGTGGTGATTTAATATGAAACTATTTGTTCAATGGGCTTTAAGTAATCCAAAAGATTGGGATTTAGTAGGAACTAATGTATGGGCCTCACAACAAACTAAAGCAAATCCTGTAGGAGATGTAAGTGTAGAAGGTATTGCAACGGGAGATTCTCAACTTAATGCACAGAAAGGATGGATATTTGCGATAAATGTTCAAGGAGTAACTTATGACTGGTATGACCATTATGCAGTACAAAGTACACCTGACACAATTACAGTATCTGCATGGCGTGATGATCCAATATTATTTCCTGATGGTCAGAAACAAGCTGATGTAGGAATATTCAGAAATTTAAAATTTGATCCTAAAGCGGGACAGGATAATACCGATCAATCATTTGTTATTTATGCACAACCTGATAGATATCAATACTGGGTAGACAGAGGAGTTCCTTCTAATACGACTTTAAAAACATGGGCTGAATTTGTTCTTCCTGCAACAGCAGATACTAAACATGGTATCTATCTTTCTGATGCAAAATGGGAAGAACATGTTAATGCAAGAA
>Ga0326597_10003262_pt1 | contig 23568 bp, 14 predicted proteins | sample RVTome_12_FD_203789 | JGI IMG/M metagenome (GOLD analysis project Ga0326597, IMG submission 203789) | Soil microbial communities from uranium-contaminated site in the Upper Colorado River Basin, Wyoming, United States - RVT100D185 | ecosystem: Environmental > Terrestrial > Soil > Contaminated >... | reverse complement strand
CGGCGCCTCGGTGGCGGCGCCGGCCCTGGCGCGCGGCGCGCGGCCGGCTATCACGGGGCCGGGTGCATTCGCCGGCGCCTCTCCGGGAACGCAGTCGGGCCCGGCGACCAGGGGAGCCGAAGCCGCCATCCCGGTGGCGCGCGGCGAGTGGCCGATGCCCGACCCCGGTGCCCGTGTCGACCTCGCCCCCGCGCGCTGGATCTGGCTGCCGTCCGAGCGCACGCTCGCGAACACCTTCGTCCTCTTTCGCCGCGAGGTCGAGCTCGGCGCGGCCCCTCGGAGCGCGCGGGGCTGGGTCACCGCGGACAGCCGGTACCGCCTCTTCGTCAACGGCCGCCGCGTGCAGTGGGGCCCCGCCCCCTGCGATCCACGGCTGCTGGAGATCGACCCGCTCGACCTCACCCCCCACCTGCGGGAGGGGCCCAACGTGATCGCCGCCGAGGTGGTCTTCTACGGGCACGGCGAGGGCACCTGGGCGGGAGGCAAGCCCGGCTTCGCGCTCGCCATGAGGATCGAGGAGGAGGGCGGTCGCATCCAGGAGATCGTGACCGACCGCTCGTGGAAGACCCTGCTCGACCGCGGCCACCGCCCTGGCCAGCACAAGCGGTGGTACCTGCGCGCGCTTCAGGAAGAGCTGGACGCGCGCCCACGCCCGGAGAGGTGGAACGAGCCCGCCTCCGCTCAGAGCGAGGCGTGGCTGCCGGCGCTCGAGCTCGAGTGCGCCTCCGACCGCCCCCCGGCGTCCGGAGAGTACCGCGAGTACCTCACCGACGGCGGGGTGGATCCGGAGGGCGCGTCGCTGATCGTGCGCGAGGTCCCGCTCGTGCGCGAGACCGCGCGCCGGGCCTTGAGCCTCGCGCAGTCGGGGCGCGTGCGCTGGCGCCGCGATCCCCGCGACTGGTTCGAGTACCGGATCCCGGGGTCCTACGAGCTCGTGGAGACGACCGCCGCCTTTCCCTCCGGGGACGGCGAGTGGACCCTCGAGCCCGCGCCGGGCGAAGGGGCGTGGGCCATCTTCGAGCTTGCCGAGCAGATGGTCGGCTTCCCCTTCTTCACGATCGACGCTCCGGCGGGCACGGTGGTGGAGCTGATGACCCAGGAAGCCCACGACCCGCAGAACCCGCCCTGGCTCGACACCCACTTCTTCGCCTGGTCGCGCTTCGTGTGCGCCGAGGGCGTGAACCGCTTCGAGGCGTTCGACTACGAGTCCTTGCGCTTCCTCCAGGTCCACGTCCGCGAGGCGAGTCGGTCGGTGCGGGTCTCGGACGTCGGGGTGCGGCGGCGCAGCTACGACTGGCCCCGGACGCCGCACTTCCGGTGCGAGGAGCCCGGGCTCCAGCGCCTCTTCGAGGCCTCCTTCAACACGCTGGTCAACGCCGCCCAGGAGACGATCGTCGACGGGATGGGCCGGGAGCGGCAGCAGTACAGCGGCGACGTCAGCCACATGCTCCACGCGACGCGGCTCGTGGGCGGGGACTGGGAGCTCGCGCGGCGGTTCCAGCGGACGTGGGCGATGGGCCAGACCCACGAGGGGTACTTCCTCGACTGCTGGCCGGCGTGGGATCGCCTGAACCGGATCGCCCAGCGCGAGGTGGGGGCGACCCCCTGGGGGCCGCTCCTCGACCACGGGGTCTCGTTCATCCACGACGTGTGGCGCCACCACGAGGAGACCGGCGACGCCTACCTCGCCTGGGAGCTGTACCCGCGGCTCGCGCGGTTCGCCCGCTACCTTCTCGACGGGCAGGGCAGCGACCGGCTGCTGCCGGTGGAGGGCTGGGGCGTGCCCGCCGTCTGGATGGACAACGCGACCTGCTTCGCCCAGCAGCGCCACAAGCAGTGCGCCTTCAACCTCTTCACCGCCGGCGTGCTGCGGGGGGCGCTCGCGCCGCTGGCCGACCTCGTGGGGCAGACGCGCGACGCCGAGTCCTACCGCACCGCGGCCGAGGCCCTCGTCGCGGCGACGGTGCGCCGCTTCTGGGACGGGGCGCGAGGGCTCTTCGTTTCCAACCTCCCCTGGCAGAAGGAAGACGGTGGAGCGCGCCTCGACGACCGGTCCCTGGCGACGGCGCTCCTCTTCCGGCAGTGCCCCGGGGAGCGCACGTCGGAGGTGGTGGCGGCCCTCGCCGAGCCCCCGGCCGAGCTCGGGCTCTCGTACCCCGCCAACGCCCACTGGCGCCTGCAGGCGCTCGCGCACCACCGCCGCATCGACGTCGTGCTGCGCGAGCTGCGCCACCGGTGGGCGGCCCTGCCCTCGGTTCTCGAGAACAACACCATCGGCGAGCACTGGGACGTGAGGCCCGACTCCACCGACCAGTGGAGCCACGCCGCGGTCTCGCCGCTCTTCATTCTCTTCATGGACGTTGCCGGAATTCGCCCCGGGGAGCCGGGCTTCGCGAAGGTGATCGTCCGTCCCCAGCTCGGTGACCTCGCCGGGGTGGAGCTGACCGCCCACACCGCCCGGGGACCGGTGGCCTTTCGCGCCTACACCGAGGAGGACGTCCATCGGGTCTCGGTGACCCTTCCCCCCGACACCGAGGGCGAGCTGCGACTGCCGCCGGGCGTCCCGACGGAGCTGCGGCGCCTCGGCGAGATCGCTTCGCTCGACCTCGTGCGCTACGAGCTGCCGCCCGGGCCCACCGTGTTCCTCATGCCTCGCCCCTGAGGGGCGCCGACCGATCTCTCAGGCGGGCACGACCCCGGCGCGAGCGGGAGCCGGCGCCGCCGAGAAGAGGGCGTGGGACGCGAGGAGCACGAACGCGATCCACATCAGGTCGGCGAGCCACAGGTGCAGGATCTGCATCCAGATCGGCGCGAGCAGCGCCACGTTCAGGAAGCCGGCTCCCACCTGGACGAGGGCGAGGGAGGCGGCGATCCAGGCCCAGCGCCGCGGCTTGGAGGAATCGCTCGTCTGGAGGACGCGCGCGCTGGTTAGCGCGACGGCGAGCGTTCCCGCCAGGGCGAGGATCGGGTGCAGCAGGCGGAGCCGGACGAGAATGCTGGTCGTCGGCGAGAGGTCCTGGGCGAGCCCGGCGAGGAGCGACTCCGCCGGGTACAGGGTGTCGCCGAGCGCCGCGACCGCACCACTCGCTCCCACGAGGACGAGGCACAGGAACGCCAGCCCGAAGAGCCACGTGTGTCGACGTGCGCCCGGGGGCTTCTCCGGCGCGCCCTCGTCCGCGAACCGGGCGGTGAGGGTCAGGGCGGCGAGGAGCAGGAACGTGTTCACGAGGTGCACCGCCATGAAGAGCGCCCGCGCCACCGACTCGTTCTCCGCCACCAGCTCGAAGAGGACGAGGCCGGCCCCGACCAGCGCCTCGGTGAGGATCAGGACAACCGACGCCGTTGCCGCCCGCCGGGCGGCGTGCCCGTGCGGTCGCCGGCGGAAGACCCAGACGACGAGGGTCACCACCAGCACCAGGGCGAGACCGCTCGTCACCCGGTGGGTGAGCTCGATCATCGTCGCCAGCGCCGGCGCGCGCGGCAGGACCTCGCCGTTGCACAGGGGCCAGTGCGCCCCACAGCCGGCCCCGGAGCCCGTGGCGCGGACGAACGCTCCCCAGAGGATCACGGCGAGGCTCCAGCCGAGGGTGACCCAGGCGAATCGTGCGAGGCGGCTCATGGCTTCATCTTAGCGTCAGACGCGGAAGCCCTCGCCGCTAGTGATCCAGCCGGTCCTTCCACGTCTTCTTGAGGATCCAGCTCGTGGCCACGAAGACGAGGGCGGAGAGCCAGAAGCCCTTGCCCTGCTTGAGGACCATGTAGAGCGGCATCGTCACGAGCGTCATCTGCCACACGATGGCGACCGCGACGTTGAACGCGTCCCAGCCGAGGTTGCGGTTCGGCACGAAGGAGGGATCCTCGGCCTGGACCTTCCGGAGAACCGGGCCCCAGTAGCCCCACGGCCGGACCTGCTTGTAGAAGCGCGCGAGCACCGCGTCCGACTCGGGCGCCGTCCACAGGCTGCCGGCCACGCAGGCTATGCCGGAGACGAGGAGGATCCAGGGGAAGCCCCACAGCGGGTGCAGGTCGGGCGCGACCTTCGGCAATGCGAGGGCGGCGGCGATCCCGACCAGCATGCCCCAGAAGTAGCCGAAGCCGTTGAGGCGGTACCAGTGCCACTTGAGGACGTTGGCGGCGGTGTAGCCGCCCCAGAGCCCGTTGACAATCCACTGGGTGACCTGGTTGATCGAGGCCGTCTGCAGGCCGAAGAAGATGCCCACCACGAGGATCATGATCTGGGCGATCCAGCTCACGCCGACGTAGTGGCGCGGCGAGGCGTCCTTCTTGATGTAGCGCTTGTAGAGGTCGTTGACGAGGTAGGCGCCCCCGGCGTTGAGGGTCGCGGAGAAGGTCGACATGAACGCGGCGAGGAGGCCGGCGAGGAGCAGCCCGAGGAGGAAGGGTGGGATCTTCTCCTTGATCACCCAGGGCAGGATCATCTCGAAGTCGGGAGCGTCCATCGCGTTGAAGGCGGGCCCGAGAGAGTGGAGGGCGAGGACGGTGATGCCCGCGATCATCCACCAGCGGGGCATGAGGGCGGCGGAGACGAGCGCGCTCATGTAGGAGGCCTCCCGCGGATTCTTCGCGGCGAGGATCCTCTGCATGTCGTAGTTGGGGGCGGGCCCGGCGATGCTCACCAGCATGCCCTTGAAGAGCATGGCCATGAAGAACAGCCCGAAGATCGAGTAGCCGTCCTGGGCCATGTTGTTCGTCAGGGACGGCATGAGCTGCGACCAGTCGAGGTCCATCCGCCAGCCGAAGAAGATGCTGTCCCAGCCCTCGGGCACGACGGCGGCGATCTGCTCGGTGCTCACGTCCCTCATCGCGATGATCGCGATGGCGAGCGAGCACAGCGCCATGATCACGAACTGGGCGACGTCGGTGAGCACCACGCTGATCATTCCGCCGAGAAGGACGTACACGGCGGTGATGGCCATGATGATGATTCCGTACGTGTTGGGCGACCAGTCCCCGGGGAGGAAGGTCGCCGTGAACTTGCCCATGCCCTGGAAGTCGTAGGCGATGAAGCCGACCACGCTCACGAGGGCGAAGACGACGACGATCAGCCGGCTCAGCTCGCCCCCCCGCCCCTCGCCGAAGCGGGTGGTGATCCACTCCGCCCCCGTCAGGACGTTCGAGCGGCGGATCCAGCTCGCGAGGTACACGGCGAGGAGGACCTGGTTGAAGGTGGGCCACAGCCAGGGCAGCCAGATGCCCTTCCCTCCGTAGACGAAGATGTTGTAGACGAGCCACATCGTGCCCGTGATGTCGAACATCGCGGAGGCGTTCGAGACGCCGAGGACGTACCAGGGCAGCTCGTTGCCGGCGAGGAAGTACGAGTCGAGCCCCCGGGAGGCGCGGCGGACCACCGCCACCCCGATGCCGATCATCGCGAGGAAGTAGAGGACGAGAATGGCGACGTCGATGGGGTGCCAGGTGGGGGCGAGGTCCATCGAGTGAGGCATCGGGCTCCTCCGGGGGGGCCGGTGGGCGGGGAGTCGGAACGACTTCGGCGCAAGCTTATCCGCGGCCCGACGCCTGTCAATGGTCGCGATGGCCCCCACTCATCGCGCGCGCCCGGGGGACTCACGGCAACTCCACAATGGCGCCGACGCTCCGCGACCGGTGCTGGCCACCTCCGACTTCGCTCACTCGACCCGCCTCCTCGCGCCGGCAGCCGGCATCCTCGCCCGGGGCTGGCTACAATGCCGGGCGGGAGGCGCAACACGTGGCGATCGTCGTCCAGAAGTACGGCGGCTCCTCGGTGGCGGACGTGGAGCGCATCGGGATCGTCGCCGACCGCGTGGCCGCCACCAAGGCCTCGGGCCGGGACGTGGTGGTGGTGGTCTCGGCCATGGGCGACACCACCGACGAGCTTCTGGCTCTGGCCCGCCGGGTCAGCCCCAACCCCTCGCGCCGCGAGCTGGACATGCTCCTCACCGCCGGTGAGAGGATCGCCATGGCGCTCCTCTCCATGGCTCTCCAGGAGCGCGGCGTCCCGGCGGTGAGCTTCACCGGCTCGCAGTCGGGGATCATGACCAACGACGCCCACACCAACGCCCGCATCGTCGAGGTGCGCCCGTTCCGCGTGCAGGACGAGCTGGCCCGGGGCAAGGTCGTGATCGTGGCCGGCTACCAGGGCGTCTCCTACAAGCGCGAAGTCACCACCCTCGGCCGAGGGGGCTCCGACACCACCGCGGTGGCGCTGGCCGCGGCGCTGGGTGCGGAGGGGTGCGAGATCTACAGCGACGTGGCCGGCGTGTACTCCGCCGACCCGCGCGTGGTGCCCGAGGCCCAGCGCCTGGCCGAGATCTCCTACGAGGAGATGCAGGAGCTGGCCGAGGCCGGGGCGCGCGTGCTCAACGCCCAGGCCGTCGAGTTCGCCAAGGCGCGCAATATCGCCATCTACGCTCGGGCCACCGCCGGCGGCGACGAGGAGACCGTCGTGCGCCGCCACGCGCCGCGGGCTCCGGGCTGCGTCGTGGGCATCGCCAGCGAGACGGGTCTCGTCCTCCTCTGCCTCGCCCGGGGCGACCTCGGGGAGCTCGTCCCCCTGCTGGAGCGGCTCGACGCGCGCCCGGCATGCGGGAAGCAGCTCCGCTTCGAGGGCCCCCTGGGCGCGTCCCTCGTCCTCTCGCTCGAGGACCTGCACGACTTCGAGGCGCTGCGGGCCGATCTTCGCGCGCATCTCCCGGGCGTCTCGGTGGTCGAGGGCATCGGCGCCGTCTCGGCGATCGGCGCCGGCATCAACGCCAGCTTCCACAACGTCCGCAAGGCGATACGGCTCCTGGACGAGCTCGAGACGCCGGTCCTCGGCGTCGCCACCTCCAGCTTCCGCATCAGCCTGCTGATCGAGGAGGCCAAGGTCCCGGACGCGGTGCGCCGGCTGCACCGCGGCCTGGTGGAGACCACCTGACTCCGGGGGCTCTCGTCGCCGGGAGCCGCCGCCAGACACGCCCCCCCCGGGGTGACCGCGGGCTCGTGGCGCTCCTATCGGTCCAGCCCGAGGGCCGAGGCTGCCTGATCCGCCCGACGGAGGATCTCGTCGAGGTCGGCCGCCTGCAGCTTCCCGCCCTCGACCAGCACCCGCCCGTCGACGATCACGGCGTGAACGTCCGCGCTCTTCGCCGAGTAGACGACCCGCGAGGCGAGGTCGCCGCGCTGAGGGAACAGATGGGGCCGATGCGTGTCGAGGAGGATGAGGTCGGCTCGCTGGCCGACGGCAATGGAGCCCAGGTTGGCGAGGCCGAGGGCCCGCGCACCGCTGCCGGTGGCCATGTGGAGGGCGGTCAGCGCGGGAAGGGCCCTGGGCCCGCCCCGCGCCTTGTGCAGCAGGGCGGCCAGCCTCAGCTCCCAGAAGCCGTCGAGGGTGTTGTTGCAGGCCGCGCCGTCGGCGCCGAGAGCGACCCGGATCCCTTCGGAGAGCAGCTCCTCGACCGGGGCGATCCCGCTGCCGAGCTTGAGGTTGGCCGAGGGACAATGGGTGATCGTGGTCCGGCTCTCGCGCAGGATATGGCGCTCCTCCGGCGACAGCCAGACGCCGTGCGCGAGGACGACATCGCTCCCGGTGAAGCCGAGCTCGTGCAGGAGGACCACGTTGCGGAGGCCGGTCCGGGCCTGGACCACCTCGATCTCTCCGCGGCTCTCCGAGGAGTGGGTGTGGAGGATGGCTCCCCGCCTTCGAGCTTCCGCGACGCAGGCCCGCACGGCCTCCTCGCTGGCCGAGAGCACGAAACGAGGCGAGAAGGCGTAGCGGAGCCGGCCATCGGCCCTTCCATGCCAGCGCTCGCACAGCTCCACGCTTTGGGCGACGGCGTCCTCGGTGGACTCGCGCAGCGACTCTGGGTGGTCCTCTCCCGCGTCCATCAGGGTCTTGCCGCCGGTGTAGCGCAGGCCGAGCTCGTCCGCGGCCCGAAAGAGCTCGTCGGTGTGGTGGACGCTCCCCATGTCGAGCACCGACGTCGTGCCCCCGAGCAGCAGCTCGGCAATGCCCAGGCGGGCCGAGGCGCGCATCGCGGGGGCGTCGAGAGCCCCTTCCAGCGGCCAGATCCGTGTCTTCAACCAGTCGAGCAGCTCGAGCTCCTCGGCGCTTGCGCGAAACAGCGTCTGGCAGAGGTGGACGTGGGCCTGGACGAGCCCCGGCATGGCGATCGAGCCCGAGCCGTCGATCTGGTGATCGACGTTGCGGCGGGTGATCCGCGGCGCGACCTCGCGGATCTCGCCCTCCTCGCAGTAGACGTCGAAGCGCCCGGTGGTGTGGGCGTCGTCGAGCGCGAGCAGATGGGCGCCTGTGATCAGGATCGAGCCGCGCGGGGGGAGACTCATCGAGGGCTGAGTGTCCCGCACCCGCGCTCCAAGCTCAACTGGATCTCAATTCCGTCGAAGTAGTGGAGAATAGCCGTCTGCGAAAGGCCAGCCCGTGAGCCCGACTCCTCATTCCGCTCTGGACGACAGCGCCCTGGGGGCGCTCCGGGGCCGGAGTCTCCTCGCCACCGACGACTGGTCGACGGCCGAGCTCGACACTCTCCTCGCCCTCGCCTCCCGACTCGAGGCGCTCGACCGGGCCGGACGGCCGGTGGACTGGCTCCGTGCCCAGCTCGCCTACGCGCTCTTCTTCGACAACTCGACGCGCACCAAGTCGGCGTGGGCCGGAGCGGCCGCCCGTCTCGGCATGCAGCCGGTGATCGTGGACGGCACCTCCACCCAGGTCGCCCACGGGGAAACGGCGGAGGAGACCGGGGCGATGCTGGGGATGAACGCCCATGCCCTCGGCATGCGGCACGACCTGATCCTGGGCGAGGGCAACCGGTTCATGCGCGAGGTGGAGCGGGGGATCCGCGCCTATCTCGCCGCCACCGGCGATCGCCGAGTCGTGCCGGTCGTCAACCTGCAGTGCGACGTCGACCATCCCACCCAGACGCTCGCCGACCTCGCGTGGCTGCGCGAGCGTCTGGGCGGAAGCCTCGCTGGCCGGAAGATCGCGGTGAGCTGGGCGTATTCGCCGAGCTACGCGAAGCCGCTCTCGGTGCCGCAGGGCCTGGTGAGCCTGCTCACCCGCTTCGGGGCTCGCGTCGTCCTCGCTCATCCCGAGGGCTATCGGCTCCTCGACGGGCCCCTCGAGGCGGCGCGACGCCACGCCAAAGGGTCGGGCGGGTCCTTCGAGACGACCGCCTCGATGGACGAGGCGTTCGCCGACGCCGACGCGGTCTACCCGAAATCGTGGGGGCCGTGGGCGCTCATGCAGGAGCGGGTCGAGGCCAGCCGCGCCGGCGACAAAGCCCATCTCGCCGACACCGAGCGGCGGGCGCTCGAGCAGAATGCCCGCCACCGGGACTGGATCTGCGACGAGAGGCGCATGGGGCTCACCACGGGAGGGGCGGCGCTCTACATGCACTGCCTGCCCGCCGACATCGGCGCCGAGGTGAGCCCCGGTGTCATGGAGCGCTACCGCACGGAGGTGGCGCGCCAGGCGAACAAGAAGGTGTACGTGATCATGGCCGCGCTCGCTGCGGCCAAGGTGAAGGACCTGCCGGGCCGCCTCCAGGCCAATGAGGCCTGAGGGCGGGCCGTCCGGCATTCCCGGGAGGACCCGCATGCCCTCGCTCGACACCCGCGTCGCCGCGCTCGCCGCGCGCGACCGGCCGCTCGCCGAACGGATCCTGAAGGAGGCGATCCGCATACCGGCCGATCACGTGGACCGGCCGGTCGAGGAGGGCGGCGACCCCGAGTGCGGCCTCAGCAACCACGAAGGCCCGCGGATGGAGTTCCTGCGTCGCACGATAGTGGAGGTCGGCGCGGTCCGCCGGCCCGAGGACGTCTCGTTCGACGTCTACGGCAACGTCGTCTGGGTCGTCGAGGATCCCTCCGACGGCGTCCCTGCCCAGCGCAAGCGCGTCGTCTACATGGACGGTCACGTCGACACCGTGCGTGCGCTCCGCGGGCAGTGGCGGGACAAGCTCGGGGGGATCGACGCCTACGACGGCCTCCTCGCCGGTGAGCCGTTCGAGCGCGACGTCCTGCGCCGCGAGCTCGGCCATCTTCCCCCCGACTCCGAGTGGGAGCACCTCGTGTTCGGACGGGGAGCGGCGGACCAGCTCTCAGGGGTCGTCGCCCAGATCGTGTCGACGCGGATCCTCCTCGAGCTCGCCCCGGAGGGGGCGCTCCGCGGGGCGATCGTCCGCGCCTACGGCACCGCCGCCGAGGAGGACAACGACGGAGGCGGCCCGCTCTACCTCATGAACCACGTGCTGCCCGGCGCCCCGGCGGAGCTCGTCCCCGACGTGGTGATCCTCACCGAGGGCACCGGCGACTCCGGGAAGGGCGCTCTCGGCATCTACCGTGGCCAACGGGGCCGCATGCAGATCGAGGTGACGGTCACCGGCCGCTCGTGCCACGGCTCGATGCCCTGGGAGGGCTTGAACCCCCTGGAGTACGGAGGAGCGATCGTGTCGGAGGCGGCCCGGCGATACGACTCCCGGGAGGGTTTCCTCGACCATCCCTTCCTCGGCCACGGCACGCGGACCGCGTCCTGGGCGCGCCTCGAGACCCCGAGCGACTGCGCGGTGCCGGACCGCTTCACGATCCGCTTCGACCGGAGGCTGACCATCGGCGAGACCCCGGAGAAGGCCTGCCAGGACGTCGAGAGCCTCGCCGCCGTCGCCGCCGCCCGCGCCGCCGGGTTGCGCGTCGACGTGAGCGTGCCGCGATACGCGCAGCGGACCTGGCGCGGATACCAGACGGACAACGCCCAGATCTACCGTGGCTGGCTCACGCCGGAAGACCATCCCGTCGTCCGAGCGGCCGTCGAGGCCTACCGGGGCGTCGTGACGCCGCACGTCGTCGAGCCGCCGGGGGGGGCGAAGGCGGGAGCGCTCCGCAGGGAGCCGCGCGTCGATCGCTGGGTCTTCTCGACCGACGGGGTCGGCTTCCCGATTCCCGCCGGGGACGCACGGATCCCCGTGCCCGAGTCGAAGGCCTGGGTGGTCTCCGGCGACGTGAAGCACCCCGCCATGCTCGGCATCGGCCCCGGCATCGAGCAGAACACCCACAAGATCGGGGAGTGCGTGGACGGTCGCGAGCTCCAGCACGCGATCGCGCTCCTCGCCCGCTTCCCGAGCGTCTTCGTGGCGACCGCGGGCTAGCCCGCCTGGGTCGCTTCCATGCGGCGCCAGAGCCGCGGCGCCGCCTCGCGGGCTCGGGCGAGCGCCGCTTCGGCGTCGACCGTGACGAGGGTGCGGTCGCGGACGACCCAGCGTCCCCCCACCATCACCGAGAGCACGTGGCTGCGGTCGATGCCGAAGAGGAGATGCCCGCCGAGGTTGCCGGCGTCGAGGGGAGTGGGGGGGCGGTAGTCGAGCACGACGAGGTCGGCGGGCGCGCCGGTGTCGAGAGTGCCGAGGGGTTGTCCGAAGAGCGCCGCTCCCAGCCTCTGACCCCCGGCGAGGAGGCGGAGTGTCGCCGGCGCCGCGTCGGCGCGCCCCGACTCGCGCATCTTGAGGAACGCGACCCGGGCCTCGGTGAGCACGTCCTGGTCCATCCCGTCCGTGCCGAGTCCCGCCTGGCGGAAGTCCTGGGTCGGAGCGTGGCCGACACGGTTGTTCATGTTCGAGCGGGGGTTGTGGGCAAACCAGACGCCGTGGGCCTGGGCCTTCTCGAGCTCGGCCGGCTCGAGGTGGACTCCGTGGGCGAAGAGCGTGAGCGCTCGGAGGAGGCCGTGCCGCTCCAGGCGGTCGACGAGGCCCACGCCGTGCCGCTGCCGGCAGTCCTCGACGTCGGCACGGTCCTCGGCCACGTGGATGTGGAGGGCGGAGCCGGTCTCGTCGACGAGCGTGGCGAGGCGGTCCAGGCTCTCGTCGGAGAGCGTGAAGCTCGCGTGGCCGCCGACCATCCCCCTCGTCAGCGTCGAGCCGCCGCCGGCGAGGAAGCGTCGCGACTCTTCGAGGCCCCGGTCGCGGCCCTCCCGCCCGTTCCGGTCGGTCACCTCGTAGCAGAGGACCGAGCGGAGACCCACCTCCTCCACCGCGCGGCGCAGGGCGTCGAGCGAGCCCGAAATCGCGGACGGCGAAGCGTGATGGTCCACGAACAGCGTGACTCCCGAGAGGGCGGCCTCGATCGCCCCGACGAGCCCGGACAAGTAGACGGTCTCCTCGTCGAGGGCGCGGTCGAGCCGCCACCAGATCCGTTCGAGGATCTGGACGAAGCCGCGCGGCGGGTCCTTCGGACCCGGCATTCCCCGCGCCAGCGCGCTGTAGAGGTGGGTGTGGGCGTTGACGAGGCCGGGAAGGACCAGCGCTCCGGCAAGGTCGGCGATCTCCTCGCCCGGTCGTGCCGCGAGGGAGGGTCCGCGCTCGCCGATGGTGTCGGCTTCGATCCGGAGATCCCCGGTCGCGACTCCGGGAGGGTCGAGCGTGGCCAGGGTCGCGTTTCGGAGGAGCATGGTCTCAGGGCTCCGAACCAAGAGGGCGGTCCGCGAGGTGGGCGTCGAGGGCCGCGTCATCGGGGGCCAGCTCGACCGGCGTGCCCGCGGCGCGCAGCGCGCTGCGGACGTCCTTGAGCCCGCTCCCGGTGACGACGGCGAGCGCCGTCGCCCGCCTCGCGACCAGGCCCTCGGCGACGGCCTGCTTCAGCCCGGCGAGGCCCGCCACGCCGGCCGGCTCGCCGAAGAGCCCGGCGAGGCGACCCGCCTCGCGCATCGCCTCCAGGATCCCCTCATCCGACACCGCCACGAAGGCGCCGTCCGACTCACGAGCGGCGGCGAGCGCCTTGCGCCAGTTCCGGGGATGGCCCACGCAGATGCTGTCGGCCAGCGTCTGCGCGGAGCCGGGGACGAGGTCTCGGCCCTCGCGGTGGGCCTTCACGAGCGGTTGCGCCCCTTCGGCCTGCACGCCGAGCATCCGTGGCCGGCGCGGGATGAGGCCCAGGGCGTGCATCTCGCGGAGCCCCTTCCAGATGCCGGCAAAGGTGCAGCCGTCGCCCACCGAGACCACGACCCAGTCCGGCACCTCGGAAGAGCACTCCTCGGCGATCTCCAGGCCGCAGGTCTTCTTGCCCTCGACGAGCGAGGGGTTGACCGCCGCGTTGCGGTTGTACCAGCCGTGGCGCTCGCAGGCGCGCTGACACAGCTCCCAGGTCTCGTCGTAGCTTCCCTTCACCCGGAGCACCCGCGCGCCGAAGACGAGGAGCTGCGCGACCTTCGGCTCGGGAGCGAACTCCGGGACGAAGATGACGCAGGGCAGGCCCACGCTCGCCGCCGCCCCCGCGAGCGAGGTCGCGGCGTTGCCGGTGGAGGCGCAGGCCACGACGCGGGCGCGACGGGCGAGGGCCCGCGTCACGCCCACCGCGCTCGCCCGGTCCTTGAACGACGACGTGGGATTGCGCCCCTCGTCCTTGACGAGGAGGTGGCGCACTCCCGCCCACCGCGCCAGGGGCGGCGACGAGACAAGCGGCGTCCCCCCCGGCTCCCAGGGAGGTGTGCGCGCGGACGCGGGGACGGGAAGCAGCTCGCGATACCGCCAGATGCCAGGGGGACGCGTGGCGAGCACCCGGCGGGTGAGCGCCCGCCGGACACGGGCGAGGTCGTACGCGATGTCGAGCACTCCCTCGGGTCCGCAGCGCGGGCACGGCCCGTCCAGGCCATGGCGGGAGTGTCGGCCGCACCGCACGCAGGTGGCGCCGGTGACGAAAGGGGCACTCGTCGCGCCGGGCATCGCCCGCCCTACCCTCGCCGCTCCCCGATCAGGCGATCGGTCTCCGCGATCCGCTCCTGCTGCGCGACCCAGAATGCCGGGTCCTCCTGCGCGCGGAGCTCCTCGACGGTCTTGCCCTGCTGCTCCACCCAGGTGAAGTACTTCTGGTTGTGCCAGCGCCGGCGGTTCTCGGGCGTGCCCTCGAGGACCCAGCTGCGGGGGGCCTGGAAGCGGGCGAGACGCCGCCGGGCCGCATCGTCGTCCATGGGCCCGCGGTCCCCTTCGAGCCGACGCAGGACCGAGGGGTAGCGGTCGAACCCGTCGGTGGCCACCGTGACCACCGCCTCCCCGGCGCCGAGTCCGTAGTGGCGCGCGGCCCGGATGGCGGCGAGGATGTTGCACACGCTGCTGATCCCGAACAGATCGACCCAGCTGCGGGCGAGGGCGCCGTCGACGCCGGCCCTCTCGAGAACCCCGGTGCCTTCCTGCACGAGCTGGAGTCCCTCGAGGCACTCCCCGTCGTCGACACACACGAGGAGGTCCGTGGCCCACACGTTGTGGATCCAGGTCACGTGCTTGTCGCCGATGCCCTCGATGCGGTGGGCTCCGAAGCCGGCGTTGTAGAGGGTCGGGCACTGGATGGGCTCGGCCGCGACCGTCGCCGCCGCGGGAAACCGGCTCTTGATGCCTTCCCCGGCGGCGATCGTGCCCGCCGATCCCATCGCGGAGACGAAGGCGGCGATGGGGAGAGAGAGCGAGTCCGCCGCCTCGAGCGCGGCCGCCGCCGTGCAGTGGACGTGGAAGCGGTAGTTCGCGAACTCCTCGAACTGGTTCAGGATCCGGTGGGCCGGCACCTTTCGCAGCTCGCGGACCTTGTCGTAGATCTCCTTGACGTTCGATTCCGACCCCGGGGTGGCGATCACGTCGGCCCCGTAGGCGCGGATCATCTCGAAGCGCTCCGCGCTCATCTCCTCGGGGAGGACCACCAGTGAGCGGTAGCCCATGCGCGGGCCCACCCACGCCCCCCCGATCCCGAAGTTGCCGGTGGAGGGGAAGACGAGGGTGTGGGCGGCGGGGTCGCACGCCCCCTCGATCTGCTTCTCGACGAGGATCGAGTACGCGGGGCCGACCTTGTGCGAGCCGGTCGGGAAGCCGCGGGCGCAGAGGACGACGATGGGCGTGGCGACCCCGGTGAGCGCTTCGGGCAGCACCGTGAACGGGACGCTGCCCTCCGCCTTCCACGAGATGTTGTACAGGTTCAGCGGGTCGAGGGGACGGGCGCGCGCGGCCCGGGCCGACTCGCGGAGCGAGGGTTCGAGCAGAGACGGGTCCCGCATCTCCGCGAAGGTGGGGCCGAGGATCACGCGCGAAGGATGACCGACCGCGAGCAGAGGTTCAAGGGGTCGCCCGGCGCTTTGGTACCGACGCCGGCTTCGCGGCGGGATCGTGGGCTGGTCCTCGGCACGGGGCCGTGGGCGTCCGGAGCGAGACGCCGATGGCGTCGGGTCCGGCTAGAATCGGCCTGGACCCCATGAAGATCTACGTCGCCGGCCCTCTCTTCTCCCCCGCCCAGCGCGGCTTCCTCGAGGAGTGCGCCCGCACGTTCCGCCAGGCCGGCCTCGAGTGCTTCGTCCCCCACGAGGAGGAGGGGCGCCTCGCCACCGTGTCGGCGCGCACGGTCTTCGACCTCGACTGCCGGGAGGGGCTCGAGAAGGCGAACGCGCTCGTCGCGTGGCTCGACGGCCCCGCCGTCGACGACGGAACGGCCTGCGAGATCGGCATCTACCATGGCCTCCTCCAGCGGGGCGCGACGTGGCGAAAAGGGATCCTGGGAATGGTCACCGACCGTCGCCTCGAGCGGCGTCGCGAGACGCTCGAGCACGGGGGGCTGAACCTCTTTCTCGCGGGTGCCATCGAGAGCGCGGGCCGCATCTGCTGGAGCGTCGACGAGGCACGAGCCCAGCTGCTCGTCTGGAAGAGCGAGCTCGACGGGGCGGGACCCTGATCGCCCCCCTCTTCCGCCCGACGTATCATGATCAGAGAGCGGAGGAGCATTGGTGGTTGCGCTGGTCCTGAACGGCCGCAAGCGGGTGATCGAGCCGAGCCCCGGCGAGTCGCTGCTCGATGCCTTGCGCGATGGATGCGGGGCGCTCTCCCTCAAGGACGGCTGCCAGCCCCAGGGTCAGTGCGGGTGCTGTCTCGCCATCGTGGACGGGGGCGCCAAGGTGACCTGCGCCATGCCGGCGGAGGCGGCCCAGGGACGCGAGATCATCACCCTGGAGGGCCTCTCCGATCAGGACCGGGAGCTCACCGCCCGCGCCTTCGCCGTGGCCGGCGGGGTCCAGTGCGGCTTCTGCATCCCCGGCTTCGCGCTGCGCGCGACGTACCTGCTCGACCGCAATCCAAAGCCCACGCGGGAGGAGATCGCGCGCGCGATCGACGGGCACCTGTGCCGCTGCACCGGATACGTCAAGATCGTGGACGCGATCGATCTCATGGCCCAGGCGCGTCGGGGAGAGTCGATTCCGGAGCCGCTGGAGGACGGGGGAGTGGGCCAGCGCCTGCGTCGGTACTGCGCGCGCGACCTCGCTCTCGGCGAGCGGCCCTACGTGGCCGACATGACACGGGAGGGGCTGCTCCACGGCGCGCTCACCCTCTCGCCGCACGCCCGCGCCCGCGTCGTGAGGATCGACACCGCCCGGGCCCGTGCTCTGCCCGGCGTGCGGGTGGTGGTGACGGCGGCCGACGTGCCCGGCGAGCGGTGGTACGGGCTCATCTACGACGACTGGCCGGGCTTCGTGGCCGAGGGCGAGGAGGTGCGCTGCGTGGGCGACGTCCTGGCCGCGGTCGCCGCGGACGATCGGCTGACCGCCCGTCGCGCCTCCGCCCTCGTCGAAGTCGAGTACGAGGTGTTGCCCCCGGTCCTCGACCCGGAGGCGGCCCTTGCCGAAGGCGCGCCCCAGGTCAACCCGAAGCACCCGAACGAGCTCTCTCGCTCCGTCATCCGTCGGGGCGACGTCGACGCCGCGCTCGGGGCGAGCGCCCACGTCGTGACCGGCACGTGGACGACGCAGCGGATCGAGCACCTGTACCTCGAGCCGGAGGCGGCGCTCGCGGAGCCGCGGCCCGAGGGCCGCCTCGCTTTCTACAGCCAGGGGCAGGGTGTCTTCGACGATCGGCGGCAGGTCGCGCGCTTCCTCGGCATGGCGGAGGAGGACCTCTACGTCGAGCTGGTCCCGAACGGGGGTGCCTTCGGTGGCAAGGAGGACATGTCGGTCCAGGCCCAGACGGCACTCCTCGCCCGGGTGGCCGGCCGACCCGTCAAGCTCGTGCTTTCGCGCGAGGAGTCCGTGCGGCTGCACCCCAAGCGGCACCCCATCACGATGCACTACACCGCGGGCTGCGACGCGGAGGGGCGGCTCACCGCGGTGCGGGCGCGCATGATCGGAGACAGCGGGGCCTACGCCTCCGTCGGGGGCAAGGTCCTCGAGCGCGCCGCGGGTCACGCGTGCGGACCCTACCGGGTGCCGCACGTCGACGTCGAGTCGGTGGCTGTCTACACCCACAACCCCCCGTGCGGGGCCATGCGCGGCTTCGGGGCCAATCAGGCCCACTTCGCGATCGAGGGCTGCCTCGACCTCCTCGCCGAGAAGGTGGGGATCGACGGGTGGGAGATCCGCAGCCGCAACGTGCTCGAGGTCGGGGACGTCTTCTGCACCGGCCAGGTGCTCGAGAAGTCCGTCGGCGCGCGGCGGACGCTCGATGCGGTGAAGGCGGTCTACGACGAAGCGAAGCGGTCGGGTCGGGCGGTGGGCATCGCCTGTGGGATCAAGAACAGCGGCATCGGCAACGGCGTCAAGGAGTGGGGCATGTGCCGTCTGGTTGTCGAGCCGGATGGAACCGTCTCGCTCTACAACGGCTACACGGAGATGGGACAGGGGCTCCTCACCGTGCTCGTCCAGTTCGCGGTCGAGGTGACGGGCCTGCCCGCCACCGTCTTCCGTCCCCGGGTGGACTCGACCTACGCGCTGGGCTGCGGGCAGACGACGGGCTCGCGGGCCACGCTCTTCGGGGGGCGGGCGGTGACGAGCGCGGCGGCGAAGCTCAAGTCCGACCTCGAGGGGGGGGCGACGCTTCGGGATCTCGTCGGTCGGGTGTACGCGGCGGACGTGGTGGTGGACGACACCACCGCGCTCGGGGCCCCGGGCCGGATCAAGACCCACACCGCCTTCGGCTACGCGACGCAGGTGTGCGTCCTCGACGAGCAGGGACGCCTCGAGCGGGTGGTGGCCGCTCACGACGTGGGCCGGGTCGTGAATCCGGCCCTGTGCGAAGGGCAGATCGAGGGCTCGATCCACATGGGCCTCGGCTACGCGCTCACCGAGGAGCTGCCCTGCGAGAACGGCATGCCGGTGACGGCCCGGCTGCGCGAGCTGGGCGTCCTCCGCGCCCGGGACATGCCGAGGGTGGACGTGATCCTGATCGAGGAGCCCGAGCCCGAGGGTCCCTTCGGGGCCAAGGGAGTGGGGGAGATCGGCCTCGTCCCGACCGCCCCCGCGGTCGCGGGTGCCCTCGCCGCCTTCGACGGCGTCCGCCGCTACCGGCTCCCCATGAAGGACTCAGAGGCGGCGCGGGCGATGAGCGTCGGTCGGATCCGCCGCCCCCGCGGCGACTGGCGCTGAGCCTTCAGCCCTGCAGGAAGCCGCGGAGCAACGCGCGCGAGACGGCGAGGCGGTAGGCGGCGGTCGATCGCACGTCGTCGATGGGGGCGACGTCCTCGGCGAGGAGCTCCACCGCCCGGTCCACCGTCTCGGGCGTGAGGCGCTGTCCGGCGACGAAGGCCTCGGTCGTGCGCAGCCGCCTCACGGTGGGGGCCATGGCGCCGAGGGCGAAGCGCAGCTCCTCCACGCGTCCCTTCCGGTCGAGCCACAAGAGGCCCGCCGCCACCGTCTTGGAGAGGGCCTGGGCCGCCCGCGTGCCGACCTTGCGGAAGAGCTGGCGGGTGGGCCGTCTCGGCAGGAAGGGCAGCTCCACCGCCTCGATCAGCTCCGCGGAGCGGAGGGTCGTCGCCTTGGGGCCCTCGAACACGTTGAGGAACCGGGTCCGTCGCTCGCCTCCGGGAGAGACGGTGAGGACGACGGCGTCGTAGACGGCGAGGGGTGGGAAGGTGTCGCCCGCCGGCGAGGCGTTCGCGATGTTGCCGCCGAGGGTGCCCCGGTTCTGGATGGCGGCGGCGCCGATGACGGCGGCGCTCTGGGCGAGCAGGGGGAAGGCGTCGCACACCCGCTTGTCGTCGCGGAGCTGCGCGTGGGTCACGAGGGCGCCGATCACGAGGCCGGCCCGCGTGCGGCGGATCCTCTGCCAGGCGCGCAGCGGCGAGACGTCGAGGACCGTGCGCCCGTTGAGGAGGCCCGCGTTCCAGCCGACCATGAAGTCGGTCCCGCCGGCGAGGGGCAGGGCCTCCGGGTGCCGGCCGAAGAGCCGCACCGCCTCCGCCGACGTGCGGGGCCGGAGGACGCTCATCGTCTCGGGAGCGCCCCTCACCGCCGCCTCTGCTTCCGTCGGCTCGTCGGCGTCTTCGCTCGGGTGCGGCGCCCGGGGTTCTGCACCTTCCGCGCCGATCGGGAGCGGCTCGCTTCGCGGACGACGCGGCCCACGGCGTCGACGATGTGCTGGTACCCGGTGCAGCGGCACAGGTTGCCGGCGAGCGCCTCCCGGATGGCCGGCGTCTCCGCCGAGCCGCCTCCCTTCACCCAGGCCCGCGCCGCCATCACCATCCCCGGCGTGCAGATCCCGCACTGCGCGCCGCCCTCCTCGAGCAGCACCTGCTGCAGCGGGGCGAGACGCTCGGGCCCGCCGAGGACCTCGATCGTTTCGACGCGCCGGCCCGCGACCTGACCGATCGGCACCAGGCAGCTCATCACCGGTCGCCCGTCGAGGAGCACTGTGCACGCGCCGCACTCCCCCTCGCCGCAGCCCTCCTTCGTGCCGGTGAGCGCGAAGCCCTCGCGCAGCACGTCGATGAGGCGCGTGAACGGGTGTCCGCGGAAGGAACGGGCCGCGCCGTTGACGGTGAGCCGGATCATCGGGCGAGGGCCTCGAGGATCCTCTCGGGGAGGATCGGGAGCTCGGTGAGGAGGCGCCCGGTCGCGTCGTGGATCGCGGCGGCGACGGCGGGGGCGGGTATGTCCATGGGCAGCTCGCCCACGCCCTTTGCCCCCAGGGGGCCGCGCGAGTAGGGTCGGCACACGATCAGCACGTCGAGAGGCGGGGTGTCGAGGGCGGTCGGGATGATGTAGTTCGTGAGCTGCGGGTTCTGCAGGACACCGTCGCGGTAGACGGCGTTCTCGAGGAGGGCGTAGCCGAGGGCCTGGGTGACCCCGCCCATGACCTGACCCTCGACGAGGCGGGGATTGAGCGCGTGCCCCACGTCGACGGCGGTGGTCAGACGCCGCACCCGCACCTCCAGGGAGAGGCGGTCCACCTCGAGGTCGACCACGGTGGCCCCGTAGCCGTAGACGGGGTAGGCGTCGCCGCGGTAGGTGTCCTCGTCCCACTGCACGTCCGCCGGGGGGTCGTACTGCTCCTCGAAGCGCAGCGCCGGCTCGCTCCCGCACAGCTGCCGGGCCACGCGTGCCATCTCCGCGTGTGTCGGGGGCACGCGACCCGCAGCGTCCACGATCCGCTCGCGCAGGCGCAGCGCCGCCCGCGCCACGAGGCTGCCCACGATCATGCACGTCCGGCTCGCGACGGTGGGACCGCTGTTGGGCACGAGGCCGGTGTCGGCCCTCTCGACCCTCACCCACGCGGGGGGCACGCCCAGGGTGCGGGCGGCGAGGTCGGTGAAGGCGGTGATCGTCCCCTGCCCGATCTCGGTCGAGGCGGTGAGGACGCGGATCTCGCCGCGGCGGGTGAGGTCGAGGGCGACCCGGCTCGCGAGGAAGACCTCGCCGCTCCCGGTGAAGCCGGCCCCGTGGTGGCACACCGAGAGTCCGATCCCGCGCCACGTCGCGTGGCGGCGGTTGCGGTTCCAGCGCGCGTGCTGCGCCTTGGTCTTCTGGTAACGCGTGCGGCGCACGACCGCCTCGAGGACGTCGCCGGCGCCGACGCTCTCGCGCAGGACCTGGCCCGTGGCCGTCTCCGACCCCTCGCGCACGAGATTGAGCCGCCGCAGCTCCAGCGCGTCCGTCTTCAGGGCGGCGGCCACGCGCTCCCAGTGCAGCTCCGCCGCGAACAGCGTCTGGGGCGCGCCGAAGCCGCGGAAGGCGCCGTTGGGCGGCGTGTTCGTGGCCACCGACACCGCCCGCACGCGGACGTTCGGACACTCGTAGGGACCGGTGGCGTGGAGGGCGCCCCGGGAGAGCACCACCGCGGAGAGGGTGGCGTAGGCGCCTCCGTCCATCAGGATGTCGATGTCCTGGGCGACGAGGCGGCCGTCCCGGGTGAGCCCGGTGCGGTGCCGGATGCGGGCCGGGTGGCGCTTGGTGGTGGCGAGCATGTCCTCGAGGCGGTCGTAGACGATCTTGACCGGCCGGCCCGCCTTGCGGGCGAGCAGAGCGGCGTGACCGGCGACGATCGACGGGTACTCCTCCTTGCCCCCGAAGCCGCCGCCGGTCGTGGCCTGGACGACGCGGACCTTCGCCTCGGGCAGCCCGAAGGCCCGCACGAGCGCCTTCTGCACGTAGTAGGGACACTGCAGGGAGCCCACGACGAGGAGCGTCCCGTCGTCCTCGAACCAGGCGGCCGCTCCCTGGTTCTCGATGTAGGCCTGCTCCTGGTGGGGGACGCGGTACTCGCCCTCGACCACGACGTCGGCTCCGGCGAGCGCCGCGTCCACGTCGCCCTTCTCGATGTGGATGCGCTTGATGACGTTGTCCGGAGGGCGCACGGTCCCCTTGACCGCGAGAGCGTCCTCCATGGTCAGCACGGGCTCGGCGGGCTCGTAGTCGACGTGCACGTGGCGCAGGGCCTCCCAGGCCCGGGCGCGATCGGCGTGGGCGACGAGCAGGATCGGCTCCATCGCGTGGCGCACCTCGCCGTCGGCGAGGAGCGGCTGGTCTTCCTCGATGAGAGCGACGCAGTTCCCACCGGGGATGTCCCGGGCGGTCGCGATGACGCACTCGTTCCAGGGGAAGGCGGGGTCGAAGTGAATGGCGCGGATGCGGCCGCGGGGGATCGTGGAGCGAAAGGTCACGCCGTGAAGGCAGCCGGGGACGGACAGGTCGTCAACGTAGCGCGCGCGACCGCTCAGCTTGTCCGGACCCTCCGGGCGGAGGCTCCCGCTCCGCTGCCTCAAGATGTCCCTCCGATCGCGGAGCGTATCACGGCCCGGTCCGCGCCCCGCGCCTCACGCGGCCCGAGCGTCCCGACTGGTGGGGAGGAAGCCGCACCGTCTCGCGCGCGCCGCGTCTTTGGTCCGGCCGCGAGCGCGGGAAGGCCGGCGGTCACGCCGGTTCCTGTTCGGAGAGGCTGCTGTTCACGGGGTTGGCGAGAGAGGGATCGAGGACGCCGTCCACGGCGAGGGCGATGGCGGCATAGGCGGACGCGTCGAGGACGTGGCCCGGTGAGGCGCCCGGGAGCACCTCGGCGCCGAGAACGAGGCGGCGCGGGTGGTCGATCTCCAGGCGCAGGGCGCCGTCGGTGAAGACGCCGCGTCCCGACTGCCGGTCGACCTCGAGCGCGTACTCGCGTCCGCGGAGGCGCGCCCACACCCTCACCCCGTCGGCGCCGCCCGCCACGAAGAAGCCGTCCCGGTCCCGCCAGCGCTGCCAGCCCTCGAGTGTGCCGAAGAAGCGTGGCTTCTCGAGGTAGGGGCCGCCGTCCTCGGGACAGAACGTGTCGCAGTTGCCGCAGTCGTTGCAGAAGTCCTGGAAGACCGCGATCTGGTGACGCTCGCGCACCTCGAAGCGCTCGGTGGCCGCGGCCACCGCTCGTCCGTCCTCGACGCGGTAGCTCGCGAAGTCGCCGGACAGCGGTTCGGCCTCGTAGACGAAGTTTGCGTCGTTGGGGCAGGCGGGCACGCACTTGTCGCAGTTGATGCAGTCGAACAGACGCAGGTGCGAGCCGATCTTGCGCGGAGTCTCCCGGTTGGCCGCCGCCCGGTAGCGCGGGTCGGCGGTCGCCCGCTCGACAATCGCGGGAGTGTTGAGGCGGGCAGCGGTCGTGACGAGGCCCGGGTAGAGATCGCCGCGGCCCGTCCGCTCCAGTGCCGCCTCGAGGTCCGTGGGCTCCGCGGCGAGGGCGGAGAGGAGGGTCTCGCGGAGGGTTCCGGCCTCGACGGTGGCGCACACCGCCTCCTCGCCCCGCCCCTCCGCCTTCGCCACGAAGTCGCGAAGCTCCGAAACCCCCAGCGTGCGCATCTTCTCTTCGAGGCGCGAGAGGTAGCGGGGGAGTCGGGCGTAGCCCCCGGGGCGCAGCAGATCCGAGCAGACGGTGACCGGCACCAGGCCCAGGGCGACGCAGTCGGGGAAGTTGCGACTGTCGACCCCCGCCGAGAAGGAGATGGGCAGCTGCGGCCGCGCCTTCCGGAACCGCTGCAGGAGGTGGAGCGTCAGCACGTGCAGCGGCTGGCCGGAGAGATACATCACCTCCTGGCCGGCCGGGAAGAAGGAGCGGTGGTTCCGGACGACGAGCGTGTTCGTGAGCTTGACGGCGAACGTGCGGCCCCTGGCGCGCGCCGCCTCGCTCAGACGGTCGACCATGTCGAGGGCCTGCGCCCACTGCAGGTCCCGCTCGAAGTCCTCCGGCCGGGTCTCGATGTCCGTGTACCCGAGCACGTCGTGGAGGAGGCCGTCCACCGTCTCGCGCCCGAGGAGGGTCGGGTTGAGCTTGACCGTGACGTGGAGGCCCAGCTCGTCGAGGAGGTATCGGCTGATCGCCTCGA
>Ga0326597_10003261_pt1 | contig 23578 bp, 14 predicted proteins | sample RVTome_12_FD_203789 | JGI IMG/M metagenome (GOLD analysis project Ga0326597, IMG submission 203789) | Soil microbial communities from uranium-contaminated site in the Upper Colorado River Basin, Wyoming, United States - RVT100D185 | ecosystem: Environmental > Terrestrial > Soil > Contaminated >... | reverse complement strand
GGTCGGCCTGTGCAGCTATCTGCTGATCGGGTTCTACTTCGACAAGGCGTTCGCGTCGGCCGCGGCGATGAAGGCGTTCATCACCAATCGCGTGGGCGACTTCGGATTTCTCATCGGGCTGATGCTGGTTTATTTCCAGTTGGGCACGCTCGATCTCGACGAGGCCGCGGCCGTATTTGCCCAGCAGTTCGCCGGCGGCACGGGGATATTCGCCGGCGAGTTCACGCTTTTCGGCTGGTCCCTGGCGACGATAATGGGCATCGGGCTATTCTGCGGTGCGATGGGCAAGAGCGCCCAGTTCCCGCTGCACGTCTGGCTGCCGGACGCGATGGCCGGGCCTACACCGGTGAGCGCTCTGATCCACGCGGCGACTATGGTCGCCGCCGGGGTTTATCTCGTGGCCCGCGTGTTTCGCTTGATGACGCCGGATGCCCTGATGTTCGTCGCGGTGATCGGCGGGCTGACCCTGACCCTCATGGCCCTTGTCGCCATCGTGCAGACCGACATCAAGAAGTGCCTGGCGTACTCCACGCTTTCACAGCTCGGATACATGGTGTTCGGTATGGGCTGCGGGGCTTGGATTGCGGCGCTCTTTCACCTGATGACGCACGCGTTCTTCAAGGCCATGCTCTTCCTTTGCTCCGGACAGGTGATTGAGGGCTGTCATCACGAGTTGGACATGCGCAAGATGGGCGGGCTGCGGCGAAAAATGCCCGTCACGTGCTGGACGTTTTTCGTGGGCGTATTGGCAATCTCCGGCGCGGGAATTGCGGGAACTCACATCGGCCTGGGCGGGTTCTTTAGTAAGGACGAGATTCTGGCCGTGGCGTATGCCCGGGCGTTTGAATGGGATGACTATGCCAAGCATGATGATCACGGCTCCCACGCCGGGCACGCGTCAATGCGACCACCGCAGGCCTTCGTCGTGCAATTGGCCGCCTATCGTGGTGACTCCGAGCCGCAGCCCGCCCCTCAGCCAAAGCCCATCGACAGTATCAATGACGTCGATCGCAACGATCCTACGATCCGGCTCGACGGCGAGAAAAAGCTCATCGGTGGGGCGATCATACCCGATGAACCGCAGGGACATTCCGGCGGCGCGCCAGGCTACGCTGCACTGACGGACAAGGCGTCGATCTTTGGATCCATTCCGCCGCTTCCGAAGTGGCTCTTCTGGCTGGCGATTATAACGGCCTATGTAACGCCCTTCTACATGATGCGCTGCTGGTGGATGACCTTCATGGGCAAGCCGCGCGACGAGCACGTACATGAACACGCCCACGAGATTCCGCTCATGTACGTCCCGCTCGCGGTCCTGGCGGTCGGCACGCTCATCGCAAGCTATGCCCTGTTTCGCGATCTCATCGCCGATGCGGCCCCGGCCGCGACGAGCGCCGCCGCGGTCCTGGCCACCGACGGAGAGCTTCACACCCCCGCAATCGCCTCCGCACATGATTGGCTCAAGTTCGGCGTCGGCGGGGCCTTCATCGTCGGCTTTGCGGCGGCCTTCTTTATATACCGGCACGGACTGGCGACCGCGGAGAAGATCAAGCGCGCCACCGGGCCGTTGTACGTATTGCTGGAGAAGAAGTACTTCTTCGATGAGGTTTACGGATTCCTTTGGGTCAGGGGGTGCGTGTTCGTTGCCAAGATCGCCCGCTTCGTCGACACGTATGTGATCGATCTGATCGTCGACACGCTCGCCGCGGCGACGGAGCGGCTTGCGGCGTTCTCGGGCCGCATTCTCGACAACGAGGGCGTGGACGGCGTGGTTAACGGGATCGCCAAGTCGGCGGTCGATCTGGCCGAAGCAGTCCGGACGGCTCAGACCGGCCGAGTTCGCAATTACGTGCTCTTCGCCACGGGCGCGGCGACGTTTGTCGTAATTGTATTCATCAGGAGATCGATGACTCCATGAACATTCTTAGTCTAGTCCTGTTTCTTCCTGCGATTGGCGCGTTGCTGTGCCTTTTCGTACCCAAGCGTCAGGTGCGCGTGGTGGCGTTCGTTGCAACTCTGCTCACGTTCGTGATTTCACTCAGCCTCTTTGCAACGTTCTTCGGCGGCGGCAGCTTCGCTGACGACGCGGCCATCTTCGGAAGCAGTTACGGCCTGCTCCATCACGTGGAGCGCGCCGCGTGGATTACGGGCACGAGTTTTAACATAGAGTATTTCCTGGGGATTGACGGCCTCGGCTTTCCTTTGCTGATCCTCACCACGTTGATTTCCTTTCTCGCCTGCTGGGCGAGCTGGAACTTCGACACCTGGAAGATCAACAAGGGCGTCCGGGCGTACTTCATGTTGTTTCTGCTGCTCGAGACCGGGATGCTGGGCGTGTTCGTGTCGCTCGACTTCTTCCTGTTCTACATTTTCTGGGAAGTGATGCTCCTGCCGATGTACTTCCTCATCGGCGTATGGGGCGGCCCGCGGCGCGAGTACGCGGCGATCAAGTTCTTCCTTTTCACGCTCGCGGGGTCGGTGCTCATGCTCGTGGCCCTGGTTGCGATGTACTTCTACAGTGACGCGGCCGTCACATCCGCTATGAGCCGGCTGGGTGCCGGCGGAGTCGCCAGCGGATACCGCGGCGACGGCGTGCTCCTTTCACACGGGACGTTCGACCTCATCGAGATGGCGACGAATCCCGTGATTCAGAGTCACTTCGCGGCAGGCTCGACCCTTTTTCTGGGCTTCCGGTTCGCCCCGCTGATGTTCATGTTTCTGTTCATCGGCTTCGCGATCAAGTTGCCCAGCGTTCCGTTTCATACGTGGCTTCCCGACGCGCACGTAGAAGCCCCCACGCCGATAAGCATGATCCTCGCGGGCGTGCTATTGAAGATGGGCGGGTACGGATTCTTGCGGCTGTGCTACCCGATATTCCCCACCGGCGCGGAGGCTTGGGCGTATTTGCTCGCACTCGTCGGGGTCATCAGCATCATCTACGGGGCGCTCTGCGCCATGGCCCAGACGGACTTCAAGAAGCTCGTCGCTTACAGCTCCGTCTCGCACATGGGATATGTGCTGCTGGGAATTGCGGTGATGACCGAGGCGGGATTCCAGGGCGCCATGTTCCAGATGCTCGCGCACGGCATCAGCTCGCCGATGTGCTTCTTCCTCGTCGGGGTAATCTACGATCGTGCGCACCATCGTGAGATTAACCGGTTCGGCGGCCTGTGGCTGACCATGCCGCGCTACGGAACCATGGCCACCATCGGCTTTTTCGCTTCGCTGGGGCTGCCCGGACTTTGCGGATTCATCGGAGAGGTATGGGTCCTGCTGGGCACGTTTCACGCGGGGGCCAAGTACCCGTGGGCGTATCCGATGGCCATCATTGCGGCGTTCGGCGTGGTGCTCACCGCCGGCTATATACTGTGGCTCATCAGGCGAGTCTACCTCGGCAAGGAGCGCGACGAGTACCGCGGCTTCAGCGACGCGACGGGGCGGGAGACGTGGATTCTGGTTCCGATGGCGGTGCTCTGTATCGCAATGGGTATCCTGCCCACGCACACGGTTTTCAACTTCACCAATGGTACTCTGAACTTGATGCTCTCGCACGTGGCGAACGTGATCGGTATGGTCAACTAGGATGCCGCCGGTCAACGAAACGCCGGCTATTGGAAGACGAGGCACCCCCGCGTGAATCTCATTGTGCAGGCCAGCCCCTGGGCGAACGTGCCGGTTACCGAGCACTTGGCGCTCTTCGCACCCATGATCGCGCTGATTTGTACGATGCTGGCGATAGTCGCCTGGCCCCTCGTCTTCACCAGAAGCCCGCGCGCGATCGCAGGAGTTTCTTTTCTGGGCGTGGCCGTCGCGTTCGTTCTTGCGCTTCGCCTCGCGGGAGTCGCCGAAGAATCGGCTGCCAGCGGCCTATCCACGCAGCCGGCCGCCGGGCTGCTGATCGTCGACGGCCTCTCCGCGTTCTTCCAGGTCATACTCCTTGCCTTTCTGGGAGGAATCATGTGGTTGTGGTGGATGGGCTCCGCCGCGCAGGAACGTAACGCCCCGGAGTTCTTCATTCTCCTGATTGGCAGTGCCCTGGGTATGGCCTTGATGGTCAGCAGCACGAACCTCCTAATGATCGCAATCGCGATCGAGACCGCGTCGCTTCCCAGCTATGCCATCGTCGGCTTCGACAAGCGCGACAAGCTCGCCGCCGAAGCGTCGCTCAAGTACATGATCTTCGGCGCCGTTTGTGCCGCGATCATGCTGTACGGCGCGAGCCTGTTGTACGGCCTGGTGGGAAGTCTCAGCGCGGTCGATCTGGCCCATTACACCTTTGCGCAGCTCGCCGTTGGTGAGAACCGGCTGCTCCTGGGACTGGGGCTGTTCTGTTTCCTGGCGGGGATCGCGTTCAAGATTTCCGCGGTCCCGTTCCACTTCTGGTGTCCGGACGCCTTCGAAGGCGCCAGGATAGAAGTGACCACGTGGCTAAGCGTTGCGAGCAAGGCCGCGGGCCTTGTCCTGCTCGCCCGCCTGGTTACCGTATTCTGCGCGGCGGTGGACGTGCCCCTTTCCACAAACTTCATCGAGCCGCTCGCCTGGACGATCGGAATCATGGCCGCGGTCACTTGCACGGTGGGCAACTTCTCGGCGTACCGCCAGCGGAGCGTGAAGCGCCTGCTTGCGTATTCCTCGATAGCCCACGCGGGCTACATGATGATGGCCGCGGCCGTCTTCATTCATCCGCGCGTGGAAGGACATGCGGCCGGTCTTACCGCCCTGCTCGCGTACATCGTGATTTATCTATTCATGAATCTCGGTGCGTTTTCCGTGACGGCGATGATCGTGTGGAGCCGCGGCACCGACGACATCAACGCGTTCACCGGGCTCATGCGCCGGGCGCCGGAGCTTGCGATTCCGATGGTGATCTGCCTGGTTTCTCTTGTCGGGCTGCCGCCCCTGGCGGGCTTCATAGGAAAATGGTGGGTGCTCGTCGCGCTCGGATCCCTCGGCAGCACCCTGGGCTGGTTCCTCATCATCGTCGCCGTCGTTAACACGTTGATAAGCCTCTACTATTACATGCGCATTGTCGTGCAGATGACACTGCGCGACGACGGGCAGGAGACCCTGCACGGTCCGCTCGCCGGCGTTGTGCTCGTCAACGTGTGCGCACTCGCCTTGCTGGTTCTCTTCGTCTTCGCCCATCCTCTAAAGACGACGGCTGACCGGTTCTCCAACACTTTTTCACCCGCTTATGCCGCACCGGCGGGCATGGGCGACTCCGTGGCCGCCGGCGGCCGTGCGCTCGAATGATGGCAACTTCCGAGGTCATCGAGATTCTCAAAGAGCTGCTTGTGGATGAACAGCACGGACTGCCGGTCAGGCTGCGGGAGTCCACCGTCTTTGTATCCCAAATGGGTACTAGGCAGATTGCCGCGGTCAACCGCATGGCGCAGGCCGGAAGGGAGCACTGTGCCGAGCTCGCCTTCTTGATCCTCGAAATGGGCGGAACGCCGGGTCCGCGCGGCGCCAACGCCGCCACCGCCGATCTCCACTATCAGGATATTCGCCATGCCCTCCCGCGCCTCGCCGCCGACCGCGAGTCACTCGTTGAGCTCTACGAACTCGCTCGGGATCGCCTCGCGGCCGAGCCTATCGTGACCCAAGCGCTGAACAAGATGCTCGCCCGCCATCGCCAGGAACTCGAGGAGATTCGCGGGTTGATCGCCGGCAACCTGACACCGGCCGCCTGAGCACCGACGCCCGCCCCCGCCCCGTGCTCCACACTCGTTGGAGCTGCGCCCGCTTGAAAATGACGGATATCTCCCCTTGAATCATCAAGTCCGCCGCTTGCTGCGCGGCGGACCACTCGGTCCCCGCGGATTACTGCTCGTCGCCCTGCGGGGCCTCGATGTCGCGCAGGGGAACTTCGATCTCCATCGCACCCGCCGCGACGACGGCCCGCTGTCTCTGGAGCCTCATGCGGACCACCTTGCCGTTCTTTCGCAATGGGCGGATGAACACCTCGTCACCCGTGTCGAGCGCGCTCACCCAGCGCGTCCACGCATCGAACGCCTCGCGCGACCGTTCCAGCTCTTGACGCTCCTTCTCAAACGCGGCGCGCTCCTTGTCGGCGCTGAGCCGGGCTTGGTCCGCTTCGCCCCGGGCCCGTTCCGCCTCCCGGCGCGAGCCCAGAGTTCCGGCTATCGCCTTGCTAAGCGCCCGGGCGTTGTCGTCCAGGAAACCCCTGGCGCTCTTGACCAGACGCGGTGACATGCCCAGGCGCTCGGCGATCGTCAGGGCATTGCTGTTTCCCGGTTCGCCCAGCCGCAGCCGATATGTGGGCCGCAGAGACTCCGTGTCAAAATCCACGGCGGCGTTGTCCACGCGCTTGGTGGTGAACGCAACTGCTTTCAGGGCGGAAATATGCGTCGTGACCACGGCCTTGGCTCGCAGTTCGAGAAGCTCCGTGACTATCGCACGTCCGATCGCCGCCCCCTCGTCCGGATCGGTGCCGGCCCCCAGCTCGTCTATAAGAACCAGCGATCTCTCATTGCTTCCGTTGAGGATCGCCAGCAACGTGGACAGGTGCGAACTGAACGTGCTGAGAGACTGCTGGAGACTCTGCTCATCGCCCACGTCCACGAATATGTCTTTGTAGACCGGCATTTTGGATCCTTCCCCGGCCGGTATCGGTATGCCGCACTGCGTCATCAGCGCCAACAACCCCACGGACTTCAGCGCGACGGTCTTGCCGCCGGTGTTGGGCCCGGTCACGATGAGCACGTCGAAATCGTCGCCGAGCCGTATGTCAATGGGCACGACATCGCGCCCCGTCCCCGTCTCCCGCTTCTCGCGCTCGAAGAGCTCGAGCAGGATCGGATGCCGCGCCGCGCGCAGGTCGAGCGTGCCGTCTTCACTTATCTTTGGACACGCGCAAGATCGCCGTTGGGAATAACGCGACTTTGCGGCCACGACGTCCACGACCCCGATTGCACGCACCGTGGAGAGGATTTCCTTTGCGTGTTGTCGCACCTGCCGGCTAAGCTCTATCAGGATTCGTGTGATTTCCTTTGACTCTTCATCGCGCAGGCGCACCACGCCGTTGTTCAGCTCGACGGACTCGGCCGGCTCGACGAATAGCGTTGCACCCGAATCCGAACTGCGGTGGATGATCCCCGGGATGCGCCCGCGGTATTCCGCTCGAAGCGGAAGCACCGTACGGTCGTTGTGCACCGTCGCGCCGGCGTACTGTAGCATTTTGGTCACGTGCGCTTGGCGCAGGATGCGGTCGCAAACCCGGCGAATTCGTTCCCTGGCCTCCTCGATTGCCCGGCGGATCGTCGCGAGCTTGGGGCTGGCATAGTCTCGAACCTGCCCGCGCGGATCGACGGCCTCGTAAATCTCTCGCCCGAGCCAACTCAAATCGCGGATGCGTTCCCCCAAGCGTCCGAGAAGCACAGCGTGCTCGCCCGTGCGGGCGAACCAGTCGCAAAGCGGACCGGTGGCGATGAGCGTCTCCGCTACGTCCGCCAGCGCTCCCGGCTCGAGCGGGGCGGGGAACGCCGACGAACGAACCGCCTCACGAATGTCGTGAACTCCCCCCATCGGCGGGAAGCCGTGCTCGTTTTCCAGCGCGAGCAATTCCTCGACCTGCGCGAGCCACTGCCGGACCAACCGGGACTTCGTCGAGGGCGTTACGCTGCGGGCCAGTTGCTTCCCGATTGACGTGTGGCAGTGAGAGGCGAGCATCTCACGGATTTCATCGAACTCCAACTTGTCGAACGTCGATTCGTTCAAATCAGCCTCCGGGCACATCGGCCGGCTCTAGTTTCGGATATAAGCGCTCGCCTTGTCGAACCTCGCCCCCGCAGCGCGCGGCCGGTGTCGCCGCGCGGCCGGCGGTCTGGAATACGCGTGCCGCACCGCGGGAAATTCACAGACTCAGACAAGCGTCCGTTTTTGTTTTCGTTTTATTGATGATGACGGCATTTACCTGACTATAATAGTCGAAACGGGCCGATTCTCGGCTCTCGCAACATAAACGGAGCAGACTATTATGGAAGAAGCACACCCGTCGAGAAAGACACGTCCACCCCGGCCGGCCCTGGCCCTGGCCCTGTTCGCGCTGACCACGTTACCGGCACTCGGTCAGGCGGGGCTCGGTCAACGCTACGAGTTCGCCGACTTGCGGGCCCTCGAGACCGCGTTCGTCGGCCTGGCGGAGGAAGTGCGGCCGAGCGTCGTGGCCATCCGCACTTACTATGTCCGTGACCCGGACAACGCCGCATCCAACCGCGTCGCTATTCCCGTCAGTCAAGGCAGTGGTTTCATCATCGACGCGCACGGATTCATCGCAACCAATCGCCACGTGCTTGAGGATGCGAACTCTATCAACGTAATTCTGCACACCGGCCAGCGCTATCCGGCTAAAATCGTCGAGACCGACAAACGGACGGACCTCGCCGTCGTTGCGATTGAAGCCGAGGATCTTGTGCCGATCAAGTGGGGTGACCTGACGGAAGTGAAGGTCAATCAGTGGACCTTCGCGTGTGGCAATCCGTTCGGACTGGCCAACGAGGACGGCAACTCGTCGATCACCTTCGGCGCCGTCAGTGCCCTGGGTAGGCGCATGACGGACAAGCTCGCCGCCGACGCGAGCATTCAGTATTACGGCAACCTGATCGAGACCTCCTCCACAATCAATCCCGGAAACAGCGGAGGGCCCCTCTTCAATCTTGAAGGTGAGGTTATCGGCGTGGTTACCGCCATCGCCACTTCGTCCGGCGTGAGCGAGGGCCACGGCTACGCGATCCCGATAGACTCCGACACGCGCCGCATTATCGAGAAGCTCAAAGCGGGACAGACCATGCACTACGGTTACATGGGCGTCCGCGTCGAGGACGTCGAGCCGCCGCAGTCGCGCCGCGTCGCCCACAGCCCACTCCACGACGGCGCGCGGATCATCGGAGTTTCTCCGGCGGACGGCCCGGCCGCAGCCGCCGGACTGCAACGAGGCGACGTCATCATTTCCGTCGACGGCAACTCCGTCAACGATTCCGACCACCTTGTAAGGCTGATACAGTTCACCGAGGTAGGAACTGAGATTGAGATAACCTACCTGCGACGCACCGTAAAACAAACGACGAAGCTGACGCTGGCCGACCGCGATGACATGCTCCGAATCGACAGGAGGAATTGACCGCGGCACGGCGCATCTGTTAATGGGCGACGAGTGAAGGTTCCCCGTCCGCCGCATTCATGGTCTGTCACGCCCAAGCGGGCCGTGGTATTGCAGCGCACGCTGGCATCAAAGGTCATTACGAAGGGGCGGATTCCCACCCTGGCATACGCCGCGGGCGCAGACGTTGCATTCTCACGGGACGATAACGAGTGCATCGCGGGCGTCGTGCTATGGGACGTCTCGGCAGGATCCGTCGTCGAACAACACGTACTTCGCCGGCCGCTTCGATTCCCTTACGTGCCGGGTCTGCTTTCGTTTCGCGAGGCCCCGGCCATTCTCGCGGCCTTGCGAAAGTTGCGCACCGAGCCCGACGTGTTCCTGTTCGACGGACAGGGACTGGCCCATCCGCGACGGTTCGGATTGGCCTGTCACCTGGGAGTCGTACTGGACCGGCCCAGCGTCGGCTGCGCAAAGAGCCTTCTCGTGGGTCAAACCGCGCCGGTCGGCGTTCAACGAGGATCGGCCGAACCTATCTACCATAACGGAGAGCGCGTCGGAACCGCCTTGCGCACGCGCGAACGTGTGAGACCCGTGTACGTAAGCGTCGGCCACAGAATCTCGTTGGAAACCGCGGTACAGGTGACCTTGGCCTGTGGCGGCGGTTTTCGCCTTCCCGAGCCCACGCGGCGCGCCGACCATCTGGTCGCCCTGGAGCGCGCCCGACTTTGACCTCCGACCGTCGCCCAACTTGTAAGGCAATTGCCAAAACGCTACACATCGTTGATGCAGCGGCCGCGGGGCGATTTCTGGTTCTACTATCCCTCCCGGCAATCGTACGGACATCCCTCGGACTTCAAACTCGACTATGAATCGGTCTTCTTTCATAACGGAATTGCACGGCTGCACGGCTGGTTTTTGAACTCCGCCGGCCGGGCCAAGGGCACAGTCCTGCACTGCCACGGAAACGCCGGCAACATTACCGGCCACTTTCAATTCGTGGCATGGATGCCCGCATACGGCTGGAACGTCTTCTGTTTCGACTATCAGGGATACGGCCGATCCGAGGGCCGCCCGACCAGGCCCGGCACGATCGCCGACACCAACGCCGCAATCGACTATCTCCGATCGCGGCCGGACGTAGACCGGTCGCGGCTCGTAGTGTTCGGCCAGTCGTTAGGAGCGGCCGTGGGCCTCGTGGCCGCGTCCGCCCGAGACGATCTTCGAGGCGTTGCGGCCGAAGGGGCGTTCTCATCCTATCGATCGGCCGTCCAGTTCGTTTGCCGGCGGGGCCTATTACTTCGAGGGGCTGCACCCTTCATAAGCCGCGTCTTCAGCGCACCCGGACTCGACCCTATCGATCACGTTGCTCGAATCGCGCCTACGCCGACTTTTTTCATTTGCGGGACCGCCGATCGCATTTGCGATCATCGCCAGACCATCGAGTTGCACCGAGCGGCCGGGCCGCCCAAGTCACTCTGGTTGATCGAGGGCGGTCGGCACACCGAGGCTTTGGTCAGCACGAACGGCGAAGGCCCGCGCCGTCTTGATCGGTTTCTTACCGAATGCGTCGAATAGGCCGGATTATGCGGCGCGCCTAATGGTCCATATCTTGGTCTGCCGCGGGAAACGCCCGCCCGGAATCGGCCGCCAGCAGGCCCGGCGGGTGGCCCACCTCCTTTTCCTCGTGTACGGCGGGTGGCCCACCTCCTTTGGAGGTGGGGGACACGATGATACTAACAGGCGGGTGGCCCACCTCCTTTGGAGGTGGGGGACACGATGATACTAACAGCCATGCAAAGCGTAACTCATCGGCTCCCCCAGGTCCAAAGGGCGGGTGGCCCACCTCCTTTGGAGGTGGGGGACACGATGATACTAACAGCCATGCAAAGCGTAACTCATCGGCTCCTCCAGGTCCAAAGGACCTAGGCCATGCGCCGCGCCCCCCACCGCTGAAGCGATGGGGCACCCGCGCCACCCGCCCAAAGAACCTGGGCCACCTGTCTAATCATCAATGACGCGGTTTGTATCGGGCAACGTCGGTCTGGATTGCGTGGGGAGCAGGCCCGCCTCCTTTTCCTCGTGTACGGCCCGCAGATCGTCGATCTTGTCGAGCTGGCGATCGAGCTGTCGCGTGCGGACACCGACGAGCTGTTGGTACTCCTTGGCCGCGTCGTCAAGCCTCTTGCCGAGCTTGTCCATTACCTCGACGTATCTTCCCCAGTTCTTCCTGAAGCCCTCCAAGAGATCCAGAATCTGCGAAGAAATGCGCTCCAGCCGGAAGTTGTCCACCGCCTGGCGGATGACGGCCAACACGGCATAGAGCGTCAACGGCGCGCACAGCACCACCTTGCTGCGCAGGGCGTCATCCAAGAGCGACCGGTCCTGCTCGTGGATGAAGCCGTAAACCTGCTCGTTGGGAATGAAGACCAGTACGTAGTCGACCGTCCCGCCGGCCGTGTCAATGTATTCACGGGTCGTCACTTCCTTGACTCGGGCGCGAACGTCCCGCAAAAACTGGGCCGCCGCCGCGCTGCGGGCGGCGTCGTCCGACGCCTCGAGCATTCTCAGGTAGTTGGCGAGCGGAAACTTCACGTCCATGTGAACGAACTGGTTGTCGGGGAGCATGAAGGTGAAGTCCGGCCGCGTACCCTCGGAAACGGTCTGTTGCTTCACGTAGTTGATCCCCTCGACGAACCCGGCCAGGCGCAGCACGTCCTCGGCCATACGCTCCCCCCACTGCCCGCGCCGCTGGGGGCTGCTGAGGGCCTCGCGGAGGCTGGCCGTCGAGTCTTGCAGGCGATTGGTCGCCTCCGTTGCCCTTTCCAGCCCGGCCCGTAACGAGCCGAATGACTCTGCCCGGTGCTTCTCGACGCGCTCGATTAGCTCGTTGAGCGTGCGCAGCTTCTTGTCCATCTCTTCGAGACGGGCGTCGATGAGCTTTTTCTTGGTGTCGAGTGCCTGCTCGCCGTGTTCGGTCTGCTGTTCGAGCCGGGTCTTGGCGAGTTTCAGAAAATCGTCGGTGTTGGACGAAAGCGCCTCACGCGACATGCTCGAAAAAACGGCCTTGACCTCGTTGATCATCGCCGAAAGGTCGTTGAGCTTCTCCGCCTGGGCCTGCTCGACGAGCCGGCGCGCAAGCTCCGCGTCCGCCCGTTTGCGTAGAAGTTGCAGGGTGGCCGCGGCCGCGAATCCCAATGCCACGCCGATCAGTGCCCACACCACGCCGCTCACGTGCCTTCACCCGCGTTATGCGACGCGCTTCGCATGAAACACTCCCCCTCGCTATTGTAATCACCCATTAACATTCGTCTTGGATGCCAAATGACAGTGCACGCCACCATAGCGTCCGGCCTCCGAGTTGTCGATCTATGCTCAAGCCCCAACGTTAGACGCGCCGCGCCGGGGGGTTTCTACAAAGGCTCCGATACCGGATTCAGTTGCATCGGCCGAGCCGAGTCCGGCGGCCGCGGGCCACGATGAGGATAAAGCACGGCGCGATTGACGCCGACGTGGCCAGTCCATAGCGTAATCCTCAAACCATAAGCGCGAGCAAGCCATGAGTTTTCAAGAGTGCCTGCGGAGTATCGACGAGAGCGTATGTCGCGTGCTGCTTATGCCCCCCGCCAACGCGGAGCTCGCGCAGTGGATGCGCGGTTACGCCGACAATCACCGCCGTAGGCTTGCCGAGGATCTTCATTTGATTCGGACGTCCGCCTCTAAGGGCTCCGCCATACTCGAGTTTGGTTCTTCTCCGTTTTTTCTCACGGACGCACTGAATCGCGCCGGTTACCGGTTAGTCGGCCTCGACATCGATCCAGCGCGGTTCTCCGAGACGATCGCACGCTGCGCGCTTGATGTCCGCAGCCTCAATTTCGAAACCCAGCCGGTCCCTTTCGACGACGAGTCCATTGACGTCGTGTTGTTCAATGAAGTCTTCGAGCATCTTCGCATCGACCTTATCGCCACCATGCGCGAGGTCTGCCGCGTACTTAAGCCGGGCGGCACGCTATGGCTGTCTACACCGAATCATCGCAGCTTGGTCGGCCTGTGGACCCTGCTGTGGCACAATCGAGGGTGCCACGTTTGCCCGTACTTGTTTGATGAATACGAAAAGCTCACGCTCTATGGACACATGGGCCACGTCCGCGAATACACCGTGCGTGACGTGTCCGACTTTCTGGCGAGGGTCGGGCTTAGAACACGGCGAATACGTTACCGTAACAGTTGCCCGCGAAAACGCGGTTCGGTTGGCAGAGCCGCACTCGATAAACTTGCGCGGTCTTTGACGGCAGTCCTTCCTGCACTGCGCCCTTTGTTCACCCTGGAATGTGAGCGCCCCGCGACGTCCACCCTACGGAACGGCCCGTCGTTCTCGTGAACGAACTCGTGCGGTCCGGGCTAACATGTCCTCTGTCGATGTCTGTTGCCGCTCATGTCTTTGTACGGTCGCAAGTCGAAGCGGGGCTTCGTTACTTCGATTGGCGTACGGAAGTCCCAACAACGCCCGGGGTAACAACCGGCAAACCGCAAACTCGTCGTTCGATTATCCCGCGACCAATCCGGCCACTCGAGCGCTTTTGTCAACAAAATGCTCGCTCAATTCCACAAAAGCGCCCAGGGCGATTCGAAGGAATGCCTTCTTGTGTACGGCGTCAAACGCCGAGCAGCTCCTTCCGCGCTACCCGCCATGCGACTCCCGCACGCCACGCCGTGTGCAGAACGTACAAGCGCGGGTAAAACCAGATTGGGAGAGGTCGTAATGCGTCAGTGGACAGGTCGTATCCCAGGCAAGTCAGCGCGGCACCGCCCCACCGTTCAATGTGCTCGACTTGCGCCGTAGTCATTTCCTTTCGCCATTGGCCGATGCGATCGGCCGAGACCGCCTGCGACGCGCGCCACTTCCAGGCGTATTCGCGTACCGCAATTCCTTCCGTATTCCCGTGGCCTTCGACAATGGCCGGTTCGAACGGTAGTTGGAGAAAATCCATGATTCCGCGCAGCGCGGCTTCCGAATTGCGTACGTAATCCTCATAGCGAAGCGGATGAATGTGGAGACCACTGCGTCGCATCGCCCAACGTTGCCATCGATAAAAGCGTAACCAGATGGCGAAATTCACGTACAGGTCCGATGGGCCCCACGGCACCTTTGACAGGCTCAAAGCCACGTCTCGCCCGTCGCGGTAAACAAGAATGAACTTCGCGCGCGGAAACAGGCGGGCGATGCAGGGGAGTTTGAGTAGATGACGCGGCGACTTATCACCGAAGTAGGCGACCTGAGTCTTGCCGATCCGTTCAAGGTAAGCAATCCCCAATGACTCGTAGAAATCGACGAGTTCTTTAGCTCGTTTGATCCGGCGTTGCGGCGGCAGCACGTTGATTTGCAGGTCGTCGTTAACGCGCCTTAAGTGCTGAGCCTGCCCCCTTCGCGTGTGTCCGACGAAGTCGATGAAGTATCCTGTTTCAGGCGCAATCGCAATTTGTGAATGACGGTTCAAAGCCTGTTGAACCATACTCGTGCCGGAGCGACCACAGCCGACAATAAAAAGCATATTGAATGGTATAGTACGAATCCTCCACGCCTACACCGGCGACCTCGCCCGTGCCGCTTTACTAAGGCCCCGAATTCCGTTATGATATAACCCCTAACGTGCCGTAGCCAGGTTCGGGCCGGGGCATGGTACACAAACGGGGCGACTTAGAACCATTCAATCCGACGGAGATCCGATATGAGGCTCCCCGCGAGCTCGCATAAAGTCTTGGCGGCGGTCGTAGGGCTTGCGCTGTTGGGCGGCGGCAACGCGGCCTGCGGCGCAGACGGCGCTCAAATACAAACGGCGTCCGCGGCCGCCACATCGGCAGACGTTCACGATGGCGGTAGGGACCTCGAAGAATCACGAGCGGTATCGGACGTAATTGCCTCAAGGCTCCGGCCGGACGGAACTCCCGCGATCTATTGGGATCAGGCCGCGGTCAGATCCGCGGCGGCGGATCGGCGCCCGTTTACTCTACGGGAGTTTCCCAATCCGAGTGGCCAGGCAGTAGAGCTTCGGCTGGTGCCGTTCACGGTGGCCGGACCCGATTCGCGCTTCGTTGTAGGGCGGAGGGGACTGCCGGACCGCGTGGTCGACTTCGACACGACAAGCGTGTCTCTGTTTCGCGGAACCGTCGCCGGCCGGCCGGGCTCACACGTTTACTTCGCTCTTAGCGAGAACCAATCGCTCGGGTTTATCGATCTTGGGCCCGGTGCCGGCCGCTACGAAATCTCATCGATCGATCAACACGGCGTAAGCCTCGGCCGGAGCCAAGCCGTCGTATTCCGTCACGAGGCGGTCGCAAGCCTGCCACCGGGCATACCGCGGTGCGGCGTAGGGCCGGACGGGCCGGACCTGCCCGCGACGCTTGGTACGCCTGACGCAATCCCGGGGCACATGACCGAGCGAAGTCCAGCGGACGGTTCCGCGCCCAGCGCCGGGCTCAAGCACCTCGAGCTGGCCGTCGAAACGGATTACGAGTACTTCGCTCTCTTCGGGGACGAATCCGCCGCCCTGGCCTACCTCATCGCCCTCTACGGCGCCGTCAGCGACATCTACATCCGCGACGTAAACGTGCACGTAGAGCTCGTATTTGCCAGAATATGGACGGACCCCGACGACCTTTTCAACAGCTCGAATCCCCTGCCTGAATTTGCCAATCACTGGGAAGACAACATGGGCAAAGTGCAACGCGACGCGGCCCAGCTCTTCTCCGGACGGCGAAATTACCCATTCGGAGGGCAGGCCTACGTAAACGCGCTGTGCAGCTTCGCCTATAGCGTCGTGGGCTACGCGGTCGGGTTTTTTCCAGACCCGTCGCGCCCCAGCCCATTCAATTTTGATGTCCCAGTCACCGCCCACGAGTTGGGTCACAACAGTGGAACGTTGCACACTCACGACTACGGACTCGACACCTGCCACGACCCCTCCACCACGCCGCGCCGTGGACCGATCATGAGTTATTGCGGACAGACGTGGAGCGGCATGAGCGCCAACACCGACAACTATTTCCACACCGTCGTCCGGCAGCACATAAATTCGCACGTGGCGTCATCCGCGTGCATCGCCGCCGACTGCAACATGAACAACGTCGCCGACGCGCAAGACGTTTCCACCGGGGCCAGCCCTGATCTCAACGGCAATGGAATCCCCGACGAGTGCGAAGATTGCAACAACAACGGGATTCTGGATCCGATCGACATCGCCGGCGCCAGCGACGACGACAACGGCAACGGCATTCCCGATGAATGCGAGCCGGACTGCAACGGCAACGGTGTTCCCGACGACAAGGACGTTCTCGACACAACCAGCACCGACCTTTACGGCAACGGCATTCCCGACGACTGCGAGGCCGACTGCGACGCGAATGGAATGTCGGACTACACCCAGATTCAACTCAACATGACCCTGGATCTCGACCGGGACGCCGTGCTCGACTCATGCCAGGACTGTGACGGCGACGGCGTGACCGATCTCCAGGCGCTCGACGGCGCCCACGACCTTTGGATCGCCAGCGGTCTCGCGGACACGGTCCTCCGCCGGTTCCACGCCACCACCGGAACGTTGATGGAGACTTCCACCGCCGTCCCGTCTGCACAAGTGGCCGAGGGCCAGGACGTGATAATCTCTCCCGACGAACGCGTCTTCGTCGCCAGCGCCGCGGACGATCGCGTAATCGAATTCGACAGACACGGCAATTACATCGGCGATTTCGTTGCTTCGGGTGCGGGCGGGCTTGCCTACCCGACGGGCATGGCTCTCTTGCCCGACGGAGACCTCCTCGTCGCCAGCCGCGATACACACGAGGTCCTGCGGTTCGATGGCACTACAGGTGCCCCGCTCGGTGCCTTCGTGGTGGCGGGTGCCGGGGGGCTGTCGCAGCCGTTCGGCCAGACCTTCGGCCCCAACGGAAATCTGTTCGTCACCAGCACGACAAACGAGGTGCTGGAGTTTGACGGTACTACCGGCGCACCTCTCGGCAAGCTCGTCGACGCTGCCGCCAACGGCACGCTGGACCAGCCCCGCGGCTTGACCTTCAAGGCCGATGGGAATCTGCTCGTTTGCAGCTTCGGAACCGACGAAGTCCTCGAATTCAACGGCGCAACCGGCGTCCCGCTTGGAAAGTGGGCACAGGTGGGCACCGCAACGGCGATCACGCAGGACAGCCCCTGGGGCATCCGCGTGGGCCCCAACGGCCACGTGTTCGTATCCCGCACCGGAACGGAATTCAGCTCGACCCCGAGCCGCGGTGGACCGCCCCAGTCACACCTCACCGATGCCCGCATGTTCGAATACGACGTGTGTACCGGGTTGTTCCGTAGTACCCTCATCGGCGGCAACGACCATTTCCTTTTCTTTGCCACGGGTTTCGATTTTCTCCCGGGATGGTCCCAAGATTGCAACCAGAATCGCCTGCCCGACGATTGTGACATCGACTCCGGCGCGAGTCTCGACCTTAATCTGAATGGCACGCCGGACGAGTGCGAGGTGGACTGCAACGGCAACGGCGTCACGCCCGATCTGCTCGATCTGATCCCGTTCGGCACCAGTCTTGACGTCGATTGCAATTTCATTCCAGACGAATGCCAGGTCGGCCCGCCTGCCCTCCCCGCCTGGCCGCATTACGCCCGCAAGAACCGCTACGTCTCTTTTGCGACCGCGAATCCGGCCGCCGCCGTCGCATTCGAAGTGTCCATGTCCGCCAGTGCCGAGTTTCCGGGCTCCACCGGAGTGCTCGGCTGGGTAGGCGAGCCCGATGTCAACGCGGTCTCGCGCGTTGTCGACACGCCGTATTACGATGATTCCTGGCCCGCCGTCGTTCACGTCGGAGATTGCGAGATCGTCCCCGTTTCCACGTATGAGATTCGGGCCACCAAGAACGGCGTTATTTTCAGCGATCCCTTCGAAGTCGGCACGATTCTCCAGCCGGTGAGCCGCTTCTTCGGTGACACGGTCGGCCTCGGTACGGGCGACCTTCCGCCGCTTGCGGGATTCACGCCGCCCAATCAGGTCGTAAACGTTACTGACGTCAGCGCTTATTTGCTCACCGCCCAGGGTGATTCCACTCCCAGCGCCCACGTCACCTGGGTTGATCTCCACGGCTCCGGCCCCGGCGTTCCGCCCAACTATATCCCCAACGTCTCCGACTTGCAGAGAATCTTGTTCGGGCTTGAGGGCCAGCATTACGCAGACCCGCCGGACCACCTGGATCCGGCAGATTGTCCTTAAGCCGCGGCGCCCGCATCGTGTTTGAGAGGCGTTACCCGGAGGGCCGCCGATGCCGAGCCGCGGCCGTGACGGCGCCGTATTGCTGCCGCAGGTCGAGCTTTTGCGGTCACGAGCGAACGCACACCGACGTAAGTGAAGCTTGTCGGAGAGTCACCGGCTTGCTAGGTTGCTCTCCCTGTGGGATCGACTTTCCAGTCGGTCGGATCGGGCCATGGTCACACGGGCGCTTTGTGCGGCCTCTTCCGGTCCGCGGTCGTCGCGCGCTCGAACCACGCAGGATGACATTGGCGTTGCGTTGCCTGCCGGCTAAACTGTCCAACGCACCCCTCAACCAGAAAGGAGCGGAATGTGAAGTTTGATACCAAAGTCGTACGCGCCGGAATCAGCCCGGATCCGACAACCGGCTCTATCCTGCCGCCGCTTTACCAGACGGCCACTTACGTCTTGGAAGAGGTCGGCAAGGACAAAGGATTCGACTACACCCGCTCGTCCAACCCCACCAGGCAGACCCTCGAAGCGCAGCTCGCGGCGATCGAGGGTGGAAGGCACGCCGTGTGCTTTGCGAGCGGAATGTCCGCCGTGGATAGCTGCACAAAGCTGCTCAGCGCGGGCGGCCACGTCGTCTGTTCCGACGACGTCTACGGCGGCGTTTCGCGTCTCTTCAACAAAGTCCTCGCACGGTATGGCCTGAGTTTCACTTACGTTGACACGTCCAATCCCGACAAAACGAAGGAGGCCATACGCCCTGAGACCAGGATGCTCTGGGTCGAAACGCCGACCAACCCGCTGTTGAAGGTCACCGACCTGAGCGCGATGGCTGCGATTGCGAAGGAGCGCAGCCTCCTCTTTTGCGTTGACTCGACGTTCGCGACTCCGGTCTTTCTGCGCCCGCTGGAATTCGGCGCCGACATCGTCGTTCACAGCACGACCAAATATCTCAGCGGCCACAATCAACTCATCGGCGGCGTCCTGATCACGAACCGTCAGGACGTCTTCGACGAAATGAAATTCATCCAAAAGTCGATCGGCGCCGTACCCAGCCCGTTCGATTGCTGGCTCACCATGCTCGGCGTCAAGACGCTCCACCTGCGCATGGCCAGGCACAATTCCAACGCTCAGATCGTTGCCGAGTTTCTCGAAGCGCACCCCAAAGTGCAGCGAGTTACCTATCCCGGCTTGCCGTCGCATCCCCAGCATGAGACCGCCAAGCGGCAGATGGACGGGTTCAGCGGCATGATCTCGTTCGAGCTCGTCGGCGGCATTGCCGCGGGCAAGACGCTGATGAACGGCGTCAAGCTTTGTGCGCTCGCGGAAAGTCTCGGCGCCGTCGAGACCATGATCACCCACCCCGCGACGATGACCCACGCGGAAGTTCCCAAGGAGGACCGCCTCGCCCGCGGTCTCACCGACGGGCTCGTCCGCATATCCGTAGGGATCGAAGATCCGCACGACATTGTGGCGGACCTGAAACGTGCGCTTGCGGAGGTCTAGCGAGCCTCGCCCCTGAATTCCAACCCGCTTGTCTGACGACGGGCATGCGACCCTGAGGGGGCGGTCCTCCCGACCGATGCCTGAGTGCGAGCTTGCGCGCACGAAGGGTCGGGCCCGTTCCTCATCCACGGCGCTTCAACTGCTTGCGCTGAGAATCCGCGATGAAACGCGCGAGGCGGCGCCGGTCCTGCTTGAGCGGGCCGGCTCCCCATTCCTGAAACTGCCAACCGATGCGAAACGCCTTTCCATCGTGCAGGGTTTGCTTGTGGCGTTGGATCGCCAGCATAACGAACTCGGGCTCGACGTCGGGGAGCGTGAAGCTCAGAAAACACGGGGTCTCCACGGGAATCCTCAGAATTTCGCCGTGCTCCACAAGCAGTCCCACACCTCCGGCGGAGATTTGCACGATTTTCGCGCTGATCCGCAGTGCGTCCGGCCGGCAAGCGTCCGTGAAATCAGGATGCCGCGGAACGATCGACACTTCGACGGCCTCAAACGCCGCAAGCGACTTGCGAAAGTCGGCACGGCGCTGCGAACTGGCCACCTTGAGGGGCTTGCGCAGGGCGATCCCACGCAACGTTTCGCGCGCGTTCAGGCGCACGCGCACGTCATACGACTCTATTACCGTGTCGAACCTATAGCGCCCGCCGTGAAGCAGGAAGTGTACCGTGACCTGTTCGTCCGGCGGCACGACCGCGTCGCCGCCGTCGCGCGGCGCATCCGTAATAACTTGCGTATCCGTCAATTCCAGCATGCGCAGGCGATATACCGTGAGCGTTCCGGCCGGCGGGTCATAGCACAACTCCGCGGACATGTTGCGCGCGCACGCCTCAGTCAGCAGCTTATCAACCGTGGTGCTCGCCAAGTCTGTGGATGACAGCGGACTTACTCCCGAAGGGCCCCGACCCTCGCTCTGAATCTACGGACGCCTTCCGCAACGCGAGCGGAGGCCTCCCGCCACGCCGGCCCTACGCCGTGCACGCGCGCCCCGGCACCGCTGCAAACCTCTTCAGGCCCGGAAATCACCCGCCGCCTCCCCGGGCAGGTGCGGTGTATGGCGCGACGAACAGACATTCATGGGAGTTTTCGGCCAAACCACCCGGCCCATCAAATTCACCATCCGATTCCCATAATGTGCCCGGAATTTGCAAGTCCTGGCAAGTCGTATAGCATTTCCCGCGCCGGAGTTTTCTGTGCATGGCAGGCCGCGGCGGCGTAATCGCGGCCGTGCTCCTCCGCTCCGCAATGCCTCCGATACACCATGAAAAGGGACGAAGCACCGATCCGTCGGCAGAACGGACCCGAGCGCGATGATCCGGCCCACACTCCGTACGTGTCGGCCGGCGCGAGTCCGCCCGAGTTTACCTTTAGGGCGCTCGTCCCTGGCATTCTCTTCGGAATCGTCTTCGGAGCCGCCAACGCCTACCTCGGACTGCAAGCCGGGCTCACGATTTCCACGTCGATTCCGGTTGCCGTCATGACCGTCGCCGCGTTTCGCGCCATGCGCAGCGTCGGCCTGCGCGGGACGCTGCTCGAAGCCAACCTGTCCCAGACGATCGGCTCGGCGTCCAGCTCCGTGGCAAGCGGGGCGGTCTTCACGCTGCCGGCCCTGTTCATGTGGGGCATCGAACCCAAGCTACTCCAGATGACGATGCTCGCAATCTTCGGCGGCCTTCTCGGCGTCTTGTTTATGATCCCGCTACGCCCGCTACTGATCGTCCGCGCGCACCAAGACCTTCCTTATCCGGAAGGGACGGCGTGCGCAAGGGTCCTGATCGCGAGTGAGATCGGCGGGGCCCAGGCCCGCAACGTGTTCCTGGGCCTCGCGGCTGGAGCGGTGTTCAAGTTCATTTTCGGTTGGCTCAAGCTCTTTCCCACGAACCTGTGGATGTCGATCCCCTGGCTGCCGCGCGGACAATTGGGCATAAGAATGTCCTCCGCCCTCTTCGGCGTGGGATACATTCTCGGGCCGAGAATCGCCGCGGTCATGGTAAGCGGCGGCCTGCTTTCGTCGCTGGTGATCATCCCGGCGATCGCCATCTGGGGCCGCGAAAGGGCCGAGCCTCTCTTTCCCGAAACGACGCTTACCATCGCGCAAATGACCGCCGGCGAAATATGGCACCGCTACGTGCGCTACATCGGCGCGGGGGCCGTCGCGACTGCCGGCTTGATTACTCTCCTGCGCAGCGTTCCAACGATAATCGACAGCTTCCGAATGGGAGCAAGTCGGTTCACCGGCGGCCTCGCGAAGAGCGCCCCCGCGCGCCCGCGGACCGAAAGCGATCTGCCTTGGAGCGCCGTGGCTGTGGGAACGCTTTTTATCATTCTCGCAATGGCGGCCGTGCCCCACGTCTTCGGCACCGTCGAGACTTTCGCCGTGCGTGTCGCCGCGGCCGCGGCCGTCGTGGTCTTCGCATTCTTCTTCGTGACGGTCGCGGCGCGAATCGTCGGCATCGTCGGCGTCACTTCCAATCCTATCAGCGGCATGACCATCGCCGCGCTTCTCGCCACCTCGGCCGTCTTTCTCGCTTTGGGATGGACGGACGCCACCGGCAAAGCGGCCGCAGTCTCGGTTGGGTGCGTCGTGGCCATCGCCGCGTCGATTTCCGGAGACACCGCGCAGGATCTCAAGACGGGCTACCTGCTCGGGGCTACGCCGCAAAAACAGCAGATCGGCGAGCTGATCGGCGTTTTGACCAGCGCCTTGTTCGTGTGCATTACGCTTCTCCTGCTCCATCGCTCGTACGGATTCGGAAGCGAAGAGCTTGCCGCTCCGCAGGCCACGCTCATGAAGCTGGTGATTGACGGCGTGCTCGAAGCCAAGCTGCCCTGGGTGCTCGTCGGGATCGGCATCGTCATCGCCTTGCTCGCCGAAGTCGCGCGCGTTCCCGCGCTTCCGTTCGCCGTCGGCGTGTATCTTCCCGTGACCACGATGGTCCCCGTGTTTTTGGGCGGCCTGCTGCGCGCCGCGATCGAACGCGGCGCCCGCACCACGGAAGAAAGGGAACAGCGCCGCGAACGCGGCGTGCTCTTCGGCTCCGGGCTCGTGGGCGGCGAGGGGCTGCTGGGCGTGATCGTCGCGGGCGTTGTGTTTTATAAGAGCATCGGGGCTAAGCCCGGCGCGGGCGCCTCCATGCCTTTGGAAATCGGCCACGCGTGGGCTCCCGACGCCGTGACGGAATTTGGAGCCCTAGCCGTATTCGCGATCCTCGCACTTCTCCTCGCCAGATCGTGCAAGCCGTTATCCGACTAGTAGTCCGTCACTCTTTGGTTTTCGGGTACGGGCTTCCGCCTTCCCGAGCCGCCTGTCTGCGGTGCCGCGCACGGCACAGGCAGGCGACCGCCCGCCCTTGACGTTGTCCTGCCCTTGACGTTGCGCAGCAATGTCAAGATGTTCTCTCGGTTTGCAATGGGCGTTTTTTGATTTTCATGCATCGTCTCCTATGAGCGTTTCGCAGCTTGTGAATTCTCTCATGGGGCGGGCCTCGCCGACCAGAAAGTTAAACTGCGACGCACTAATAGTGCCACGTTGCAGCTTATTGTTCGAGTGCCGGACGCCGAGTTTCCGAGCCGCGACCGTGACAGGCTGTCGGAATATTCTTCAACACAGCAGACCCGGTAGGCCGGCGATCGGGTTAGGCCTCCTGTTTGCCGATCAACTTTCCGGGGCCGTCCTCCCTCTTGGCGTCGGGCGAATCACCCC
>Ga0326597_10003260_pt1 | contig 23582 bp, 18 predicted proteins | sample RVTome_12_FD_203789 | JGI IMG/M metagenome (GOLD analysis project Ga0326597, IMG submission 203789) | Soil microbial communities from uranium-contaminated site in the Upper Colorado River Basin, Wyoming, United States - RVT100D185 | ecosystem: Environmental > Terrestrial > Soil > Contaminated >... | reverse complement strand
TCACCGGCGGCAAATATCTCAAGTGCCTCAGCTGGTACGACAACGAATGGGGCTATTCCAATCGCGTCTGCGATCTGCTCGGCTTGATCGCCCGGTGGGGGTGATGTTCAGCGGTGAATACTCCGGGCTAACGGGATAGAAAAAGCTTCGCACATTCCTGGCTGCAGAAATAGTTGCCCGCCTGCAAGATCGCTTCTCTCTTGGGCACGTAGGTTCGGCATTGCGGATCGAGGACCATTTCCTCGCCCTCTGGGGTAGTAGAACGAGTGCGATTGGCGGACCTGGCTCCGGCGAGATAAGCCCTGACGGCGAAAATCACGATATAGACGATGAGAACTATGAATAGGAGGCGCAGTAACAAAGCTTCGGTCCTGCCGGTCAAGATCCGAACTAAGCGTGATACAGGTGGATCTTTTTGTCATCCTTCACGTTGATCAATAGCTCCGAGATCGTCACGCCCAGCTCCGGATGAATCACTTGCGGCGCGATCTCGCTCAGCGGAAGCAAAACGAACTTTCGGCTCGACATCTCCGGATGGGGGATTCTCAGGCTTTTCTTTTTCACGATCGCCGCGGCGTATAACAAGATATCGAGATCGATGATGCGCGCGCCCCAGCGCTTTTTGACCTTTTTGCGTCCCATGGCACGCTCGATATTTTTGAATTTCTTCAAGAGCATGTCGGGCTTGAATTTGGTTTCGATCTCGATGGCGCCGTTGACATACCACTCCTTGGCATCGCCGATCGGTTCGCTTTCATAGAGGGAGGATTCCTTGACGATCCTGGTATCCGGCAGCTTGGCCACACGGCTGAGGGCCTCCAAGAAGTTTCCCTTCTTGTTGCCGACGTTGGAACCGACCCCGATGTATACCTGATGGGCTATAGTAGTTATCATGGCGCCCTTAGCCGGAAAGATCCCTAGAGTTTGACGCGCCGGATTCTTTCCGCGACCTCCTTGAGTCTTGCTTTATCGACGCAAACGGTAAATCGGACGTAACCTTCGCCGGCCTCTCCGAACCCGTTGCCGGGCGTGGTCACGACTCCCGCTTCTTCTAATAACTTGGTGGTGAAATTCGCGGACGATAACCCTTTAGGCGCGGCGACCCAGACGTAAAACGTTGCCCGCGGCTTTTCGCATTCGAGGCCCGCGGCGCGCAGGCCGTCGACCAATATGTCGCGCCGTTCCTGATAAATTCTTCTCGATGGCTCCACGATGCTGTCGCCTAGCCTGAGCGCTTCGATGCCGGCTTCCTGGACGGCCTGAAAAATGCCGGAGTCCAGATTGGACTTGGCCTGCGCAAGACCGCCGACCAGGTCGGCGTTGCCGACGGCCATGCCGATGCGCCAGCCAGTCATGTTGAAGGTCTTCGAAAGAGAATGGAACTCGATGGCGACTTCTTTCGCGCCGTCGATTTCGAGAAAACTCATGGGGCGACAGCCGTCGTAGCCCATTTCGGTGTAGGCGGCGTCGTGACAGACGATCACGTTATTTTTATTGGCGAAATCGACGACCTTTTTGAAAAACTCCTTATCGGCGACCGCGGCGGTGGGATTATTCGGATAATTGATCCACAGAAGCTTGGCCTGTTTGGCGACCTCCGCCGGGATCGAATCCAGGTCCGGGAGAAACTGGTTTTGTTTTTTTAGCGGCAAAAAATAATTTTTCCCGCCGTTGAATGCCGTGCCGATGTGGTAGACCGGATAGCAGGGGCTGGCAATCAGGACGACATCGCCGGGCTCGACGAAGGCAACCGCCATGTTACCGATGCCTTCCTTGGAACCGATCAAGGAGACCACTTCCTTGCCGGCATCGAGTTTGACGTTGAAACGGCGCTGATACCAATTTGCCACGGCGTCGCGAAACTCCGCCATGCCCGAGCTATTAGGGTAGCGGTGGTTAACCGGCTTGCTCGCGCTTTCGATCAGTTTCTCGACGATGACCGGCGGAGTCGGGATGTCAGGATCGCCGATACCAAGATCGATCAAATCGACGCCCCGGGCCAGAGCTTCGCGTTTCCTGCGATCGATCTCGGCGAATAAATAGGGTGGCAAGTCGCTGATTCTTTTAGCTTTTTTTATAATAAGGCTCAATTTGCCAGAACCTCGATGATAAAATCGCTCTGTTTCTACCTGTTTTTTGCTATTTTAACAACCGGTAGATAGAATCACTATTTCTACTGACGAAATTCCATGACGGTCTTTGTCGGCCCATAGAATGGACATCATTATCGATGGCTATAACTTGATCGGAAGCGATCAAGGATTGCGCGGTGCGCTCGAACAGAAGCGCGACTGGCTTATTCACCGGCTTTCGCTCTACAAAACGATGAAAGAGTTCGGGCTTGTCGTGGTCTTCGATGGTTGGCGCTCCGGCTGGGTTCATGAGGTCGAAGAAAAGCGAGACGGTATCAACGTTGTCTATTCGCGGCAGGGAGAGAAGGCCGACAGCGTGATCGTTCGCATGGCGCGTCAGAGGGGCAGCGGCTGTGTGGTGGTGACTTCGGACCGGGAAGTGCGCACTGCCGTCGAAAAATTCGGCGCGGTGGCGATTTATGCCGGAGAATTTGCCGCCATTCTTCGCCGGCTCGACATGCCCTTCGCCGATACTGACTACGATGAGACGGATGCCGCCCCTCGGCGCGGCGGAAATCCTAATCAGCTCTCAAAACCCGAGAGAAGACGGCGGGACAAACTTAAAAAGCTTTGGCCGTGAGGCGTTTCCGCGGCGCGGTGAGGAACGGTAGTGTTTCCATCGACGGCCTCTTATGATCTATGCCTAATAGGGAGAAATGCGCTTGATTCCGCTGGGCGACGAAAATCCCACCGTCCTTTGGCCGGTCATTACGTTCACCCTGATTACGGCGAACGTCGTCGTCTTTCTCTATCAACTTTCGCTGCTCATCGCCGATCCGCGCTTGGAGCAGGCTTTGATCTATCACCTCGGACTGGTGCCGGCGGAGCTCATGCATGGAGTTTTTCCGGTCGGCGGCTACGCGACGCTTGTGAGTTCCATGTTCTTGCACGGCGGCTGGATGCATCTGATCGGCAACATGATTTATCTCTGGATATTCGGCAACAACGTTGAAGACAGCATGGGGCATCTGCGTTTCGTAGTTTTCTATTTACTCGCCGGCATACTCGCCGCTTGCGCGCACATCGCCATGCAACCGTCATCGACCGTTCCGACCATCGGCGCTTCGGGTGCAGTGTCCGGCATCCTCGGCGCATACCTGATTCTCTATCCGCGCGCCCGGATCAAAGCACTACTACCGCTGGGGATTTTTTTAACGGTGGTTCATCTTCCCGCCTGGTTCTTCTTGATCTTTTGGATCGGTTGGCAAATTCTCAGCCAAGCCTTGGTTCCCGTTGATCCCAACGCTGGCGGGGTTGCCTACGCCGCCCATATCGGCGGCTTCATCGCGGGGGTTTTGCTGATTGCTTTTTTCCGGAAGTACCGTCGGCGACGTTATCAGCGATACTAATGGTGGAGCCCCACGGCCTTAGCCTACTCCGCCGAAGCAGTCGCTTCGGCTGCGAAGGCCGGGCGCCAAGGCTACGGAGGGTATCCACTTCGCATTCATCCACGGGTTTACACCCGTGGCCTTCTGCGAATGAGGGTAATAACAATCCTCGTTCTTAGCGCTCTTGCCCGGCGCTTGCTTCCATTCGGATCAAGAGTTGATTGTAGAAAATCAGAACCGAGCCGTCTGGATACTGCCAGTGTTCCTCGGGAACGCTTTGGCCCGTTACTTTGGTTACCCGCACCGGATTGCCCAGTATACGCTTAACCTCTCCCGGAGTATGCCCTGCTACCGGTCGGCGTTTGATGGCCGCGTCTTTGACGGCCGGCGTCCAGGGTTGGGATCGAATCCACTCGACCCGCTTTCTTTCTACCTCGGCCGCCTCCGTTGCCTTTTTCTTTTCAGTGGCCCTCGGATCCCCGGACAATATTGTTAGGTTAAGTTCGTCGAGAAATGCCGCCGGAGAAATGAATCCTAGCTTTCCCGAGTCGAACTTAACTTTATAATATGGGTCTTTGTCTTTTTGCCCCGTGAGTTCGATGATCTCGAAGGATTCATTGTCACGGGCATGAAAGGAGGCGGCGCTCTTGGTCGGAGCGCTGAGGAAAATGGGCGTTCGGCTATCCGCCGAGGCAATCCAATAGACCATGCCGACACGGCTGGCTAGGGCATCGAGCTGGGCCTTCGTGTAATGAGAGGAGCCGTGCGTGATCGAAACGACAAGCAATGATGCCAGCAACGAAATTCCCAGGGCCGTTCTCACCGGAGCACCTGCATCGATTGCAATCCCGCCAAGCATTGTTTCCACGCCGCCGACCTCTAAGCATGGTATAAAAATCCGCGTTGTAAACCAAGCCTCAGCGTTTCGTCAGGTCCGTTTGCCGTGAACTTCCTAAAGCTGTTCGGTTCTTCGGTGCCGAGAGAGCAGGATTGCGACGGATAAAAAAAGGGGTCACGGAGACCCCCTTTCGTCTTGGTTGCGGGGCCGGGATTTGAACCCGGGACCTCAAGGTTATGAGCCTTGCGAGCTACCAGACTGCTCCACCCCGCGGTAAATATCTGAAAAGAATTCATACCCTTTGCGTTGCGCGGAGTCAAGGTAAGCGCGTCAGTTGAGCCGCAGTTAGTACGAAGAAAACATTTCGACGGATTTACCGGAACGAATCCGGGGGGGGGCGTTAAGTTGTGACACAAAGTAAAACATGCTTATCCGTTTGACTCCGAATACCCCCAGGGGTAGTGTTCGCCTCATGGCGCGCCCTGATTTTCCGAAGACGCTGCGGGAGTTTCAGCGCCGGTTCGCTGACGAATCGACGTGCCGAGCGTACCTGGTAGCCAGCCGTTGGCCGGATGGTTCGCGCTGTCCAAGGTGTGGGCACGGCGAAGCGTTTGGTCTGCCGCGGCGACACCTGATGCAATGCAAGGCGTGCGGTCTGCAGACTTCCGTAACTGCAGGAACGGTTCTGCACGGGACCCACATTGCTCTGACCGACTGGTTCTGGGCGGCCTACCTTGTGGCGACCCACACGCCAGGAATGTCGGCACTCCAGCTGCAGAAGCAATTGGGACTGAACCGATACGAAACAGCTTGGGCGATGCTCCACAAGCTCAGACGAGCGATGGTCGCACCGAATCGCGAACCACTGAGGGGTGTCGTCGAAGTGGATGAGACGTACGTCGGGGCGCCGAAGCCGGGAAAGCGGGGCCGGGGCGCAGCGGGCAAGTCGCTCGTTGTGGGGGCTGTAGAGGATCGCGGTGAAGTGGCTGGTCGTGTTCGCTTGCAGATCATCCCTAACTTTACCGGAGAAACTCTGGCTGCCTTCGTCGAGGCGAACGTGGAGCACGGAGCTACCATCAAAACCGATGGGCTGGAGGGCTACGAGTCGCTGGACAAAAAACATTACCGACATTTGCCACGTGTTCAGGGTAGCGGGACGGGATCTAGCGTCTGGCTGCCGCACATCCACCGTGTATTCTCCAATCTCAAGACCTGGCTTCGTGGAACGCACCACGGCGTTGATCCAAAGCATCTGCAAGCTTACTTGGGCGAATTTGTTTTTCGATATAACCGTCGCCGCACTCCCATGGCGGCCTTCCAGACACTGTTAGGCCTCGGCACCCGCCTGGGACCAACCACATACAACCAGTTGTATCGTTCGGAGCAAACCGGATAAGCATGAAGTAAAATAATGCTTGACTTCTGATCCTCGTCCGTACTAAAAAGCGCGGCAGTATGCAGAAGCGGCTTTGTTCCCTGATACGATTCTTCCCTTGGACCAAGCGATCATGCTTCTTCACACACACACAATTTAGCCGGCTTAGCGTTGTCGCGCTGATCTGGTTTGGCCTGTGGCTCGGTTCTGAGTTTCTCTCCACTGGGTCGACTCCCGGTAAACTCTTCGGGATTCAGCGCGCCGCTGAAGCTGCCACTCCTGACTTGGTCGTCACCAGCATCAGCAATCCACCAGCGACGGCCTCCAACGGAGGGAGCTTCAGCGTCACTGACACCACCGCCAATACGGGCGCTGGTTCCGCGGCTGCGTCCACCACCCGCTATCGCCTGTCGTTTTACACTACCCCAAGCGCTGCAGATACCCTTCTCACGGGAAGTCGCTCCGTCCCTAGCCTTAGCGCAAGTACCAATTCAACGGGCACGGTTACCGTCACTATTCCTCGATTCTGCTGAAAAACCTTCCGTTCATCTTTCGAGAGCCTCAGGACGAACGAAGGAGGGTGTGAAATCATTGGAGATTTTCCGTTCATGCTGAGCCTCGTCGAAGCATTCATAGGGTTTTTCAGCAGAATCATTCCTCCAACTCTGTCCCCTGGCGCCTACTACCTCGGAGCCTGCGCGGATGACGTGAATGCCATCGCGGAGTCAAACGAATCGAACAACTGCCTGGTCTCGACAAGCACCGTAACGCTAGTCCCTCCTTCTATGAGCTTAAGCTTCAACGGCAAGGTTAGAGACAAGGTAGGTAGAGCCGATGCGGCAGTGACTGCCGATGGCTCATTAGACGGTACTTTTACGGTGACGCTCCAGGCGGGGAGCGGCAACCGCACGGTCACAGGGCTCGATCTAAGGCGCTGGGACAACGGGGGGATCTGGAACACCGCAACAGACAACTCTTGGGTTTTAGGCGCCGCAGGATCGTTGGACGGCCCCCTCTACAATGCTTCCGATGGTAGCGTGAATTTTGCGCTTAATGAAGGTGGCAGTTTCAGCGTTTTCGCTGCGGATTCTAGCACCGGGAGCTATTTTTATCCGGGATCTACATTTGACCCTGCATTTAACCTTACGGTCAGTTTCGCCGATGGAACGACGGCATTCGCGAGCGTAACCATACACCCACTGATGCTGATGAGCCTCAGTTTCAACGGCAAAATCCGAGACAAGGTAGGACCGGGCAATACCGCTCTGACTCCTAACGGGCAGATGGATGGAACCTTTACCGTAACACTCAATCCGGGAAGCGGAAATCGCACGGTAACCTCCCTAAATCTAACTCGTACGGGTGGCGCATGGGACACTTTGTTGTCCAGCACGGGCAACTGGGCATTGGGGGCTGCAGGGTCGCTGGATAGTGCTCTGTATAACGCGTCCGATGCCAGCGTGAACTTTGCGGTCTCGGAGGGTGGGAGTTTTAATCTTTTTGCTTCAGATGGTACGGCTCCCACTGCCTATTTTACTCCGGGCTCTACATTTAATCTCACGGCTAACTTTGCTGATGGTACTACCCTAAGCGCCAGCGTGACGCTACCACCTCCGCCCCCGCCGCCAAGTATGACGATGACTTTTAACGGCAAGCTCCGAGACAAGGTCGGACAGGGGAATACCGCTCTGACTCCTAACGGGCAGATGGATGGAACCTTTACCGTAACAGTCAATCCGGGAAGCGGAAATCGGACCGTGACATCGCTCGATCTGGCACGTACCGCCGGTGGCCGCTGGGATACGTTCTCCAGCACCACTTACTGGGCATTGGGGGCCGCAGGGTCGCTGGACGGCCCCCTCTACAATGCTGGCGATGCCAGCGTTAATTTCGCCGTGACTGATGGCGGGAGCTTCAATGTCTTTGCCTCAGATTCCACGAGCGGTAACACTTATTTTACGCCAGGCTCTACATATACCCTCACGGCTAAATTTGCTGATGGTAGTACCGCTACGGCCGCCGCTAGTAATGTCCCGATCATCATCAGCCTTTCCCGTACCTCCGGTCCAGTCGGTACGGCGGTTACGATCAACGGTTTCAACTTTGGCGCGACTCAGGGGACGTCCACGGTCAAGTTTAATGGGGTCATCGCCACCCCCAGCGGTTGGAGTAACACTTCGATTACCGCCCCGGTACCGACGAGTGCGACTACTGGCGCGGTGGTCGTAACCCTAAGCGGTGCGGCGAGTAATAGCGTTACCTTTCTCGTGACCACTCGTTTAGGGATTGCGACAATCAATGGAGGAAGCCCCCCCAGCGCAGGAAGTCCTTTTTCGGTTGTGGTTCAGGCTGGCGATGCGGCTGGGAACCCGGCAACGGTGAATGCTGCCACTGGAGTGAGTCTTTCCTTAGCAACAGGCACGGGGACTTTGGGAGGGACGCTCACTGGTACGATTGCGGCCGGAGCCGATCAAGTGACGATCACGGGAGTGACCTATTCGAAACCAGAGACCGGCGTCGTGGTCACGGCAAATCGCGCCAGCGGTGACGTTTTAACTTCAGGAAACAGCGCTTCCTTTACAGTTGGCGCCGGAGTGGCCACGAAACTTGCATTTATCGCCCAGCCGGCGAACGCGAACGCAGGAGGAGCTGTGCCCGGCCCTCCCACGATCGCGGTGCAGGATGCATCGGGCGCCACTGTAACCTCCGCTACGGTCCCCATTGCGATAACGATCGGCACGAATCCATCTGGAGGAACTCTTAGCGGGACAACGACTAAGAACGCCGTGTCCGGAATAACGAGTTTTGGCGATCTTAGCATTAATCTTGCTGGCAACGGCTACACGCTCGCCGCGTCGGCGACCGGACTAACGGGGGCAACAAGTGCGACCTTTAACGTCGGTCAGGCCGGAACGATCGCCGGCTCGGTCACACGCGCTGGAGGAGGGAGTGGCATCGGTGGAGCGCTAGTGGAAGCTTTGCAATCCGGAGTTGTTCGGGACTCAGACCTTACAGACGCTAATGGTGGTTATTCGATACCGGGTCTAGTGGTTGGCACCTATGATGTCCGTGCATCAGCCGGTGGATATGCCACTCAAACGCAAGCCGGTACGAGCGTGACGAGCGGCGCAACTACCACGGCTAACTTCAGCTTAAGCGATGTCGCGGAAACCAGCGGCGTTTTGTATGTCTATGATGAGCTCCAGCGACTCACCGCCGTAATAAACCCGATCGGGGAGGCGGCGAGATACGAATACGATGCCGTAGGTAACTTATTGTCCGTAGCCCGCTATAATTCGTCCCAGGTATCGATCATCGAATTCACCCCCAACAACGGGCCAGTCGGGACCGCTGTCACGATCTACGGGACCGGTTTCAGCACCACGCCGAGCCAGAACACTGTCACATTCAATGGTCTGACCGGGACCGTCACATCATCAACAGCAACGCAAATAGTTACAAGTGTGCCGACCGGAGGCAGCACGGGGCCCATCTCCGTGACGGCGCCAAGCGGTTCCGCCACCAGCAGCGCTCCATTTACCGTGACCTCCTCCAGCAACGCAACGACCATTACCGGCTTTAGTCCGACGGTTGGTGCCCCCGGCACAACAGTGACCATTACGGGCACGAAATTTGACACAACGCCGTGGAAAAACGCGGTAGCGTTGAATATTACGCGAACCACGGTGAGTTCAGCGACGGCTACATCGATCACGACATCCGTGCCTTCCGGGAGCGGATCAGGACGGATTTCTGTAGCAACAGCGTTCGGCAAGGCCATCAGCGCCGCCGACTTTTTCATTCCGCCCTCTCCTTATACTGCGGCGGATGCGGAATTTGTCGGGAGGATGACAATCGGTGGGAATAGTCTTACCGCGACAATTGGCACCTCAGGGAAAATCGGGCTAGTCGTCTTTGACGCTATAGCGGGTCAGACAGTGGATTTAGGGATCAACAGTATCAGTATGGCAGGGGCTCTCAAGATCTACGATCCTAAAGGAGGTTTGGCGGTAACGAGTAGTAACGTGAGCACAAGTACCAATATTGACCTGCAGCCATCCATTACGGGGACTTACACGATCTTGATTGATCCGAGTGGCACGAGCACGGGTGCTATCACGTTAACGTTGTCTGAAGAGGCGGATGCGGGCCCGATATTTATCAACGGCCCGTCGGCAGTAATAACGATTAATCGCGTTGGACAAAGAGCGCGGGTGATTTTTGGCGGAAACCAGGGACAGCAAGTGACCGTAGCGGTAGCGGGTAATACCATGGGTGACATTACCGTGACGTTACTCAAACCGGACGGAACGCAGCAGACTTCGACCACTTCAAGCGCCAGTAGCTTTAATCTAGTCACCCAAACCTTACCGGTGGCGGGAACTTATATTCTCCTGGTTGATCCAAGCGGCACTAATACCGGGAGCCTAAATCTCAGCGTCACAAGCCCGTGATGAGGAGTTGCGGGATGAACTGGATCAAAAACCACGACAACCAAGGCAAACTGACAGTTGCGTTGGCGCTTTTGATGGCGATGGCGGCGGTCGTGTTGCTGCCGCTTTTCATCAGCATTCCCCAATCCCAGTCGCAAGCTCCAAGCCTCCTTCCCGGCCAATCGGCTACTCTGCTCGCGGACGGTACGTTGCTGTTGATTGGTGGCGAAGCTGGCGGTGGTTCACTGAGATCGGCAGCCATTTGGAATCCTGCGACGGGCAGCACTACGCGGCTTAGTGGCAGACTAGAGCACGGGCGGGCGTGGCACACGGCCACGATGCTACCTGACGGGACCGTTCTTGTATTCGGCGGCGTCGGTTCAAACGGTCAAGTGCTTTCCACTCCCGAAATCTTTGACCCCGAAACCTCATCCTTCAGCCTTTCGCCTTCAGCCTTAACTATGGCGCCTCGCTCTCACCATACCGCAACCCTCTTAACCGACGGGCATCTCCTGGTTGCGGGCGGCGTCGGACAGAACGGTGAAACTCTCGCCAGCGCTCAATTGTGGGATTCGCTGGACTCCTCGCCCGCTGTTCAACTTCCACCGCTTATCCAGGCTCGCCGCGGCCACACGGCAACCCTACTCGACGACGGTAACGTGCACCTGCAAGGCGGCGTAGACAACGACGGCAATGCTTCACAAGGTAGCGAGCTTTTCGATTCCTCTTCGCAGCGTTTTTCCACAGCCATCGAAACGGCAGAGTCGGTAATCCGAAATCCAATCTTGGTGGCATCGATTCCCGTAAGCGGTTCGGTCGATGTTCCCATCGACGCGGTAATCTCGCTTCGCTTCTCAAAGCCTCTTAGAATTGAAACTATCAATGCAAACACGGTCACGCTCAGCGGCCCGCAGGGGATTGAAGCGGCGAAGGTCGTGCCGGCAGAAGGCGGGATGCTTGCGTTCATTACGCCGGAGGCGGACTTGCTGCCGGGCGCCACTTACTCTTTGACCGTTAACGGTGCTCAGGACCGCGAGGGGCTATTGCTCCCGGTATCGGGGATAAGATTTTCAACAACGCCGCTAGCCAGCCCGAGTCAGCCCCCGTCTGGGCCACCTTCGGACGGCGGTGGATCTCCCGCGTCCGGTGGCACTCCGTCTTCGCTGGACGACGACTTGGTGTGGCGCGGGCAGTTAAGAGACGGGAAGCCCTATTCCGAATGGCAGGACTTGCCGCCGCTGCAAGCTCCCCGTGGAGTCACCGCGTTGAGCGGACAGGTTTTAAACCTCGGCGGTCTGCCGCTGGCCAACGTGACCCTGGAGCTTGAATACTCAGCGGGCGGGTCGACGGGAGTGGAGACCGACGAGACCGGGCGTTTTCTGTTGACCGAACTCGACCCTGGCTGGCGAGAACTGATCATCGATGGGCGCAGAGCGCGCCTGAGACGCAATCCGCAGGGCTTGCCAATAGGTCCGGATGAAAACCATGGGGTCTTTGAATATGGCTTGGAAATCACCGCAGGCAAGACTACCGTACTCTCTTTTACCGTCTGGCTCCCCAAGATCGATGTGCAGAACGCGGTCAAAATCGACTCACCGACTTCATCCGAAGTGGTGGTGACCACGCCAAAGGTTGCGGGTCTTGAGCTGCGCATTCCTCCGGGCGCCGTCATTTACGATCATGAGTACCAGGTCGTTGATGAGGTGAGCCTAACACCTATTCCGTTAGACCGGACTCCTTTCCCGCTGGCGAAGAACGTCGAAGTGCCACTATATTTTACCGCCCAACCAGGAGGCGCCTATATCCGGAGCGCTAGCGGTATAGGAACCAGAATCATTTATCCCAATCACACCACCCAACCACCGGGGGCGCGCTTCAACTTGTGGCACTATGATACGGAGCCCCGGGGTTGGTACATCTACGGTCTGGGAACGGTCTCTCCAGATGGAAAGCAAGTGGTTCCTGATCCAGGCGTGAGCATTTACAAGTTTTCCGGGGCCATGTTCAACGGCGGCGCCCCACCGCCTCCTCCGCCTCCACCTCCCTGCCCGCCAGGGGTGAAATGTGACGGCGGGGACCCTGTGGACCTCGCCACAGGACTCTTTGTGATGAAAAAGACCGACCTCTACCTGCCCGATATTCTTCCAATCCAACTCACGCGCACCTACCGGCCGGGCGACTCAACGAGCCGACCTTTCGGCATTGGCACGACTCATCCCTACGCGATGTTTCTCTGGTCGGGAAATATGTGGTTTGAGGCGGATCTAATTACGCCCGACGGCGGACGCATTCATTATACCTGTATCGCTGGAGCTAATTGCTCGCACTGGACCACTGCCCAGTTGGAGCATACCTCGAGTCAGACAGAGTTTTACAAATCGAAGATCGTTTGGAACGGTAATGGCTGGGATCTCACGCTCAAGAACGGGACGGTTTACGTGTTGGGAGAGAACGCGCCGCTCCAAGCCATTAGGGACCGCAATGGCAATCAGATAACGATCACAAGGACCGGTGGGCAGACCGGGAATATCACCAAAATCACGACCAATCCTACCGGTCGCTGGGTAGAGTTCACCTATGACACGAGCAACCGGATTACCCAGGCCAAAGACAATATCGGGCGAACCGTCACTTACACCTACGATGCCAGCGGCCGGTTAGAGACGGTGACCGATCCCGCAGGAGGTGTGACGCGCTACACTTATGACGCCGCGCACCGAGTATTGACCCTCAAAGATCCAAGACAGATCGTTTTTCTTACCAACGAATACGATGTCAGCGGCAGGGTCGTAAGGCAAACTCAGGCAGACGGAAGCATCTATCAGTTCGCCTACACAAATGATGCTACGGGAAAAATAATCCAGACCGACGTGACCGATCCGCGCGGCAATGTGCGGCGCGTTACCTTCAATGGGGATGGCCAAATAGTGACTGACACCTATGCTTTGGGCAAGCCCGAAGAGCAGGCCACGACCTACAACCGTCAGTCAGGGACGAATTTGGCACTCTCGGTTACCGATCCACTGAATCGAACAACTTCGTATACTTATAACTCCATGGGTAACGTGACCAGCGTCATGCGCCTAGCCGGGACCGCCGACGCGGTCACAACCACGTTTACTTACGAGGCGGTTTATAATCAGGTGATAACGGTGACGGACCCGCTAAATCACACGACGACGTTTAGGTATGATCTCAAAGGAAACCTGATTTCCACTACTAATCCTCTAAACCAAACAACCACGCTCACCCGTAACGGATCAGGGCAGGTCATCTCCAGGAGCGATCCTCTCAACAACACAACTCAGTTTACCTACGAGTTTGGGGACTTCGTTACCACGACGGACCCGTTAGGTAATACCACTATCAGGGTCACTGACCTTGGTGGACGGGCAGTAAATGTCACCAACCCCATTGGCAACCCGACCATCTACGACTACGACCTGCTCAATCGCTTGACCCAAACAACTGATCCTCTGAACGGCGTGACGGCTTTTGGCTACGATCCCAACGGAAATCTCCTCAGCGTCACTGACGCTCGGAGCAACGCGACGACTTACACCTACGACAACATGGACCGGCTGGCAACCCGTGTCGATCCGCTGATAAGGAGCGAGAGCTATCAGTACGATCTCGACAGCAACATGACGCAGTTCACGGACAGAAAGAGCCAGGCGACCGCGTACAGCTACGATGCGCTCAACCGGCGCACCGGCGTGACGTATGCGGACACGTCAACGACCGCATACACCTACGACGCAGGCAACCGCCTCATGCAAGTCGTGGACTCCATCGCCGGCACGATTACGCGCAGCTACGACGGTCTGAACCGTCTTACCTCTGAAACGACGCCGCAAGGATCGGTGAGTTACACCTACGATACTGCCGGTCGTCGCGCTTCGATGTCGGTCAGCGGTCAGTCGTCGGTCGTCTATTCGTACGACAACTCCAATCGGCTCACGCAAATCACCCAAGGGTCATCCACTGTTAGCTACATCTACGACGCCGCGGGCCGGAGAACGAGCCTTACGCTTCCCAATGGAGTTCTGGTAGAATACAGCTACGACACAGCTTCGCGGTTAACCGAAATCAAATACAAGCAGAATGGAACGACGTTGTTAGGAAACCTCACCTACGAGTACGATAAGAACGGTAACCGGACGAAGATCGGCGGGACGTTCGCGCGCACGGGTCTCCCACAGGGGATAACTTTGACCGCCTATAACGCGGCTAATCACCAGACGACCTTCGGCGATAAGACGTTGACCTACGACAATAACGGAAATCTCCAAACGATCACCGATGGTAGCGGCACGACGACGTACACATGGAACGCCAGGAATCAGTTGACCGGCATCAGCGGTCCGGGAGTGAGCGCAAGCTTTGTGTATGATGGATTAGGCAGGAGAGAGAAGAAAACGATCAACGGAAGTTTGACAGAGTTTCTCTATGACGGCGTTAATCCAGTTCAAGAGACCTCCGGGGTTACCGTGCTTGCCAACATTCTGACCGGTCTTGGAATTGATGAGCACCTGACTCGGGCCGATGTAGTTGCCGGAACCACGAGCCATATCTTGCCGGATGCCTTAGGCTCTACGCTAGCCCTCGCCGATGCCGCTGGCGCTGTGCAGACCGAATACACTTACGAACCGTTCGGTCGGACGACCACAACTGGCGTCTCGAATAGCAATCCCTTGCAGTACACAGGTAGAGAAAATGACAGCACCGGCCTGTACTACTACCGCGCCCGCTACTATCATCCTGGCCTGCAGCGATTCATCAGCGAAGACTCGATCGAATTGTATGGAGGAGATACAAACCTTTACGCATATGTTCACAACGATCCTTTAGGGTTCGTTGATCCATTCGGCTTGGACAAGAAGCCTTCTGGCCCCTTCGTTCCTGGTGTTGTCCTTCCGTTTCCTCCCGGAGGTAGAGGTGGACTGAGACCCCCATGGATGGGATCTCCGCTCCCCCCCGGGACAAATCAACCTATTCCGTTGTTCTCTCCTCCACCACCGCCGTTTGCGTGGCCCGAGCCGATTCCCCTGATTGTTCCAAATGTGAATCTCTTCAATAATTACCTAGATTATTTACGGGGCACTAACGCACCGGGTGCGTAAGTAGCAAAACAGACGATAGGATCTTCGAATGACCAATATTATTGACTGGCTAGTTCGAGAATCGAAGAGTCGGCCCAGTGATGAGGAATTCGTAAACTCTCTGGTTTCACTAGTTAACGAGGCCTCGCCTCGAGGTTCTGATTTACAATTTGTTGTGGGTGCCTTACGTACTGCTGTTGAACGGTGCTTGGAAGCTCAAGCCAAAGACCCTAATGCCACTAGGTGCCATTTCTGCGGTAAATCTAACGATGACGTTCGCGCGCTGATGGTTTCTGCTGAAAGTGCGATCTGTGACGAATGTGTAGTCAACGCTTTACACACGATCAGCCATCAGCGAGGCCAGTTCTACCTGCGTATAGCCTTTTTCGTTTTTCGTGCGATCGCATCTCTGGGTGGACATCTTAGCTCGTGGCCAAGGCAGCGATAAGCGAGGGGGGGAACGGGGTCAGGTGTCGGTGGGTAAAGAAATGGTGTCAGGCAATGGTTATTTGCTTATCGCAAGCAGTTGGAGGATGACTGCACGCGAATGCGAGATGGGAAAAAGCGCAAATATCAATTAAGCAATGCCTGACACCTACTCCACCTACTCTGACACCTACTCCACCTACTCTATGACGGGTTGGGACGAAGAGAAAAGAAGACGATTAACGGGAGCCTGACGGAGTTTTTGTTCGATGGTCTCAATCCCGTCCAGGAATCCTCTGGCTCCACTGTCCTTGCCAACATTCTACCAGGGCTTCGGATCGATGAATTTCTCACTCGTACTGACGTTGTGGCCGGGGTGACCAGTAATTTCCTCACGGACGCTCTCGGCTCTCCGGTCGCGGTGACCGACACCACTGGGACGGTGCAGACCGAGTACACGTACGAGCCATTCGGGAAAACGACATTCAGCGGGGCGTCAAACAGCAGTTCGTACCAGTACACCGGAAGAGAAAACGACGGGACGGGACTCTACTACTATCGCGCGAGATATTACCATCCTGCCTTGCAACGCTTTATAGGTGAAGATCCGTTGAGGTTCCGGTCTGGCGATTTCAACCTATTCGCTTACGTTTCGAATAATCCGGTGCGGTTCATTGACCCATTGGGTCTCGATAAGGGCAGCCCCGGTGGTCCCGGACGGCCCGGAGGACCTGGGGCGCCGAAACGACCCGGAGGACCGGGGAATCCTTCAAATGGGGCTAGCGGGAATGGTCCAATGTCAGCTGATGAGGCGGACCAGATCATCAAAGATCTTCAGCGGTATGAAGATTGGGCAAAGATGATCAGCGATATTTTGAGCCAGCTTTTGGATTACACATATTGTGCAGCCAGGGGGAGCTGCTTTGGGTGGGGATCGATAATTGGTGGTGCCGTGGGTGATGTGGTGGGAGTTCCGACAGGCCCCTCGGACCTAGTGAAGGCTACCATCGATTTCTTAAATGGTGGCTCTCCAATAGATCCAGATCGATGAGGAGTGTTGCCGGATTTTTGCCGCGCTCCTTGACCTGACCGGAGTAAAATGAAACCTCATGACGTGGCGGCTTCCTGAAATCCTGCTCTTGTCTGCTTTGATCGTTTGCCTGGTAGAGCATTCAATGGTGGTGTTCTGTTATAGACCTTACTTGCTCTGGGGAGTGATCCTGTACAGGAAAACCTTCCTTGCGCCAAATGTCACCGTATCTTTCCCAACGGCTGAGCGATTGAGGGACGAGCTTGGGAATTTGCGCCGAAATCTCGTCGTTACGGATCTCAGCGGGGGATTATTTGGAATTCAAGCGTCGCACGGCTACTGTGTTGTCCCCCTATTTAGACCTTTTGCACGCGAGTCTGCGGTTCCAGCCGGACACTACGACTGTCATCCTGACGGGACGCTGCTACTGGTCTCACCTCATCTTGATTTTCTTGGGGCTGACGCTTGCCGTTCAATTCCAGAATCCGGTTCGTCTTATCGGTCTCTCTATTGCCTACGTTGTTCGATATGTCTTTCATCTTCGCACGTACTCGATTATTGGAGAAGTGGCGGTGCGTGCATGGTCCGCGCATACATAAGTCAGCCCGGATTTGACGGCACCTTAAGATGAAGGACGAATTGCGCTGGTCCCGTCCGGGTGAACGTTACGCCCGCAGCGGTCCAGTTAGACAGCGGCTATTTTGGCTGGCGTAACCGAGTTTGCGTTCCGCGAGCCGAACCTCAGGCCTTTTCCAAAATATTCCGCGCGGCGGCCTGATTATCGTCGCGCTCGTAAGCGGCGATGATTTCCTGGACCAAGGACAAGGAGCGGTGTCAGGAGCGGTGTCAGGCTTCATCGTGTTGATTTTATTATCTCGGCAACTCGACCGTCTACGATTATGACGGCCTAAACCGGCTGACCCAGGTGCTCGATCCGCTGAACGGGACTACAGGATTCACCTACGACCCCAACGGCAACCTGCTCACCGTCACCGACGCGCGGAGCAACGCGACGCCTACACCTACGACAACATGGACCGGCTGGCGACGCGTGTCGATCCGTGACGAGGAGCGAAGGCTATCAGTACGATCTGGCCGGCAACATGACGCAGTACACGGGGTCAGACACGACTTTGTTGACAATCTTGCGATTGGGCCACTTCGTAAATCGCTCTTTGACCGGAATTGTAGTGTTTCGCTTCCAGCGTTTTTATTTTTCTTGATCCGACAGCGTTCTTCCCGAACAGAGGGTCTCCGCAATTTTGGTTAATTGCGTGACAGCAAGCAGGCAGGTCTTCTTCTAATCTGACCTCCGCTCTCTCATTTTGTTTACGATCGAAACGGGAACTTGCTCAGCGTCACAGGTGCCCCGATTTAGGTATCCGGCAAGCCGTTTTGATGTTTCCCCCGACGGTGTCAGGCCGCTCAGTTGTGACTTGAGTTTCCAGGTGGTAAATTCATTTCCGTGAAAAAACCGGGCGTCGTTATCGATCAGGAATATCTCAAACACCAACCGGGAGACGGCCATCCCGAGCGGCCCGAACGGATTCAGGTTCTGCTTCAGCTCACCCAGGCGTTGGACGCCGGCGAGTTCCATTTGTTGCCGCCGAAACCGGCGACTCGGGCCGAGATCGGGTTCTGCCATGGAGCCGACTATGTCTCTCTGCTTGAGTCCACTTCAAAAGAAAACCGGTACGCGCTCGACGGCGATACGATCACCTGCCGTGACTCTTTCGCCGTCGGCTTGCTCGCCGTGGGCGGCTTTTTGCGCCTGCTTGACGCCATCGCGGCGGGAGAGAACCCGAACGGGTTTGCCTTGGTCCGCCCTCCGGGCCATCACGCGTTGCGCAATCGCGCGATGGGCTTCTGCATGTTCAACACCGTCGCGGTCGGCGCGGAATATTTAAAGCGGACTTACGGTGCGAAGCGGATCTTGATCATGGACTGGGACGTGCATCACGGCAATGGCACTCAGGATGCTTTCTATGAAGATCCGTCGGTGCTGTATATTTCGACGCACCAGTTTCCATATTATCCTGGCTCCGGCGCGATGGGCGAAGTGGGCGCAGGCGCCGGCGAAGGTTACACCGTGAACATCCCACTTCCCGCCGGTTGCGCCGACGCAGAGTATCTCAGAGTCTTCAATGATCTCGTCGTACCGTTGGCGGCCAAATTCGCGCCGGAGTGGATCCTGGTATCGGCCGGCTTCGACCCGCACCGGCGTGATCCTCTCGGCGGCATGGGAGTAACGGAGGAGGGGTTCGCTGCGATGGCCGGGAAGTTATTAGAGGTGGCCGATCAATGTTCCGAACGCCGAATAGCATTCTTGCTCGAAGGCGGATACGATCTCGCCGCCTTGCGGAATTCCGTCGCCGCGGTGCTGAACGCGTTGCGGGACCGGGAAAGCATTCCGGATCAGTTAAGTGAATCGGCTGGTGAACGGTTACAACCGCTGATTCGTCGAATTCAGCAAGTGCATGAAAAATATCGTTAATAAAACTATTGACCCTCTCGCGCTACTCGTCTATCTTTAGATTCCAATTCCATTACAGCTTGGTTACGGATCGTGAACACATCTGAACAACGCAGAGTTGTAGTAACTGGCCTCGGGCTCGTCAGTCCACTCGGCACTGGGCTGGCTAAGAACTGGGATGCCTTATCTGGTGGCCGCTCGGGTATCCGACAGCTAACCCGTTTCCCTATTAGCGACGCGTATGCCTCCCGGATCGCCGGCGAAGTCCCCGATTTTCGCGCTGAGGATTTTATCGAAACGAAAGAGATCAAGAAAATGGATCTCTTTATTCAGTACGCAGTGGCAGCGGCGGCGATGGCGGCGGAGGACGGCGGCTTTAAAATCGAACCGGACTGGGCGGCGCAGGTCGGCGTGATTGTCGGCGTCGGTTTCTGCGGCATCGGAACCATCGAAACGACCAAGGAAGCCTTGCTCAACGGCGGTCCGCGCAAGATTTCGCCCTTTTTTATTCCCAAAGTGATATCGAATCTCGCCCCGGGACAGATTGCGATTCGGCATAGGGCCAAGGGCGTGAACTGGACTCCGACCTCGGCTTGCGCCTCGGGGACCCATGCCATCGGCGAAGCGTTCCATTTGATTCGTCGCGGTCTGCAAGACGCGGTCATCGCCGGTGGGGCGGAATCCGCGATCACGCCGCTCGGCGTCGGCGGTTTTGCCGCCATGAAAGCGCTTTCGACGCGCAACGACGATCCGGAACGCGCCAGTCGGCCTTTCGACAAGGATCGCGACGGGTTCGTTATCGGCGAAGGATCAGGCATCCTGATCCTCGAAGAGCGGGAGCGGGCGCTCCAGCGTCGCGCGAAAGTCTATGCGGAAGTCATCGGCTACGGCGCCAACGGCGACGCGTATCATATCACCGCGCCGGCGCCGGAAGGAGACGGCGCGGCGCGCTGCATGGCCTTGGCGCTGAAAGACGCCGGCATTGCGCCCAGCGAAGTGGATTACATCAACGCCCACGGCACGTCAACGGAATATAACGATGCCAATGAGACCCAGGCGATCAAAAGAGTTTTCGGCGAGCATGCGCTCAAATTGGCTGTCAGCTCGACGAAATCCATGACCGGGCATCTGCTCGGCGCCGCGGGCGCGGTTGAGGGCGTGTTCTCCGCCCTGACTTTGCACCACGGGATCATTCCGCCGACCATCAACTACGAAACCCCCGATCCGGCTTGCGACCTTGATTACGTGCCCAATGAAGCGCGCAAGGCCAACGTCCGCGTGGCGCTGTCCAACTCATTCGGATTCGGCGGAACCAACGCCTGCGTAATTTTTCGGAGGCCTGAATGAGCGGGGCGCATCGGCGAAGCGTTATCTTGGGGACCGGGTCGGAGCTTCCCAGCAAGGTTATCACCAATCGGGACTTGGAAAGAATGGTGGAGACCAGCGACGAGTGGATCACGGTGCGCACCGGCATCAAACAACGGCACGTACTGGAAGAGGGGAAAGGCAACGCCGACATGGCCTACCACGCGGCGGTGCGCGCTCTGGCGGACGCGGGAATGGAGGCCAACGACCTAGATGCCATTATCATGGGCACCGTCACGCCGGACTATCTCTTCCCCAGTTCCGCCTGCGTGCTCGAGGACATGCTCGGTGCGCACAAGGCATTTTCCTTCGACGTGAACGCCGCCTGCTCCGGTTTTCTCAACGCCCTGGCGGTGGCGGACTCGTTCATTCGTATCGGGCGGGCGCGCACGGCGCTGGTGTTGGGCTCGGACGCGCTCAGCCGCTTGCTCAATTGGGATGACCGCACGACTTGCATACTTTTCGGCGACGGCGCCGGCGCTGTGGTGTTGGGGGCTTCGGAAAGTGGCGACCGTGGGATACTTAGCGTGCGCCTGCGCACCGACGGCTCCCACGCGAAAACACTTTACGTCCCCGCGGGAGGGTCGCTCAGGCCGGCCAATCCGGAAACGGTTCAGAACAACGAGCACACGATCACGATGAACGGCAAAGAGGTGTTCAAAGTAGCCGTGCGCTCCATGGAAGAAATCAGCCGCCAAGCTCTGAAAGAGGCGGGCATCGGCATCGGGCAAGTCTCCCTGGTAATCCCACACCAGGCGAATCGGAGAATCATCGTTGCGCTGGCCGAGCGGCTCGGCGTGCCGATGGAAAAGGTCGTGGTCAACGTCGATAAGTATGGCAATACTTCAGCGGCTTCTGTCCCCGTCGCCCTGGACGAGGCGAGGCGCGAAGGGAGAATCAAGCCGGGGGACGTGGTGCTGCTCAACGCCTTCGGCGCAGGCTTCGCCTGGGGCGCGGCGGTGGTGAGGTTCTAGCCCGAATTATTCACGGTTGAATGTTCGTTTTTGCTGCCCCCCTCGACGTCGCTGCTTTGCGTCTTTGCGCGAGATCGTTGAGGTCTCTCCCTCGTCCGTCACGGTTCAAGGTTCCAGGTTCAAAGTTCAACGTTGAACTCGGAACCTTAAACCTTGAACAGCTGCGCAACTGGCGTTGAACGTTAAATTTTAAACCTGGAGCGCTGTTAATCGTGCCAAGATGCCCAGAGCGCATAGCCTATTCCGCGGCGGCGACTTTGCGCTCGACCGCGTCACGCAGCTCTTTTAACGTCGCGCTGAATTCGACCGAGTAGTGCTCCGGATTGCGGATCGATTTCATCGCGTCCGGCAGGCTGCCAAATTCTTCAAGAAACGCGGCCCGGCTCTGGTCCAGAGAGGGGAGCGGCGCGAGGGTTTTCCCCTGTGACATGACTTTCTTCAGCAATGGCTCGGCGTCGGGAACGTTTTCATCGCGCCGTGTCACGAAATCATTTTTTGACTGTCCCCTCACGTCGCGCAGACGATACACCTGCTTCTTGCCCGGCCAGGAAACTTTGCCGGTGCTGAGCTTCAAGACCGGCCGGCCGTCGTAGTCGACGAGCTTATAAGCGCAGTCGGTCCAGGGGGCGTCTGCCGAAACCCCCATCTTGGTGCCCACGCCGTAGCTGTCGTAGGGAACGCCAGCGTCGGTAAACTCCGCGAGATCGAATTCGTCCAAGCCGCCGCTGCCGATAATTCTTACATCCTTCATATGGGCGGCGTCGAATATCTTGCGCACCTCCCGCGCCAGCGCGGCGAGGTCGCCGCTGTCTATCCTTACGCCCTGGAGACGTTCCCCGCGCGAGGCCATCTCTCTGCCGACTGTAACCGCGTTGCGTGCGCCGGCGATGGTGTCGTAGGTGTCGATCAGCAGGATCGAATTGTTAGGAAAACTTTTTACAAAGCTGCGAAACGCGTCGATCTCGTGCTCGTGGCTGGAAACAAAGGAATGGGCCATGGTGCCGACAACGGGAATCCGGTAACGCCGGCCCGCGCGCACGTTGCTCGTTCCGGCAAAGCCCGCGAGATAGCTCGCCCGCGCCACTTTCATGCCGGCGTCGATGCCGTGGGTACGTCTGAGGGAGAAATCCACCACGGCGCGGCCCCGCGCAGCGTGGACGCAGCGCGCGGCCTTGCTGGCGATGAGCGATTGGAAATTGATCTGATTGATGATGAAGGTCTCGACGATCTGGGCTTCGATGATCGGCGCGGTGACCTCGACGATCGGTTCATCCTTAAAAAACAGCCGGCCTTCCGGGATCGCCCAAACCTCCCCGGTGAACCGCAGGCTTTTCATGAAATCCAGAAAATCATCGGCGAAGAGGTTCAGGGAATGAAGATAGTCGACAGCCGCGGAGTCGAAGGAGAACCCTTCGAGGAACTCGAGCACATCCTCGAGGCCGGCAGAGACAAAATATCCTCGGTTGGCCGGGTAGGCCCGGACAAAGAGGCTGAAGGTCGCAGACTCCATGCGCCGGTTTTGAAAATAGGCCTGCGCCATCGTGAGCTGGTACAGATCGGTGAGCAGTCCAAGATCCTTTTCCGTCCCCACTCGAACCTCCTCTTCGCTGCGCCGGAGTTTAGTGTAAAGAGCCGGGCAAGTAAAGTTTGCCACCGTTACCCTTGCGCGCCTTTGACAGCGGCGCGCTTGCTCGACTATAGTCGTGCAGAAAGCACTATTCTGATCGGTAAGGGAAGGGAGGACCTCAAAATGATCGTACTGAGTCCTGAAGGAAAGGCGCCGACGGCGGCGGCGCGAGTCCCCGCGCAGCCGCGTTTCCCGGATTTACGCGGGAAGGTCGTCGGGCTGCTCGACAACAGCAAGCCGAACGCGGACAAGCTGGGCGAGCGTTTCGAGCAACTGTTACGGGAGAAATACGGTATCGCGGGCGTCGTCAAGCGGCGCAAGCTCACGGCACAGCAGGGGGCGCCGAAACAATATCTCGACGAATTGGCGGCCCAGGCGGACTTCATTCTCAGCGGTCTTGGAGATTGAGGCTCGTGCACGTCGTGGAGTGTCCACGACTCCATCGAATTACAGAAACGCGGCCGGTTTGCCGTGACCGT
>Ga0326597_10003259_pt1 | contig 23585 bp, 17 predicted proteins | sample RVTome_12_FD_203789 | JGI IMG/M metagenome (GOLD analysis project Ga0326597, IMG submission 203789) | Soil microbial communities from uranium-contaminated site in the Upper Colorado River Basin, Wyoming, United States - RVT100D185 | ecosystem: Environmental > Terrestrial > Soil > Contaminated >... | reverse complement strand
CTGAAACCCTCGCACGCGGCATATCGACTGCCCCGAGAATGACCCGCTGGGCCGACGTCCGCAACGACCTATTCGCCGGCCTCGTCGTCGCCCTCATCGGCCTTCCCCAGTGCCTCGCCTACGCCATGATGTCGGGCCTTCCCCCGGCCTATGGGATCGTGACCGCGGCGGTGCCGGGGCTCGTCGCCGCGCTCGCGGGCAGGAGCGCTCAGGTCGTCACCGGGCCCACGAACACCACCGGACTCCTTATCTTGAGCGCCCTCCTCCCCTTTCTAGGTCCGACCGGAATCATTTCTTCCGACGGACTGCGAGCGGTAGCGACCCTCACCCTCCTCGCGGGCGTAACCAGGCTCCTCCTCGCGCTCGCCGGCGGTGCCGCGCTTGTGCGGTTTCTTCCGGAATCGGTGCTCGTCGGATTCACCGCGGGGGCGGGCATCCTCATCGCCTCGATGCAGATCGACGAAGCGCTCGGGCTTCCTCCGGTGAGCCGGGCACGGCTCTTCGGTGAGTTGGGAGGGGTCCTCGACTACCTTCGAGGCGGGACTTTCCCTTCGGTCCCCGCGGTCCTGGTGACGATCGCGGTCATCCTCGCGCTCTCGCTCGGGAAGAAGATCTCACCCAAGGGTCCGATGGCTCTAGCCGCCCTAATGGCGGTGAGCTTCGGCGCCTGGGCGTTCGGATTTAACGGCGAGAGCGGCCTTCCCCTCGTCTCCGATCGCGCGCCCGTGCTCGCGGGGATTTGGCCCGACTCGGCGCTTCCCCACTTGAGCCTGAGCCTCCTCCAGCAGTTCTTCGTACCGTCTCTAGCCATCACGCTTCTCGGGACTCTGGAGCTCGCAGTGAGCGCGCGCGCGCGCGGCGCTCGCCCGGACATGAGGCGGGAGATTCTCGCCCAGGGTTGGGCGAACGTCGCCGGAGCCTTCGCCGCGAGCTTTCCCGCGTCCGCGAGCCTGACCCGCTCCGCCCTCTTGCGGCTCGCCGGCGCTCGAACGCGGCTCGCGCCAGCCGCCGCCGCGGCCTTCATGATCCCCATCCTTCTCTTCGCCGGGAGATCGATCGCCTACGTTCCCCAGGCGGCTCTCGCCGGGATTCTCTTCGTCATCGCTCGCGGCATGATCGACTGGCACTCCATCGCACGGATGTGGCGCGCCACCCAGGCGACTCGCCTGCTTCTGGTGGTGACGCTTTCCTCCACCCTGTTTCTGCCGCTCGAATGGGCCATCCTATTGGGCGCGGGTTTGGGCCTCGCTATCCATCTGGCCCGCACGAGCGTCCCCCGCCTGCGTTTGCTGGTCCCCGCGGGCGGGGACTTCGAGCGCCTGTTTCCCCTGATGCCGGAGGACAACCCCGAGATCGTGGTCGTCGAGGTGAGCGGCGATCTTCACTACGCCGCCGTCGACCCCTTTCTCGCGGAGCTCGAGCATCGGATTCCGTCCTCGGCGAAGATCGTGGTGATAAACTTGACGCACGCGCACGAAATGCGCTTCACCGCGCTCGTGGCGCTCGAGCGTTTCGCCTCCGACCTTTCGAAGAAGGGCATCGCCCTCCATCTCGCCGGCGTCTCCGACGATGTGATCCGGATGATCGAGTCGAGCGGCAGCCACCTCCCGGCGACTCCGGCGGAAGCCGAGCCCTACCTCAGCTTGAGGAAGTGCCTTCGGGGAATCGAGGCTCAACGAACCGAATCGATCACCCGTTCCAGCGCAAGCGGGGCAGCAAGAGAGGGGCCGCCGTAAATGTTCCACGCCGTGAAGACCGCGATCAGGTCGTACTCGGGCACCACGAAGAGAAACTGCCCCCCGTAGCCGAGAGCCGCCTGTGCCCAAGCGCTCTTCGAGCCCTCGTAAGGAAGGAGCCACCACTGGAAGCCGTACTTCCTCTCTCGGCCCGGACTCTCCGAGGCGATGACCGCGGGGGTAGTGGATTCCGCCGCCCAGCCCTCGGGAAGGATGCGCTTTTCTTCCCAGACTCCGTCCTTCGAGTACAGGTATCCGATCTTGGCGAGGTCGCGTGCGGTGAGGTACAAGCCTCCCTCGGTGTCCGAGAGTCCGGTCGGGGTCTTCTTCCAGTACCAGCCCTCGATCCCGAGCGGACCAAACAGCTGCTCGCTTGCATAGGCGTCAGGATCCTTCCCCGTCGCGTTTTTCAGAATCTGCCCCAATAGTTCGGTGACGCCGCTGTTGTAGACGAAGCCCTTTCCCGGCTCGGCGGCCATCTTCTGATCGAGCACGAACTGCACCCAGTTCTCACTCCCCTCCATAGCGGCGCAGCTGTTCTTGGGGTCGGTGTAATCGACGGTGGTCTCATCCCACTCGATACCCGAAGTCATGGTGAGGAGATTGCGCAGCGTGAGGGCGCGCCAGCGGGCGTCGTCGCCTCGCCTGCGGAAACCCTCGAAGAGCGGCAGGACGGCCGCGTCCAGATCGAGAGGCGCGCCGTTGTGCTTCGCGATGCCGATGAGCGCCGAGGTCACGCTCTTGCTCACCGACTGCATGGTATGGAACGGGCCTTTGCGGTAGTAGGGATGCCAGTCGGGGTCGTAGTAGTTGTAGGGCCCGCGTTCTCCTTTGCCCTCGAAGAGACGGTCGTAGTCGTGGGTGTAGGATTTCTCGAAGACGATGCGGCCGTGCCGGATGACCAGCATCCCGTCGACGTAGCCGTGTTTTCCGGAAGCAATCTCCTGGTGAAACGCCTCGAGAACGGCGGCATCGACGTTCTCCGCCTCCGGGGTCGAAGTCTTCCATCCTTCGGTCGGCCACTCGGCGGCGAGAGCGATCGAAGCAGCGAGCGTCAAAAAGTGCATGAGCTCCTCCCCCTTCGGGGAAGAGGATATCGCTACGCTGCCCTGCGGTGGTAGCCTTCGCCCGGCGGGGACAAGGCTCGCAGCCTTCGAAGTTTCATCCCTTCTCGGCGTGGGTGGCATGGGCCAGGTCTACCGGGCTCGAGACACGAAGCTCGGCCGGGAGGTAGGTAGTCCTCGACCGCGGCTCTCGCTACCGACCCAGGCGCGCCTTACCTCTGGTCGTTGCCTTTCTCGCAGGGGCCTTCGTGGGCGGCCCCGGTTACCGCCGCGAGCGTCGGTTGGGCTTTCGAGCCCCCTTCCCGCTTTCGGGCTTCCGCGATGCCAGCCACTTCTTGAGTGAGGGGGCACTCTCTCCGGACCTCTTTCCCTCCAACAAGCCGGCGACGGTCAGATCTTCGTCCAATTCCGGCCAATGGATGTATGCGCCATCACCGAAGATCTCGAAATGATTCCGTTCCTCCGCCGAACCGTACCAAAGCCGGGGATACCAAACCAGAGGAACTATGACAGTTCGACCGTCCACGAGATCGACTGCCAACGCCTCGTCGCTGACGCTCAACGCCTGAGCGCGTGCTTCTTGAATGTCAACGCCCGAAGAACTCATACCATTTCTCCAAGAAGTGCTCGCGGTGTTCTTGAACAAGTTTCATGATCTTGTTGATCTCGACACGGCTGAAGCCTCCTGCACGCTCGAGAACGACGGGATCGAGCCAAAACTTGGCAACCTTGTTCTCGCGCCTCAAGTGAACGTGCGGCGGCTCGGTTCGATCGAGGGACACGAAGAAGAACCGATATCCGCCGACGCGCAGGACCGTGGGCATTCCCAAATCCATTCTACTCGGTTATCGAGAAGCCCGGGTGCTCGATGCTCAGGGACAAGCGCTAAGCCGCGAGCGAAGGTTCTAGAATACCCCCGGTTCCGCCTGACTATCACGATTACCTCGCCGATCTCATCGAGGAGAAGTACGGCTCTCGGTACAAGTTCTGCAATGAGACCGGGATCGATCCCGGTCACCTGAGCCGCGTCTTCAGAAGCCGCGCCGACCTATCGCTCGGCGCATTGGAAAAGCTCCTTGACGCTCTTGGAGCCGCGCTCGTGGTCCAGCCCGAGGATGCGCTCAAGGGCAACACGAGCCCGGACGAGGGTGGCCGAGTCCTGGCGGGTGTGGCCGGGCACTAGCCTGCCCGGGGGTAAAGCGCGGCGGATCGTTTTCGGACACACTTTCAAACCGCATCTCCCGGTGGTAGCCTGCCGCGAGGCGGGTGGAGAGAGGCGCCATGACGATCCCGGCGGGGACAAGGCTCGGAGCCTTCGAGGTTTCATCCCTTCTCGGCGTGGGTGGGATGGGCGAAGTCTACCGGGCTCGCGACACGAAGCTCGGCCGGGAGGTGGCTTTGAAGCTTCTCCCGGAATTTCTCGCGCGAGACGAGGAGAAGCTGGCCCGCCTCGAGCGGGAAGCTCACCTCCTCGCGTCCCTGAATCATCCCAATATCGCCACTCTCCATGGTCTCGAGGAGTCCGAGGGGCTCCGGTTTCTCATCATGGAGCTGGTGCCCGGCGAGACCCTTGCCGAGAGGCTCGCCCGCGAACGCCTCGGTCTCGAAGAATCTCTTTCCATCATGCGGCAGATCGGAGAGGCCCTCGAGGCCGCCCATGACAAAGGGATCATCCATCGGGACCTGAAACCCGCGAACGTCAAGGTCGCATCCGACGGAAAAGTGAAGCTGCTGGATTTCGGTCTCGCCAAGGCGATCGCGGAGGAGAAATCTCCCGCGGATCTGTCGCACTCCCCCACTCTTACCCGAGAAGGTACCGAGCACGGCGTCATCCTGGGAACCGCTTCCTACATGAGCCCGGAGCAGGCGCGGGGCCAAGCTCTCGACCGGAAGACGGATATCTGGTCCTTCGGCTGCGTCCTGTACGAAGTCCTCACGAGACGGAAGGCCTTCCCCGGCGAGACCGTTTCCGACATCATCGCCTCCATCCTTGCACGGGACCCGGATTGGGAAGCGCTTCCCGAGCGCACGCCTCTCAAGATCCGAGATCTTCTGCGCCGCTGTCTTCAGAGGGAACCCCATCGGCGCCTTCGCGACATCGGGGACGCGCGGCTCGAGATCGAAGAATCTCTCGCCGAACCCGCGACCGTGCCCGTCGCTGCCCGACCCAGGCGGGCCCCACCCGTGGTCGTCACCGGTCTCGCAGCGGCTTTGGTGGCCGGTATCGCCGCCTGGAATCTGTTACGGCCCGAGCCGCTTGTTGTCTCCCGCTTCGACCTCAATCTCCCGCCCGAGGAAGCTCTCACTAACCTGTCCTATCCCGTCGTGGCCTGGTCTCCCGACGGAACGCGACTCGTCTATGTCGGACGCCCTCAGAGGTTGTATGTCCGCGCCATCGATCAAATGCAGTCCACCGCGATCCCCGGTACCGAGCGCGCCCTCACCGCTTTCTTTTCCCCCGATGGTGATTGGGTTGGTTTCTACGGGGCTGGCCGGTTGAAGAAAGTACAGCTCGCGACCGGATCGGTCGTTACACTTTGCGACGCCCCCGATCCGTTGAGCGCGAGCTGGGGTGACGACGACACGATTCTTTTTGAACCGTTGGGAACGTCGGGCCTCTCGCGGGTATCAGCTTCGGGCAGTGCCCCTTCGGTCGTGACCACGCCGGATCCGAGTCAGGGAGAGATCTGCCGGGCGCGAAGGCCGCGCTTTTCACGATCTGGACCGGTTCTTTCGAGACTTCGCGCATCGCCGTACTTCGGCTCGAGACCGGCGAGCACCGTGTCCTGATCGAAGGGGCATCGTTTGCGCGATACTCGCCGACGGGGCACATCGTCTACGCGCGCGAAGGACAGTTGGAAGCTGCGCCCTTCGATCTCGACAGGCTCGAGGTGACGGGACAGCCGGTACCGCTCTCCCTGGAGGTCAGCACGGTAACTATGCTCGGAACCGCGCACTTCTCTCTGGCCCGGGACGGTTCTCTCGCCTACGTTCCCGCGGGTGGTCCTACCGAAAAGACGTTGGTGTGGGTGGATCGAAACGGATGGACACGGCCCTTAACCGAAGCCCGGCGCGCTTACGACACCCCTCGCCTTTCGCCCGATGGAAAGCGTCTCGCGGTGACGATCGGGGACGAGAGAGCCCACATATGGGTCTATGACCTGGAGCGCGACGCCCTCACCCGATTGAGTGGTCCGGACGGGAACGTGCCTATTTGGACGCCGGACGGCGAGAGGGTCACATTTAAGTCGGGAGTGGAAACGCCCGAGATCGTCTGGCAAAAGGCGGATGGGGGCTCCACGCCCGAGAAACTCACGTCACTCACGAACTACAATTCCGACCCGAACTCCTGGTCTCCGGACGGAAAATGGCTTGCGTTCACCGACTCCGATCCAAAGAGCGGCGCGGATATCTGGCTTTTGTCGCTCGAAGGTGAGCGTAAGGCGCGCCCTTTCCTCCAGACGCCGGCCAGCGAGGCGGGCGGCGTCTTCTCGCTGGACGGACGATGGATCGCGTACGACTCCAACGAGTCGGGACGGCGCGAGGTCTACCTGCAGCCGTTTCCAGGCCCGGGGGCCAAGTGGCAGGTTTCGACGGAGGGCGGCCGCCAGTCGGTCTGGGCCCGAAACGGGCGTGAGATCTTCTACCGCAGTGGCGACAAGATGATGGCGGTGGAAGTCCAGACCGAGCCGTCCTTTCGTCTCTCGAAGCCCAAAATGCTTTTCGAAGGACGTTACGAGGGCGCCGACGGATGGTTTGGATACGCCAACTACGACGTCACCGCCGACGGCCAGCGCTTCCTCATGATCCGGAGTGAAGAAGAACCGGCGCCCACCCGGATCCGCGTCGTTCTCAACTGGGCCGAGGAGCTGAAAGCAAAGGTCCCTTCGCGCGGGCGGTGAGCGCGCGTGGAAAGCCGGTCAATGAAGGTAGCGGGAAACGGCGGCGGCCACGCCGGAGCGGTCATCTTTGGAAAGCTCTCCAACACGCCTCAGAATGAGCCGGTTGTCGAGGGTAAACACCTTGAGCCTCACGATGCACGCGACCTTCAAACCCGCCGATCCCAAGTCCACGATCGGCACATCTCCAGGCCAGGGGTGATGAGCCTTCGTCGTGACCATCGAGAGAACAGAGTGACCCGCCCGGTTGAATGGCTCGTTGCTGAGGACCAGCGCAGGACGATGCTTGGCGCCTCTCCTTTCTACGAAAGGAAACGGGACGACGACCACGGACCATTTTTCACAGATCACGGAAAGCTTCCGCGTCTTCTGAGGTGCTCCACTCGTTGAGCGTTTTGGCGAGGGCCTCGTGGAACTCTCGGTCGAACGGCTCGACTCGTCGCAGAATCACCCTCTCGTCTTCGATGTCGTAAGCAATGATGTCCCCCGGTTGAATCCCCAGTCGCTCCCGAACTTCCTTGGGCACGGTGATCTGATTCTTGGACGAGATCTTACCTAGAGCACTCACCTTTACCTCCAAGAAGTAAAGTTTACTTGAAACCAAAGGCTGCCGTCAATTCGGGTTTCCGCGCTCGCCGTTGTCCCTCGACTGCCGCTTCGTCTTGATTCGGGCGAGAGAGTCGGGCGAGAGAAACCCACGCTGGACCTGGCCTGTTCGTGCGCTCTGAGTTCCGTCGTGGCTCGTTAGCGCAGAGAAAGAACCGATCCCCCCATCCCTTTTCGGGAGGATTCCTAATGGAGCCGGGCGCGGGGAGCGCCCGGGTCCCATTCGACCGCATCACCCCAACGTTCTCATCGAGAACGCCTCACAAGCGACGCAGCTTGGCTCGGACAATGTGGTTGTCCGGGTCGAGATCGAGGGCCAGGGCGAAAAGGGGCTTCGCCCGGCGCTTCATGCCAAAAGTCTCGTAGAGGGTCGCGAGCCCGAGGATGGACTCCAGGTCGAACGGATCGATCTTCATCGCCGCGCGATAGTGCGCTTCCGCTTCCTTACGCCACTTAGGATTGTTCTCGAGCGCCTGGGCGAGAGCGCGGTGGTACTCGGCTCGGGAGGGATCGAGCTGCACCACTTCTTCCAGAAGCCTCACCGCCTCGTGAAAATCCTTGCGGGCCAGATAGGTGGTCGCCTCTCGATAGTACCGAGCGGCGAGGGTCTCGGCGGGAGTAGGAGGCGCCGCGACCGGAGCCTCGATCGGCGCCGCCATCGCCTCTCCCCTCGGCGCTTCCGAGCGGAGAGACTGGTCGTAGCACCGGCGCGACGACGGATTGTACAGAGCCTCGTAGGCGTCGGTGGCCTTTGCGACGATCTCCTGGAGCAAGAGCTGGAGGTCGCGAAGGTGCTCCGACCGGTGGCGATCGGGATGGTACTTCTTCACCAGGGAGAGGTAGGCCCGCCGGATCTCGGCGTCCTTGGACATGGGGCGAACCTCGAGACAGTCGTAGAACGTGCATCCCGAGAGAGAGGCATGCTTCGCCAGGATCTCCTCCCGAGTCTTCTTTTCCTCGACGGAAGCCATGGACTCCGCCCCGGGAGGTCTCGAGGGCACCGACTCCCGCGACGAGAGGAGGAGGGGCATCTCGAAGACCCGGCGCAGCGGCTTGGAAGGAGTCAGGTTGCGCCCCTTCGCGCCGAACTCCAGGAATCCAGCGGAGATCAGCGCGTACAGGCACCGCAGGGTCTCTTCCTCGGGAAGCGGGGTCACAGCGATCACGTCGCTAATCGACGACTGACCGTCCACGCGCGAGTGAACGAATCCCTCGTGAGGCGTGAGGCTCACCTGGTGCGAGTGCATCCAGGGGTCCGTCGAGTAGCTCACGATGCGGCTCAGGTCTCCGAGGGCGAGGAGTACTTTCTCCGGGCTCTCGAGGTGGCGCGTGCCCTCGAGGATCGTGGGAATCGTCGGAAGCGCGACCACGAGATCCTCCGCGACCGGATTCGATTTCTCGCGAAAGCAGTACTCTCCCGAGCTCCATCCGAAGAGAGGGTGGATGATACCGCGCATCTGATCGGCCACCCAGGTGCGGACGTCCTCGTCGCTCATCAAGCCCATCTGGACCAGGACCGCTCCGAGCTTCCTCCCGCTCGCCCGGACTCTATTGGAGGCGTCCGCGAGCTGTGTCCGGGTGATTCGGTCGTGACGTACGAGGAGCTCGCCGAGGCGGTCGGGGTGCTGGTTGGAGCGGGCGAATACAATCGACCCCTCTCCGAAATAGATGTGCTTGCTGGTGAAATCCTGAGTGAGTTGGAGGACCCCACTCTCTTCCGACCAGGCGAGCGAATGGAAGATCTCCGGAAGTTGATCCTGCTCCAAACTTCCCTGCACGGGCACCTCCTGCGTCGGGAATCTGACCTGGATCACAGTTTAGGTTCTGCGCTGGTTATCGAGCGTGCGCTCCATCATGGGGTTTCCACGGCGTCGAATCGCGGGGGAAACCCCACCGCTCCGGATCCGCCCCTCACCTCCCCCACGGAGCTTCGACAGGCCATGGGGAATCACCGACGGAGGGTGCGGCCCGTTTCGTTTGACATTATCTTCGTGGACGAGACGACGATCTTCACCGGCGAGTAGACCCGGGGGTGAAATTCGCTTGTGCGGAGGAGAGGCTTGCGACATCAATTGACGGATGTCCAACCTCGAGCTCCGATCTGATGTCGTCGTCATCGGCGGCGGGCCCGCCGGCTCCACCGTCTCCGCGCTTATCGCCCGGGAGGGTTACCGCGTCCAGCTCTTCGAGCGCGAGCGGTTCCCCCGGTTTCACATCGGCGAGTCCCTCATCCCCGAGACCTACTGGGTTCTCGAGCGATTGGGCATGCTCGAAAAGATGGAGAAGAGCCGCTTCGTCAAGAAGTACAGCGTGCAATTCGTCGACTCCGCAGGGAAGGAGTCGGCGCCTTTCTATTTCTGGGACAACAAGCCCCACGAGTGCTCGCAGACCTGGCAGGTGGTCCGGAGCGAGTTCGACCAGATGATGCTCGAGAACGCCCGCGAGAACGGAGTCGTGGCCCACGAGGGGGCCCGGGTTCTCGACGTCGTCTTCGAGGGCGGGCGCGCCGTGGGAGTCGAGGTCCAGACCGCGGATGGTGTTGCGTCCACCGTTCGCGCGCGGGTGGTCGTCGACGCGAGCGGGCAGAGCGGGCTTCTGCAAAAGAAATTCAAGCTGCGCGTCTGGGATCCAATACTGAACAAGAGCGCCATCTGGACCTACTGGCAGGGTGCCTATCGCGACACCGGGCGGGACGAAGGCGCGACCATGGTCCTTCAAACGGCGAACCGCCAGGGCTGGTTCTGGTACATCCCGCTTCACGACGATCGCGTGAGCGTCGGAGTGGTGGCTCCGTTCGACTACCTCTTCAAGGGCCGACCCGAGCATCAGAAAACCTACGAGGAAGAAGTCGAGCGCTGCCCCGCGATCCAGAAGCGCCTCTCTTCGGGCCGCCGCGTGACCGGATACTTCGCGACCCGCGACTACTCGTACCGGTCGAAGGAGGTCGCGGGGGACGGTTGGGTGCTGGTGGGCGACGCCTTCGGATTTCTCGATCCGCTTTATTCTTCGGGCGTTCTCCTCGCCTTGCGATCGGGGGAGATGGCGGCGGACGCCATCGCCGATGGTCTGCGGAGCGGCGACCTCTCCGCCGAGAACCTCGGAAAGTGGGGGCCGCTGTTCAATCAGGGCGTCGACCGCATGCGGCGGCTCGTCTGCGAGTACTACGAAGGTTTCAGCTTCGGCCAGTTCGTCCGCAACTACCCCCACCTCAAGGGCAGGGTGACCGATCTCCTGATCGGGGATCTATTCACCGATCGTGTCGACGGTGTCTTCACTTCCATGGAGGCGATGTATCCCGAGGGCAAGACGCCGCCCCCGCCGTGGGACGCAGCCCGGTCCTCTCCAGAACGCGTCAAAGCCAACGACCTCATCCTGCCCGACGGGCCGCGACCATAAGGCGAAGCTCTTACCCAACGGACTCGGGTCGCCCGGCGTTCTTTGCCGAGCGGTAGAGCGCCTCGATCGTCCGCAGGTTCGCTGCGGCCTCGGAGGCGGGATAGCGCACCTCTCGTCCCTCGAGAACCGAGTCGGCAAAATGCTCGACCATCAAGCGGTACTCGTCGGCGCCGGGCAGAGTATGGACCGACCGACCCGCCCGCCCGTGGTGTTCTTCGATCGTGGACTCGCCGCCTCCCGGAAGAAACGCGGAGCCCACCGTAAGATGCCCGTTGAGTCCCGCTGCCTGGTAGAGCTCGCGCCGTTCGAGAGTGAGAGCGCAGTCGAACTGCGCCAGGAGTCCGCTCTCGAATCGCAATGTCCCGGCCATCTGCGCGTCGACGCCGCTCTCGGCCCAGTGCGCGAACGCCTGGACCTCCACGGGCTCGGCGGAGGCGAGGGTCCGCGACACGTTGACGCAGTAGCAGCCCACGTCCATGAGCGCTCCTCCCGCGAGGTCCTTCTGGAGCCGGATGTCGTCGCTCCGGCGCAGGCGGAACGTGAACGTGGACTGGATCGCGCGCAGCGGTCCGATGGCGCCGCCGCGGATGAGCTCCGAGACCCTCTCGGTGCGCGGATGAAAGCGGTACATGAAGGCCTCCATGAGAACGACTCCGTTCCTCCGCGCCGCCCGGTCCATCTCGTCGCACTCCGCGGCCGTCGCGCCCAGCGGTTTCTCGCAGAGGACGTGCTTTCCGGCTTCCGCCGCTTTGACCGTCCACTCGCAATGGAGGCTATTGGGCAGGCCTATGTAGAGGGCGTCGATGTCCTCGGCCTCGAGGAGCGCCTCGTAGCTTCCGTGGGATTGCGGGATGCCGAGCTCGGAGGCGAAGGCGTACGCTCGCTCACGATTGCGGCTCGCGACCGCGCGGACGTCGCCGTTTCTCGAAGCCCGTATCGCGGGAATCACGGCCGCTCGAGCGATGTTCGCGGTGCTCAATATCCCCCAACGCAACTTCCCGTCCGGCATGGCCCACTCCCCTTTTCCGGCGACCATCCGTTATCTTAGGACCCCGTGAGCACCCGAGCCATCGTCACCCCGCGCTCCGAGGCCCTTCGATACGCCGTCCGCTGGCAGATCCTGGGGCTCCTCTGCTTCATCTCTCTCCTCGCCTACGTCTTCAAGCAGAACGTTTCGATCGCCGGGCTCGCGATCCGGACGGAGCTCGGGCTCAACGACTTTCAGTTGAGCTGGGTGATCTCGAGCGCCATCTGGGGATATGCGCTCTTTCAGCTTCCCGGCGGGCTCTTCGGGCAGGTCGTCGGACCGAGGCTCGCTCTCACCGCAATCCTGGTCCTGTGGTCCATCTTTACGATGCTGAGCGGTGTCCTCCCCGGGACCGCCTTCACCTCGGCGACGTCGATCTTCGTGGGCCTCCTCGTGCTGCGGTTTCTCCTGGGGGCGTCCCAGGGTCCGCTCTTCCCGGTCGTGGGCGGGACCATCGCCGCATGGTTTCCCGTTTCCCGGTGGGCTTACCCGAACGCGCTTTCGAGCGCGGCCTTGAACCTCGGATCGGCTTTGACCGGGCCTCTCATAGCCTGGCTCATGGTGACTCTCGGCTGGCGCGAGTCGTTGTATCTCACCGCGCCCTTCGGCCTCGCGCTCGCCGCGCTGTGGTGGTGGTACGCCCGCGACGATCCCTCCGAGCATCCGCGTGTTTCGCCCTCGGAGCTGGCGCTCATTCGCGAGGACCGCCCGCGACAATCGGCGACGCTCGCCAAGGGGACCTGCGCGCGCCTCCTCAAGAACCGCGAGGTGCTGCTCCTCACGCTCAGCTACATGTGCATGAACATGGTGTTCTACATCTTCTTCTCGTGGTTCTTCATCTATCTCGTCGACGTCCGCGGGTTCGACGCCCTCGAGGGAGGGTTCGTGGCGGCGCTTCCCTGGATCGTCGGCGCCGTGGGAGCCACCGCGGGAGGAGAGGTCTGCGATCGGCTCTGCAAACGTCTCGGTCCCCGCTGGGGTTGCCGGATTCCCGGGATCGCCGGCCTCCTGGCGGTCGCGGTCCTTCTGTTCTTCGGCGCCGCCGCCCCGAACGCGTATCTCGCGATAGCCCTTCTCTCTCTGTGCTTCGCCGGAAACCAGTTCACGGAAGGCGCCTACTGGGAGGGAACGACGTACGTCGGCGGCCGCTACGCGACCGCGGCCTGCGGGGTCCTGAACACCGGCGGAAACTTCGCGGGAATCGTGGCGACGCCCATGGTCCCCCTCTTGAAAGACGAATTCGGGTGGTTCGTCGCGCTCGCGAGCGGCTCGGTGTTCGCGGTCATCGGGGCGGTGCTTTGGCTCTTCATCCGGGCCGATCGGGTCATCCTCGACGTCAGCGACGCTCGCGGAGACGCTTCGCCGTCCGTTCCACCTCCGCCATGACGCGAAGCGTGTTCTTACCCAGGATTTTTCGCACCGTCTCCTCGTCGTATCCGCGCTTCAGGAGCTCGTAGGTGACGGCTCCAAGCTTTCCGATGTGCTCCAGACCCTCGGGGGCGGGAGCGTCGTAGCCGTAATCGAGGCCGAGCCCCACGTGATCCGCTCCCGCGATCTCGATCGCGTGCGCGACGTGATCGATGAACACCGAGAGCGGGGTCTTCGGGCGCTCGACGGGATCGATGTACTTGATGACGGTATCGATGTGAATGACGCCGCCGTTTTTCGCGAGCGCCCGCAGCATGTCGTCCGACAGGTTGCGCGCGTGCTCTTTCACTCCGTCGACGGAAGAGTGGGAGGCGATGACTGGAGCCTCGGTCGCCTCGAGAACGTCGTAGAACGTGGAATCGGCGGTGTGCGAGATGTCGACCATCATGCCAAGACGGTTCATCTCCTTCACCACCTCGACCCCGAAGGGAGAGAGCCCCCGATGCCGCGGAGGCACCGGTTCTCCCGTCCCCGAGGAGTCTGCCCAGTGCGTATTGAAGGAGTGGGTGAGGCTCATGTAGCGAACGCCGAGGCGATGGAACAGGCGGAGCACCCGGAGGTCGTCCTCGATCATGTAGCCGCCTTCGACTCCCATGAGGGCCCCGATCCGGCCCGAAGCCGCGATCCGACGGACGTCCTCGGCGGTGGTCGCGAGCGCGACTTCTCCCGGGTACTTGTCGCAGAGCGCGAGGATGGCCTCGATCTGGCCGAACGCTCGCTTCACCGCCATTCCCGGCCGCGGCTCCTCCTCCATGTAGATGGCGAAGAACTCGGCGTCGAGCCCTCCCTCGCGCATGCGCGGGAGGTCCATGTAGCCGTCCGAGTGTCTTTCGGTGAACTTCCAGGGGCCTTGGGGAATGCTCGCGACCCAGGGGCCGGTGATCTCAGCATGGAGGGGATCCGATTTGGGGTCGTAGGCGTCGCCCGCGAGACTCGGGTCCGTGATCTCGACCTGCTTCGTGTCCTTCTCGATGAACGGAGTCAGATCGGCGTGGGTGTCGAGCACGATGGCTTCACGATGGAGCCGCTCGGCGCGGGCGCGGAGTTCGTCGTCGGTCGCTTGGGACGCCGACCAGACCGCAGCCGCGAGAATCATGGTGACGAACGTCGTCATTTGGTCCTCCTGAGAGCGTTCACCGCGCCATCTCGAAACCCGGGAGGCCCGGCTTGGTGTCGTGCAAAATCTCCAGAATCGCCTGCCGCTCTTCGCCGGGCAGTAACTCGTACAGACGTCGACCGAGCCGCTCTCGCACCGTTTTCGGCAATCCGTCGAAGTGCCTGCTGTACACCATGTAGCTGAGGGGGTATCGGAAGAGACGCTTCTCCAGATCGAAGTCCCGCAGCGACCGGCCCTTCCGGTCGCGCGGTCCCTCGCGCGGGAATTTTTCGGTGAACGACGAGACTCCGCGAATCGCCCCCCGCAGAGGGACCTCGTCCAGGAACAGCATGTACCTGACGACCTCTTCGATGCGCCGGGCAAGGGCGTCGTCCGGCGCGATCCGCGCTTCCCACGAAAGCCGGGTGAGGAGGTTCGTCATCTGCGTTTGATGCTCGAGGGTCATGAGCGCCACGATGTCACTCGAGGGCGCGAGGTAGCTTTTCGCGTCGAACCGAGGCGCCGCCATCGAGGTCGTGAACTCGGGATCGGTGGACACCGCGTTGCCACGATGGGTCTCTCCCGCGGCGCCGTTCACGTACCACCCGCCCCAGCGATCGGCGAAAGGGGTGCGGTGATCGGTCACGTTCGAGCCCAGGCGAAAGTCCGCTCGTCCCGACGGGCTGGTGTGGACGGAGCCGACGTAGATGCCGGGAACGCCGAGAGTCGCCGGGCCCTGGTGGCAGTGGAGACACCCCTCCGAGCGGACGAAGCGGGGGCGCTCGGTCTTCCGCGCATCGAGGCTGTAGAAGACGACGCCTTTCGAGGGATCGACGGCCGCGAGCTCGATCGCGTCCGTGCCGGGCACGAACGCGACCGCCACGTCGTCGCGGAAATAGATCGCCCGCGGAGTGCGAGGGGAGATCCGGGATTCCTGCACGCTGGTCTTCGAGAACACCAGCGTCTGCGAATCAGGACGGACTCGAAGCCGGTCGAGGAGGCTCGGCAGATACGACAGCCCGGCATCGAAGTCCAGAGTGCTGTTTCCCCTCTCGAGCTCCCGCGCGAGCCGAGCGACCGGATCGTCCGCCGGCTCGTGCCGGTACTGGATCGCGGGATGCTCGAGGGGAAGATTGTCCTCGTAGACCTGAGCCGGGGCGAGCGACGCTCCGAGAATCGCTGCGCCGCCGAGAACCAGCCGGGTCATGTCGTTGCAAATATGCGACATATCCACTATACAATTGTCCAGGCTGTATGGGGAGAACGCGCTTTTTCGTATTGCTCGCCGTCTTCTTGGCGGCGTCAGCGCTCGCAAAGCCGGCGGCGCCTTCGTCTTCCGCGTCTTCCTCCGTTGGCCGCAAAGCTCTCGTCGACGACTACTGCGTCACCTGCCACAACGACGACATGCGGATCGGGAATTTCTCTCTGGAGACGGTCGACCTGACCGCACCCGGTCGTTACGCGGAGCCGCTCGAGAAGGTCGCCCTGAAACTGCGGGCCGGCATGATGCCTCCGGCGGGAATGCCACGCCCGGAAGGGGCCGATCTCGAGGCGTTCATCGCCGACATCGAGGCTTCGATCGATGCCGACGCCGCCGAGAATCCTCACCCGGGCCGGCCGGTTTTGCACCGCCTGAATCGAACGGAGTACAAGAACGTAATCCGCGATCTCCTCGCTCTTGACGTGAACGTCCAATCGCTCCTGCCCCCGGACGACATGAGCCAGGGCTACGACAACATGTCGGACGTTCTCACCGTATCTCCGACGCTTCTCGACGGCTACATCCGGGCCGCGGGGAAGTTGAGCCGCCTCGCCGTCGGCGATCCCGGGGCGGCGCCGGCGGTCGAGACCTACGTCGTGCCCCAGGCAATCTCGCAGCTCCGCCACGTCGAAGGAGCGCCGTTCGGGACCCGCGGAGGGCTCGTGGTCCGGCATCATTTCCCCGCCGACGCGGAGTACGTGATCGTCGTCGCCTTCTATCACCGGAGTCTCGGAGAGATCTTCGGCGACAACAAACCGGCCGAGGGCGAGCAGGTCGAGATCGCGCTGAACGGCGAGCGGATCGCGATTTTCGACATCCACCGCAAAATGAGGGAGACGGAGAGTCTTCGCACGCAGCCGATCCGAATCAAGGCAGGCCCGCAGACGATCTCGGCCGCCTTCGTCCAGAGGCTCGAGGGGCCGGTCCAGGACTTCGTGATGCCGTTCGAGAGGGCGCTCGCCGATCTCTCCACGGGAAACGTCGCCGGGCTTACCGGGCTCCCCCACTTGAAGACGCTCGGAATCGACGGCCCTTACAACGCCACCGGGGTCAGCGACACGGAAAGCCGCGGGAAGATCTTCACCTGCCACCCGGCGAACGCTACGGAGGAGGCTCCCTGCGCGCGCGAGATTTTCTCGAACGTCGCGCGCCGCGCTTTTCGCCGCCCGGTGACCGAGGGCGATCTCGTACGATTGATGCCCCTGTACGAGTCCGCGAGACGTCGGCAGAGCTTCGAGGCGGGAATCACCGCGGGCCTCCAGGCCATTCTCGCCGACCCCGAGTTCCTGTTCCGCTTCGAGCGCACGCCGAAGGCTGCGGCCCCGGGAGAAAACCACCGGGTGAGCGACCTGGAGCTCGCCTCTCGACTGTCGTTCTTTTTGTGGTCGAGCGCTCCCGACGACGAGCTCATTACCCTCGCGAGTGAGGGAAAGCTCTCTGACCCGGCAGTCGTCGAGCAGCAAGTTCGCCGGATGCTCCGCGACCCTCGCGCCGAAGCGCTCTCGACGAGCTTCGCGACCCACTGGCTTCACCTCCAGAACCTCGAGGACGCGCATCCCGACGTGTTTCTCTTCCCCGACTGGGATTACAACCTGACGGTCTCGATGCGGCGGGAGACGGAGCTCCTCTTCGACAGCATCGTGCGCGAGGATCGGAGCGTCTTCGACCTCCTCACCGCGGACTACACTTTCGTCGACGAGCGCCTCGCGAAGCACTACGGGATTCCGAACATCATCGGCAATCGCTTCCGTCGGGTGCCCGTGGCCGACGAGAACCGCCGAGGGCTTCTCGGCCAGGGGAGCATCCTGACTCTCACCTCTCTCGCGAACCGGACGTCGCCCGTGATCCGCGGCGCCTGGATTCTGGACGTCCTCCTGGGAACGCCCGCGCCCCGCCCCCCAGCGAACGTCCCCCCGTTGAAGGAAAACGAGACCGGCGGGAAGCACCTTTCGGTGAGGGAGCGCCTCGAGGAGCACCGCGCGAATCCCGCCTGCTCCGCGTGCCACGCCATCATGGATCCCCTCGGCTACTCGCTCGAGAATTTCGACGCGGTCGGGGCGTGGCGCTTCAAGGACAGCGGATTCGACATCGAGCCGTCGGGGATGCTTTTCGACGGCACCGAGGTGAACGGCCCCGACGGTCTTCGCAGCTACCTTCTCCGTTCGGAGACGCTGTACTTGCGGAACTTCACGAAGCATCTTCTGATGTACGCTCTGGGGCGCGTGGTGCAGCACTACGACATGCCGACCGTGCGCGCCATCGCCCGCGAGGCGGCCGAGAACGACCACCGGTTCTCGTCCATCGTCCTCGGTATCGTGAAGAGCGCACCGTTTCAGTTCAGACGAGCCGAAGAATTCGACCGGGCCACCGACGCAGTCGCTCCGGTCCAGTAGGGAGACAAGCGATGTTCATTACCCGGAAACACATTTCCCGGCGCACGGCGCTTCGCGGTATGGGCGTCACGATGGCGCTCCCGTTCATGGAAGCGATGGTGCCGGCGCTGACACCTCTCCGAAAGACGGCGGCGGCGCCCAGGACCCGCCTGACGGCGATCGAGATGGTGCACGGTTCGGCGGGGAGCACCGGGGAAGGCACGCGCCTCAGCTACTGGTCGCCCGCGACAGAGGGCCGCGATTTCGAGATCACCCCCATCCTTCGTTCCCTCGCCCCGTACCAGGACTACCTGACCGTCGTGAGCCACACGGATATCGCGCTCGCGACCGCCCAGTCGCAGACCGAGGCCGGCGCCGACCACACGAGATCTTCGGCGGCATTCCTCACCTGCGCCCACGCGAAGATGACCGAAGGCGCAGACATCGAGAACGCGATCTCGATGGACCAGATCTACGCGCAGCAGTTCGGACAGGACACGCCGCTTCCCTCGATCCAGCTCTGCATCGAGGACGTCGGCTCGCTCACCGGCGCCTGCGGCTACGGCTACAGTTGCGTGTACGCCAACACCATCTCGTGGTCCTCGCCCAGCACTCCCCTTCCGATGGAGAGAGACCCTCGCGTGGTGTTCGAGCGCCTCTTCGGCGACGGCGCCACCCCCGAGGAGCGACTCCAGCGCCGGCACACGAACGGAAGCATCCTCGACGGCATTCTCGACAAGGTGAAGGACCTCGAGCAGGACCTGGGGCCGAGCGACCGCGCCCGGCTCACCGATTACCTGGAAGACGTTCGTGAGATCGAACGGAGGATCCAGAAGTCGGAAGAGCACAACCAGAGCCGACCCGAGGAGGAGCTCCCGTCCGCTCCCGTCGGCGTACCCGACTCCTGGGCAGAGCACGTGAAGCTGATGTTCGATCTCCAGGTGCTGGCGTTCATGACCGAAGTGACGCGGGTCTCCGCCTTCAAGATGGGACGCGACGTGAGCGCCCGCGTCTGGCCGGAGAGCGGCGTCAAGACTCCCTTTCACACGCTCTCTCACCATCAGAACAAGCCCGACAAGCTCGCGGAGTTCGCGAAGCTCAACGAGTTCCACGTCAACCACGTCGCGTACTTCCTCGAGAAGCTGAAGTCGACTCCCGACGGGGACGGAAACCTCCTCGATCACTCCGTGGTCCTCTATGGGAGCCCCATGGGCGACGGAAGCGTGCACAACCACCTGAGGGTTCCGCTGTTCCTCGCGGGACACGCGAACGGGGAGCTCAAGGGGAACTGGCACGTCCTCTGTCCCGATGGAACCCCGATGGCGAACGTGCTTCTGACGCTCCTGCACAAGCTCGGGGTCGACATCGATCGCATCGGGGACAGCACGGGAGAGGTTGAGATCTAAAAAGGGGAACGAAGATGATTCCGGTGATAGTGGGTGTTGGGATTCTCCTGGTCGTCTCGTCTCCGGCCGTCGACATCTGCCTCGTCGACCAGGCGATGGAAGGAAATCTCGAGGGCGTGCGGTCGCTGCTGAGTCAGCAGGTGGACGTGAACTCCGCCCAGGGGGACGGGATGACGGCGCTCCATTGGGCGGCGTACCGGGACGACCTTCCCCTGGCCGAGATTCTGATCGAGGCCAAGGCGAACCCCGAGGCCGAAACCCGCGTCGGAGCCATCACCCCCTTGATCCTGGCGGCGCGAAACGGAAGCAGTGCCACGATCGCGGCCCTCTTGAAGGCCGGCGCCGACCCGGGCAAGGCCGCTTCGAACGGAGCGACACCGCTGATGTCGGCGGCCACTTCCGGGAGCGTCGACGCGGTCAAGGCGCTCGTCGACGGCGGCGCGGACTTGAACGCCCGGGAAAAGACCAACGGGCAGACGGCGCTGATGTTCGCAGCCTGGGAGAACCGCGCGGACGTGACCCGGCTTCTCATCGAGCGCGGCGCGCACCCGGGGCTGTCTTCGTTCGTCAACCTCCTCGATGAGCCGCGTTTCGACGACGACGGGCTGCCCCTCCCGAAACGCAAGGGCGAGCAGTCGGGCGGAAGCTCGGTCATGGGTGGCATGACGGCGCTCCTGTTCGCGGCGAGAGACGGCAACCTCGACGCGGTCAAGGCCCTCGTCGAGTCCGGAGCCGACGTGAATCAGGTGAGCGGCGGAGATGGGAGCAGCCCCATCAACATCGCCATCGCGAACGGCCACTACACCGTCGGGAAGTACCTCCTCGACCACGGAGCCGACCCGAATCTCGCGAACCTCGACGGGCTCACTCCGCTCTACGCGACGGTGAACATGCGCTTCGCGCCGGTGTCCTGGGCGCCGAACCCGAGGACGGACCAGGAGAGCGTGGGTTCCACTGAGATCCTCCAGGCGCTGCTCGAAGGCGGCGCGAACCCGAACTCCCGGGTCAAGGGGAAGCTCTGGTTCAGTCCCACGTCTCACGACCGGAGCTGGGTGGACCACAAGGGAGCGACTCCGTTGTGGCGCGCGGCGATGTCGAGCGACGTCGAGGCGATGCGGATCCTCGTCGCTGGAGGCGCCGACCCGAATCTCGCGACGGACTCCGGAGTCACGCCGCTCATGGTCGCGGCAGGAATTGGCTGGGCCGGAAACTTCACTCAAAACGCGCCCGATTCGTGGATGGAGGCGTTGAAGTACTGCCTGGAGCTCGGGGCCGACGTGAACGCGGTCGAGACTCGCAAAGGGTACACGGCGCTTCACGGCGCAGCCTCGAGGGGCGACATCGAGATGGTTCAGTTTCTCGTGGACCAGGGTGCGAAGGTGGATGTCGTCAACAAGGACGGAAACTCCGTCGCGGACATGGCCTTCGGCCCCTCGCGCTTTTTCATTCCGAGCCCGGAGACGGTCGACCGCTTGGTGAAGCTGGGCTCGCCGTTCCAGAACAACTGCCGCTCGGACCAGTGCGTCGACGGTAAGTTCCTGGGCGGCGCGGTAGTAAAGTAGCGCTACGGCCTCGGCGGTTGGAAAGCCGCCTCCGTATTACGCCGGTCGGCGCTGGCCTAGAATTCGTCAGGCTTGGTCCTCGAATGGATTGAGGAAGGGGACTCCCGTTCGCCTGACGTCTTCTACGTTGCGCGTAACGAGAGTCAGTCCATGCACGATCGCGGTCGCCGCTAACATCGAATCGACCACCGGCAGCGGATCGGGAACCATCAAGCGCCCCCACGTTTCGGCGATTTGTTCGCTCACGATGAGGATTCGGGCCGTGAACTCGGCTCGAAGCCTCGCGAGCCAGACCTCTAGCTTCTGGGCGGATCGTTCGTCCCGTCGCCTGATGGTGTCGATTCCGCGGCGTATCTCTCCGATGGAGAGAACGCTCAAGAACTTCTCTTCGCCTGCCGCGGCCCTGAACCAGGCCGACACCCGAGGGTCGCATCGCCCGCCCTTGCGCAGTTCGGAGAGAACGTTCGTATCGATGAGGTAGCTCAGAGCACTACCTTCCGCCCGGTGTCCCGGGGCCGCTCGAAGTCACGATCCTCCCCCACGTTGGGCATTTCCAGCAGGAACGCGTCGAACGAGGCCGCATCGCCCCCCCCTTGTAGCGCGTGTTTCAGAATCTCCCGATGCTCCGCTTCCGCGGATCGCCCGTGTTGCGCGGCGCGGACTTTCAGGAGTCTGACCAGCCTTTCGTCTATGTTTCGGACGATGAGCTGGGCTATTTTCCTGCTTCCCATTTGATAGCAATGATATCGCGTAACAAGCTATCGAGCAACTCCGGCATTCCTCGGCTCAGCGACCGACCGCATACCAGTCCACCCGCCGGGTGAGCGCCATCGCGGCCGCGAGGAGAGCGAAGAGCCCGAGCGAGCCGAGCAGAAGCGCATAGTCCTCGAGCTGGAGAAGCACGTAGAGGTAAGAGTAGAGCCCGATGAGGCCCGCCCCAATCGCCGCCGCGCGCCCGAAGCTTCCGAGAACGCTCCCGCTGTAGGCGGCGATGAGGCCCACCGTTCCCGCGCTCGACAGGAGATACGACCTGCCGAAGCCGAGGTGCTCCGAGAGGGACAGCAGCAGGAGATAGAAGAGGCAGAGCGCAAAGCCGACCAGCAGATATTGGAAGGGGTGGATTCTCATTCGGCCCAGGATCTCGAACAGAAAGTAAACGGCGAAGGTCATGAAGAGGAAGAGGATGCCGTACTTGATGGTGCGGCGGGTCTTCGCGTACGAGTCGACGGGCTGGAAGAGCGTCACCCCTCCCATCCACTGGCCCAGGAGATCCGCGGTCACTTCGTGGTCCTTCCATTCCTGAGGAAAAGGGCGTGTGAGGTACGAGATATTCCACTCGGCGGTGAAACCGTTCGGTCTCACTTCGCGAGAGTCCGGGAGAAACTTTCCCGTGAAGCTCGGGCTCGGCCAGGTGGAAGAGAGCGCGAGCCTCGTTTCTTTCCCCAGTGGAGCGAAGAGGAGCTCGCGGCTTCCGTTGAGATCGAGCTCGAAGGAGAAGGGCACGCGCTCGCCCGAGGCCACTCTTTCGAGGTGCGGAACCCGGGCGTGGATGCCGCTTCCGCAGAGCGCGACGGCTCCCGGACCGGGCTCGAAGGTCAAGGCCTGGTCGCCCCAGCGAGCGACGACGGCCCGTTTGATACCCCGGAGGTCTGGGATCCCGACCACCAGGACCGCCTCATCCCACAAGACGTCCTCAGGAGGAATCTTCCAGATTTCCAGGTCCGGGCGCTCGAACTCTCCCGTCCACCGCAGGCCGACGTCATAGAGCGCAACTTCGTAGATGCCCCGGTAGCGAATCTCCGGCCGCACATTGCCCTCGATGTCCAGAGTCGAGGGAAGAAACCTCGTCTGTCCCACGTGGGTGAGGACCTCGCCGTTCGGCCCCTGGCTCCGATAGCGGTACGGGACCGACAATATCGGTCCCACCAGCGATTGCTCCCCACCCCATTTTTCGGCCACCTCGCGCTCAACGATGAATCGAGTCGTCTCCCTCTCCCCCACCAGCATGCCCACCATCGCGAGCGGAATCAGGAGCAGCAGGATGAGAACGCCGATCATCAGCGCCCGCAGCATCGGCGATTGAACCCACCTGGAAATTTCTTCGAGCATCGATTTCTCCTCCACGTCGATCTGACGACAAGAAAGCGCCCCTTCGACGGCGGAAGCGAGGCAACGCGAAGGAGAAATGAAGCGGGATTGTGGCGGGCTTTCTTCTATGACATTCTCGACCGCAAGAGGTGGCGCATGAGGGTTTCGTGGTTTTCCCTGCTTCTCATTTCGCTCGCGTCCTCCACGTCCGGCCAGGAGGTCTACGACGTCTTGATCCGCGGAGGAAGGGTCCTCGACGGGTCGGGAAATCCCTTTGTCAGGGCCGACGTCGGTCTCCGCGACGATACCGTGGCCGCGATCGGAGACCTCTCGAAGGCATCGGCGGCGAGAACCATCGACGCCTCGGGAAAGTACGTCGTTCCCGGCTTCATCGCCCTCCACGAGCACATCGACCACGACATCCTTGAGGGAAACGGCGATCTACCCAACTTCGCCACGCAGGGATTCACCACCGCGGTCCTGAACGCCGATGGCCGCACCGCCGTCTGGCCCCTCTCCCGCCAGCGCGCGGAGATGGAGAAAGCGGGCTCGGCGCTGAACGTGGTGATGATGGTCGGCCACGGGACGGTGCGCTCTCGAGTGATGGGAGACGACTTCCGCCGTCCCGCCACCGCGGCCGAGAT
>Ga0326597_10003258_pt1 | contig 23592 bp, 21 predicted proteins | sample RVTome_12_FD_203789 | JGI IMG/M metagenome (GOLD analysis project Ga0326597, IMG submission 203789) | Soil microbial communities from uranium-contaminated site in the Upper Colorado River Basin, Wyoming, United States - RVT100D185 | ecosystem: Environmental > Terrestrial > Soil > Contaminated >... | reverse complement strand
CCGTCACCAGTCACCAGTCACCAGTCACCAGTCACCAGTCACCAGTCACGAGTCACCGCAGTACAAGCGCTTGACGCGGGCGGGCATGCGAGCGATGCTCATGCGGCATGTCGAGGAGAGACGCGATGAATACCATCTTGTGGCGAAGAATACTGCTTGCCACGCTGGCGGCTTGCGCCGTGTGGTCGACTCACGCGGGCGCCCAGCAGTACCCGGCGAAGCCGGTGCGGATCATGGTCGGCTACTCCCCGGGAGGGGGGGTCGATACCACAGCCCGCATTATCGCCGCGGAGCTGACCAAGCTGTGGGGTGCGCAGGTTCTTGTCGAGAACCGGCCGGGCGCGTCGGGCAATATCGCAACCGAGTTGACGGCGAAGGCCGCGCCCGACGGCCACACGCTGGTCCTGTGCAATATCGGCTCGCACGCCATCACCCCGGCGCGTTTCCGCTCGCGGCTGACCTACGACCCCATCGGCGATTTCGCCTTCCCGGCAATGATCGGCGGCGTGCCGAACGTCCTCATGGTGCATCCCTCGATGCCGATGAAGGACCTGCGCCAGTACATCGCTTATGCCAAGGCCAATCCCGGCAAGCTCAATTTCGGCTCCTCGGGCGTGGGCGGCTCGCCGCATCTGTCCATCGAGCTGTTCAAGACCCTGAGCGGCATCAACATCGTGCACGTGCCGTACAAGGGCGCGGCCGCGGCGCTCGCCGACGTGATGAGCGGGCACATGGAATCCTCGGTCGGCAATCTCGCGGGCGGGCCGCTGGGCGCGATCAAGGCGCGCAGGGTGCGGGCGCTGGGCGTCACGTCGGCCAAGCGCAACGCGCAGGTGCCCAAGGTCGCGACCTTCGCCGAGCAAGGCGTCAAGGGCTACGACGTTACCGGGTGGTACGGCTTGTGCACGCAATCCAGGGTGGCGCCCGAGATCCTCGCCAAGATCAATACTGACGTGAACAAGCTGCTGGGCGGAGTGCTGAAGAAGCGCCTGGAGGACCAGGGCATCACGATCAACGCCACGACGCAGGAGGCGTTTGCCGCCCACGTCAAGGCGGAGCAGGAGAAATGGACGAAAGTGGTGCGCGAAGCGAAGCTGACCGGCCGGTAATCCCGGTGCTGCGTGACGTGGTAGCGCGTCGAGGGGCGGAAGAGGGGCCCCGGCGGATTCGGCCGGGGATCTGACCCCCGGTGGCGCGCAAGGCGGCCGACGTGATGATGTTGCATACTAAGACAAGCGGGCGGAGGCCGCCGCGTGACATGGAGAAGCGTGACATGGAGAAGCGTGACGTGAACCAGCGATCCGGACAGGGCGCGAGCGCGCAAGGCCAGGCAAGGGCAGGCAACAGTCACGAGTCACGAGGCACGAGTCACGCGGCGCCGCAGGAGCCGCCGGACCTCGGCTATCGCCCGGTCCCCGACATCTTCAACCTGCCGAAGGGCTTGAATTTCGGACCGTGCTCGGGCGTGGCGGTCAACGCGAAGGGACAGATACTCGTCTTCAACCGCGGCGCGCACGCGTTGATGAAGTTCGACCGCAAGGGCAACTACATCCGCACGCTGGCGCAGGGCGTGTTCACGAACCCCCACGGCTTGCGCGTGGATGCGCAGGACAACATCTGGGCCACCGACACGGGCTCGCACATCGTGGTGAAGATGGACCCGCGCGGCCGCATCCTGATGGTGCTCGGCGTGAAGGGCTCGGCGCGCGAATGGCACCCGGCCGGGCATTTGCGCTGCTTCAACGAGCCCAACGACGTTGCGTTCGGCCCGAAGGGCGAGATCTACGTGAGCCAGGGACACGGCAAGGGCGAGTCGCGCGTGCTGAAGTTCGACGCGGAAGGCAATTTCCTCAAGACCTGGGGCGGCGAAGGCAGCGCGACGGGCCAGTTCAACCAGCCCCATTCGGTCGTCACGGACGCGAAAGGACTCCTGTACGTCGCTGACCGCTCCAATCAGCGCATCCAGGTATTCGACCCGGAAGGGAACTTCCTGCGCGAATCGCGGCATCCCGGCACGCCCTGCGGCCTCGTCCTGATGCGCGACGGCCGGCACATCATGATGGCGCACGGTCACGCCGGGAAGATCATGAAGCTCGACCTGAAGGGCAACGTGCTCGGCATCACGGGCGGCCAGGGCAAGGGCCCCGGCCAGTACGGCGAGGCGCATTTTCTCGCGCTCGACCGGCAGGAAGATATCTACGTCGCGGACACGCTCAATTGGCGCGTGCAGAAGCTCGTCAAGCGTCGAGCCGCGGCGACGGCCGCAAGGCGCTGAGGCCGCGGGGGGTCCAGCGTGAGCCGGACCGCGGCTTCAATTTTCGGGCGTTTCGTGTAGAGTCCGGTCTGGACGGCGCCGCCTGGCGCGCTCGCAAAGGGAAGCAGAAGCCGATTCATGCTGGCGACCATTCACCATTCACCGTTCACCATTCACCGCTTCTAGAAGAAATGGCGATCGAAGACATCGAGCTGGACCTGAGCCTTCAGGTCGGAAAATACGAGGTGCAGAAGCTGCTCGGCAAGGGCGCGACCGGAACCGTCTATCACGCCAAGGACATGTTCTCGGGCGCGGAGGTTGCGCTGAAGACGATCGAGCCGGAAGTGTTCCGCGATCCCGAGTTCGGGACCGTCTACCGCCAGCAGTTCCTGAACGAGGCCTCGCTCGCGGGCAAGCTCAAGCACCCGCACATCGTCGGCATTTACGACGCGGTAGTCCAGGAGGAATCGGGCTACATCGCGATGGAGCTCATCACGCAGGGCGACCTCTCGCGCCACGCGAAGCCGGAGACGCTCCTGCCCGTCGCTGACGTGCTGCAGATCGGCTTCAAGTGCTGCGGCGCGCTCGACTACGCGTTTCGCGAGGGCATCGTCCACCGCGACATCAAGCCCGCGAACCTCATGATCGCGAGCGGCACCAACGTGAAGATCTCGGACTTCGGCGCGGCCTACCTGCGCAAGAGCCAGGTGGTGCAGACCGCGTCCATGGGCTCGCCGTTCTACATGTCGCCGGAGCAGATCCGGGGCGAGCCGCTGACCTTCCACAGCGATATGTACTCGCTCGGCGTGGTGCTCTACGAGCTGTTGACCGGCACGCGCCCGTTCACGGCGGACAGCATGGAAGCGCTGATCAAGAAGATCCTGGATCAGCCGCCCGCGCCGCCCACCAAGGTGCGCGCCGACCTGCCCCGGCAGATCGACGCCATCCTGTTCCGGGCGCTCGCCAAGTCGCCCGAGCAGCGCTACCCGACCTGGGCGGAGTTCTCGCAGGAGCTGTCCAGCGTGGGCGACCGCATCCTGCCGGCGGGCGTGATTCCGGACAGCGAGAAGTACCTGGCGCTCAAGCGGGTGCCGATGCTCTCGGGGCTGTCCGACGCCGAGCTGTGGGAGCTCGCGCTCGCCGGCAAGTGGACCGAGGAGCCCGCCCGCAAGGCCATCGTGAAGGAGAACGACAAGGGCACGAGCTTCTTCCTGGTCGGCAAGGGCCAGGTGAAGGTCTCCCGCGGGGGCAAGCTGCTCAATACGCTCGACGCGGGCCAGTGCTTCGGCGAAATGGCGTATATCCGCGGCGGCGACATCCCGCGCCATGCCACCGTCGAGTCCCAGACCGATCTGCTGCTCGCCGAGTTCGACCCGGCGACGCTCGCCAGGATGAGCCGGGGCGCGCAGCTGCATCTCATGCGCGCCGTGGTCCGCAACCTCGTGGACCGCCTGGAAGAAGCCAACATTCGCTGGGCCCGCTGACTTTCAAATCAGAAGTCAGAAGTCAGAAGGCGGAAAAGGGATCCCGCGCACCGCGCGGGGCCTGTCCACGAGCCGCGAGCCGCCAGTCACGAATTTCGGAGGGGGGCAAATGACGCTTGATGCGAGAGACCCGCGGGTCCGTGACATCGTGGGCGCGGAAGTGACGGTCGAGACGCTCGCGACCGGCATCGGCTTCGGGGAAGGGCCGGTCTGGGACCGCGCCGGGAAGCGGCTGATCTTCAGCGACATGAAGCACGATCACATGCGCAGCTGGCGCGCGGGAGAGGGCATCACGACGTTCCGCAAGCCCAGCAACAAGGCGAACGGCAACACCTACGACCGGCAGGGGCGGTTGCTCTCCTGCGAGCACGCGACGAGCCGCGTCGTGCGGCAGGAGCCGGGCGGCGCGATGACCGTGATCGCTTCGCATTTTCAGGGCAAGGCGCTGAACAGCCCCAACGACATCGTCGTGAAATCCGACGGCGCGGTTTATTTCAGCGACCCGACCTACGGCCGCATCCGCGAAGACGTGGGCGTGCCGCGCCCGCTGGAGCTCGGCTTCCGGGGGTTCTACCGCGTCGCCGCCGACGGCGCGCCGGCTCAGCTGCTCGCGGACGATTTCGAGCAGCCGAACGGCCTGTGCTTCTCGCTCGACGAGAAGCGGCTCTACGTGAACGATACGATGCGCGGCCACGTGCGCGCGTTCGACGTGCGCGCCGACGGTGCGCTCGCGGGTGGTCGCGTGTGGTCGGAGCTGACCGGGGAGGGCGAAGGCCGGCCCGACGGCATGAAGATCGACAGCGCTGGCCATCTCTACTGCACCGGTCCCGGCGGCGTGCACGTGATCGACGCGGCGGGACGCTGCCTCGGCGTGATCCGCACGCCCGGGCGCGTCACCAACATTGCCTGGGGAGACGACGACCTGCGCAGCCTCTACATGACCGGCATCACGGCGCTCTATCGCGCGCGGGTGACGGTGCCGGGACAGTTGACTTATTGAACGGCGAGAGGCGAGAGACGAGAGGCGGGGCAAATCCCGATAGACGCTGGGCGAAAGACGAGAGACGGGGTTCGCTGCCTTTCCGTCTATCGTCTATCGTCTATCGCCTTGCGCCTCTCCTCTCATTCGACCCACGACCCACGACCCACGACCGACGGTCAAAAGTCGTAGAGCTTCACCGGATTCTCGACCAGGATCTTCCGCCGCACCGCGTCGTCGTCGGTCCAGTAAGCCAGGATGTCGAGCAGGTCGCCGTCGTTGGGCATGACGAAGTTCGCCGGCATGCGGCCCGGCACCGCGGGATGCGGCCAGTCGGACCCCCAGACGAGACGCTCGGGCGCCGCGGCGCCAGCGGCTCCAGCTCGCGCGCGTCGGCGTGCAGCTGCACGTGCCACCGGAACGCGCTGACGCGCGCGGCGATCGCCTCGAGGTCCTCGAGCAGCAGCCCGCTCTTCGCGAAGAGATTCACGCGAACGCCGCGGAACCCCGCGCGGTGCAGCCGGTCGAGCTCGGCGTCGCTCACGTCCGTCGGCACCACCGCGACGCCGCGCCACTCGCCCCGCGTGGCGGCGAGCGCGTCGAGCTGGCGCTCGTTGTCCATGCCGTAGACGCTCGGGGTGACCAGCACCGCGCGCGCGATGCCCAGGGTCGCCAGCACGCCCCGGTACTGCTCGACCGTGGTGTCGGGCGGCGTGAACAGGCGCTTGGGCGAGAACGGGTAGCGCGCGACCGGGCCAAAGATGTGCGCGTGGCAGTCCACCGCGCCGGGCGGCGCCTTCAGCGCGGGCTTGCGCGGCGAGGGATGCGGGCCGTCGCAGCAGGGAATGCCGTCGGGGTCGAGTCGGTTCGTGTTCGTCATGCGTTCGGGGTCCACATTCTAAACGGAAGCGCTCCGTCGAGCGCGCGCCGTATACTAGCACCGGCGCAAGCCGGCGTCGGTCCGGTCACCAGTCACGAGTCACGAGTCACGCTTCATGAAGAAATTGATCGGCAAGATCGATCCCGCGCGCGTCGCCATGCTGGACATTCCGCGCCCGTCTCCCGAAGTCGTCTCCGGCTTTCTCGCGCTCACCGACCTCGCCTGCACGGTCTCGGATGCGATGGACGAGATCGGCATTGCGGGCGCGGTGCCGGCCGCGGCGCTCGCGCCGATGCTGCCGGGCGCGCGCCTGGCGGGCCCGGCGCTCACCGTGCGCAACATCGTGCAGTCGGTGCCGCCTTCCATCGGCGCCATGGCGCGCCAGTCGCGGCAGGCGGACATGGAGGCGCACAACCTCGCGCAGCCGGGCGACGTGCTGGTGATCGAGGGCGTCGCGGGCATCTCGAGCCTCGGCGGGAACTCGGTGAACGTGGGCAAGCGGCAGGGCGAGGCGGGCGCCATCGTGGACGGCGCGACGCGGGACATCGCCACCGCGCGTCGCGTCGGCTACCCGGTGTGGGCGCGCGGCGTGAGCCTGCTCACGGGCAAGTGGCGGCTGGAGACGGTCGCCATCAACGGGCCGGTGCAGATCGCCGGCGTGCCGGTCTACCCCGGCGACCTCGTCGTTGCCGACGACAACGGCGTGTGCTTCATCCCGCGGGCCCGCATCGCCGACGTGCTGGCGCGCGCCCGCGCGCTCTCCGCGGGCGAGGACGAGAGAAACCGCGACGTCGAGGCCGGCCTCTCCGTCGCGGAGATCGCGGCCAAGGCCTACTTCAGGAAGATCGGCGGCTGAGCCGCCGGGGGTGAGGCGTGAGGCGTAAGGCGTGAGGCGTAAGGCGTGAGGCGTAAGGCGTGAGGCGTGAGGAGTAACTCCCGGCGCTCGCCGGGAGTTTTTCTTACCCATCACCCATCACCCGTCACGCATCACCCATCACCCATCACCCGTCGCGCATCGCGCCGCTACTTGATGACGCCAAGCTCCGTGAGGATCTTCTCCAGCCGGCGATCCTCCTCGTCGAGATACTTTTTCGTCGCGGCGCTGTCGAGGTAGCCGCTTCCCCAGGCATACTTCTCCTCGGTTTTCCTCCACTCCTCGCTGTTGACGATGGTGGAGAAGGTCCTGTCCCAGAACGCGCGCTGCGCGTCCGAGAGGCCCGGGGGACCCTGCAGGCCGCGGAAGGCGGAATGCACGACGTCGATGCCCTGCTCGCGGAACGTCGGAAACCCGGCGGCCGGCCCCGGCGCGCGCTGCGCGGAGCTGACGCCCAGCATGCGGATGGGGCCGCCTTTCCTCGCAAGACCCACCGCGCCGCCCAGCGTGCCCGCCCAGACCTCCACGTGGCCCCCGAGGGCCGCGGGTATGCCCTTGCCGCCCGACGAGTAGACGACGATCTTCGCCGATCGGGGATCCACGCCGGCGGCCTGGGCGATCTTGCCGATCACGATGTGGTTCTGGTTGCCGAGCGCGGACGAAAGCCCGAACGTCACCGAAGACGGATCCTTGCGGAGCCGCTCCACCAGGTCCTTCCCTGACTCGATGGACGAGGCGCTCCGGGTCCACACGGCTATGTACTCGTGAAGCAGGATGGCGAGCGGCGTGAGATCCCGGTAACTGAGCTGCGAGTTCCCCAGGAGCTTGTTGGTGATGGACGCCACGCTGAGCGTGGAGAGGGTGTGCCCGTCGCCTTCGCGCTGCGTCACGAAGCTCCAGGCCATGGTGCCGCCGCCGCCCGGGCGGTTGATCACATTGACGACCGGCATGCCGGGCACGTTCCTGAGAAAGCCCTGCATGATGCGCGCCTCGCGGTCGGCCGCGCCGCCCGCGCCCGAGGCGACGATGATCTCGACGGTCTTCGACGGCTTCCATTCCTGCGCCGCGGCGGGCGCCGCAACCAGCCCCAGCGCGAGCGTCAGGACGCACAGCGTCCGCCGCGCGTGATTCGTGGATCGTGGGTCGTGGATCGTCCGCTTCATGTCTTCTCCTCGTCGTTTTGTGGTTTCAGGAATTCCAGTCACCAGTCACCAGTCACCGGGTATTGAGCTTCTCATCGAGCCAGTCCGCGATCACGTCGATCGCGAGCGTCAGGTAGTCGCGCTGGCAGTGCTGCGCGCCGCCTTCTTCCTCCGTGAACACGCGGAAGGTCTTGTCCGTCGAGGCGATCGCGTCGAAAAGCCGCTGCGCCTCGGGCATCGAGACCTGCGCGTCCGCGGCGCCATGGAGCAGCAGGAACGGGCAGGTCACCTTCTGCGCGACGCCGTCGAGGCGAAAGCCTTCGATCTTCTTTAGCGCGTCGTCGTAGTTGTCCACGCCGCACGCCCACAGGAGGTGGTCGGCCGGCACCGGCAGCGCCGCCTGCTTGATCCGCTCCAGCCGCCGCACCCAGGTCGCGTGATAATCCCAGATCGCGCCCCAGGTGACGCAGGCCTTGTAGCGCGCGTCCATCGCGGCCATGCGCGGCGCGTAATAGCCGCCGAGGCTCATCGCCATGACGGCGACGCGGTCCCTGTCCACGTCGTCGCGGGTGGCGAGGTAATCGAGCGCCGCGCTGCCGGCGATCTCGAAGTCGTGCCGCAGGTGGATGCCGCGGAAGCGGATGGATTCGCCCTGGCCGGGGCCGTCCACCAGCAGGAAGGAGATGCCGCGGCGCACGAGCTCCGGCGTGCCGCGCAGGTACTGCATTTCCTTCTGCGTGTCGAAGCCGCCGAAGCGCACGACGCACGGGTTGCGCTTGCGGCCGCTGTTGACCGCATGGACGAAGTAGGCGGGAAACGAGCCGCCGGCAAAGGGCAGCTCGACGACCTCGATCTTCGGCCGGTCCGTCAGCGCCGCGAACTGGCGGAAGCACTCGAGCGACTGGCGGAACGCGGCGAGCGCCTTCTCGTCCTTGGGCTGGCGGAAGTGGTCGGCGGTCTGGTAGTAGAAGTTCGCGCGCAGGTAATTCGAGGCGGCGGTCAGCGGGTGGCCTTTGGCTTCCAGCGCGCCGGCACGGTCGCGCAGGCGGTCCGCGCCCGCGCGCCAGGCGTCGAACCACGCCTCGTCGTCGCCGACGCGGTCGCGCAGGCTCCTGCCGATGCGGTCCACCTCGGAGAGCTCGGCGCCGCCGTAGGGCGCGGTGCTGAGCACCACCATCATCTCCGCGGACCAGCGGTAGTTGCCGGGGTAGTAGGTGAAGTGCTTCGGCGCGGCTTCGGCGGGGGCGTTCAAGCGAGGTTCCTCGATCGGGTGCGGGCGCTGAAGCCTATAACGCGCCGATTGACTGCGTCAATCGGCGCGCCCGGTGAAGCGTGAGGCGTGAGGAGTGAGGCGTCAGGAGGGCCAAGCGCGACCGCGTCCGGCTTCCACAGAGTGGACGCGAGCGGCTGAGCGCGCGCCCCCGGTATACTTCACCGCTCACCCAACGGCTCTGCCCATGGCAATTTTTCTCGACGAACGGTGCATCGCGAGCCTGCTCACGATGGATGACGCGCTCGGCGCGGTGGAGGAAGTCTTCCGCGAGCAGGGACGCGGCGGCGTCGTCAACGTGCCGCGGGTACGCGCGCCGATCAAGGGCGGCACCCTGCGCATTACTGCCGGTGTCCTGTCCTACTGCGGCCTCTACGGCGTCAAGGTCTCGAGCACGGCGGTGTTCGGCAGAAACGCCGGCCGGATGTTCTGCCTCTACCGCGAGGAGACGGGCGAGCTGTGCGCGGTCGTGCAGGTGTTCGGCATGGGCGCGCTGCGCACCGGGGCGGCGAGCGGCGTCGCCACCAAGTTGATGGCAAACGAGGGCGCGAGGGTGCTGGGCGTGCTCGGCTCCGGCCGCCAGGCGAAGACGCAGGTCGAGGCCATCTGCCGCGTGCGCCGCATCGCCGAGCTGAAGGTGTACAGCCCCACGCCCGCGAACCGGGAGAAATTCTGCCGCGAGGCCGCCGCCGCGCACGGCGTGAAGGCCGTGCCGGTCGCGTCGCCCGAGGCGGCGGTGCGGGATTCCGACGTGATCGTATCCGCGACGACGACCACGGAGCCGGTGGTGCGGGGCGCGTGGCTCGCCGCCGGCGCGCACATCAACGCGATCGGCGCCAATTACGAGCACCGACGGGAGCTTGACACGGCGGCGGTCAGTGCCGCGGCGTGCATCGCGGTCGACGACCTGGAACAGGCGCGCTACGAGGCGACGGATCTCGTCGAGCCGGTGAAGGAGGGCGCGCTCTCCTGGGACCGGGTTCATCCGCTGGCCGACATCGTCGCGGGGAACGTCAGGGCGCGCGCGTCCTCGAGCGACATCACGCTCTACAAGTCGCTCGGCGTCGCGATCGAGGACGTCGCGCTCGCGGCTCGCGCCTACGAGAAGGCGCTGGCGCAGAACGCGGGCGTCGAGCTGCCGGACCTCGCCGGCTGAAATGCCGATCAACCGCAGATAGACGCAGATAAACGCGGATTGGTCCGGTGACGGAAGAAACCATTCGCGCCGGGAATTGCGAGTGGCAAGCCTGTCGGTGTCGCATCGCTCATCCTCAAGGGAGGCCAGGATGGGGATGTAATGACGCACGGCGTATTCACCCCCATCCCGACCTTCCCCCATCGAGGGGGAAGGGGAACCGTTGCAGTATTTTTTGGCACGGTTGGATGAGACTGGGATCCTGGAAAGTTTGTTTTTGAATTTCTGCGTGTATCTGCGTTTATCTGCGGTTAAATTGAATTGAGGTGAATCGTGGCCAGAGTGCCGATGGTCGCGCCGGAGAACGAACCGGCGGAACTGAAGGAAGTCTTCGATCAGCTGCGCCGCACGCGGGGGCGCGTGCCGGGGATGTACCGCATCCTCGCGCAGCAGCCCGCCGTGCTCGCGGCGCACCGCGCCTATTTCCACGCGGCGCTCGACGCGGGCGTGCTGCCGCGCCCGTTCAAGGAGAGAATCGCGTTCAAGGTCGCGCGCCTGCGCGGGAGCGCCTACAGCACGGGGTCGCACCGCAGCTACGCGCTGAAGCACGGGGTCAGCGCGGAGGAGCTGGCCGCGATCGACCGCTCCGACTACAGCGGCCTCGACGGGAAGCAGGCGGCCGCGCTGGAATTCGCCGACGCGATGGTGCGGACGCAGGGCGCGGTCGACGACCGGGTCATGGACCGCCTGAAGGCGCACTGCACGCCGGCGGAGATCGTGGAGATCGCGTCGCTCGTCGGCGTCATGGAGCTTGCCTGCACGCTCGGCGCGGTTTTCGGGCTCGAGCCGGACTGATGGGGGCCGGCGCCTACCGATTGCCCAGCCCCATCTGCTTGATGATCTTGCCGATGGTCTGGATGTCCGACTGGATCGACGCGGCGAACTCTTCCGGCGTCGAGGCGTCCACTTCGGACCCCACGCGTTTCAGGCGTTCCCGCACGGCGGGCTTGTTCAATGCCGCAACGATTTCCCTGTTCAGCCGCCCGATGATCGCGGCGGGCGTTCCGGCGGGCGCGAAAAAGCCGAACTTGCCGGACGAGTGGTAGCCCGGCACGGTGGAGGCGACGGTGGGCAGCCCGGGCGCGATGAGGGTGGGCTTCGGGGTCGTCACCGCCAGAATGCGCGCGCGGCCGGACTTCATGTAAGGGACCGCGGTCGCGTACGTCGGAAAGCACACCTGCACCTCGCCGGTGACCACCGCGGTCAGCGCGGAAGCGGACCCCCGGAACGGGATGCGCCTGAAATCGACCCCGGCCCTGGCCTTGAAGAGCTCGGCGGCCAGATGGTTCGACGTGCCCTCGGCCGCGGACGAGTAATCGATCTGTCCGGGCCGGGTCTTGGCGAAAGCGATCAGCTCCTTGACCGACCGGACCGGCAACGAGGGATGCACGACCAGCACGTTGATCGAGCTGACGGACGCGGCGATGGGCACGAAATCCCGGATCGGATCGTACGGCACGTGGGCGCGCATCAGCGGGAGCAGCCAGAAGGTGGTGCCGTAATGGAGGAGGGTGTGGCCGTCGGGCGGAGCCTTGGCCACGATACTGCCCGCGACGACGCCGCCGCCCCGGTTATCCACGACGACCGACACGCCCATGCTGCGCTCGAGTTCCTCCGCGACCAGGCGCGCGGTGAAGTCGTTGATGCCGCCTGCCTGCGACGAGACGATGCGTATCGTCTTGGAGGGAAATGGCTGTTGACCGTGCGCCGCAAGGCTGCCCACGACCATCAACGCACATGCGGCCGAGCGCATCCAATTTCTCGTGTCATTCATGTTTCCTCCGTTCGATCCACCGCGCACGAGCGGCTGATCATCTTGTAGTGTCAATCGGTACCATGCCAGATCGGCGCATCCGCCATCAACCTGGCGTCAAACAGGGGCTGAGCGTCATGTATTTTCTCCTCCCGGGTGACGTCTGGACTACTTTTCGCGGATCCCCGCCTCCTCGATGACCTTGCCCATGCGACCCACCTCGTCGCGGATCAACTTGGCAAACTCCTCCCGCGTGCTGCCGAGTGCATCGACGCCGATCCGCACGATGTTGATTTTTGCCGAGAACTTGAAAAGCTCGGCGGCGAGGTGGTTCATCGTGCCGGGCGCGGCCGAGCTGAAGTTGAGATCGCCGGGGCGCGCGCGCCAGCGCGATCAGTTCCCTGACCGATTTCACCGGCAGCGAAGGGTGCACGACGAGGATGTTAACGCCGCGCGCGGCAGTGGAAATGGGCACAAAGTCCCGGTGCGGGTCGTAGGGTATTTCCTTTCGCATCAGCGGCAGCAGCCACAGCGTGTTGCCGTAAAGCAGCAACGTATAGCCGTCGGCCGGGGATTTTGCGACGAGGTCGCCCGCGAGGACGCCGCCGCCCCGGTTGTCAACGACCACCTGCTGACCCAGGGTTTTCGTCAGGCCCTGCGCGACGACCCGTGCGACGAAATCGCCGCTGCTGCCGGCCTGGGATGCAACGATGCGGACGGGCCTGGTGGGGAAATCCTGCGCGATCGCCGTGGATCCGGACGCGAGCAAAGCCGCGAATCCCGCTGCCGTCAGGTTGCGTGTCGTGTTCATGTCATCTCCCTGCCGCACGCCTTGAGCCCGCGCTCCAGTGCGCCGAACGATTGGGTCGGCGCGGGCATCAGCCAGCGGAAACCCTTGGCGAGCACCTCGTCCACGTTTTTCGTGCTCAAGTGCGAATGGCGCCGTTCAGGCGGGAGTTCGCGCTCATGCCGCCGCCCCCTCGCGCCTGGCCGCGCGCGACGCGCTGAAGCGGCCGTAGACGCGGCGCACGTTGCCGTGGAAGATCTTCTCGCGGTCGCCGTCGCTGAGCCAGTCGATCGAGTCGATGTAGCGCTTGGTGTCGTCGTAGTTGAATCCCGTCCTCGGGTTGACCCCTTTCACCGCGCCGTAGATCTCCGATGCGAACAGGATGTTGTCGGCGGGAACAACCTTGAGCAGCAGCTCGATGCCGGGCTGGTGGTAGACGCAGGTGTCGAAGAAGACGTTCTTGAGCAGCAGCTCCCCGAGCGGCGGCCGCTTCATGTCCTGCGCCAGCCCCTCGTAGCGGCCCCAGTGAAAGGGCACCGCGCCCCCGCCGTGGGGGATGACGAACTTGAGGGTGGGGAAATCCCTGAACAGGTCGGACGTCAGGAACTGCATGAACGCCGTCGTGTCGCCGTTGATGTAGTGCGCGCCGGTGTGGTGGAAATTGGGATTGCACGAGCTGCTGACGTGCACCATGGCGGGCACATCGAGCGATACGATCTTTTCGTAGAGCGGGTACCACCACTTGTCGGTCAGCGGCGGGTCCGTCCAGTAGCCGCCGGACGGATCGGGGTTGAGGTTGCAGCCGATGAACCCGAGCTCCCTGACGCAGCGCTCGAGCTCCGGGATGCAATTATCCGGCCGCACGCCCGGCGACTGCGGCAGCTGGCAGACGCCGACGAACTTTTCGGGATACAGCGTGCACACCCGGTGGATCACGTCGTTGGAGACGCGCGACCAGTGCTCGCTCACGGCCCGGGTGCCGATGTGGTGCCCCATCAGTCCGGCGATCGGCGAGAAGATCGTGAGGTCGACGCCGCGCTCGCGCTGCGACTTCAGCTGCGCGCCTTCCAGGCTCTGGCGGATCTCGTCGTCGCCGATGCGGGGCGGCGGCAGGCTCGCCGCGGACGGCTCGGCGGCGCGGTCGATCTGCTGCTGGCGGAAATCGCGCAGCGCCTTGGGTACGGTCGTGTAGTGGCCGTGGCAATCGATGATCATTTCGGTTTCCTGCGTTCTCAGTCGAGCGCGCGCGTTGTGGCGTCGAACAGGCCGTCCAGCTTGAGCTCCTTGGGCATGAGCCGCTGCTGCCAGGCGTACTGCGCGGCGACCTCGAAGTTGCGCTTGTTGGCCGAGTAGCCGATCGGCCGCTTGTCGATGCCGTCCTTGGGCGGGGACTCGGTCGAGGCCTGGCGGCTTTCCTTGACCAGGCGGTACACCTCGCGCACCGCATCGGGGTTCGACCGGGACAGCCCGGATTTCACGACCATGATGTGGTTGACCATCAGTGCGCCGTATTTCGCATGCCAGGCTGTCCCGGCGGCGACCGGGTCCGGGATGAGTCCTTTCACCCCGGGGTGCTTGAGGTCTTCACCGGACAGCACCGCTGCGTCGACTTCGCCGTCGAGGAGCATCTGGAGCAGCTTCTTGCCGGCGGGCGCGCGCACGCAGTTCGAGGGCTCGCGGTATTCCGGCACGTGACCGTCGGTGAAGGTCACGAACTGGACGCGGCCGAGATCCACGCCGTAGTCGTTCTGCAGGATGCCGCGCACCCAGGTCGGCGTGGTCTGCGGATAGGTCCGCACGCCGATGCGCTTGCCGGGCAGATCCGCGGGCGTGAGCGTGCCGCGCGCCGCGTTGTAGGCGATCTGCGCGTGCTGGAAGCGGCCGTGCAGCACGACGGGCAGCGCGATGAGCGGCCGCCCCCACGCCTTGGCCTGCAGGTAGGTCATGATCGCGAGCTCCGCGACGTCGAAGTCGCCTTTCACGACCGCCTTGAAGTGGTCGTGCGGCACCTTCGCTTCGGCGAAATTCAGGTGGACGCGGTCCGAGCGGACCTTGCCCTGCTTCAGGGCGACGGTATTCGGGTAGTCGCCCAGCATCGTCTCGAGCTGAAGGGCTTGCTGCGTTGTCATGGCGTCGTGCTCCTTCGCGTCAGTCGGCGAGCGCCGGGTAGAGGGTTTGCGCGGTCTTCGCGAAGATCCAGTCCTGGTCGCTCTGCTTGAGGCACGAGAGCGCCGCCTTGGCTTCGTCCACCATCTCCTCCAGCTCGCCCTTCGAGGCGGGGTAGTTCGAGCCCCAGGCGATGCGGTTCGCGGGGATCTCCTGCACGAGCTTCGGGAAGAACTTCTCGGGCGAATTGCCGTTCTCCCTCGAGAAGCGCACGTTGTTGGTCGAGAGCTTGAAGTACACGTTCGGGTACCTCGCCAGCTCGAAGAGGAAGGCCGAGCGGTCGTAGGGCGGCTGATCGTGCTGCGGCACGCGGATCAGGTGGTCGACGATGATCTTCACGCCGGGGAACCGGCGAATGAGCGTGTAGAGCATGTAGAGCCCCTCGCGGCGCAGCTGCGTGACGACGGGGATCTTGAGCGCTTCGCACGTTTCCCACGCCTTGAAGGTCACCGGGTCGTCGAGCGTGTCGGCCTGCTTGTCCATCGTGCTGCCGGCGCTGAAGATGCGCAGCCCGGTCACCCCCTTGCCGTGCCAGTAGCGGATCTTTTCGGATGCATCGGGCGCGGCAAAATCCACCGAGCCGACGCCCGTGAAGCGCCTGGGCTGGGTGGCGATGCAGTCGACCATGTACGAGTTGTCGTAGCCGTAGGTCGTGGAGGAGTGGACGATCGCCGCCTTGTCCACGCCCGCTTTGTCCATCGAGGACACCAGCTTCTCGAAGTCGATCGGCCGCTCGCTCGACCACACCGAGCGCTTGCCGCCGAGCGGCGCGATCGGATATTGCTTCTCATCCTTCGAAATGATGTGGGGATGAATGTCGATGATCCTGGATGCCATGTTGTTTTCCGGTTGAGTGAAATGAAATGGGGAATCAGGCCTCGGGGTCCACGAAGAACTCGCTGACCGGGTAGCTGCGCTTCAGCATCCCCTGCTGGTGGACGTACTGGATCAGGGCCTCGATCGAGGCGCGGTTCTTTTCGATGCCGTAGGGCAACGGATCGCCGACGATCGCCGCCAGCTCGGCGAGCCGCTTGTCCTTGCCCGAGACCTTGTCGGGAGACGGAAGCTGCTTGACGTAGCGTTCCTTGGCCGCGGTGAACGCCTTGAACAGCGACTTGGCGACCCACGGGTGCGCATTCAACACCGAATCCTTCACGACGATGGTTCCATGGAAGGGATAGATCCCGGTCCGCTTGAACCAGTCGGCCTCGAGCCTTTTCGAGTCCTTGAAGAACTCGACGTAGTTGGTTTCCGCGGGTTTCGCGGCGTCGGCGGCCCAGCCCTCCTTGGGGGCGCCGACGCGGCCGATGCCGGCGTTCGCGGTGAACGCGGCCTGCAGCTCGCCGGAGGCCATCATGCTGACGAGCGACTTGCCTGCGGGCACGTGCTTCACGTACGGCGGCAGCTTGAGCGTCGTCACGTGCTCCTCGTCGTCCACCCACCAGGTGATCTTCGAGATGTCGACGCCGTACTCGTTCTGGAGGATGCCGCGGGTCCAGATGCCGGTGGTCACCGAGTAGGCGCGCACGCCCGCGTTCTTGCCCTCGAGGTCCTTCGGATTGTTGATGCCGGCGTCCGGCCGGTAGACGAACCCGGAGTGGTGGAAGTTGCGCGAGACGAAGATCGGGAGGGCCTTGAACGGCGCGCCGTGCTCGCGGGCGATCATGTAGGTCGAGGGCGCGATCTCGCAGACGTCGAACTCGACGTTCCGCACCATGCGGCGGTAGGCCGCGATCTGCGGGTTTACCTCGATGAACTCCGGCCGGACGCCCTCGATGGGCACCGCGCCGCTCTTGAGGTCGGCGGTGTGCCCGTAGGTGGCGATCGCGATTGTGAGCGGCAGCGCGGCAGGTTGTGACATGGGGACTTCCTCTCCTGACCGGGTGATGACCAGTGCAAGTGGTGCCGCGAGTCGCGGGCCGGCTGCGCGCGCGGGGCCGGCGGCGCGTCGCGCGCGGCAGGCCTGCGATTGGCGGCGTGGGTTTCTCCTGGCCGGCGCGCGACCGTTTCCCGGCGGCGCGGGAGGCGGGACGATCCGGACGACCCGTCATGATGAGGCCCCGGCTCATTACTTTCCACTGAAAAGTTCTGACCAGGTCATAACCATTTGGTAATATCATGCGACCGAGCTCCCTGCCGTGCCCATGGCGCATTTCGACTCCTACATCCGGTCCAGCTTCAAGCCGCGCAACCTGCAACTGCTGGTCACGCTGGATGATTTTCGCCATCTGGGCCGGGCCGCGGCCAGCATCAATGTCACCCAGCCGGCCGTTTCCAAGGCGCTCGCCGAGCTGGAGCGCGGGCTGGGAATGAAGCTTTTCGAGCGGACGGCGCGCGGCGTGCATCCCACGATTTACGGGGAGTGCCTGATTCGCTACGCGCGCACGACCCTGTCCGAGCTCGCGCACGTGCGCGATGAGCTGCAGGGGCTTGCATCGGGCAGCTCGGGCAACATTCGTGTCGGGGTGCTCGCCACGGCGGCGCTTGCCCTGTTGCCCGCCGGCCTTGCGCTGCTGAAGTCCCGATATCCCCGCATGCGGGTTCTGGCGCGCGAGGGCACGATGGAGACGCTGCTGCCGGAACTGTGGCTCGGAAATCTCGACCTGATCGTGGGCCGCCTGCCGGACGATCGCATCAAGCACGGCTTGAGCGAAAAGATGCTGATGGAAGAGGGAGTGCGACTGGTCGCGGGCCGCCACCATCCACTGGCCTGGCGCCGGCGCTTGCGATGGACGGACCTCGTCGAATACCCGTGGGTGTTCCCGCCGGTCAATACGCTCCTGCGCGGACCGCTCGAACGCGCGTTCGAGCATCACGGCATACCGATTCCCGAAAACCGGATCGAGACGCTGTCGGTGCACGTGATTCGGGGCTACCTGCAATATACCGACGCGATCGCGGCCTTGTCCGAGGACGTCTCGCGTTACTACGAGTCTCTCGGGCTGCTTTCGATACTTCCGCTGGATCTCCCGCGGCTCGTGCGGCCGGTGGGTGCCGTATGGAGCCGGCAGCGTCCGATAGCGGCAGGCACGCAGCTGCTCATCGACTGCCTGGAAGACGCCGTTCGCGCGGGCAAGGCGGCCCGATCGCCGCGAACTGCCCGCGAGGCGGTCGTTGGGCGCGCCGATGGAGGGCCCATTGCCGGCACCCAAAGGGCGATCCCGCGATCCGTGCGCGCGTTGCTGAAAAGAGGCGACGAGGAAATTTCCAGCCGGAACGATTGACCAAGATATGGATGCCGCATCCCCGGACCGGGTCAGGCTGAGCGTGGACGAGGCGCGCGCGCTCGCGGAAGGCGCGCTCGGGCGCATCGGCTACGACGCCGAGGAGGCGCGCATCATCGCCGATCACGTCGTGGACGCGGCGCTCTGCGGCTACGAGTACTCGGGGCTGCCCAAGATCCTCAACGTCGCCGAGCACCGGCGGCTGCGAGAGCCGCGGCGCCCGATGCGCGCGGTGCACGAAACCCCGCTGTCGGTGCGGTTCGACGGGGGCAACAACGTCGGCATGGTGGCGCTCCACCGCGCGGCGCAGGCGGCGATCGCCAAGGCGGGCAAGCACGGCATCGCGCTCGCGGGCGTCAATAACAGCTGGGTCAGCGGGCGCAGCGCGTATTACGTCGAGATGATCGCGCGCGCCGGGCTCGTCGGCATGCTCACCATCGCCTCGACGCGGCACGTGGCGCCCCCGGGCGGCGCGAAAGCGTCCATCGGCACCAATCCCATCGCGTTCGGGTTTCCGACGGCGGGCGAGCCCTTCGTGATCGACATGGGCACGTCCGCTTTCATGTCCACGGACATGATCTTCCGCGTGCGGCGCGGCGAGCCGCTGCCGGAGGGCGTCGCCATCGACGCGCAGGGCCGGCCGACCCGCGATCCGGTCGAGGCGCGCAAGGGCGCGATCCTGTCGTTCGGCGGCTACAAGGGCTTCGCGCTCGCCATGGCCGCGCAGGCGCTGGGTGTCCTCGCGGGCTCGGCCAGCGATTTCGAGCAGAGCTACGGCTATTTCGTCATCGCGCTGCGACCGGACCTGATGGTGCCCCTCGACGAGTACCGGCGCGACGTCACCGCGATGCTCGAGCGCGTCAAGGCGACGCCGCGCCAGCCGGGCGTGGACGAGATCCGGCTTCCCTCCGAGCGCGCCTTCCGGGAGCGCGCGCGCAGCCTGCGCGAGGGCATCGAGATCGACCGCAGCATCTACGACGCGCTGCTCGCCTTGCCGGGCAAGCCTTGAGACGAGGAGCCGGTATCGGCGCTGCGGCGCACGCCGGCGCAGGATACGGATCCGGGGCCGGTGCGTGCCGGCACCGGCTTCCGACGGACGGATCGAGCCGCGGCTCAGGCCGCCAGTTTCTTGCGTTCGGGGAACAGCTTCTCGAACCAGCCGGACGCCGCGAGTTTTCCGCGAAACGCCGCTTTTTCTTCCGCGCTCAGCGGCTTCATCGGCGGACGCACCGGGCCGGCGGACATGCCGTTCAGGTCCATCCAGTACTTGATGAAGGGCAGGGGGTGCGAGGCGATTTCCTTCTTCCAGAGGCCCTCGTAAATGCCGAACCAGACGTCGCGCAGGGGCTTCAGCGCCTCGAACTTCCGGGTCGCTTCGGCGTCCTTGCCTTGCACCGCGAGGTCGAAATACTCGCGGACGGGCTGGTAGTGCGGGCTCTGCAGCAGGAACACCGAAGTCGTCCCGAGCATGAGCCGGTGCTTGTGCTGGAGCGTCATCGTGAGCAGGTTGTGCTCGTGGGGGTCGCTCACCACGGCTAGGTCGCCGCACAATTCCTGGGTGCGGATGACATGCGGCACGTCGTTGAGGGCGTCCTTGATGGCGCAGATGTTCGGGATCTTCGCGATGCGGGCCAGGGTCTCGGGAGTGAGGCCGATGCCCGAGTGCAGCGTGTTGTACGCGAACATCGCGATATCGACTTTCGAGCAGATGTACTCGAAGTACTCGGCCGCCATGTCCTGGTTCTTGGCCCACTCGTAGGGCGCCCAGACCATCACCGCGTCCGCGCCGACGGCCTCGGCGTGCTTGATGAGGTTGATCGTCTCCGCGACGCTGTGATCCGTCGCGTGCAGGTAGGTCCGCGCGCGCTTGCCGACGGCGTCGATCGTCACTTCCATGGCGCGCTTGCGCTCGGCAAGCGAGCAGACCCACGGCTCGGAGAAGCCGAAGCCAATGCCGTCCGCCTTGCAGCCCACCATGTACTCGACGTTCTTGCGGATGCCGGCCTCGTCCAGGCGGAAATCCTCCGTGAACGGGAACATCGGGGTCGTCCAGAGCCCCTTCATGTGCTCGCGGGCCCAGTCTTTTGCGTCGCGCTTGTGGATCATGAATGCTCTCCTGGCATCGAGCGGGCACCACCCGCCTGAGTTTCGAAGCTTATCACTCCCGACCTTCCCCGGAGCTGAAACGCCATACTGCATCGCGCAACCGGCGCGTCAGACGCGCAGCGCGTCGATCAGCTCCTGCACGCCCTTCTGCGCTTCGAGCTGCTGCACGAACTTCACCACGCGATCGGTCTTGGCCTTCCCCAGGACCGGGGTCGAAATCAAGCGGAATTTGCCCTCGATGTCGGCATCGCTGGGCGTCAGGTAGCGCGGGTTGGCGCTGCGATCGGCTTCGTGCGCGTACGACTTGCCGTTCTTGAGACGCAGCGTGACCTTCGCTTTGCTGTGCGCGGGATACTGCCGCTCGTATTCCTCGCTCTCGGTGACCTTCACCTTGTCGGCGGCTTCCCAGACCGTCCTGTCCTTGAGCATTTCTTTGCTGAAGCCCGGGCCGAGAAGTTGCGCGGGATCGCGCGTCACCGCGGCAACCGCGAGGCAGTAGGCGAGGCTGGCGCGGGCTCCGATCTCGGTCTCCGGATGGACGATGGCGAACATCGCCGTGCGGCGCATCGCGTCGACGTGGATCTCGACGATGTCCTCGTTCTGGATGTCGTGCGTATGGAGCAGGTGCAGGATCGCGTCGAGCGACGCCTGCAGGGGTCCCACGGTCGCATAATGTTTCGTCACCACGCCGCTGTCGATTTCCCACAGGTCGAAGGTGCCGTCCTCGCGGACGCCTTCGGTGAGCCGTTCGGGGTGGCACTCGCGGGCGATGATCGGAATCCAGCCTTTCACCACGTCGCGCATGCCTTCGGTGCCGCGCGCCGCCATTTCCGCTGCGAGTACGCCGCTCGCGCACGCCTGACCGCCGATGAGCCATTTCACCGTGTGGCCTTCTTCGTTCGCCCACGCCATGCATGTCGGTGCGATGTTGGCGACGATGCCTATGGCGTTGTCGATGCCCTTTGCGCCGAGGTTCATCATCCTGGCCGCGGTCACGGCCGGGCCGAACGCGCCGAAGAGGCCCGGCGTCCACCAGCCGTCGTAGTTCGCCGCCGGAAACACGGTGCGGCCAAAGCGGATGCCGATCTCGTAACCAGCGACCACGCCTTCGATGATGGAAGCGCCGCCGAGCTTCTCGCGTTCCGCGACGGCCAGTGCGACCGGAACGATTTCGTTGCCGGGGTGCGTCGTTCCGCGCGGCGCAGCGTCGGAAAGCTCGAGACCGTGGATGTAGGTCGCATGCGCGAGTCCGACGAGCGCGACGCTCGTCTTCTGCCCGCCCGGCAGCAGCGTCGCCTGCGGGTTGCCGCCGTGAGCCGCGACATACGCGCGGATCGAATCTGAAATGCCGGCGTTGTAGCCGGCGACGAGGCACCCGACGGTGTCGAGCACGCGCTGCTTGGCGCGCATGACCACGTTCGCCGGCAGCGTCTTCAGGTTGAGCCCCGCCGCTGCCTTGCCCAGCAGCGCCAGGGGATCTGCCGTCGTGCTCATGCTGTCTTCTCCTTGAGTAACCGGTCCATGTCGAATGCGCCGGCCGCCAGTCAGGCCTTGCGCGTCAGTCCGTCGATTTCCGCCATGTCGCCGGCGGTCAACTTCCACCCGGCCGCATCGACGTTCTGCTGCAGTTGCTCCGGCGTCATGGCGCCGGCGATCACGCTCGGTACTGCCGGATGCGCCAGCAGCCAGCTGAACGCGAGCTTCAGCACGCTCCGGCCGCGGCTCTCGCAGAAGGCCCGCAGCTTTTCCAGCACCTGCCAGTTGGCGTCGTTGAGATACCGCGGCGAGGCCCGGTTGGTCAGCCGGGTGTTGACCGGCAGCGGCGCGCCCGCGCGGTACTTGCCGGTCAGCATGCCATTGGCGAGCGGCGCAAACGGTATGAGCGCGAGGCCGTGCCGTTCGAGCGCGGGCATCAATTCCTTTTCCACGTCGCGGGCGAGCAGGCTGTACTGCCCCTGGCAGGACACGAATGCGGCAAGGTTCTCGCGCGCCGAGGTCTGCAGGGCGGCGTCGATTTCCCCCGACGTGAAGCCGGAGCAACCGATATGGCGCACCTTTCCCTGCCGCACCAGATCGTCCAGCGCACGCAGCGTCTCGTCGATGGGTGTCGCCGGATCCGGCACGTGCTGCTGGTACAGGTCGATCCAGTCGGTCTGCAACCGCTTCAGACTGGCCTCGACGGCCGTCATGATGTAGCGGCGCGATGCGCCTTTCAGCGTCTCCTCCTTGTCCATCGGCCAGCCGAACTTGGTGGCCAGCACGACGTCGGCCCTGCGGGGCCCGAGGATCCTGCCGAGAAACGCCTCCGAGCCGCCCCGGCCCCCGTAGCTGTCCGCCGTATCGAACAGCGTGACCCCGAGTTCCAGCGCCTTGTGAACCACCGCCCGCGTTGCCTCGAAATCGAGACGGACGCCGAAATTGTTGCAGCCCAGTCCCACACAGGAGACCTTCGGCCCGCTCTTTCCGAGTGCGCGGTATTCCATATGGCTGTATCCGGAATGGGTCCTGTGGTTCGGCTTGCGGCGGAAAGGCGCGCGGAGCGCGCTCGCGAAGTGCGAGATCAAACCATAATCTGCGCGACGCGGGCAAGAAAAGCCGCGATGGCCGCGCGATTTCACATTGTAACCAGGACGAGCCGGCGCGTCGCCCGTGCACGGTTGTTGCCGGACCGGCCGCGAGTTTCCTGGAGCGCGCGGAACCCTATATGATTCGCGGGTGTTCGAGGAACGGACTTGCTGACAGCAACCCTGGCGAAGTTCATTGCCGAGGCACCTTCGCGGCCGTTGCCGGCGCCGGTAGCGCAGAAAGCGGCACTGCACATCCTCGACGTCTTCGGGGCGATGATCTCCGGCAGCGAGCTGGCGGCGGGGAAGAAGGCCTCCGCGTTCGTGCGGCCGCTCGGCGGGACGCCGGAATCCACCGTCGTCGGCTCCGGCATCGTCACCACCGCGATCAACGCCGCGCTGGCCAACGGCATGATGGCGCATGCGGACGAGACCGATGATTCCCACGCGCCATCCCTGACGCACCCGGGCTGCGCCGTGGTTCCCGCCGCGTTCGCCGTCGCGGAGCGCGAGGGGCGGTCCGGACGCGATCTGCTGCGGGCCGTGACGCTGGGCTACGACGTCGGCACGCGGATCGCCGCCGCGCTCGGAGGCGGCCTCTTCCTCGATCACTACAAGCACAGCTCCCACGCCTTCGGTGGCGTCTTCGGCGCGACTGCGGCGGCCGCGGCGCTGTCGGGGCTCGATGCCGGCCGGGCCGGGCACGCGCTGGCTTACGCGGTCCAGCTCGCGTCGGGCATTCCCTGCTGGCTGGACGGTTCGGACCGCGTCGAAAAGGCCTTCCTGTTTGGCGGCATGCCCGCGCAGGGCGGCGTCCAGGCCGCGACCATGGCGGCGGCCGGCTTTACCGGCTCGACCCAGCCGCTGGAGGGAAACACCGGGCTGCTCTCCGCGTTTCCCGACCAGGCCCGGCC
>Ga0326597_10003257_pt1 | contig 23593 bp, 22 predicted proteins | sample RVTome_12_FD_203789 | JGI IMG/M metagenome (GOLD analysis project Ga0326597, IMG submission 203789) | Soil microbial communities from uranium-contaminated site in the Upper Colorado River Basin, Wyoming, United States - RVT100D185 | ecosystem: Environmental > Terrestrial > Soil > Contaminated >... | reverse complement strand
GGGATGATGATGCAGGGCGTGATGCAGCGATTCGACCCGCGGACGGGGACCTTCCAGAGTTGGAAGAACCCGAAGTTCGACCAGGGCGACGCAGCCCGGACGGCGATGGTGACTCCGACTCGCATGAACGTGGACGGCAAGGTCTGGGTCGGCGCCGACGAGGAGTACCAGGTGGACATCGCATCGGGTGAGTGGGTGGCGATCGATTACAAGAAGGGCCGCTCGCCCAGCGAACCCAACTACAACGACCGGATCGGCTCCTACGGTGTGGCGGTCGACTCGCAGAACAATTTCTACGGGCTGAACCTGGGCGGCACGCACGTCACGCGAGTGGACGCGAAGACGATGAACTCCAGACCGTTCCGGACGCCGACGGCGGACTCAGGCCCGCGGCGCGGGCATATGGACCCGCAGGACCGGCTGTGGTTCGCGCAATTCCGCGGGAACAACATCGGCATGTTCGACACCAAGACGGAGCAGTTCAAGGAATACAAGATGCCGGTCGAGTGGACGAATCCCTACGACGCGATTTCCGACCGGGCCGGTTTTGCTTGGGGCGGCGGCATGACCAACGACTATGTTGGGCGCGTCAATACGCAGACAGGCGAGACTACCATGTACCTGCTGCCGGGAACCACCAACATCCGGCGCGTCGATGTCGACAACTCCACCAACCCGCCTTCGTTCTGGGTGGGTGACAACCTGGGCGCCACGCTCCTGCGTGTGGAGCCGCTCGAATAAGAATGAGCCCACGGCACAGAAGGCGTGTCGTGGCTACCTTGCTTCAACCTGCCAGGGCATTTCGGATAACCGGGATGCCTTGGCGGCTCTTCCTTTCGCTCTTCTCCTGCAAAATAGCTGGCAGTCGGCAACTGGCGAGCGCTGCCTCACGGTTGCAGTGTCTTGATTCTTAGGCCACAGCCTGCGGTGGCACGGGTTCATGTAGGCGGAGCCCAGAGGTATAATTTACCCGACAGGGTTTAGCGGGCTGTTTGCCCAGCCCGGTGTATGCGAGAGAGAAAGGCAGAGGCTGTGCCTATGGATCAGTCGGGTTATCGGGCGAGTCTGCTGGAGCGGCTGCAGTTGCTGGTTTCGCCTATTTTCTATCTTTCCCGGAACCTGCTCAGCCTGGTTGGCGTGGTTCTGGCCACCAGCCTGTTTTTCACCATGCTGGTGTTTTACATCGGCACTTCTATGGGAGCAGGGAGTAACCCATACGTCGGCATCGTTACGTTCCTGGTGCTGCCGGGAACCTTCCTGATCGGCCTGCTGCTGATTCCGGCTGGCATGCTGCTCAAGCATCGCCGCGAATCGCGCCAGGGAATCCTTCCGGGGCAGTATCCCCGCCTCGATTTCAACCGTCCGGATTTGCGGCGGGTGTTCAGCTTCATCGCGCTCGCGACGGGGATCAACGGGGTCGTGGTGATCAACGCCAGCTACCGGGGCGTCGAGTACATGGATTCGGTGGCGTTCTGCGGGGAAGCCTGCCACAGCGTGATGGCGCCGGAGTTCACGGCGTACCGGTCCTCGCCGCACGCGCGGGTGAGTTGCGTGCAATGTCACATCGGGCCGGGCGCGTCGTGGTTCGTGCGGTCGAAGCTCTCCGGGGTGCGCCAGATCTTTGCCGTGTCGCTCAACACGTTTTCGCGGCCCATCCCAACGCCGATTGAAAACCTGCGGCCGGCGCGCGAGACCTGTGAGCAATGCCACTGGCCCTCGAAGTTCACCGGCTCGCTGCTGTCCGTCCGGCCGAAATTCGCCGAGGATGAGCAGAACACCGCCACCAAGACCGTGCTGCTGCTCAAAGTCGGCGGCGGGACCGCCCAGGGAAGAGGGATTCACAGCGCCCATCTCGACCTGGCGCGCGAGATCACCTACCTGGCCGCCGACGCCCAGCGCCAGGAGATTCCCTGGGTCCGCTACGTTTCTGTCGGCGGCGAGTCGCACGAGTACGCCGTGCCGGACTGGGACAAGGATTTCAGCAAGGGCGAGCTGCGCGTCATGGACTGCGTGGATTGCCACAACCGCCCGACGCACACGTTCGAGCTTCCGGAGAAGGCCCTGGACGATGCGCTGGCCTCCGGCCGCCTGGACGCGTCGCTTCCTTTCCTCAAGAAGAAGGCGGTGGAGCTGCTCAAGCAGCCCTATCCGACCCAGGACGTCGCAGCGGAAAGTCTCTCCCGCGCCGTAACGGATTACTATCGCGAAATGTTCCCCGAGGTCTGGAACCGCCAGCGGGAATCGGTTGATCTGGCTGCCGGGGTGGTCCGGGAAATCTACCGGAGCAACGTTTTCCCGGAGATGAAAGTCGATTGGGGAACGTATCCGAACAACCTCGGGCACATGGATTCCCCGGGCTGCTTCCGCTGCCACGACGACAATCACTTGAACTCGCAGGGAACCGCCTTGACCCAGGACTGCAGCACGTGCCACGCGCTGCTCGCCGTCGAGGAAGAGAACCCCGAAATTCTGGAACAGCTGACCCGGCTGGACCCGGTGGACGTCCAGGAGTTCCTCATGCGAACGCAATCACCAGCGCGGGGCGATAGTGAGACTCCTCGGGAGCTCGCGGCCAGTGGTCCATCCGAGACGGGGGCCGAATCACTCCTGCCCTGATTCCTCTTCTTTCTCATCCTCTTTCGGCGGAGGTAAAGTTTCCTGCGCGGGCGGATAGCGCCGCGCCGCCCAATGCTCGGCGTCGATCGTGCCGGTGATCCAGGTCCATTGCATCGGGTAATGATCCGGATCGAAGATCACGCTATAGAAGTGCCAGATCGCGATCGCGAGCGTCGCAAGGATCGCCTCGTAGTAATGGAGGACCGTGGCCACGTCCAGGAACCAGTTGGTCAGATGACGCAGCGTGAAGTCCGTGCTCCAAAGGACGATGCCGGTGATGCCCATGAGGGCCGTCCCCCAGAGTCCGGCCCAGTATTCGATTTTCTCGACGTAGCTCATGTCGCTCAGGCGGGGGCGGTCCTGCCGCAGCCCCAGGTTGAACGCCATGCGCTGGCGGAATTCGGTCCAATCCGCGGCGCGCGGCAGGAAATGCCGCCACCGGCGGCGGGCCGCCGCATTTCTCGCCAGATAGAACAGATGCAGCGCGGCGGCTGCCAGCATGACGACCGCGGCGTCACGATGCAGCCAGGCGCGCACCGGCCACTGGCCTTCCCAGGCGACCACCGGCTGCGCCCAGAAGGCATCCGGGTATCGCAGCGCAAATCCCGTCCAGACCAGCACAGTGAACGAAACCAGCAATAATAGGTGCTGCCACCGCTCGTTCCGTGTCATGCGTTGCGCCCGCGGCCGGGCGCGCTCGGCCAGAAATCGGAGCCGTGCTTTCTTGATCAAGTCCAACAGGTTGTGCAAAACCATGAAGACGACCGCGCCCGGGATCAGGAGCAAGTAAAACCAGCGAATCCAATAGACCGCGCGGTTCGAGGAAGAGTCGAACAGCGTATGCACGGGACCGATCGCAAAGCGGGCGCCGGCGCCGGGGTGGCACTGCGCGCAGGTGGCGCCGAGGTTTCCTGGAGCAATGCTCGACTGCGGATCGGACGATGGCAGAATGTTGTGGGTGCCGTGGCAGCTGGCGCAATTGGCCACGCGGAGTGAACCTCCGCGCGCCGCCAGCCCGTGGTAGCTCTCCTGATAGCTCCGAACCCGGTCGGCGGGCAGGTTGTACCGGGAATTCAGCCGCTCGTCGGCGTGGCAGCGCGAGCAGGAATCGGAGGAGACATTGGCGGCGTAAACGGGCGACGCTGTGTCGGAGGCCGCGAGGATAGCGTGCTCGCCGTGGCAGTCTGTGCAAACGGCGGCGGCGGTGACGCCGCTCTCGATGGCCTGGCCGTGGATGCTCTCACCATACATCTGGCGAATGTCCGAGTGACAAGCCCCGCAGGTCTCCGGGATGCGGAAGCGAAAAACATTCGCGCGGGGATCTGTCGGCGGATAGATCGCGTGCGCTCCGTGGCAATCCGCGCAGGTAGCCCCGCCCCGGCCTTCCGCCAGCGCCCGGGCATGCACGCTCTGCGAGTAACTTTCCAGGGGGCGCGACAGCGGCAGACGAAACTGCCGCATCAGCGTCATGTTGGAGTGGCACCCTCCGCAGGTCTCCGGCAACCGCTGGCGCGAGGCGGGCGACGCCGCATCTTCCACGGAGCGAATGGCGTGCGTGGGGCCGTGGCAGTCCTGGCACCGGGCTGCCCCCACCTGCCCTGCCTGCAGACTTTGGCCGTGGACGCCCGAAGAATATTGTTCTGCCTCATCGGCATGGCAGGAAGAGCATTGGGGCGTTTCCACGGAGCCGTGCGGATATTCGCTGACATCCGTGTGGCAGCCGGAACAGCTCAGGAACGCATGGACGCCCGCGTCAAAATCCTCGCGGGCCATCGTGATCCCAGGCCGCGCCGGGTCCAGGTCCGCCATCTCGTGGCAGTCGAGGCACTCTTGTGCGAATCCTGCTTTGCCGCTGCAGAAAACCATCCCCGTTAGGAGTAATAAGAACGCTCCGAAGCTGGATGCATTTCTCATAGGCTAGGCACGCGCCACTTACCGATTGTAATCCAGGAATAGTTGCAGGCAGTCAACAGAACCGGAAAGGAAGGCGGAGCCGATCCGGCAGGCCGGAAATGCCAGCATGCCAGGAATGCCACGAATAGAAGACTGCCGGAAGAGTGACTCCGCCTCCTGCATCCCAAAAACAGCTAGCGCCAAACCCCAATTCCCGCAGAACCCGCACAACGCAGAGACGTTTCAGCTACTGTTCCGCGAAGCCGCGCATGTAGGCGATCACGCTGCTCACGTCCTGGTCGCTCAGACCCTTCACAGGCTTCATCTTTCCGAACCCTTCCAGCATGTCCTTGCGGAGTTCCGCGTCGGTCTTCGCGAGCACTTCTTTCGAGCCCAAGTGCCGCATCTCGACCTGGAGCACTTTCGCAAGCGCCGCCTTGGGCTCGCCGGCAGCGCCGTGACACCCTGCACAACTCTTCGTGTAGAGCGCCTTCCCGGCCCCCGCGTCGCCCTGCTGGGCAATCAGTCCGGGAGACCACACAAGTGCGGCAGTCAGTATGAGTCCAAACCCCAGGATGAATGTTCGGAGTTTCATGAGATTCCTCCTTTCCCACACGACGAACTTCACTTTCCTCCGAACGTCATGAATTCAGGCTCGAGGACCGCCTTGATGACGTCCCCTCGAGAAATGATTCCGACCAGCTTTCCTTTTTCCGTCACCGGAACGCGGACGATGCCCTCCTCATTCAGAAGCTCGATCACCTTTTCGACCGGGGCTTCCGCATCCACGGTGACGGGGTCGTCCGACATGATGTCCTCGGCCGTGAGTTTTTCCATTTGCTTGCCATTGTGCAAGGCTCCCAGGACATCGGCTTCTGTAATGACTCCGAGCACCGTCCCGGCGCGATCCGTGACGGGCAAGCCGCTGATGCCGTTGAGGACGATCTGGGCCGCGATGTCCCGGACCGAGGCCCGCGGCGTCGTAGCGAGTACCGGTTTGTGCATAATCTCAGACGCTTTCATTGGCAACCTCCTTTTTGCTCCTTTTGCAGGCTCTTCCGATAGATCAAGCAGTCGCAAAGCTGTGTGCTGCGCGCGGCTGCGTTGACGCCAGGGCTTGCTCCAGCACTCCCAGGATCTGGGTGCTGGTGTATGGCGGAACCAGAAAGTCAAACGCCCCCGCCTCCAACACTTCGACCCATTCCTTCTCACAGCCACAACGACTCAGAACGATCAGCGGAATCTGCAAATTCAGCTCCTTCAGCTTCAACAGGACATCCCTCCACGTTCCGTCAGCGCAATCCCAATCGCAAAAGACAGCATCATACGCTTCCGTTTTCTCGGTGGGGAGCGCAGTTGGAACCGTCAGAACCCGGGTGACAGAGGCGAATTGCTCCAAAATCTCCGCAGCGCCCGCCCCGTCGGAGTCGCTTCCGATGAACAGCACCTTTGGAATTGTCTTCTTCATGGCGGTCCCTCCCCTTGTCTATTCTCATAGGAAAAGTCGCACGATTCCGGCCAAAACGCATCCACAAGAATCTGTCGGGCAACTCGTTGAAAAGAAACCCCGTGGGAATGATCCGCTGATTTTCGCAGTGCCGCGGGAGCCTGTTCGCTGGGTGGAATGGCACTTTGTTCTGAGTGGTTTGGCCCAGCCGAAATGAGTCCTTCCGATCCAGCCGGCACAAACAACCCCCATGCCTGCTTGTACTTGAAGGAGTTCTGCTGCATGGCAACCAGGTTGCAATAGGATGTAAGTGAGTTCTTGGTGCGGCATATCTTGCAGGAGGTAAGAGATGGCTCTGAAAGAAAGCTTGGAGAGAAAGGCGAGCCACGCCACTACGCAATCACCGGTGGAAGAGCTTGAAATCAAGAGAATCTTATGCCCGATGGATTTCTCCGAGTTCTCCCGCCGTGCCTTTCGGTATGCGGTGAGCCTTGCCCGGCATTTCGGATCCCGCCTGTTGGTCCAACATACGGCCCAGCCTGCGACGTACACTTTGCTCGAGGGAGTAGGCCCGCCCATCACGGATGCCGACATTCAATCCCAGATCACTCGTGCGAGAGAAGAAATCCGGCAGCTTCTAATCTCGACCGGCGTCGATTCTTCCGAAGCAACCATCTTGCTGAATGAAGGGGACGTAGCCGACCGCATCCTGGAAACCATTGCGCGAGAACGGGTTGATCTGCTGGTGATGGGAACGCACGGCCACAAGGGCTTCAGCCGTCTGGCGGTCGGCTCCGTCACCGAACAGCTGATTCACCTTGCGGTGTGCCCTGTGCTTGTAGTGAGCCATCCGGAGAAAGATTTTGTGGATGTCGATCGGGACGAACGGCTCAAGACCATTGTCCTGGCGACAGACTTCTCGAAGCCCTCGGACCGCGCGCTGACTTATGCGCTCAAATGGGCCTGCGAGTGGCGAGCCAAGGTCGTTCTGTTCCATGCCGTGGAGCGGGATGCCCCGGCGATGAAAGGCCTCCTGGACCTGTTCCCGGAATATAACCCTTATTTCGAGCGGCAGGTGGCGGGCGCCTGGGAGAGGGTTCCCGGTCTGGTTCCCGAGGAGGTCAAATCACGTTGTGAGGTGGTCTATGAAATTCGGCACGGGAACCCGAAGGAAGAAATCCTGAAAGTGGCGCAAGAGAAAGATGCGGACCTGATCATGACCGGAGCACGGGGCGCGGGCGATTCCGGAACGCCCTGGGGGTCTGTCAGTTCCGCCGTGGTGCGTAACGGGCGGTACCCGGTCGTGGTCGTCCGGGACCTTTCCCCCTAGCGCTGAATTTCTCACCGGGCAGGAACCTTCGGACTTGCTTGCCCTGAAAGGGCAGCAGATGAGCAGCCGGGGGCAACGCCCCCGGAGCAGGATGCAAGATTCAAACCGACCCCGAAGGGGTCGTACGAAGGTAGAGAAGCCGAAAGGAGACCCAAAATGACAACGCTCCTCCAAACCGAAAAACAAGAAGACCAAGCAGAAACAAGAGACGTCCTTCAGTCATTAACTCACCTGCAAGAGTTACTTCCGTTGAAAAAGCGGCAGCAGGCGCTTGCTCCGCCGCTGCGGATGGTTCATCGAGCTGTTCTGCGCTCTTTGGCGGAGACGGGAAAGCCGCCCCGGCAGGCCGAAATCGCCGCCATGCTGGGCAGCAGGCGGTCGGCGATCCATGCCCTGGCGACTCTGGGAAGAAACGATTTGGTGGTCCTGAATGAGCCGGTCACGCTGGATGAGAAAACGCATCAGTTGGTTGTGCCGGACTCTGTTGAGGTGCTCGGGGCGTACCCGATGACGACGGAGAAGACTCCGCACAAGGTCGAGATCAACGGGCATTCGGTTAACGCCATGTGCGCCGTGGACGCGCTGGCGCTCAGTCCGATGTTCGGCTGGGAGACACAGATTGAGTCCCGGTGTCATGTCACGGGGATACCCATCCGGATTCGTCAGAAGGGAGCGGAAATTACGGAGGTGACTCCCTCTTCCGATATCCGGGTCGGGATTCGGTGGCAGTCGGCCTGCGCCGCTGCGGCCCATACCCTTTGCACCGAGATGGTGTTCCTGAACGACGCCGAAACCGCCAATATGTGGCGCGAAAACGATCCAGCCTCCATTGAGCTGTTCACGCTTGCGGAGGCGGTCGAGCTGGGCGCGGCATTCTTTGTGCCGCTCCTGGAAGATTGAAAGCAGATTGAAAGCGTACCTCGCTTGATGAGCGTTAAGCCTGAGACGGAGGTGGCTCCGACGCAGCAAGAAGTTGCTGGATAGTTCCCACCAATTGCTGCGCATTGTAGACGGGCTTTTGCAGATAGCCATCCGCGCCGGAGGCCGCGAGGAACCGCTCGCGGTCCCCGGCCATCGCATGAGCCGTTGCCAGGAGGATCGGGAGCGGCCCGGGCGCCCGCTTCTTGAGAAGCCGCGCCAACTCGATCCCATCTATCGGCCTCCCCTCCCAATAAGTTCCCCGCAGAGAGACATCGAGCAGCGCCAGTGCGACACGGCCTTGCTCCACTGCGGCGACCATTTCGTCCGCGTTTTCGGTCACAAGGCAGGAATACCCTCCCGCGCGCTCCAGCGCCATGCGGTAGAATTTGGCGACCAGCGGATGATCTTCGACGATCAGAATCGTTTGTGACATAGCGCTGTACCGGTTTGTGCCGGATCTCCTGCCCGAGCCTCAATGAAGACTTGCCGCGAGGGGCTCCTTGGGTGTCATTGTTTCGACGATGGGAACGGCAAGCCACGCCAAGGTTCCCTGGCCGTGACTGCCGGCTTCCAGGCCGATCTTGCCGCCCATCAGCTCGATCAGCCGGCGCGAGATGGCGAGTCCCAGGCCGGCCCCGCGAAACCTGCGGGCCTCGGCGTGATCGATCTGAACAAATTCCTCAAACGCGGCGGTGCGTTTCTGCGTCGGAATGCCGATCCCCGTATCTTCGACCTCGATCCGCACCAGGCGCGGCAAACGCTCTTTCGGGACGTCCACCTCAGCGTCTTCCGTTCGGGCGCGCACCGTAACGGAACCGCTCGGAGTAAACTTGACGGCGTTGTTCAGCAGGTTCAGCAACACCTGGCGAAGCCGCATCTCATCGGCCCACACCAAGGGCAGGGAAGTCCCGGCCGTTTGGTCCTGAAGCCGAAGCCCTTTCTCGGCGGCCTGGATCGCGACCAGCGGCAATGTGGAGTCCAGCAGCTCGCGGAGGTTGACATTCTCGATCCGCAGACTCATTCTACCTTCTTCGATCCGCCGGATATCCAGGATGTCGCTCACGAGTCCCAGCAAATGCTGCGCGGAGCGGAACACGTCCTGCAGCAGTTCCTGTTCTTCCTCGCGGCTCTCGGACATGCCGTCCAGAATCATCTTCGTGAATCCAAGAATGGAGTTGAGCGGGGTGCGCAATTCGTGTGAGATATGAGAAAGAAACTCGTCCTTGGTGCGGCCCACCTGAGCCATCTCCCGATTGGCGCGCTCGAGCTGGTCGTTGAGCTTGCGGAGATTCTCCACCGTGGCATGCATATAGGACTCGCACATCAGGTTGAGATCGAGATCGAGAATCTTGTTGAGCGCCCCGGCGAGCGGGCGCCGCTCACTGCTGGCCGGAACCTCCACCGCAAGACAATCATGCAGGAACGCGCGGACAATGCCCATGGCGCTGATAACGTACTTCTGCTCCAGCCCGAGCCGCACGTGGCGGTGCCCGATCTGAAACCGGTTGGCCGCGTAGGCCTCATCGTAGCTTCCCCTAAAGAGGCCGTGCGCCCATTCCTGGAGCGTTCTCTTCAGCCGCTCGATTTGGGCGTCGCCGGTGAAGACCCGGAACGCATGAGGGTGGTGGGGTATCTGTGAGTAGAACCGCTCGGCCATTTCCGGAAAGTGCTTTTCGAGCCGCGGCCCCAACTGGCGCAGCAAAGCAACATCTTGCTCGTTCAGCCCCAGATACCGTTTCATTTCGGCGACGAATGTTTCCACCGGAAATCCTTGCAGGGAAGTCCACCGGACGGGACCCTGGCCCAATTATACTAGCACAGGGGCTACGCGGGGCTTTCCGTGTGCCGCGTGAGGATTGAAGTGAGGGTTGAAATGAGGGTGGAAGGCAACGATGCCTAGGTTGCGGATTCGCTGGCTTCTGAAAGCCGTTCTGCCGGTGGCGGGTGTTCTGGTTGCCGGCGTGGCGGTGTTCCTCTGGGTCAGTCTGTCTCTCGCGATCCCGGAATGGCGGACGGTGCTGCTGATTGCGGCGGGCGGCGCCGTCGTCATTTGCTGCGTAATGCTCGTCGTGCTCGTAGTGCTCATCCAGCGGCCGATTCTCGAGCTGCAGGAGAAGATCGCACGGCTGCGCGAGGGTGATCTGACCGTTCAGGCTAGCTTCGCCGGACGGAACGACGAGATCGGGGACTTGGGCCGGGATTTCAACGACATGGTGGCGCAATTGCACGAGCACCGGGAGGTGACCCACAGGACCCACCAGGCGGAGATGTCTCGCGCCGAACACCTGGCAACCCTGGGAGAGCTGGCGGCGGGCCTGGCGCACGAGCTCCGCAACCCCCTCGCCGGAATTGCTGGTGTGATGGACGTCCTTGGCCAGGAATTGCCCGAATCCAGCTCCTCCCGGGAGATCTGGAAGGATGTTCGCCTCGAAATCCAGCAAATCCAGAAGATTCTCAATGATCTGTTGGCATACGCCCGCCCGCGCCCCCCGCAGTTTCAACTCGCGGATCTGAACGCCACGGCGGAGCAGGCGCTGCATCTGGTCCGGCAGCAGGTGCGTTCCCGTCCGATTACCATCGAGTTCGTGAAGGACTCGGCGCTTCCTTTGGTCGAGCACGATGCTTCCCAAATCCAACAGCTGCTTTTGAACCTCCTGCTGAACGCCATTCAGGCCATCGACACGGAAGGCATTGTCGAGATGCGCCTGGAGGCGCGCGAGGAGGCACAAGGCCGGCTCGCCGTTGTGAGCGTGACGGATACGGGGCGGGGAATTGACCCCAGTCATTTGCCGAATCTCTTCCGTCCGTTCTTCACGACCAAGGGGAAAGGAACCGGTTTGGGGCTTTCCCTGGCCCAACGCATTGCGGAAGGCCACGGCGGCAGCATTGAGGTCACAAGCACTCCGGGAAAGGGCAGTTGCTTCGTCCTGCGCATCCCGTTTCAGAAACCTGCTCCCGGCAAGGTAGAATAGCTACATGGCGAATGAACGAATCCTGATCGTGGACGACGAGAAACTCGTCCGCTGGTCGCTGCGCAAGAAGTGCGAAGAGTGGGGCTATCAGGTGCTCGAAGCCGAGGACGGCTCGGCGGCCCTGCGAATGTCCCATGACGAGTCTCCGGACCTCGTTTTGCTGGACGTGCGCTTGCCGGACTTGAGCGGCGTGGAGGTCTTGCAGCGCCTCAAAGATTCCGGCAACGGGCGCGCCGTGATTATGATCACGGCGGACCCGCAACTCGACGACGTGAAGGCGGCCATCCGCCTGGGCGCCTTTGATTTTGTCGGCAAGCCCCTCAATTTTGACGAGCTGTCCCTTACCATCGAGAACGCCCTTGAAACAACTCGCCTTCGCACGGAGGTTGAGTCTCTTCAGAATGAGGCCCGCCGTCAGGCCGGCGACATCAACGTCGTGGGCGTGAGCCCCAAGAGCATCGAGCTCATGAAGTTTGTCCGCAAGGTGGCCGCCAGCGAGGCATCCACGATCCTCATTCAGGGTGAAAGCGGAACCGGCAAGGACTTGATCGCCAAGGTCATCCACTATGAAAGCCGCCGCGCCAACAAGCCCTTCGTCGCCGTCAACTGCTCCGCGATTCCGGAAACCTTAATGGAAGCGGAGTTGTTCGGCCACGAAAGAGGCGCCTTTACCGACGCCAAGGCGATGAAGAAGGGCTTGTTTGAAATGGCGCACGGCGGCACGCTGTTTCTGGACGAGATCGGCGAGCTCTCGGTTTTCCTCCAGGCCAAGCTCCTGCGGGTCCTGGAAGATCAGAAAATCCGCCGCGTGGGCGGCGTGCGCAATATCCAGGTGGATGTCCGCGTGGTTGCGGCCTCCAACCGCGACCTCGAACGGGCCGTCCGCGAGGAGCATTTCCGCCAGGACCTCTATTACCGGCTGGCCATCATCTCCATTTTTGTTCCTTCGCTTCGAGACCGCAAGGAAGACATTCTTCCGCTGGTCGAGTTTTTCATCGCTCATTACAATCGCGCGTTTCGGAAATCGATCCGCGGCTTGAAAGAAGAGACGAAACGCTTGCTCCTGGACTATGATTGGCCCGGGAATGTGCGCGAATTGAAGAACGCCATCGAGCGGGCCATGATTCTCGAAGAAGAGAAAGATCTGCAGGCGGCCTACCTGCCCTTTTCGGTTTCGCACTCGAAGACCGCCGGGACTGCTTTCGAGCAGCTTTCCTCCTCCCCAAGCGGTTCGGAAGCTCTGCCGGACGGGCGCCGCCTTCCCCCGCTCAGCATCCCTGAGGGTGGAACTTCGCTCGAGGAAATGGAGCGCGCCATGGTCGAATTAGCGCTGCGGAAGGCGCAGAACAATCAGACCCAGGCGGCGCGCTTGCTCGGGATCAGCCGCGATGCGCTGCGTTATAAGATGAAGAAATTCGGGTTCCTGCACGCGGATGCGGAGGACTCGGCCATGCCCCAGGCCTAATGGCGGACTGGATGAGCTCTTTGCTCGTCTTGTCCAGTCGCCTCACATGCTCGGTTGCAATCTATTTCTTGGCCCCTGGTTGCCCAGTGGGCTTGGGCTCCTGTAGCGATTCGAGATACTTGGCCAGGTTCCGGATGCGCACTTTGCCGAAGTCCCGGTCCCTCTGTACCTGGCTGAGGATCGGACCCCAGATCGGCATTTCCCGCTGCCCGTGCGTCTCAGCAGAAGTCTGCTCTCCGGAGATGATCCGTTCCACGCCCGCTAGAGGGAACGCCCCTCCTCTTCTTTCGGCAATCCGTGTCAGGTCCGGCGGCTTCGTCTTCAATGAGGCCGCCGCGGGCCCTCCTCCGCGAGCATCCGCTCCATGGCACGCGGCGCAGTAGGCGCGAAACAGGTCGCGGCCTTCCAGGGATTCGATCAAGTAGCTCGGGGCCTCGTAGCCCTGCTTTTCGGCGTCCGCCTTTGCTTCCTGCGCCCATGCCGGGGCGCTCAGGGGTAGCATCGACAAAGCGATCAGGACAATGAAAAACCTTTGTGAAGAAGCCATTCGAACCTCCTCGATGGTTTGTCAAACAGCAACTGGCTCTGAAGAGCTCCCCGCATCCTTGCCCAACTCCTGTTCGATCTCTGTGATCTTCTCCCTAAGCCAGGAAAGAACCGTCTGTTCCAGCGTAGGAATATCTCCGCGCTCCTTCAACATGACTATGGTTTCGCCTTTCTCGTCCATCGGGATCTGGTGGCAGGCAAGCGCTTTGTCATGGAAGTCTTGCGGAACGAATTCCATCAGCCAGCATTCGTCGCAGGGCTCCAGGCTTTCTCTGCTGAAATTGAGGCACGTCATCGAATCCTTGAAGGGCTCAAAGTAACGCTTTCCAATCCGGGGACCCGCCCGGAGACCTTTCGCGGATACGACGGATTCCTCCAATCGCAGCATATCCAGCAGTTGTTTTCTTTTTTGCCGCTCGCCTTCGGACAAGGGCTTTTCCATATTAGCCTCCGCATGTCTCAGGATTTGGCAGCCAGCTTTGCCGGCGCCAGTAAAATGCACAGTCGCTGCTCCCCGGCGGTGAGGATTCTCTGCGATTTTTCCGGGTCCGGGACGACTTCCTCCTCCATCTCCAGCCGGGCAATGGTTTCTTGCAGCCACGAATGCAGCGCGCCATGCAAGGTTTCCTCCCCGCCTGCCTGCATCAAGGAAATTGTCGTATCGCCCCGCTCGTTCAGAGGAATGTAATGGCACGCATCCGCCTTCTCTTGATGCTCGCGCGGAACAAATTCAATCAGATAACAGGAACTGCAAGGGTCCACTTTGACTTCCGTTCCCAGGTTCGGGCAGCTCACGGAATCACGAAATACACGCTGCTCCCGGTGCGGCTCGCGCACCGACGGGGCGTATCCGCCCTTCTCCAAAACTTCGAGTTCTAGTTTAAGCTTTTCTATCAATTCCCGCCTCGCGTATCTCATGGCCTTTTCCTCCATAAACGGAGGGTGCAAGTTTCATGCCGAATCAACGGAGCAAGGAGTCCCTGCGGAGCTAATTCCAGAAAAGGATTAATTAACAATGGGTTAGGATGCACTCTATGGGAAGGCGGGGGATGTTGCGGGCCGTCTGACTAGCTGAAATTTGTGCGATCTCGCACAGTGCTGAGTGCGCTACCCCACACACAAATTTGCTCAGGCTGCGTATCTCGCAGACCTCTAGGCGCTTAGGTCGGTCCGCACCTTTCCGAACCGGGCATAGAGCGAGGGAACCACTACCATGTTTAGTGCCGTGGACGATAGCAGACCGAAGAGGATCACTATGGCCATCGGGGCCTGAATTTCGTTGCCCGCTTCTCCCATGCGAAGCGCGATCGGCGCCAAAGCCAGTCCGGCCGCCATAGCGGTCATGAAGATGGGGGCAAGCCGCTCTGTTGCGCCCCGAATGACCGCCTCCTGGAGATCTTGTACTCCCTCGATCTCCATCAGGTGCCGCACGTGAGAAATCAGCATGATCCCATTGCGGGTGGCGATCCCAAACAAGGTGATGAACCCGATCAGCGACGCCACGGAGAGCACCCCGCCCGAGACGAACACTCCCACCACGCCTCCAACCAGGGCCAGCGGGAGATTCAACATGATAATCAGCGCATCGCGGAACGACCGGAAGGCGGTGAAGAGAAGGAGGAAGATCCCGAGGATCACAACGGCTCCGAGCCAGAGCAGCCGCTGGGACGCCGCCGCCTCGCTTTCAAATTGCCCGCCGTATTCCACGTGGTAACCCTGCGGGAGAGCAACCCCGGCCTGAACGGCTTGTTGGATTTCATTCACGACGCTGCGCAGGTCTCTTCCGGCCACGTTGCACTGGACCACGATCTTCCGCTGGACGTTTTCCCGGCTGATGAAATTCGGCACGCGGTCGTCCCGAATTTCGGAAACGGCTGACAGCGGAATCTGCGCGCCCGCCGGCGTATCGATCATCGTTTGGCGGATTGCCTCCAGGTCGTGCGTCGTGCCGTCCGGCATGTAGCGAACCACCAGCGGAAAGGCAACCTGGCCTTCCAGGATCTGGCCCACCTGCTGCCCGAGCAGGGCTGTCTGGAGCGTATCCGCGGCGTGGCCCGCCCCGAGCCCGTAGCGAGCCAGCGCGGGCCGGTCGAATCGCACGCGCAGCGTCGGGATATCCATCTGCTGCTCGATCGAAAGGTCCGCCACGCCCGGGACTCCGCTCATGGCCGTCTGGACCTGGTTCGCCAGCTCGCGGAGCTCTGTCTGATCCTCGCCAAAAATCTTCACCGCGATGTTGGCCCGCGTTCCCGAGAGCATGTGATCGATCCTGTGGGCGATGGGCCCTCCGATCGTCACGCTTACTCCGGGCAACAGCGTGACTCGCTCGCGGATCTCCTCCAGCACGGCTTCCTTCGGCCGGTCCCGCATTGCGAGGCGCACATCCACTTCCGCCGATTCCACTCCCTGGACGTGCTCGTCCAGTTCCGCCCGCCCCGTACGGCGCGCGGTGGAGGACACTTCCGGAACCGAAAGCAATATCCGTTCGAGCTCCCGTCCCAGTTGGTCCGACTCCGCCAGACTGGTTCCGGGAAGCGTAACCACCTGGATCGTCAGCGCTCCTTCATTGAATTCCGGCAGAAACGACCGCCCCATCCACCGGAAGCTGTAAACCGCGCCCCCGAGCAGCAGCCCCGATCCGATCACGATCACGGCCGAATGGTTCACCACCCAGTGCAGCGTAGGCTGGTAAGCCCGCTTCAACCCCCGCACCAGCAAGGGCTCCCGCCCTTCCACCACCATCCGGGCGCGCGGCAGCAGCAGCAGGCACAGCGCCGGAGTGATGGTCAGCGCAACCACCAGCGACGCCGTCAGTGCGACGACGTAGGCGAATCCAAGCGGGGCAAGCAGGCGGCCCTCCACACTATCCAGCAGGAACAGAGGCACGAACACCAGAATGACGATAAAGGTGGCAAACACGACCGAGCTGCGCACCTCCACGCTGGCGCGATAGACGATCTCGAGCACGGGCGTCCGCTCGGAAGCTGGTTTTTGGCTGTTTTGCCGCAGTCTCCGGAAGACGTTTTCCACGTCAATGATGGCGTCATCCACCAGTTCGCCGATCGCAATCGCCAGTCCCCCGAGGCTCATGACGTTGATCGTCAACCCAACCGCATTCAAGCTCCAGATGGCGGCAATCAGGGAAAGCGGGATCGCAAGCAGCGTAATAATCGACGCCCGCAGATTCGCCAGGAAGAGAACCACGACCAGAACAACGACCAACCCGCCTTCCTGCAGCGCATCGGCCAGGTTTCGTACGGCGACCTCGATAAAATCCGCCTGCCGAAAAATATTCTTGTTCGTCCGGATTCCTTCCGGAAGCGTTCCCTGGATTTCGTCGATCACCGTATCCACGGCCCGGGTCACTTCCAGGGTATTGACTCCCGGCTGTTTTTGAATCCCCAGGATGACCGCCGCTTTGCCGTCGTGGGATCCTTCGGCGCGCTTCAGCGCTTCTCCGATGCGCACTTCCCCAAGATCGCTGACGAGGATCGGACGGCCGTTGCGCGAAGCGATCACCGTCTGTTCCAGGTCTGCGATCGTCGATGCCCGGCCAATGCCCTGCACCAGGTATTCCTGTCCCCCGGCAACACGAAACCCGGCAGAGGTGTTTCGATTGGAGTCATGCAATGCGGCTTCCACCTCGTGCAGCGAGAGGTCATGCGAGCGGAGCTTCACGGGCGAGAGCAAAACCTGGTACTGCTTTTGCGCCCCGCCGGTGGGGATTACCTGCGCGACTCCGGGGACCGCCAGCAGCCTTCGGCGCACGTCCGTGTAGGCGATGGTGTAAAGCTCGAGCGGCGAGTGGCGGTCCGATTCGAGTGAAACGAACAGGATTTCTCCCATGATGGAGGAAACGGGCGCCATGACGACTTCGCTTTCGGGCGGCAATGAGCCTCGCGCCAGGTTCAATTTCTCCGTGACCACCTGGCGTGCGAGATAGATGTCCTCGCCCCAGTCAAACTCCACCCACACCACCGCAACTCCGACGGCCGTTGCCGAGCGGACCCGGCGCACGCCGCTCGCTCCGTTCAAGGCTGTCTCCAACGGAAAGGTCACCAGGGACTCCATCTCTGCGGGCGCCATGCCCGGCGATTCGGCCAGAAGAGTCACCGTGGGCGCCGTCAGGTCCGGCAGCACATCCACCGGAACGGTCGTTGCCACATAACCGCCCCAGACGAGCAAGGTCGCGGCCAGCACGACCACCAGCGCCCGGTTGTTCAGCGACCAACGAATGAGTCCGTTAATCATCAGCTCTCCCTCCCAACACCTGGGAAACGCCCCAACAACTAACAACTAACAACTAACAACTAACAACTAATGAACATGCCCATGCGCCGGAATTTGCGGCGAAAGAGCGGCCAGACGAATCAGGTACGCCCCCCGCGTCACGACGCGCTCGCCGGGACGCACTCCTTCGAGAACCTGGACGTATCCGGCGGCCCTTGCGCCCAGGCGGACCGGCCGGCGCGCGAACGATTCGCCCCCCACCTGGACGAAGACCACCGGCCTGCCCCCGTCATCGATCACCGCGTCTTCAGGAACCGCCACCGCCATGGCCCCTCGCGAAAGGAACAGCCGGACCGATACGGCTTGCCCGATCGCGAGCCTGCGGTCCGGGTTCTCCACTTCGTAGGTCACGCTCAGGGTGCGGGAATTCGGGTCCACGAACCGGCCGACCGTAACCAGTCGGCGGATCGGAATCGCCCGCTCCGCTCCGGGCAGCTCGATTTCGGCCCCGCTCAATTGCGGGATGCGGTATGCCTCCGTTTCCGGAACGCTCGCCACGATGTAGACACTGTCCACGGCGACGACGCGAAAGAGGCTCTGGCCCTGGGTCGCGTTCGAGCCGGGAATGACATTTACTTCTGCGACAATTCCCGAAAGAGGCGACGTAAGTGTAAACAAGGACTGGTTCAACAGGGCGCCGCCTGTTTCCCGAGTGGATTTGTATTGCTCCAGCCGCTCCTGTGCCGCTTTGAGCCGGGCCTCGGCGACGTCTTCCGCATCCCGCGCCTCGTCCACCCGCTTGGCGGGAATCGCTCCTACTTCCAGCAGGCGCTCCACGCGCTGCCGGTCCCGGCGCGTGTGCTCCAATTCGATTTTCGCTTCCGTGATGGCGAACTCCAGCGCGGGAAGATCGGCCGGAGCCGGCATCGGAGGACTCAGGAAGGCCAGCGTCTGTCCTTCCGTTACGGAGGACCCCACGACGGGGATTGGGCTGGTGCTGTCGATTCTCCCGGTAATCGGGGCCGACACCTCCGCTTCTCCGCCGCTGCGCGCCCGGACCTCGCCCGCAACCAGCAGGCTGTCGCGGATTACCCGCTCGGGCGCCGTCTCGGTGGCGAAATCCAGCGTCCACTGCTGTTCCTTGAGAAAGGGAATCGCTTCTATCTCTGCCGCGCCGGGGGCCGCAAGCGCTTCTTCCGCGTTCGAGTAAACGGTCACGGTTCCCAGTTCATGAGTGTCCGTCCAGCTCGGAGAGTGCAGGGAGACGGCGAAGGAGTAACTCCCCGGCTGCCGGGGTTCGAGATCCACTCCAAAGATTCCCGGGACGGAAGGCCCGTCCGTCTCGAATGACTGGATCGCCTGCCCATCCTGCTTCAGGTCAATCGTCACCCGGCCTGCCGTTACCGCCTTGAACGTTCCGATGTCCGTGAAGTGAACGGCGGCGCGCCCCCCGCCGCCCGCCACCAACGGCGGGTACTCCATGAACAGCTCCGTGCGGTCGCTCCAGCTTGTAACCGCAATAGGCTCAGGCACTTCTGGTTCCGCCGCAGGCGCCGTCGCCGCCGGTTCCTGCTGCTGATTGCAGCCCGCCAGCAACACGACCACAGCCAGGAGCATTTTCGCAACGAGAGCATTCTCACGGTTGCTCGATAGTTGTTCCACGTTCGTGGGCTGTAAAACGTTCCTCATGGCAACACCTCCGGATTCAGAACGGGCTTTCCGGCGGCCCGCTCCAACTCGATCTCGGCTTGTTTCGAGGCCGCGAGCAATTCGAGCGCCCGCAGACTCGATTGTCGGTGGACGCGATACGCATCCAGCAATTCCAGGATTCCGAGCTCGCCTTCCTGGTAGGCGGTCTGAGCGATCCTTTCGAGCTCCGAGCCCTGCTCTTCAAACCGCAGCCGGTAATCCACCGCCGCCCGGCTCCGCATTCGCAACGCCTCGAACGCCCCCGTCACTTCCGCCTGAATCCGCTGATCCAGGACCTCCCGGCGATAGGAGGAGCGCCGGAGCTCGGCTTCGAGTTCCGCCACCCGCGTCTTGCCGCGGTCGAAAACAGGCACGGATACGGAGAACCCGATGTAGGAACCGTAGCGCGTGCCTCCGAGTGCTTCCGCCCGCTTGAACCCCACCGAAAGAGCCGGGTCCGGAATGCGCAGGCGGTCAGCCGCTCGCTCCTGCCAGCGGAACTGCTCCTGTTGCTGTTCTTCCGCCTGGTAATCCTGCCGGGTTGCGAGGGCCAGCTCGATCAATTCCGGAAGCGGAGGGAGGTCTTGCACTCCTCCGAAGTCTCCCTGGGCGCGGACCGCAATCGGGTCCACGCTGGTGTCCAGGAACGAAACCAGCCGGGAGCGCGTCTGTGCGGTTCCCGCTTGCGCGGATACCAGCTCCGCCTGGAGTTCGGACTCTTCCCGCTCCGCGCGCAGACGGTCGAAGCGCGACCCTTCGCCCTGGGTTTCGCGCTCCCGAAGAATTCGCACCACTTCCTGCAACTGCCGGATCGCGTCGCCAACCAGCGTTTCCCGCTCCTGGGCCAGCAGGAGATCGTAGAAGGCGCGGCGCATTTCGCTGCACTGCCGCCAGAGGCTGTACTCCGCCTGCATCTCGGCCGCCCGCACGGCCGCTGCCCCGGCTTGCCGCAGGAAACCCAGCCGCCCGTTGAGCGGCAGCGGCTGGTCAATCCGCGCGATCTGCGTGAGCCCGGCTCCTTCATGGTCAAAGCTGGCCTGCGGATTCGGCCAGAGCCGCCAGCTCGCGGTTTGCGCCTCCACGACAGCGGTCCCGGCGCGCGATTCCTGGGCGGAAGGGCTCCGCGTCAGAAACATGCGCACCGCCTCCCGTTCCGCCAGCCCCTGCCCCTGGGCGGGAGCCCAGACCAGGGCCGTCCACAATGCGGCTCCCAGAGCAATCCGGACACGTATTAGCATAACTATCCTCGATTCAGTAGGATGTTGGGATGGAAAATCAATGCAGAGCTCGGCGCTCTGCGCACCGGCGGGCCTAGGCAGGAGGGGGTCTTGGGTAAGTCGCGGGAACAAAAGGAGGATCGTGCGAATGATAGGCCGGTCGCAAAACCAGATTCCGAACCGGGTCCGGAGGAGGCAACTGGATCGTGTCCTCCGGCAACGACGCCGGGAGCAGCAGCAAGCGCGTCAGGCTGGAAGCCTGCGCGAGAAAGATTGCATCCGTGTCCGCGTTCTCCGCCTGCGACCGCATTGCAGGCAGCCCATCCGCCTGGTGCTGCGGTAAGGAAAAATGAGAGTGAAGGGTCAGGCCCTTCCCATGATGGTGCTTCCGCGCATGATCGCTTGCCGGGTTTCCATGCAGGTGAATATACGGAGCCTCGAAGAAGCTCGCGAGCAGGGAAACAATCGCGGCAATTGTGTAGAAACGGCCCATTGCGGACTATTCTACTAAAGGCGCATCCCGAATCCAAGGCTTTTGATGTGTCAATCCCACGGTTGGACAGTCGCGCTCCAGCCAATCCGGGCTATAATGGCCGACTCACCTCACAGCGTGGAGTGAGCCTACCATCGAGAATACAGAGTACTAAGGAGAGGAAAGAATGGGTCCACAAGAAGCCAAAACGATAGCTGATTTTCTCGCCGCAGACTATACGCAGGAAATGGAGTCCACTCTGCGCGTCCTGGCGGCGGTTCCGAATGATCGTCTGGACTATCAGCCGGATGCGAAGGCAAAGACCGGCCTCGGTCTCCTCCGCCACCTCGCGCTCGAAGACGCGTGGGTCCTCAACTCTATTGCCAGGGGTGCGTTTGAGAACCCCCCAGACGATTCCGACGCCTGCGGAATCATGAACTCATCCGACGCCGTCGCCCGCTACAAGAAAGATATGCCGGCTGCGCTCGACCGCGTGCGCGCGATGTCCGGCGAGCAATTGCTCCAGATCATCGACCTGATGGGAATGATTCAGATGCCGGCCGTCAATTTCGTCGCGCTCGCCGTCAAGCACTCGGTCCACCACCGCGGCCAGTTGAGCACCTACCTGCGCCCCATGGGCGGTAAGGTTCCAGGCATCTACGGGCCCAGCGCCGACACGCAGTAGTTGCCGGCGAGGGTCTGGCCCCGTTTGCAAAATTGGGCGGGAGCCAATTGCGGATCGCCTTCAGCGCAGCTCTGTCATTCTCTCCATGCGAATGCCGAGGACGCGCTCCAATTGCTGCAGGTCCGAACGCTGTTCGCGGGTGAAGAACGTGGAGGCAACGCCGGCCTCTCCGGCGCGACCCGTGCGCCCGACACGGTGAATGAAGCTTTCAGCGACTTCGGGCAGTTCGTAATTGATGACGTGAGCGATATCCTGCACATGGATTCCACGGGAAGCCAGGTCCGTAGCAACCAGGACGCGGTAGCGCCCTTGCTGAAAACCGGACAGCGCCGCACTGCGCTGGGACTGCGAACGGTCGCCATGGATCATGGCGGCGGTGAAGCCGTCGCGGGTCAGATTGCGAGCTAGCCGCTCGGTGCCGCGTTTGGTGCGTGTGAAAACGAGGCAGCGGCCGGTCTCGCCGGCAACGATTCGGTACAGCAACGCCTGTTTGGCATCATGCGCGACTTCAAATGCCCGCACGCGCACATTCTCTGACGGCTTCAGAGTCGAGCCGAACGTGAGACGCACGGGTGTTCTCATATAATCATTCACAATGCGGGCAACGGAGCTCTCCAGCGTCGCGGAAAAGCAAAGCGTCTGGCGGTCTTTCGGAAGGAGGGGGAGTATCCGCCGGATCGATGGAAGAAATCCCATGTCCAGCATGCGGTCCACTTCATCCAGAACCAGCATCCGTACCCCGTCGAGGCGGACGAGTCTCCGCTTGAGAAAATCTTCCAGGCGGCCCGGAGTGGCGACCACCATGCGTGCCCCGGCGCGGATTGCCGCCAGTTGTTGCCGTTCGGCCAGCCCGCCAATCACCAGGGCGCCCGGAAATAGTTTCTTGCCCTTCAATGCCGTGTACTGATCCATGACTTGGATGGCGAGTTCCCGAGTGGGAACGAGCACCAGGGCGGCGATGCCGGCTGCATCCTGCTGCAACAACTGTTGCATGACGGGAATGAGAAACGCCAATGTCTTTCCCGTCCCGGTCGGAGCGGTAGCAAGCACATCCTTGCCTGCGAGCGCCGGGGGAATCGCCGCAGCCTGCACTGCGGTCGGCGTTGAGAATTCGGCCAAAGAAAGCCGCTCCCTCGTATAGGGGAGTATCGGAAAATCTGAAAACTGTTGCACTATTCTTATCCTTAATTACCGGCCCGGACCTTCGTGTGTTCGCAATCACAGAAATACGAGCACAGAAAGGCACTCGGCCAGTTCTGTTAAATTACGCTGAATGCTGACGGAGAAAAAGGAGGGCGGAATTTCTCGGGCTTAGTGTCTTTGACCGAAGCACCCGCAACCACACACCGCGGAATTAAGCGCAAGCTCACTATAGCATGCTTCACGGCAAAATGCCACGAGAGTTATTCCGGTGGCGGATTCCAGGGCGGGACTTGCTCATTGCCGGCAGCCTGGTCTTCCTCAGTGGAAAAGTCGCTGTCTTGCGGAACTCCTGGAGAGTCGGAGCGGGCTAGCTTTCTCTGTTCCCGGATCTCCGCTTTTCTCTGCTGCCGGTCCTTTCTTGCCATCTCTTTCTGCTTTTTCAGAAACGACGTTCTCCCCCGTGTTGCCATAAAATCCTCCTGGTTGAATTATGACGAGACAATCGTCTTCAACTCGCAAGCTCTGCCAGACTCTTACCGGCGCGGTTCACGAGGCTGACGGGCGGACTCTCAATCGCGCTCGAACACCCTTGCACTAAGGTTCGCTTTCTGACTCTTTGCCTTCCGGCTCGAAGGAAGATTCCATGCCCTCAAGGGGTTCGTTACCCAAGTCAGCCTTATCCAGTTTCCTCTGCGCGCGTCGCTCCTCCTTCCTTTTTTGTTTGTCCTTCCTTGCCATTTCCTTCTGCCTCTTTTGGAACGGTGCGTTCCCCCGAGTTGCCATGAATCCCTCCTGTATGTGGGTCGTTGCCGTCGAAACTCCAGGCACTCAATGGGTCATTTCCCCGATCCCTGGCACCTTCCCCCGTTCTTGTGTGGATTTCTTGCCCTGCTTTCGTTCTAACATTTCCAGAATTTGCGTCTAAGAGGCACGATTTGCAGATATCTGTAGATATCCTGGGAAGGTG
>Ga0326597_10003256_pt1 | contig 23594 bp, 22 predicted proteins | sample RVTome_12_FD_203789 | JGI IMG/M metagenome (GOLD analysis project Ga0326597, IMG submission 203789) | Soil microbial communities from uranium-contaminated site in the Upper Colorado River Basin, Wyoming, United States - RVT100D185 | ecosystem: Environmental > Terrestrial > Soil > Contaminated >... | reverse complement strand
GTCCTCCATGGCCACCATCATGCGCTCGGCAATGGCCGAGCGGTCCAGCATGAGCCCCATGAAGATGAACATGGGTAATGCCACCAGCACCCAGTTGTCCACCAGCTTGTAGACCCGGTTGACCACCAGCCCCAGGGTCAGAAAATCCAGCCCGGTGATGGTGTCCAGGTACCTGTCCGTCAGGTAGCCCACGCCCGCGAACAGCACGCCCACGCCGCCCAGCACCCAGGCCACCGGGAAGCCGGTAAACAGCAGCAGCACGAACGTGGCGAACATCGCCGCGACAAGAATGTCAGTCTCGATCATTGGCGGGGCTTGAGGATGATGATGTGCACACAGCGCAGCGCCTGCACCAGGGATGCCAGAAACAGCAGCACCATGCCCACGGGGATGAAGCCCTTGATGATCCAACGGAAGGGCAAGCCCGCCGGTGCATCGGAGGTTTCGCCCAGGGCGTAGGACTCCGCCAGAAAGGGCAGGCTGTGCATGAAGACGACATAGATGAATGGCCACAGCAGGATCAGCGTGCCCAGCAGCTCGATCCACGCCCGCAGGCGCTCGCTGAAGTGCTCGTGGAACAGGTCCACCCGCACGTGGCCGTCATGGATGGTGGTGTAGCTGAGCCCCAGCAGAATCCCGATGCCGTAGAGATGCCACTGCAGCTCCTCCAGCACGATCAGCCCGTGGCCGAAGCCGTAGCGCAGCACCACCTGCAGAATAATCGAGAAAATCAACACCACGCCCAGCCAGGAAACCGCCTGACCCAGGGCCGTCAGTCCCTTTTCCAGGCGGTCGGCAAGCCGTGTGAAGATGCTTTCGGATGAAGACATGCTGATCCCGGCAAGCGCGGGGGCAGCGCAATTGCCGCTGACCCCGCGCATCGCAATCCCGGCGGCCGGCACAGTGTTCCGGCCGGGAGATGGTGTTGGCTAGTTGGTGGCGCGGGGCAGGAATGCCCGCTTCTTCCACTCGGCGTAATCCGCGCGGAACGCGGACAGGTCCGCGTAGACCTTCTTGAAGAAGGCGTCCTTGGCGGAAAGCTCCTGGGCCACTTCGCCCCAGGTTTTCTCGAACAGGGCCAGCATGTCCTGCGACCAGTAGACCGAGTTGATGCCACGCTCGTTGTTGCGCTTGATCACGGCGAACTGGATGGCCTCGCCCTCCGCGATGGAGTTGGTGATGCCGTCGCGGCATGCCATCTCCAGGAAGGTCTGTTGCGACTTGCTCATGTCGTTCCAAGTGTCCTTGTTGATCAGCAGCTCGAAGGACGTGGCCTGCTGGTGCCAACCCGGATAGTAGTTGTAATTGGCGATCTTGTAGAAGCCCAGCTTCTCGTCGATGGCCGGCATGGAAAACTCGGTGGCGTCGATGGCCTTCTTCTCCAGGGCGGGGAAGATTTCGCCACCGGGCAGCAGACTGGTGGACACGCCCAGCTTCTGCATCACCTCACCGCCCAGCCCGAAGAAGCGCATCTTGAGCCCCTTCAGATCGTCCGCGGAATTGATGGGCTTGGTGAACCAGCCGCTGGTCTCCGGGGCGATCATGCCGCAGAGCAGCACCTTCACGTGGAACCCGGAGCTGTCGTACATCTCCTGATACAGCTTCATCCCGTTGCCGTAGAGGAACCAGGCCAGGTACTCGTCCGCCTCGGGGCCGAAGGGCACGGCGCTGAACAGGGGCGAGGCGGTCATCTTGCCGGCCCAGTAACCCGCGGTGGTGAACCCGGCGTTGGTCTTGCCCGTGGACACCGCATCGAGAATCTCGAAGGGCGCCACCAGCTTGCCCGGCTCATAGATGCGCATGTTGATGCCCATCTCGGGCACCGCATTCACCTGATCCGACACGTACTTGATGGTCGTGCCCAGCCCCGGGAGGCTGGTCGCGAAGGCAATCGGCACCTTCAGCAGCACCTTCTTCTGCGCAATAGCCGTTGGGGCCGACAGCACCAGCGCCAGCGCAATGGCAGACAACACCGCGACGATTCGCTTTGACATGGATCACTCCCAAAATTGCTTCGGGCGGCCCGGTAGAACCGCGGAACTTGGGATCCAGATTTCTTGTATCCCCCTTTTCGACATGAGGCCCCCGCCCCATGCCGTCCTACGTGATGGAACCGTGTGCATATCCCAATTTCGGTATGGTTGACAACTCCGGCCGCCGATGCGCGGTTCTGGAAGCGGCGCAAATTCCGCCTGTGCCCCATCCGGGGGCCGGATCGTGGTAAGGGAGGCCACGACCGGATCGGGCCGGTCGACACATGCATGCGCAACCAGGAGGGACGATATGAGCAGAAATCCGCAGTTGGACGCCAACACCGCCACGCCCCAGCAGCGCGCCGTGATGGAGGAGATCATCGGGGGCCCCCACGGGCGGCTGGTCGGGCCGTATCATGCGTGGCTGCAAAGCCCGGAACTGGCGCGGCGCTGCCGCAACCTGAGCGAGTTCATCCGCTTCAAGACGCCCCTGCCCGCGCGGCTGCAGGAGCTGGCCATCCTGATCACGGGGCGCTACTGGCAGGCGGAGTTCGAGTACTATGCCCACGCCATCCTGGCCCGCAAGGCCGGCCTGGACGAGGGGATCATCCAGGCCATCGCCGCCGGGCAGCAGCCGCCCGCCATGCAGCCCGACGAGGCGCTGGTCTACCGGCTGGCCATGGAAATGTACGAGACGCACCGCATCAGCGATGCCACCTACGCGGAGGCCCAGCAGGTGCTGGGCATGGAGCAGCTTGTCGTGCTGGTGGCGACCATGGGCTACTACTGCATGGTCTCCATGACCCTCAACACCTTCCAGGTGCCCCTGCCGCCCGGCGAGCCGTCGCCGTTCCAGGACTGACGGGCCGCGCGTCGGCGTTCAGCCGCGGTCGTGCTGCCGCGCCGCTGCCAGCAGGGTCACGCCGCCGTCCACGACCAGGGTCTGGCCCGTGATGTAGCGGGCCTGCGCGGAGAGCAGAAAGCGCACGGCATGGCCCACATCCCAGCCCGTGCCCTCGATGCCCAGGGCCGATGCGTCCCGCCGGCGGGTGCGGGCGGTATCGCTCATGCCGTCGCCGATCACCATGGGCGTGTAGACCGGTCCCGGCGCCACGCAGTTCACGCGGATGCCCTGCCGGCTGTGGTCCACCGCCATGGCGCGCGTGAGGGAGATCACCGCGCCCTTGGAGGTGGAATAGGCCGTCAGGCCCCGGGGCCGCAACGCGGCGATGGAGGCCACGTTCACGATGGCGCCCCCGCCCGCGGTGCGCTCCATGGCGGGAATGGCGTGGCGCGAGGCGAGCATCATGCTGTCCACGTTGACGCGCATGATGCGCTGCCACTGGGCCACGTCCGTGTCCACCACGGTGCCCCGCCCCCCGATACCCACATTGTTGTCCAGCAGGTCCAGTCGTCCATAGGTGTCCACGGCCGTGGCAACCATGGCCGCGCACTGCGCATCGTCGGTCACGTCCGCCTGGTGCGCCACGGCCGCGCCGCCCAGCTCGCCGATCAGCTCAGCCGTGCGCTGGGCCGGAGCCAGCTCCCGGTCCACCACGACCACCCTGGCGCCGGCCAGGCTCAGCAGAATGGCGGCGGCGCGTCCGTTGCCGATGCCGTCACCGGCGGCACCGCCCCCGGTGACGATGGCTACCTTGTCCCGCAAGCCCGGATCGACGCCGGGGATGTCCGTCAGTGTCATGTGCGCCTCGCTTCAGATGCAGGTTGGCCCCGGCCATGCCCCGTGGCTGGCCTGTGCCTAGCAGCGGCCGCGTGCCCTGTCCAGTGGCCGTGCCACGAACGCCAAACGGGCCGCCCGACGCAAACGCCGGCACGGCCCGTCTTGGATCGGATTCCCGCAGGATGACCCGGGTGTGGCGACCGCACCGCTGGCCTAGACCGGCGCGAACAGGTCCTCGTGCTTCTTGCCCTCGGTGACCAGGGTCGAGCCGGCCGGCTCCACGATGCCCTGGAAGCTGGGGTCATTCTGCAGCACGGGCATCACCTTGTCCGCGAACAGGCGCATGTTGTTTTCCGCCTGCTCGTGGGGCATGCCGCCGTAGAGAAATTCGCAGGCCATGTGATCCATGCCCGTCACGCGGCGCAGCTCGGCAATCTGCTGAATGCACTCGTCCGGCGTGCCCACCACCTGAATGCTCACGTAGAAGTCCGTCGCCTTCTGGCGGAAGCTGGGGTCCTTCATCTTCGAATAGGTCTTGCTCAACGCGCCATAGGACTCATAGCCCTTCACGTTGACCAGGTGCCCGTCGGAGAAGTGGTAGTGGTTCTCGATGGAATCCCACTTGGCCCCCAGGTACTGCACCGCCTGATCCCACGCCTCTTCCCGGCTCTCCGCGCAGGAGACGTTGGTCAGAATGATCGGCGGGCGCAGCGGGTGGCCTTTGCCGGCGGCGATTTCCCGGAAGCGGTGAATGTCCTGGGCACACTTGTCCCACTCGTTCTGCATCACCACCAGCATCCCGAAGCCCATCTTGGCCATGATCTCGGCCGACTCCGGGCTCACCGAAGAGGCATAGAAGCGCCGCTCGGGATGGGACACGGGCCGCGGGCGAATGGACGTCTTGGGAATCTGGAAGTGCTTCCCCTCGTAGTCGAACACCTCGTTGGACAGCGCCTTGTGCACGATTTCCGCCGCCTCCACGAAGCGCTCGCGGGCCTCGCCCATGGGAATGCGGAAGCCCTCGTACTCGGCTGTCGCCGCGCCGCGGCCGAAGCCGAAGATGGTGCGGCCGCCGGAGATGATGTCCAGCATCGCGATGTGCTCGGCCACGCGCACCGGGTCGTGCCAGGGCAGCACGATCACCGCCGTGCCCAGCGTGATGCGGCTGGTGCGGCCGGCGAAATAGGTCAGGATCTGCGTGGGCTCGGGCGACATGGCGTAACCCGTGAAGTGGTGCTCCAGACCCCACAGGGAATCGAAACCCAACGGCTCGGCCAGATCACCCATTTGCAGGTGCTCCCGCACCACGGATGCATCCGAGTGACCCTCTTTTTGCAGCATGTTCAAGGCAACGCCGATTTTCATGAGAGCACCTCCTGTCCAAATTGATCGCTTCTGTCGGGCCCTCCGAGCGGCCCCGCATGGTCCTCTCCCATTGCGCCTGTTCTTTCAGGATTCACCGGGCGTGTCAACTTTCCTGTCTGTCCATTTTCGCCTGATTTGCCAGCAGGTTACGTGGACAACGTGAGATGAAATCTCAGTCTCGCGACGCACGAACGGGGGCCGGGCCGGCAGCCCGCGCAGGTCCGCCGGGCGGGCGAACCTGGTGCCAAGGGCCGGCGGTACGGTCGGGCAGGACAGGGTGTGGATCAGGTCATCTGCTCGGCGCGGCCATCGGGATGACGCGCATGGCGCCCCCGGGCCTTTTCGTGCACCGGGCCGTCGCTGGGCCAGGGCCAGCCGCCGAACTCGGTCTGCTGGTAGTCGGCGAAGGCCTGCAGAATCTCCTCTCGCGAATTCATCACGAACGGGCCGTGCTGGGCCACAGGCTCGCCGATGGGCCGCCCCTGGAGCAGCAGCAGCTCCGTCTCCTCGGCGCCGGCCTGCAGCGGAATATCCGCTTCGGCCCGCACCTGGATCGCCGCATGCTCCCGCTGCGTCTCGTCGCCCAGGCGCAGGCTGTCGCCCTGGAAGAAGTAGAGCATGCGGTTGCTGCCCGCCCGTGCCGCCGGCAGGGTCCACTGGGCGCCGGGGGCGAGCCGGATGGTCCAGATGGCCACATCCGCCTCGGGCCGGGCGGCCCACGACTTGGGGGGTGGTGCCGGCGGCGCCACATCGCCCAGCGCCCCGGCCACCAGGGTGATCTCCGTCTCGCGTCCCGCATCGTCGCGATGGGTCACCACGGGCACCGTATCGGCCCACAGCATCTTGAAGTGCGGCTCGACCAGCTTGTCCTCGGCGGGCAGGTTGAGCCAGATCTGGAACATCTCCAGGGGATTGGGGCCGTCGCCATCGAGCAGGGGAAACATCTCCGCATGCACGATGCCGCGCCCGGCGGTCATCCATTGCACGTCGCCCCGGCCGAAGCGGGCCGTCGCGCCCAGGGAGTCGGAATGGTCGATGTAGCCCCGCCGCGCCACGGTCACCGTCTCGAAGCCCCGGTGCGGATGGCGCGGAAAGCCCGGCACCCGCTCGCCGTGATACATGCGCCAGCCGTCCTTGCCCTCGAAGTCCATGCCGATGTTGCGCCCGGCCAGGGAGGCATCCGGCCCGAGTTGGGCGTTGCCCCGCGGATAGGCATCGTCATGATGCACACAGAACAGGAACGGATCCGGCGTGACCCAGGGCATGCCCAGGGGATGGATGTCCAAAATGGGTTTTTGGTCTGTCATGGGGCTCAGGTCCCTTTCACGAAAGTGCGTCACCAATTCACAAGGATATACGTCATTATGCAGCGCATATCGGCTGTCGCACAAGCAGGGTCATCCGTGTTTGCGACGCAGACGGGTGAGTTCCCTGTCCAGGGCATTGGCGAACTGCTCGCGGTCGCGCGGGTTCAGGGGCGGCGGCCCGCCGCCGACCATGCCGCCGTCGCGCAGGTCCTGCATCAGGTCGCGGGTGGCCAGGGCCTCGCCCACGTTGGCCTCCGTGTAGACGCGGCCGCGCGGGTCGATGGTCACGATGGCGCGCCGCACCAGCTCGGCGGCCAGGGGAATGTCCGCGGTGATGACCAGGTCCCGCGGTTGCGCGTGTTGCAGGATGTGCCGGTCGGCCACGTCCGGGCCCTGTGCCACCACGGCCAGGGTCACCCGGTCGCTGCGCGGCACGGCCATGGGACTGTTGGCCACCAGGGTCACCGGCAGCTTGAGCCGCAGGGCGGTCTTGAACACGACCTCCTTGGTCATGCGGGGGCAGGCGTCCGCGTCGATCCAGATGCGCATGGCAGCCTGTGAGTGTGGGGGATGGGAAAGGGGCAAGGCCGGCCGGCGCTCAGCCCCCGGCGCGGCGCACGGTGAAGCCCAGGCTTTCCAGGTGTGCCTGCACCTTGTCCCGCTGGTCACCCTGGATTTCCAAGGAATCGCCCTTGAGTGTGCCGCCGGTGCCGCAGCGGGCCTTGAGCTGTTTGGCCAGCCCCTGCCAGTACGCCGGGTGCGGCGGCAGTTCGGGGATCACCGTCACCGCCTTGCCGCCCCGCCCCTTGCGCTCCAGGCGCAGACGCAGCGTGGTGGCGGCGGGCACGATCTCCCCCGGCGGCGGGCAGACGCAGGGTGCCCCGCCACAGGTGGCGCAGCGCCCCCGGTGACTGCCGTCGGTGCTGTAGACCAGTGCGTCCTTATCGCGGCTCATGGGGAGCCTGCTCTCCGTGATGGTGTCCGCGGCCCGGGCCGCCGGGGTTCAGGCATCCACGTAATCCGCGCCGGCGGCCGGGGCCTGTTGGCGGGTGGTGCGCCGGCCGGTCAGGTCCACCAGCAGCATGCCGACGATCATGCTGGCCACGAACACCAGCGCGAAGGGCGCGCCGCTGACCAGGGACGTCAGCGCAGGGCCGGGGCAGTAACCGCCCAGGCCCCACCCGATGCCGAACAGGGCCGAGCCGCCCAGCAGGCGCAGGTCGATATCGCTGCGGCGGGGAATCTCGAAGGTGCCCGCGAGCAGGGGCCGGCCCCGTTGGCGGGCCAACAGGTGCACCAGGAAATACACTCCCACCGACGAGGCCATCACGAACACCAGGGTCGGATCCCACGCGCCGGTGACATCCAGAAAACCGATCACCTTGGTCGGCTGCACCATGCCGGAGATGCCCAGCCCGATGGAAAAGAGCACCCCGGACACAAACGCGATGAGTTGCAACTTCATGTCAGGGCCCCCAGCAGGTGGTTGACGACGAGCACCGTGACGCCGCCGGTGATGGTGAAGGTCATGGTGGCCACCACGGAGCGGGGCGAGAGCCGCCCGATGCCGCACACCCCATGGCCGCTGGTGCAGCCGGCCCCGATGCGCGTGCCGAAGCCCACCAGCAGCCCCGCCGGTACGATGAGCCAGATACTGCGCGGATGCACCGCGGGATAGGCGCCCGGATAGCCCAGCAGCACCACCACGCCGCCCACCAGCAGGCCGACCACGAAGGCCGTGCGCCAGCCCGCGCCGGGCCGCCGCGGATGCAGCAGGCCGTTCAGAATGCCGCTGATCCCGGCCACCTGGCCGTTGTAGGCCAGCAGCAGCGCGGCCCCGCCGCCGATCAGCAGGCCGCCCAGCACGGCCAGGATCAAGTCATTGAGATTCATGGAAGGTATTCTCTCCGCCCCGGGTTGATGGGTTGGTTGCCGTGCCGGGGGCGCGGACGATGGCATGTCACCCGTCCCGCCACTGCCGGCCATCCCACGAATCTACGAGCATTGGGGGCAATGCTCTAGTGATTCTGTCACCAAAGCCCCGAAAGTCGAGCGCTAGACGGCGCCGTCCGCCCGCAGGGCCGCCAGGGCCTCGTCGCTCAGGCCCAACCAGCGGTGCAGCACGTCCCCGGTGTGCTCGCCCAGCAGGGGGGCCGGGGCCAGGGGCAGGGTGGCGCCGTCATGGGTCACGGGCCAGCCGGGCATCTTGAAGGCTCCCACCTGGGGATGCTGCATGACCTGCATGATGCCCCGGCGCTCGAAGTCCGGCTCGTTCTGCAACTCCGCCGTGTCCAGCACGGCCCCGGCCGGAATGCCCGCCGCGCCCAGTACGCGCATGGCCTCGTGCTTGTCGCGCCCGCGCGTCCACGCGGCGATCATTTCGTCCAACTCCGGCTCCCGCGCCAGGCGTGCGGCGATGGTCTCGTAGCGGTCATCCCCGATCAGTGCCTCCCGGCCGATCACGCGCAGCAGGCGGTGCCAGTGTTCCGGGTTGGCGCGGCTGGTGTAGATGTACACATAGTCGTTCTTGCCGCCGGGGGCGCAGGGGTAGATGCCGCCCGGCACGTTGCTGGCCGAGATGACCTTGGCGCCCACCCGCGGGGCGGCCACGCCCGTGCGCGCGGTGACGGTGAAGGCCACGCGGATGTAGTGCAGCATGGCGTCCTGCATGGCCACGCGCAGCCGCTCGCCCCGACCCGTGCGCTCGCGCCGGTACAGGGATGCCACGATGCTGATGGCCATCAGCATCCCCGTGCCCGTGTCGCCCAGGGTGGCGCCCGGCTTGGCGGGCGGCAGATCCGGCTCGCCGGTGATGCTCATCACGCCCCCGCTGGCCTGGGCGATCATGTCGAAGGCCAGGCTGTGCTCATGCGGGCTGCCCGCCCCGAAGCCCTTCACCTGGGCGTAGATCAGCCGCGGGTTGAGCCCGTGCAGCACGTCGTAGCCCAGCCCCAGCCGCTCGATGGCGCCGGGGGCGAAGTTCTCCACGAACACGTCCGCCTCGGCGGCCAAGCGCTTGACCGTGTCCAGCCCCGCCGGGGACTTCAGGTTAGCCGTGAGGGACTTCTTGTTGGCATTGAACTGGAGAAAGTAGGGGGAATCGTGGGTGGTGTCACCGACGGAGGTGCGCCCCGGGTCGCCCCCCTTGGGGTTTTCCACCTTCACCACCTCCGCCCCGAGCCAGGCCAGCACCTCGGTGCAGGAGGGTCCGGCCTCGAACTGGGTCAGATCCAACACACGGACGCCGTCCAGGCAGCCCGGCTGGGGGGATGGGGTCATGGCGCTTCCTCACTGTCGGCGGTGCATCCCGCGGGCAGCGGGCACACCCGGGTTCTCGATGGCGGCCCGGCGGCAGGCTCCTCCGCGCCGCGGCAACGGGGCAAAAGACGTGGCGCGGGTGCGGCCGGCCGCGTGTCATTAGTCACCACGGATGGGCGGCGAATGCAATTGGCCCGCCGGATTGAAGTACGTATCTATTCCCAAATGTCCGTTCTAGTGTATTAAGGCACAACATGGCGGCGCAATTTTCAGACTCAGATATCTCGTACATCACTGATATACAGGGAGAAATTGAAATGAGCCTGAGTGACACAGAATTTAGCGCTCTATTGGCAGACCTTACCAAGAGCATTGAGGAAGATATAACATGGCAGGAGGATGAAGATCATTCACCCGCTGTTGAATTTCGCATTGAAGTAGAATCTGATGCCGGCTACCCGTTGCTCGCAAGGGGTCGATACAACGCTATTGCACGCACATTGACATTTTGCCTTATCCATCGCTCTGCAGGTCGCATATATGCATTAGATATGGGAAAAGAGCATCACAACCCCGATTGTAATATGGTAGGCGACAAACATAAGCACAAATACACTGAACGGTACAGAGATAAAGAAGCATACGTTCCGAATGATATTACCGAACATGCGGAAAATCCTGTTGCAGTATGGAGGCAGTTTTGTGAAGAGGCTAACATAATCCACAATGGGTCAATGTCAGTTCCTCCCAAGACGCATGAGGAGCTATTTCTATGATTGCAATCTGTGAAAAAATTGGTGCGGAGCTGGGAGAGCTGTTCAACTGCTCCAACTTAGATGATCGATATATCAAGGTGCGTACGCCATTTCTGTTTCCGGATGGTGATGTAATCGATGTCTTCTATTTGGAACAGAATGATATGCGTGTCTTTACTGATCTCGGAGAGACGACAGGATGGCTCCGAATGCAATCGATTTCGCTAAGGAGAAGTCCAAAACAGAATCAGCTAATCTCCGATGTGTCATTAAACCACAATGTAGAATTTTTCAAGGGAATGTTGGTTGTGCGAGCATCAAAAGATCAATCGCTTGCGGAAGCTGTGTTGCGCTTGGTGCAGGCGATGATCCGTGTATCTGACCTTTGGTTCACATTTCGTTCTCGTGCCGTGGAAACAGTGACTGATGAAGTTGCCGACTTGCTTACTGAGAATCACATTGAATATGTGAGATCTGAAAAGCTATCTGGCAGATCGGGCACTGCTTGGACTGTAGATTTTCATGTAAGAACCGCTAAACAGAGTTCGCTGATCTATGTGCTTTCTACAGGGAGTAGAGGAGCGGTCAAAGGAATTGTAAACCATGTTGTGGCATCGTGGCATGATTTGAACCATCTTGTAGTGGGGCCAGAAAGCTTGAGATGCGTGTCATTGATTGATGACACACTTGATGTATGGTCGGAAGAAGACTTTAGGCGCCTTGACCCATTGTCAACAGTCAATCGATGGTCGCGACCTGATGAGTTCGTTGCCGGGTTGGTAGCCTAGTTGGTGTAGAGCCAGGCGATCGTTGGAGTATTGATTGAGCTAGTTGTGTAGCCAAGATGGGTGCGGTTATCTTCTTGGAGAGAAGACTGACTGATCACAACGCCATGACCCACACACCAGCCCTGGCCGAAGTGCGCGCCCTGACCTTCGACGTGTTCGGCACGGTGGCTTCGGCGCTTTTGGGGGCGTGGGGCCAGGACTCGGGACGGTCGGCCCCGCCCGCAACTACCTGCATCTGCCGGATTTGTCCAGATGGTTGTTGATCGTCTGCATGATGGCCGGCCGGCGGGAGCTGCTGACACTGTTCGTGATGCTCTCGCCGTCCTATTGGCGCCGCTGCATGCCTTTGATCTGGTTGCCGACGACCTGGAGCACCTGGCCGATCTGCTCGCTGGTTGAGCGGGCCGCCACACCACGCCTTTGTCAGAATCCACACGGGAGCACCCCATGCCCAGTACCGAATTCCAGTCCTACCTCGACGCGCTGCGCAATCTGGGGGATCAGAGCGCCATGTCGATCGAGGAACTGCGCGCCGCCACGGAGCGCAAGGCCCTGCCCGCGGCGGCGGACGTGACCTGCATCCCGGTCGAGGCGCCGGGCCTGCGGGCGGAATGGAGCCAGACCCCCGGCGCCTCCGCCGAGCACGTGCTGCTGTTCTTCCATGGGGGCGGCTACTACCGGGGCTCCATCGCCGCCATGCGCGAGCTGTCCTCGCGCCTGGCACGCATGGGGGGTGTGCGGGGGCTCTCGGCTGCCTACCGGCTGGCCCCGGAGCACACCTTTCCCGCTGCCGTGGAGGACGCCGTCACGGCCTACCGCTGGCTGCTGGAGCAGGGTGTGGCCGCGGGCAACGTCATCGTCTCCGGCGCCTCGGCCGGGGGCGGGCTGGCCCTGGCCCTGCTGCTGGCGGCGCGGGAGCAGGGGCTGCCCCTGCCCGCGGGGGCCGTGGTGCTCTCCCCTTGGGTGGACCTGACCCAGAGCGGGGAGACCTTTGCCACCCATGCGGCGGCGGACCCGGTGATCAGCAAGGCCTATCTGGACCGCTTCGCGGGCATGTACCTGGGCGACGCGGACCCCATGCAGCCCCTGGCCTCCCCCGTGTTCGGCGAGCTGGCCGGGCTGCCCCCCGTGCTGATCCAGGTGGGCGGGGCGGAGACCATGCTGGACGAATCCCGCCGCTTCGCGGCCAAGGCCCGGCAGGCGGGGGTGGAGGTGCGGCTCGACGAGTGGCCCGAGATGGTGCATGTGTGGCAGGCGTGTGGGATGCGGGTGCCGGAGGCGCGCGACGCCATCGAACAGGCGGGCGCCTGGATGCGCGGGCGGCTGGGTCTGCCGCGCCGGTAGCGTCCCGGTGGGTGAACCCGGGGCGTCGCCGGGCCGGCGCGTTCCTGCGACGCCGGTCGGATTTGGTGGTAAGGTGAGTTGCCCTGCCAGGCAGGCAGGCGACACGCACGTGTTCTTCTTGTCGTGCTCTTCTTGTCATGGGGGTGCCATGGCCGATTTGCTGAATGACATTGAGTGGGGGGAGCCCGTCGTCCAGCCGCTGCCCGATGCGGACTGGGAGGCGCAGGTCAAGGCGTCGTTGGGCTCGGTGCCGGGATATCTGCTGCGCGTGTCGCCGGTGCCCTGGCTGCGCGAGACGCTGCGTGACTGGGACCGCATTCCCGTGGTGGAGACGCCACAGCGGCTGATGGACATTGCCAAGCTCGTGACGGCCCAGGAAAATGCCTGCCGCTACTGCTACGGGGCCACACGCGCCACGATGCGCTTCTTCGGCTATCCGGAGAAGCTGATCATGCAGATCGAGCGGGACGTGCAGCTGGCCGATCTGGATCAGGCGGATCGGGCCTTCGTGCGCTTCTGCCGCAATCTGGCCCGTTCCAAGCCGCGCCCCGCCCGGGCCGAGCGCGATCCGCTGGTGGAGCTGGGCTACTCGCCGCGGGCGGTGGCCGAATTCGCCTTTGTCACGGCGGCCAGCTGCTTCTACAACCGGGCCGCGACCTTCATGGCGCTGCCGCCGGAGTATGGCTTCGAGAAGATGTCGGGCAATCTGCTGGGACGTCTGCTGCGGCCCATCATCGCCCGCAAGCTGCGCAGTGTGCCGCCCCTGACCGTGGAGCAGCCGGCGGCCCCACCGGCCGAGTTCGGCGGTGTGGTCGCGGCGCTCGCGGACCTGCCGGCGGGGGCGGTGCTGGCGCATACGCTGGCCGATGCGTTTGCCTCCCCGGTGCTGTCCCAGGACCTGAAGATGCTCATGTTCGCCGTGGTGGCGCGGCAGCTGGACTGCCGCTTCTGCCAGGCGGAGACCCACAACCGGTTGCAGGGCATGGGCTATGCGTCCGATGAGGTGGATGCCTGCCTGGCCACCCTGACCTCGCCGCGCCTGACCCGGCAGGAAGTGGCCATTCTCAACTGGACGCGGGAAACGGTGCACTTCGAGACCGGTGCGATTCAGAAGCAGACCCGGGCCCTGGCCGAGCAGGTGCGCAACGAGGAGCTGCTGGAAGCGATCGGCGTGGCGGCGCTGGCCAATTCCGTCGTGCGGCTCGCCATGCTGCTGGAGTAGCGTGGGTACTGTCTTTCTGGCCGTGCTGGCCATGCTGCTTGCCGCTGGGGCAGGGGCGGCCGCCTGGCGCGAGCGCCGGCGTCGCCTGCAGGCGGATCGGCTGTTGCGCCACACCACGGACACCCTGGAAAAACTGCAGATCGACTTCGGGCGCTTCGCCCCGTGGGAGCTGATCGAGCGTCTGACGGCGTCCGACCTGGCCGCGCTGTCAGGACGGCGCATGGTCACGGTGCTCTTCGCCGATCTGCGCGGCTTCACGGCCCTGTGTGACCAGCTCGAGCCGGAGGCGGTGGTGGACCTGCTCAACGGCTACTTCCAGTGCATGACCGAGGCCATCACGTCCCATCACGGGCAGGTGACCGAGCTGGTGGGGGACGGCATGCTGGCGCTCTTCGGGGCGCTGGACCACAACCCATGGCGCACCCAGGATGCCGTGCGCTCCGCCCTGGCCATGCGCGCGGCGCTGGCTCGCTACAATGCCCAGCTCCGCGAGCGGGGCATGGGGGAGCTGCGCTTCGGCATCGGCATTCACGATGGTGAGGTGATCGCCGGGGTGATCGGCAATGCGGAGCTGAGCAAGTTCGGCGTGGTGGGCGATGCGATCAACGTCGCCTCGCGGGTGGAGGGTCTGACCGGGCAGCTCGGCGTGGACATCCTGATCACCGGTGACGTGCGCCACACGCTGGACCAGCGCTTCCACGTAGAGGCCATGCCGCCCATGGCGGTCAAGGGCAAGGACGCGCCGCTGACCACGTTTCAGGTGGTCGGCTATGAGGAATAGCGGCAGCGGCGCCCGGCGCCCCGCTCAGGCAGCAGGATGCACCTGGAAGGCCTCCGGATCGGGCAGGGCCGTCAGCCGCTGGTAGTTGCCCGTGTTGCGCGGGTACTGGGTCACCACACGGCCGGAGGGCGCGCGGTAGTAGTTGGCACAGCCGGCCCACCACACCTGCACCTTGGACGCATCTTCCTGAATCTGCGTGTTGTAGGCCGCCATCACGTCCGGCCGCACGTCCATCCAGGCCAGCGCCTCCAGCTCCATGCGCTGCAACTGGCGCATGATGTAGGCCACCTGGCATTCGATCATGAAGAGGATCGAGCCGTTGTTGGTGTTGGGCCCGTAGATCTGGAACAGGTTGGGAAAGCCCGCCGTGGTGATGCCCAGGTAGGCCTGCGCGCCGTCGTTCCAGGCCTCGTCCAACCGTCGCCCGTCGCGCCCGGTGACTTCCACGCTGGCCAGGTAGCGGCTCACGTCGAAGCCGGTGGCCATGACGATCGTGTCCACCGCGTGGCGCGCGCCGTCGGCGGCGATGATGGCATCATTGGTGATGCGCGCCACGCCGTGAGTCACCACCTGCACATTGTCCCGGTTGAAGGTCGGATAATACGGATCGGCCATCAGCGGCCGCTTGCAGCCGAAGGGATGGTCCGGCGTGAGCTTGGCGCGCAGCGCTGGGTCGCGCACCTGGGCAATGGCCCGCAGGCCCAGTTCCGTGGACTTCTCCAGCCGCCTGGGGTCGTTGAACAGCACGAATCCTTCCAGGTCGCGCCAGATCTTGGCCCGCGACTCCAGCACGGCGGTGGGGTGGGTCTTGTAGTGCTCCAGCGTCGCCTCGTCGTAGGGATCGTCGTTCTTGGGCAGCACCCAGTTGGCCGTGCGCTGGAACATGATCAGTTCCCCGGCCTGGGGGGCGATTTCCGGCACGAACTGAATGGCACTGGCCGCGCTGCCGATCACGCCCACGCGCTCGCCGGTCAGGTCGTGGTCGTGATTCCAGCGGGCGGAATGGAACAGGGTGCCCTTGAATTCGTCGGTGCCGGGAATGTTGGGCCAGCTCGGCTCGTTGAACATGCCCTGGGCCGCGATGAGCATGTCGCCGTGAAAGGTCTCGCCGGTGGCGGTTTCCACCTGCCAGCGATGCTGGGCGTCATCCCAGTGGGCTGCCTCCACCTTCGTGTTGAGGTGGATGTACGGGGCCAGGCCGTACTTCTCCACGATGCCCTCGAAGTACGCCTGAATCTCCGGTGCCGAGGCATAGGGCCGCGACCAGTCGCGCTTGATCTCGAAGCTGAAGGAGTACAGGTGCGACGGCACGTCGCAGGCGCAACCGGGGTACTGGTTGTGCCACCAGGTGCCGCCGACGCCGCCGGCCTTTTCCAGAATGACGAAGTTGTCGTGCCCGGATTGCAGCAGCTTGATGGCCATGCACAGGCCGCCGGGGCCGGCGCCGATGATCACGATGGGGCGGCCGGTGGGCGGCGCGCGGTGTCGGTCTGTTGACGGCACGTCGGACTCCTCTTGCGGTGCGCTCCCCCGCCCCATGGTCCCATGGTGCAATGTTCCGGGAATCGCCGGGGGTGTCAAATGCGCCTGGGTCTCAGGCGCTGGCCCGGTGCGGTGCCCGCAGGCCACGTCGCTCCAGCTCGGGCAGCACGCCGCCGCTGAAGCGCTGCAGCCCGTCCACGAAGTCCACCCAGGTGCACAGGATGCCGTCTAGCCCTGCCCGGTTCAGCGATTCCATCTGGTCCGCGATGGCCGTGGCCGTGCCCACCAGAATGTTGCCGCCTGCGCCGGCGGCGAAGCGCTTGCGGAATTCGGCGAGCTGCGCGGACTCCAGGATGCCCGTCTGCGCGCCAAGCCCGGCGGTCCAGGCGTCCAGGCTGTCCTCATCGGCCATCTCCACCGCGTAGTAATGCAGATAGTCCTCCGCTTCCTGCTGGGAGTCCCGCTGCACCACGGGGCAGTAGGTCCACACCTGCACCTCGCGCCCGAATTCCTCCCGCGCCAGGTGCTTGTATTGATCGATCTGACGGCGATTTTCCACCTCGTCGTCGGAGCGCAGGATCACGAAGCACATGTCCGCGTGCTGGCAGGCGAAGCGCATGCCCCGGGGGGAGCCCCCGGCATTCATGATCGGGGGATGGGGGCGCTGCACGGGCTTGGGCATGGAGGCCACGCCGATCACGCGGAAGAACTGCCCCTCGTAGTCGAACTCCTCGGTTTCCTGCCACGCGCGTTTGAGCACATGGAGCCATTCGTCCAGGTGTTCGTAGCGGTCGTCATGCTCCCGCAGGGGCTCGCCGAACATTTCCAGCTCGTGCTTGTTCCAGCCCCCCACCACGTTAAGGCCGAAGCGCCCGCCGGAGATGGCGTCGATGGTGGCGCACTGCTTGGCACAGGTCAGCGGGTGCATGGTCGGCGCATGGGACGTGGCCAGAATGGCGGAATAGTCCGTCACCTGGGCGATGCCCGCGCACCACGTGAACGGGTCGAACACCACCCCGCTGGGGTGCGCCGGGCGCCCGGGCATGTAGGCCTTCCAGCGGGCATAGGCCACGATGGCCTCGAACCCCGCCGCATCGGCCAGCCGGGCCGTCTGCACGGAGGCGGGCCAGGTGGGGCGGTACTGCTCTGGCACCAGGGTCTGGGCCCCGCCCTTGCCGTTGGTGCCGAAGATGCCCAGCTTCAGGCGGTTGCTGTTGAACAGGGGGTTGGTCTGGTTCATCCGCGCGCTCCGTGGCCGTGAGTCGTCAGGGTCACGGGTCAATTGTCGCGGGGCAGGAAGCGCGAGCTGGCCCAGCCCCCGTCCACGCCGATCACCTGGCCCGTGACGAACGAGGCATCGTCCGAGGCCAGAAAGGCCAGCACCGAGGCCACCTCGTCCGGCGAGGCCGCCCGGCGCAGGGGTGCCGTGTCGATCAACGCCTGCTGGTAGTAGGCGTCGCCCACCACGCGCTCATGGGTCATGGGCGTGTCGATCACCCCCGGGGCCACCCCATTGACCAGGATGCCCTCCGGCCCCAGCTCGGCGGCCATCTGGCGAATGAACTGGGCGATGCCGCCCTTGGCCACGGCGTATGCCGTGGTGCCCGGATGGCCGGCCACCCCAAGGGACGAGGAGATGCACAGCAGCCGTCCGCCGGGCCGGCGCAGCAGGGGCATCACGTCCCGCGTGATGCGCAGCACGGCGAACAGGTTGGTCTGGAGCATGCGCTCCAGCTCGGCATCATCCGAATCGGCCAGCCCGCGCGCCTTGCCCACGCCGGCATTGTTGAGCAGGATGTCCAGCCCGCCGAAGCTGTCCTCCGCGGCGGCGCGGATCTGGCTGCCCGCCGAGGCATGGGTGATGTCCAGTTGCAGGGCGGTGCCGCCCAGCTCCGCGGCCACCTGCTCCACGGCCGGGTCGCGGTCCACCAGCAGCACGCGCGCCCCCTCGGCCACGAAGCGGCGCGCGGTGGCGGCGCCGATGCCGCTGGCGGCACCGGTGATGACGGCCTGACGGTCGGCCAGCCTGTGGGCAGCAGTCACGGCACATTCTCCCCATGATGCCCGCGGCCGCCCCCCGGGGGCGATGCCGCAAGGCCGTGCAAGTCCGGCCGCGGCCGCGGGCTGCGGCGGCGGTGAGGCGATGACGGCGGGATCGTAGCACAGGCCGCCCGCGCGATTCACCTATTGGGCGCGTGGCCCTGGGTACGCCGGGGTGTGCGGGGATGGGGCACATGCGGGCAACCCATGCCGGCGTGGGGGGCTCAGGCGGCGTCGTCCTCCAGGTCCAGCTTGAGCTGCAGGAAGCTCAGCAGATCCTTCAGGGCGATCACGCCCACCAGGCGCTCCCCGTCCACCACCATCAGGCGGCTCTGGCCGGTGCGGCTCATGGTGGTGAGCACCTTCATGGCGTCCTGGGTCGGCGCGACGGTATTGTCCGCCGTGCAGGGCTGGGTCAGCTCGCCCACCGTGCGCCCGGCCCATTCCTCCCGCGGCACCGCCTTGACCTGGCGCGTGGAGACGGCCCCCAGCAGCCTGCCGCCCTCCACCACCGGGAACATCTTGTAGTGGAACTTGTACACGTAGTGTTCCACGAAGGATTGCAGATCGGTCTCCGGTGCCACCACCGCCGGGTCGTTGTTCATGAAGCGCCGCACCGGCTCGCCGCCCAGCACCGCCTTGACCAGGAGCTGGTGATAGTTGGCGCGCGCGGCCCCATGGAGAAAGAAGCCGATCAGGATCCACCATAGCCCGCCGATGAAGTTGCCCCCGATCAGGCTGAACAGCCCCAGCGCGATCAGCGCGCCGCCGAACAGCTTGCCGCCGTTGGCCGCCCAGCGCGTGGCCCAGCGCACGTCGCCCTTCCACCGCCAGAGCGCGGCGCGCAGGGCGCGGCCCCCGTCCAGGGGAAAGGCGGGCAGCAGGTTGAAAGTGGCCAGCACCGCGTTGATCACCGCCAGATAGTAGGCCACGCCGACGACGGCCGTGGCCCAGCCCTGGGCCTGGCCCCACAGAAACGCAACGTAGGCCACCCCCGCCAGGACGAAGCTGGAGATGGGCCCGGCAATGGCCATCAGAAATTCGCTGCCGGCGCTGGGCGGCTCATCCTGCAACTCCGCCACCCCGCCGAAGATGAACAGGGTGATTCCGCGGATGGGAATCGCGTACAGCCTGCCCACAAGGGAGTGGCACAACTCGTGAAAAATGATGGAGATGAACAGGCCCAGCGCCCCCAGCGCCCCCATGCCCCAGTAGCTCGCCGGCGAGAGGCCGGGGAACATGGCCGGAAAGAAGCCCACGCCCAGGGACCAGGTGACCAGAACCGCCAGGAACACCCAACTGAAGCCGACCTTCACCTCGAAACCCAGCAGGGTGAACAGCTTGATACTGCGCTCGTTCATGGGTTCTGCCTTTGCCAATGTGTGACGTCCGCTCCGCGGGCGCGGGCCACGAACGGCGGACGCAGAGGTGCCACGCCAGACCGCCGGGGCATCGCCCCCGACAACCCGGCATGGCAAACCATCGCTGCCATCTTCGCGGGTGGAAGGTGCGGGCATGCCGGTGCGGCACGGCGCTCGCGGCGCCGCGTTCCGCCATGCCGGTGCGGGGTGGGACTATACGGCCCGCACTTCCATGGGGCGCACTTGGCCCATGGAGAGATTCTCATTGACGAATTCCCAGTTCACCAGGTGCTCCAGAAACGCCCCGATGTAGTCCGGGCGCCGGTTCTGGTAGTCCAGGTAGTAGGCGTGTTCCCACACGTCCATGGTCAACAGGGGCACCTGACCGTCGCCGATGGGGTTGTCCGCGTCGCTGGTGGACCGCACCTTCAGCGTGTCATCGTCCAGTACCAGCCAGGCCCAACCGCTGCCGAACTGGTCGGCCCCGGCTGTCTTGAACTGCTCGGCGAAGTCCTCATAGCCGCCGAACGCGTCGGCGATGCGCTGCTCGATCTCACCGTTCGGGGCGCCGCCACCGCCTGGGTGCATGGAATTCCAGTAGAAGGTGTGGTTCCACACCTGCGCGGCCTGATTGTACAGCTTGCCGTCGGCCTTGCGGATGATGTCTTCCAAAGGCATATCCTCGAATTCCGTCCCGGCAATCAGCGCGTTGGTCGTCTTCACATACTTGGCGTGGTGCTTGCCGTGATGGAATTGCAGGGTGCGTTCGGAGATATGGGGCTCCAGGGCATTCGTCGCATAGGGTAGTTCGGGGAGCTTGTGCTCCAACACAATGATCCTCCTCAGGGGATGGAAGTCGCCGCCGGCAGCCCGCGGGCTTCGTTTTCGTCTGGTGGGTCGCGTGGCCGAATGTGGCTGCCGCTGCTGGATTCGGCCGCTGGCGTTACCTGCTTCAAGGGTAGGGTCGATCCGGTGGTGTTGCAAGCCGGTGGTGCTGCAAGCCGGTGGTGCTGCAATGCGCCCTCGTGACCGGAGACGCGGCGGGCGGCCGATGAGCCAGGCAACTTGGCCAGGCAACCTGGCTCCTGGAAGCCCGAACGCGGCGTGTATAATGGAGGGCCGGTACGGCCGCCTGCGTGGCTGCCGCGCCGGCAGCCCGGCCTCACCCGACGCAAGGAGCAGAGCCATGCCCGAGTCCATCCCGCCCCTGGAGGGCAGCCATCCCCCGCCACGCACGGAAGCGGACAGCCTGGGCTCGCTGGAAATCCCCGCGGGCGCCTACTGGGGTGCCCAGACCGAGCGGGCGCGGCGCCACTTTGCCATCGGCGAGGCGCGTTTCGACCCGGCGCTGATCACGGCTCAGGCCCGCATCAAGCTCGCCGCGGCGCGCGTCAACGGGCGCACGGGCGAGCTGACCCCGGCCCTGGCGGACGCCATCGCCCAGGCGGCCCGGGAGGTGATCGACGGGCGCTGGCAGGCCCAGTTTCCCCTGGCCATCTTCATCTCGGGCAGCGGCACGCAGTTCAACATGAACATGAACGAGGTGTTGGCCAACCGGGCCATCGAGCTGGCGGGGGGCACCATCGGCAGCAAGACCCCCGTGCATCCCAATGACCATGTGAACCGGGGCCAGTCGAGCAACGACACCTTTCCCACCGCCATGCACCTGGCAGCGACCCAGGTGCTCGCGGAGCGCACCGTGCCCGCCCTGGCGGCCCTGCGCGATGCCCTGCGTGACAAGGCGCGGGCATGGGACGACGTGGTCAAGCTGGGGCGCACCCATCTGCAGGACGCGGTGCCCATGACCCTGGGGCAGGAGTGCTCCGGCTGGGCCGCGCAGGTGGATGGGGGGCTGGGCCGCCTGAATGCGGCGATGGACGGGCTGCTGGCCCTGCCCATCGGGGGCACGGCCGTGGGCACGGGGCTCAATGCCCCGCCGGGATTTGCCGCGGCGATGGTGGCCGAACTGGGCGAGCTGACCGGCGCTGCCTGGCGCGAGGCGCCGAACCGCTTCGAAGGGCTGGCGGCCCATGACGCCCTGGCCTTCGTCTCGGGCGCCCTGCGCACGGTGGCGGGCAGTCTGCTCAAGATCGCCAACGACATCCGCTGGCTCGGCTCCGGGCCGCAGGGGGGCCTGGGCGAGCTGCGTCTGCCGGCCAACGAGCCGGGCAGCAGCATCATGCCGGGCAAGGTCAACCCGACCCAGGCCGAGGCGCTGACCCAGGTGGCGGTGCAGGTGTATGGCCATGACGCGGCGGTGGCCTTCGCCGCCAGCCAGGGCAATCTGGAGCTGAATGTGTACAAGCCGGTGATCATCCACAACGTGCTCCAGGCCGCGCGGCTGCTGGCCGACGGCTGCCGAAGCTTCACGACGTATTGCGTGGAAGGCATGGCGCCGGAGCCGGCGCGGCTGGCGGCGCTGGTCTCGCGCTCGGCGGCGCTGGTCACGGCCCTGGTGCCGGCCATCGGGTACGACAAGGCCGCCGAGATTGCCCATCATGCCCATGCCCACGACATGACGCTGCGCGACGCGGCCCTGGCCCTGGGCCATGTGAGCGCGGAGGAATACGACCGTCTCGTGGTGCCGGCACGCATGGCCAAGCCCCACGGGTAGCGGACGGCGCCGCCCGGCGCTCACTCCATGCGCTCGCCGGCGGGGCGGCCCGGCGCGATGCCCCAGATGTCCCGCGCGTAGGCGCGGATGGTGGTATCGCTGGAAAAGGGGCCCATGCCGGCCACGTTGAGGATGGACTTGCGCGCCCACTCGGCCGGCTGCCGATAGAGCGCGTCGATTTCCCGGTGCGCCCGCAGGTAGTCGGCAAAGTCGGCCAGCACCAGGTAGCGGTCGCCCTCCTCCAGCAGGGAACGCAAGATGGGCGTGAACAAGTCTGGCTGCGCGGGGCTGAACAGTCCGCTGCCGATGGCGTCCAGAGTCGCCTTGATCTGTGCGTCGGCCTGGGCCACGGCCTTGGGGTCATAGCCCGCGGCGCGGCGGGCCTGCACCTCCTCGTCGCGCAGGCCGAAGGTAAAGAAGTTCTCCTCGCCCACCGCCTCGCGAATTTCGATATTGGCGCCATCGAGGGTGCCCACCGTGAGCGCGCCGTTGAGGGAGAGCTTCATGTTGCCCGTGCCCGAGGCCTCGGTGCCGGCGGTGGAGATCTGCTCGGAGATGTCCGCGGCCGGGACGATGCGCTCGGCCAGGGACACCCCGTAGTTGGGCAGAAAGGCCACGCGCAACCAGGCATTGACCGCCGGGTCGCCGTTGACCACCCGCGCCACATGGGTGATGAGCTGAATCACCCGCTTGGCCATGGTGTAGGACGGGGCTGCCTTGCCCGCAAAGAGGAACGTGCGCGGCACGGCCTCGGGTGGAATGCCCTCCTGGTAGCGCAGGTACCGGGAGACGATGTGCAGCACGTTGAGCAGTTGCCGCTTGTACTCGTGCATGCGCTTGATCTGCACGTCGTACAGGCTCTCCACGTCCACGGCGCCCACGCGCTGGAAGTCGGCGCACTCGTTGTTGACGAATGTGGCCAGCCGCTCCTTGTTGGCCCGCTTGGCGGCAAGCCAGCGTACCTGGAATTCCCGGTCCTCGGCCAGGGGCCGCAGGCGCTCCAACTGCGCCAGGTCCGTCACCCACCCGTCGCCGATGGCCTCGGTGATCAGCCCGGCCAGGCGCGGATTGGCCTTGCGCAGCCAGCGCCGCGGGGTGATGCCGTTGGTCTTGTTCTGGAACTTGTCCGGGTCCAGCCGTGCGAAATCGGGAAACACCCGCTGCACCACAATGCGGCTGTGCAGGGCCGAGACCCCGTTCACCGAGTAGCTGCCCGCCACGGCCAGATGGGCCATGCGCACCGTGGGCCACGCCCCATCGGTCACGATGGACACGCGCTGCACGGCGCCCGGATCGTTGGGCATGGCCTTGCGCACCCGCTCGCGCAGGCGATCGTCGATTTCGTTGATGATCTGCATGTGCCGCGGCAGCACCCGCTGGATCAGGGAAACGGGCCATGTCTCCAGGGCTTCCGGCAGCACCGTGTGGTTGGTGTAGGCGAAGCAGCGCGAGACGATGGCCCAGGACCTGGTCCAGCCCATGCCGTACACATCCATCAGCAGGCGCATCAGTTCCGGAATGGCGATCGCCGGATGGGTGTCGTTGAGCTGAAATACCGCCTGCTCGGCCAGGTTGTCCACGTGCTCGTAATGCACCAGATGACGCCGGATGGCGTCCTGCAAC
>Ga0326597_10003255_pt1 | contig 23597 bp, 27 predicted proteins | sample RVTome_12_FD_203789 | JGI IMG/M metagenome (GOLD analysis project Ga0326597, IMG submission 203789) | Soil microbial communities from uranium-contaminated site in the Upper Colorado River Basin, Wyoming, United States - RVT100D185 | ecosystem: Environmental > Terrestrial > Soil > Contaminated >... | reverse complement strand
GGCGGCATTTTTCCGGCCATGGCGAACGTGGTCATGGCCTTCGAGGCCCTGGGACGCTCGCGCGACGACCCGGAGTTCGTCATGGCCCGCAAGGCGGTGGACAAGCTGCTGCTAGACCGCGGCCCCGATGCCACCTATTGCCAGCCGTGCCTGTCGCCGATTTGGGATACCTGCCTGGCGATGCATGCCATGCTGGAAGCCGGCGAGGATCCGGACTCCGCGACCTTGCAGAAGGCCAGCGATTGGCTGCTGGAGCGGGAGATCACCGATGTGGTCGGCGATTGGGAATGGCAGCGCCCGGGCCTGCCGCCCGGCGGCTGGGCCTTCCAGTACCGCAACGACTTTTACCCCGACGTGGACGATACGGCGGTCGTGGTGATGGCCCTGGATCGCGCCGGCGATCCGCGCACCCGCCCGGCCATCGACCGCGCCACCGACTGGGTCCTGGGCATGCAGAGCGGCAACGGCGGCTGGGGCGCCTTCGATGCGGAGAACAAGTACTACTATCTGAACAGCATTCCATTCGCCGATCATGGCGCCCTGCTGGACCCGCCGACTGTCGACGTGACCGCCCGCTGCCTGTCCATGCTGGCCCAGCTCGGCTTTTCCAACAGCCATCCGGCCATCCGCAAAGGTCTGGATTTCCTGCGCAAGGAGCAGGAGGCGGACGGGTCCTGGTTCGGCCGCTGGGGGGTCAATTACATTTACGGCACATGGTCGGCGCTGTGCGCCTTCAACGCCTGTGACGAGGACATGGCGGCCGCGCATATCCGCAAGGCGGTGGCCTGGCTCAAGAGCCGGCAGCGGCCGGATGGCGGCTGGGGCGAGGATTGCGCCACCTACTGGCCGGACCGGCGCACCATGGCCAAGGACTCCACCGCCTCGCAGACCGCCTGGGCGCTCATGGCTCTGATGGCGGCGGGCGAGGTGGACTGCGCCGCCGTCCGGCGCGGCATCGCCTATCTGGAAGCTGCCCCCCGCCAAGGCGCCAAGTGGCGCGAGGCCCTCTATACCGGCATCGGCTTTCCCCGCGTCTTCTACCTGAACTATCACGGGTACAGCGCGTATTTCCCCCTGTGGGCCTTGGCCCGTTACCGCAATCTGCTGCGCAGCAACGAGGGGCGCGTGCGCTTCGGCATGTGACGCGCATCGCCGTCGTCACCGGACTCGCCGCGGAAGCCAAACTTATTCAGAAGGCCCATCGCCGCGCCGGGCGCGATGCCCCGCCGATGGCCTGTGCCGGTGCCGATTCGGGCCGGGCGCAGGCCCATGCCGCCCGCCTAATCGCCGAGGGCGCCACCGTATTGCTCAGCTTCGGCCTGTGCGGCGGCCTGGATCCGGCGCTGCGCCCCGGCGATTTGCTTCTCGCCGAGACCGTGCTTCTCCCGGACGGCACCCGCCTGCCCACATCCGCGCCGCACCGCCACCGGCTGCGCGCACGCTTGGAAACCGCCGGAATCCGCTCTGTCGGCGGTACCCTCGCCGGCAGCGACGGACCCGTGGCAACCGCCGAGGCCAAGCGCGCCCACTTCGCGCAAACCGGCGCCTGTGCCGTGGATATGGAGAGCCATGGGGTGGCCGGTGCGGCCCAGGCCGCCGGCGTGCCGATGCTGGTACTACGCGCCGTGGCCGATCCGGCGGCACGCACCCTGCCGCGCGCGGCCTTGGCCGTCGTCGGGCCCGATGGGCGCCTGCGGGTGTTTCGCGCCCTGGCCACCATGTACGTGCGGCCGTGGGAAGGCCCGGCGCTGGTCCGCCTGGCCTATGAAGCGCGTTTGGGCTTCGATACCCTGGAGCGTGTGGCCGCCGAGCCGGACCTGTTATTCGGCGGCGACTGAGCCGGAGCCCTTGCTCTGATCCCCGCCCGCCGGCTTCGCGTGCATGTCGGCGGCGGCGCCGGACACCAGCTTGTCGAAGATGAATTCGGCCGGGCGTTGCTTATCCAAAGCGATCTCCGGGGCCATGGGCGCGTGCGTTTCGAAGCCCGACAGGGCCACGCGCAAGGCCTTCAACGGATGAGCCACGGTGTCGTTGACCGCCGTCGCTTCGTAGCCGCAATGGACCATGCAATTGGCGCACTTCTCGTAATTGCCGGTGCCGTACGTTTCCCATTCGGTCTCGTCCATCAACTGGCGGAACGTACGGGCGTACCCCTCGTTCAATAGATAGCAGGGCCGCTGCCAGCCGAAGATATTGCGCGTCGGGTTGCCCCACGGCGTGCATTTGTAAGTTTGATTGCCGGCCAGGAAATCCAGGAACATGGTGGACTGGCTGAACTGCCACTTGCGGCCCTTGCCACGGCGGAAGATATCGCGGAACAGGGTCTTGGTTTGTTGCCGGTTGAGGAAATGCTGCTGATCCGGCGCCCGTTCGTACGCGTACCCCGGCGATACGGTGATGCCCTCGATGCCAAGGCCGGTCACGAAATCGAAAAACTCGGCCACCCGTTCCGGCTTGGCGTTGTCGAACAGGGTGCAATTGATGTTGACCCGGAATCCCGCCGCCTTGACCACTTGGATGGCCTTGACGGCGCGCTTGAACACGCCTTTTTGATCGACCGAGTGGTCGTGCTCCGTCTCCAGCCCGTCCAGATGCACCGAGAAGGTGAGATACGGGCTCGGCTTGAACAGGTGCAGCTTCTTTTCCAGCAGCAGCGCGTTGGTGCACAGATAGACGAAGCGCTTGCGCTTGACCAATTCGGCCGCGATCTCGCCGATTTCCTTGTGCAACAGCGGTTCGCCGCCCGGAATCGAGATCACCGGGGCGCCGCATTCCTCGGCGGCCTCGACGCATTCAGCCACCGACAAGCGGCGATTGAGGATCGCGTCCGGATAGTCGATCTTGCCGCAGCCCGGGCAGGCCAGATTGCAGCGGAACAACGGCTCGAGCATGAGTACCAGCGGGTACCGGGCTCGCCGCAGGATCCGCTGTTTCAGGATATAGGCGCCGACACGAAACTGTTGCCGTAAAGGTACCGACACGAGACAACCTCTCACAAAACTCGACTGGCCCGGCACTGGGCTGCCTGGGCACAGCCGCTATCCCTAGCGCCTTTGTCCGGCCCTGCCAAGCGGGTTGCCGGGATCACTTTTTGGCCAGGTAGCCGGCCGCCTGGAACCACCGCACCGCATCGGCCAGGGCTTCATGCGCCGGCCGCGCCCGATAGCCCAGCGTTGCCGCCGCCTTGGCGCTGGAAAAGTACATTTTCTTGCGCGCCATGCGCACCCCATCGGCGGTGGCAAACGGCTCCCGGCCGCTCAACCGCGCCCAGGCTTCGGCGCCGTAGGCGATGGGCAGCACCAGATTGTGCGGCAAGCACAGGCGCGGCGGCCGCCGGCCGCTCAGGCGGGCGATCTCGGCCAGAATCTCGCGCAGGGTCAGATTTTCCCCGCCCAGCACATAGCGCTCGCCAATGGCCCCGTGGTCGAAGGCCAGCAGGTGCCCGGCCGCCACGTCCTCCACGTGCACCACGTTGAGGCCGGTATCGACGAAGGCCGGCATGCGCCCGGTCGCCGCTTCGACGATCATGCGCCCGGTGGGCGTCGGCTTGATGTCGTGCGGGCCGATGGGCGTGGATGGATTGACGATGACCACCGGCAAGCCCTCCTCGCCCACCAAGCGGCGCACCGCCTCCTCGGCCTGGTACTTGGAGCGCTTGTAGTGACCGATCATGTGGTCGAGACTGACCGGCGTGTCCTCGTCCGCCGGCGTGCCGCCCGCGTGCAGACCGAGCACCGCCACGCTGCTGGTATAGACGATGCGCGTCACACCCGCCTCGGCGGCGGCGCACAACAGGCGCGTGCTGCCGGCCACGTTGGTCTCGTAGATCTCGGCCGAGCGCGGCACCCAGATGCGATAGTCGGCGGCCACGTGATACAGCGCCCGGCACCCGCGCACGGCCCGCGCCAGGGAGGCAGCGTCGTTTAAATCGCCCTCTACCACCTCCACCGGCAGATCGGCGATATTGCGCCGGTCGCTGGCGGCACGCACCAGCACACGGACGGCCTCGCCACGGGCCACCAACTGCCGGGCGACGGCCGAGCCGACGAAGCCGGTGGCGCCGGTGACCAGGACGGTCATCGGCCGGTGTCGCTGGCCAGCCGCGGCAACTCCTCGTCCGAGGGAAGATCGAGCAGGCTGGGAAACACTTCGCGCCGGGCCTTTTGCAGGTCTTCGGGAAAGTCGATCTCGACCCAGGGCAGGCCGGTGATGTCCTCGACGTCGAAGGTCTTGGGCGGCGCGGCGAGGATCACGTCGCGCATGGCCTCCTCGTACATGGCATCGCGGCGCCTGGCGGTCACGTGGCGGTCGGCGGCGGCCCAGACCTTGCGGGCGATATCCGGGGCAAAGCGGCAAAAGCCGATCCATTCGCCCCACCAATCGTGCGCCAATTTCGGGCGCTTGTGGAAATCGACCAGCACACCGTCGCGCATGCACAGCTTCACCGGGTCCTCGCCTTCTTCGATTTGCCGGTCCATGAGAAAACAATTGTCATGGGCGCTGTTCAGCAAGCGGACCATCAGGCGTTGGTCATAGAGCACATCGCCATCCATGAAGATCATGGGCTCACCGGCATTGAGCGCATCGCGCAGGGTCCAGAACGACACGATCGATCCGGCCTGATAATCCGGATTTTGCCGGGTGGTCACCATATCCCGGGCACCGATGCGCTCCACCTCCGCCTCGACCTCCTCGGCCCGGTAGCCGACCACCAGATCGACATGGCCGATCCCGCATCGGCGCAGGATGGCGATATGGCGGGACAGCAAGGTTTCGCCGCCGAATGGCAATAATATTTTCGGCGGCAGCGTCCGGTCGTTCAGGCGCTGGCCGATCCCGGCCGCCAGAATACCCACTCTCATCGTCGCACCTTTCATCCAGCGGCCAATGGCGCCAGAGAATCCCGGCCGCGGCACGTCTTGTCAACACGCTCCGTCATGCCAATGTGACTTAGCCTGGGTGCGCGCGACAGCTTGGGGATGGTCTGCTAGACTCCCGCGTACAGCAGAGGGTGCCGGCGTTCGGTGCCCGGCGGCAAGGAGGGATCGGACGTGTTGTCCCGGTTACGTGCCATGGTCAGTGTGTTGGCAGTCGCCGCCGCAGTCGGGCTCGCCGGTCCGGTGCAGGCGGCAACCACCAGCCCTTCGGACGTGGTTGCCCGGCTCAACGATACCGTGCTGTCCGTGATGCAGGACGCCAAGCCGCTTGGCTTTCAGGGACGATTCGATCGCCTGGCCCCGGAATTGCTCGGCGCCTTCAACTTTCATGTGATGGCCAGCATCGCCGTCGGCAAATACTGGACCGGGTTGGATACGGCGCAACGCCGGCGCCTGATCGACGTATTCGGCCGGACCAGCATCGCCACCTACGCGGAACGCTTCGACGGCTATGGCGGCGAGCATTTCGAGGTCGTGGAGGAAACACAAGGCCCGCGCGATTCCGTTCTGGTGCGCAACAAGTTGATCAAGACCGATGGCGACAGCGTGGAGATAAATTATTTGCTGCGCGAATACGATGGGCGCTGGCGCGTCGTCGACGTGTTCCTGGACGCCAAGTACAGCGAGATGGCGTTGAAACGCTCGGAATACACGTCGGTCATCTCCAACCAGGGATTCGACACTCTGATTCAAAGCCTGGAAGACAAGCTGGAGCAGATGTCCGAGCGGCAGTAAGGCCGGAGGCGGCACTCAATCCCGCAAGCCGTCGAGATCCCGGCTCAGATCGCGCCCAGCGCCTGGGCCAGATCCTCCTTCAGATCCTCCACATCCTCCAGGCCGACGGAAATGCGGAGCAATCCGTCGGTGATGCCCAGGACCGCCCGCTCCTCCGGCTTCAGCCGCTGATGCGTGGTGGTCGCCGGATGGGTGACCAGGCTCTTCGAGTCGCCCAGATTGTTGGAGATGTCGATCAGCTTCAGCGCCCGCAGGACGCGAAAGGCACCGGCTTTGCCGCCGTCCAGCTCGACGGTGACGATGCTGCCGGCCCCGCTCATCTGCCGGCGCGCCAGCTCTGCCTGGGGATGACTGTCCAGGCCGGGATAGAGCACTTGGCGAACGCCCGGCCGGCCCTCCAGAAAACGGGCCAGCTCCCCGGCATTGATCACATGTCGCGCCAGGCGCAGTTCAAGGGTTTCCAGCCCCTTCAACAGCACCCAGGCATTGAACGGACTCATCGCCGGCCCGGTGTGGCGCAGGAAGGATTGCAAATGATCGTCGATGAAGCTTTGCGCGCACAGAATGGCCCCGCCCAGGGTCCGCCCCTGGCCGTCCATGTGCTTGGTGGCCGAGTAGACCACGATGTCGGCGCCCAAGGTCAGCGGCTGTTGCAGCAACGGCGAGGCAAAAACGTTGTCGACAATTAACCGCGCGCCCGCCGCCCGGGTCAGCTTGGCCAGGGCCGCCAGATCGATGATCTCCAAGTTCGGATTGGACGGCGATTCGACGAAGACACATGCGGCGCCGTCCGCCAATGCGGCTTTCCAGGCGCCCATGTCGCGGCCATCTACCATTTCGGTCCGGATGCCATAGCGCGGCAGGATCTCGGCGATGATGTACTGGCACGAGCCGAACAGGGCGCGCGAGGCCACCACCCGGTCGCCGGCCTTCACCTGGCACATGATGGAGGCGAACACCGCCGCCATGCCGCTGGCCGTGGCCCGGCACGCCTCGGCTCCCTCGAGCAGGCGCAGGCGTTCCTCGAACATGGAGACGGTGGGATTGGCATAGCGCGAGTAGACGTAGCGATCGCTCTCGCCCTTGAAGGCCGCCTCCGCCTCCTCCGGCGTGCTATAGACATAGCCGGAGGTCAGGTAGAGGGCTTCGCTGGTTTCATCGAAGGCGCTGCGGGCAAGTCCGCCGCGCACCAGATTGGTCTGCGCCCGATAAGTGGGTTTGTCCCGCGCCATGTCCCGGCCCTAGTTCTGCGACCAGGGCAAGCCGGCGGCCTTCCAGCCATCCGCCAAGCCGCGGTGACCGCTCTCGTCATGCGGCCCCTCGAAACCGCCGGCCACGTTGTAACAGGTGCGGTAGCCGCGCCCGGTCAGCTCGATGGCGGCGGAGCGCGACCGCGCACCGGACCGGCATAACAGCAGCACCGTCTGTTCCGGCTTGACCCCGGCGTTGGCAACCTGGGCCACGAAGTCGGCGTTCTTCGCCATGCCCGGATAGAACTGCCAACACGCCAGCACGGTCCGTTTGCCCAGGGTGGACAGGTCGGGCACGCCGACAAACTGCCACTCCGCCTCGCTGCGCACATCGACAAGCACCGCCTGCGGATCGCTTTGCAGCTTCTCCCAGGCTTCGCGCGACGTGATATCGCCGGCATAGCTTTGACTCATTCAAACCTCCCCGCCGCACGTCAGCGCCATAAGGCCCACGCGCGGCACTCGCATCACTTCAGGCGGCAGCGCTCACCCGTCACCTGAACGAAACCCTGTTCGCCCATCGTCGCCGTGAACCGATGCTCTTCATCGCCGATCACCACCGAGGTATGCAAGGGCAGCTTGCCGGTCACTTCCGCCACCTTGCCCCCGATCTGGGTCAGGATCAATTTGATCGGCTGCGCCGGGTCGAACCAGGCTTCGGCCTTGCCCTGCGCATTGGTGGCGGATTCACCGCGGGCCGTGACCGTAATTCTGTTATCGGCGAAGTTTATGGAATCGTTGGTCCCCGAGAACAAGAGCGTCTGAACCATGAAACGCTTGCTGACCGGCCGTTCCGGACAGTTGGGGGTGTTGACCGCGGCGCCGATGAGGAACTGCAGACGCTCAACCTCCACCCCGGTGTCGAGCTTTTCGCGGACCAGCACCAGCAGATCCGCCACCGGCCCGCTGGGTATGCCTTTTTGCGCCTCTCGCAGGCGTTCCTCAACCACCATCACATTGGCCTGCAAGTCCGTGTTGTGCTGTTGCAGGGCACCCAGCCGCGTTGAAAGCGCGTCGATCTGCGCCTGCAGTTCCGTCAGCCGGTGCACTTCCTGGGACGAGCCAACCTCATAGGCAAAACCAGCGGCGCCAACCACGGCGCCGATCACCAGGACCCAGCGAATGGTGGCCCACCGGACCCGCCGCCGCCGGCGCAACTGGGTATCGTACAGGCCAAGGGTCATCCGCGTCTCCGTGGTTCCGTCCGGGGTGTCAGCCTAGTCATGCGCCCACGCTGTGCAAGTGGATTGCGTGCCCCCGGCTTGGCAAGGCGCCGCGCCCCGCGATATAACAGTTTCAAGATCATGAGCAAGCATCGGCATACGGAACCGCCGTCTGAGCTGGTCCTGCGCGTCAAGGCACTGGAATCACTTCTGGTGGAGAAGGGGCTGGTGGATCCGGCGGCCCTTGATGTGCTGATCGATACCTATGAGAACAAGGTCGGTCCGCGCAATGGGGCCCGGGTGGTCGCCCGGGCCTGGACCGACCCGGCCTATAAGGCCCGCCTCCTCTCCGATGCCAGCGACGCCATCGCCGAGTTCGGCTTCACCGGCCGCCAGGGCGAAGACATGGTGGTGCTGGAAAACACCGCCAAGGTCCACAACCTCACGGTCTGCACCCTCTGTTCCTGCTATCCGTGGCCGGTCCTGGGCCTGCCTCCGGTCTGGTACAAGTCCGCGCCCTACCGGTCGCGCGCCGTGCGCGATCCGCGCGCTGTGTTGCGCGAGTTCGGCCTGGAGCTGCCCGAGGACGTCGAGATTCGCGTCTGGGACAGCACCGCCGAACTGCGCTATCTGGTCCTGCCGGAACGCCCGGCGGGTACGGAACAGCTCGGTGAGGAGGCGCTTGCCGCCCTGGTCACCCGCGATGCGATGATCGGTGTCGCGAAGGTCGCGGGGCCGGCATGAATGGCGTCCACGATCTGGGCGGCATGGATGGCCACGGCCCCATCGCCTATGAGGTGGACGAGCCGGTTTTCCATGCCGAGTGGGAACGGCGGGTCTTTGCCATGACCATCGCCATGGGCTTCTATGGCGCCTGGAACATAGATTCCTCGCGTCACGCGCGCGAGCGCACACCGGCGGCCGAGTATCTGTCGTCCAGCTACTATGAAATCTGGCTCGGCGGCCTGGAACGGCTCTTGGACGAGAGCGGCCTGCTGCCCCGGGCCGAGACCGAGGCCCGGATCGCCGCCTTGCGCGCGCAGGCCGGCTGATGCCGGTCCTGACCGCCACCGACGCGCCAGCCCTATTGCGCAAGGGCGGTTCGGCACGCGTGGACGCCGATATTCCGGCCCGCTTCGCCCCCGGCGACCGGGTGGTGGTGCGCAACCTGAACCCGCGCGGCCATACCCGGGCCCCCCGCTATGTCCGGTGCAAGGCGGGGGTCATCGACCGCGACCACGGCGTGTTCATCTTTCCCGACACCCATGCCCATGGACAAGGCAAGAACCCGCAACATGTCTATAGCGTCCGCTTCTCCGCCCGCGATGTATGGGGCGACGAGGCCGCACCCCGCGACGCACTTTATGTCGATCTTTGGGATGATTATCTGGCGCCGGCATAGGTCCGCTGGTCAGCGGCGCCGGTCATGACCGGGTCTGCCCTGCCGCCCCTGGCCGGCCAGCCGCGCGATGACACCGGGCCGGTTTTCCGCGAGCCCTGGGAGGCGCAAGCCTTTGCCATGACCCTGAAGCTGCACGAGGGTGGCTGGTTCACTTGGCCGGAATGGGCCGCCGCCCTGGCGGGCGAGATCGCCGCCGCCAAGGCCCGCGGCGAGCCGGATTCGGGCGACACCTACTACCACCATTGGCTGGCGGCGCTGGAAAAGATGGTGGCCGCCAAGACCCTGATCCGGGAGGCCGATTTGCGGGAACGCCGGGACGCCTGGGCGGCGGCGGCGCGCGCTACGCCGCACGGCCGGCCGATCGTCCTGCCGCCAACCGGCGATTAGGCCGGCTGCACGGAGGGTATGAGCTAGATGTTCAGTCCCGGCATTTGATGGAGAGGATCAAACATCTAGGTTCGGTTAGTTGCCGGATGTCTGGCTGGCCACTTGATAGCCCTGGCCCAGCTTGGCCTGGTAGAAGATGTGGCGGCCGATCGTGCGGCCCTGAACGAAGTCGTTGCGCCAGGCCGGGCTGACATAGTCGGCGTGGTACCACAGGGCACCCTCGGTCGGGTCGTCGGTCTGCCCCCAGTAGATGGCCAGGGCCAGCTCGCTGCTGTGCTGCCAATCCCGCCGATTGCGCGGGGTGTCGCTGCGCCCATCGCACCACCAGCTGAACTGGCAGCGATGGCGCCGGATCTCGCCGCCTTGCTGAACCACCTCGCAAACCGTGCTTGGGAAACGGCCGCTGAGGACCCGGTTCAACACCACGTGGCCGACGGCCAGCTTGCCCTCGTCGGGTTCGCCACGCGCCTCGTGGTAAATGTTCAGGGCCAGACAGGCGATCTCATCGCGGGGATCACCCAGGGTCGGGCGGCGAAACGCCAGCCGCTCGCTCTTTTCGGTTTCGAGAAGGGACCAGAAACTGCTGCGCTTGGCCTCGACGGCCACCACTTCGCGCTTGGTCCCCTCAGTGGCCACCCAGCGGCCGATGAGGCCGGCACCGTTATTGGCCTGGCCGGCCCATGCGGAACCGCTGAGGTAAATGGCATAGCCAAGCAGGCCAGCCCAAATGGCGATTCGCAGGTACCGCCGATCTCCTCGTACGCCGCGACTTCTGGCGACTGTGTTGATCATAGCCCTTCCCCATCACCCTGTGTGCGAGGCAGCACACCTTTTGGACTTTACCCCCAGGTCCGTACGGTGCTCCCCAAAAGCCACCGCTACCTCGCGACGTTAGGAAGATATTTACAGGGCATTAACACGAATGTCAAAAGAAAAAGCGGCGTATTTTAAGTAAAATTAACTATATCTACAAAAACACATATATTATTTACCATTAAAATCATCAAATCACAGTTATTTACAAGAATACGCAGAAATTATTGTCGAACAAAAAGTTATTATGTTAACCACGTGATAATCACCATGAAGTCGATTGGGCTTTATTATGGGATGATCTTGTGGCGGAGCCGGTGGGAATTTCCGGTCCATTCTCTCTGGCCACACCCTGGCATGAACGGCCGGAAGCGGGCATATAGAGGGGCATGACCGCCACCCTCGCCGAGCCCATCGTTTCGCCGTTCACCAAAGCGGAAAGCCAGCCGCTGCGCATCAGGTCGGACTTTTCGCCGGCCGGCGATCAGCCGCAGGCCATCGAGGAGCTGGTGGAAGGCATCGCGCGGGGCGAGCGCGACCAGGTGCTTCTTGGGGTCACCGGCTCCGGCAAGACCTTCACCATGGCCAAGATCATCGAGCGGCTGCAGCGGCCGGCCCTGGTCCTGGCCCCCAACAAGACCCTGGCGGCGCAACTCTATACGGAGATGTGCGGCTTCTTCCCCGGCAACGCCGCGGAATACTTCGTCTCCTACTACGACTACTACCTGCCCGAGGCGTATGTGCCGCGCAGCGACACCTATATCGAAAAGGAAAGCTCGATCAACGAGCAGATCGACCGCATGCGCCATTCCGCCACCCGCGCCCTGTTCGAGCGCGAGGACGTGATCATCGTCGCCTCGGTCTCCTGCATCTACGGCATCGGCTCGCCGGAGACCTATGCCACCATGACGGTTAGCGTCACCAGGGGCGAAACCGTGCAGCGCAATGCCCTGATGGGTTCCCTGGTCGAGCTGCACTACAAGCGCAACGATATGGATTTTCACCGCGGCACCTTCCGGGTGCGCGGCGATACGGTGGAGATCTTTCCCGCGCACTTGGAAGACCGGGCCTGGCGGATCACGTTGTTCGGCGACGAGATCGAGGCGATCCACGAATTCGACCCGTTGACCGGGCAAAAGACCAGCGAGATGGAAGCCATCAAGGTCTATGCCAACAGCCACTACATCACGCCGCGCCCGACCCTGCAGCAGGCCGCCAAGCGCATCAAGGAAGACCTCAAGCTGCAGGTCGATTTCTTCCACAAGGCCGGCAAGCCATTGGAGGCCGAGCGCCTGGAGCAGCGCACCACCTTCGATCTGGAAATGATCGGCGCGACCGGCTCGTGCGCCGGCATCGAGAACTACTCCCGCTATCTGACCGGGCGGGCGCCGGGCGAGCCGCCGCCGACCCTGTTCGAGTATCTGCCCGACAACTTCCTGCTCTTCGTCGATGAATCGCACGTCACCGTGCCGCAGTTGAACGGCATGTACCGGGGCGACTATCAGCGCAAGTCGACCTTGGCGGAATATGGCTTCCGCCTGCCCTCGTGCGTCGACAACCGGCCGCTGAAATTCGAGGAATGGGAAAGCATGCGGCCGCAGACCGTGTATGTCTCGGCCACGCCGGGCCCATGGGAGATGCGGCAGACCGGCGGCGCCTTCGTCGAGCAGGTGATCCGCCCGACCGGTCTGATCGATCCGGTGTGCCTGATCCGCCCGATCGAAAGCCAGGTGGACGATCTGATGGCCGAATGCCGGGCCACGGCGGCCAAGGGTTACCGGGTGCTGGTCACGACGCTCACCAAGCGCATGGCCGAGGATCTGACGGAATATCTGCACGAAGCCGGCCTGCGGGTGCGCTACCTGCACTCCGACATCGATACCCTGGAGCGCATCGAGATCATCCGCGACCTGCGCCTGGGCGTCTTCGATGTGCTGATCGGCATCAACCTGCTGCGCGAGGGGCTGGATATTCCCGAATGCGCCCTGGTGTGCATCCTCGACGCCGACAAGGAGGGGTTCCTGCGCTCGACCACCTCCCTGGTCCAGACCATCGGCCGGGCGGCACGCAACGTGGATGGGCGGGTCATCCTCTACGCCGATACCATGACCAAGTCGCTCACCGCGGCGCTGGGCGAAACCGACCGCCGGCGCGAGAAGCAGCAGGCCTATAACGCCGCCCACGGCATCACGCCGGAAAGCATCCGCAAGGATATCTCCAACATCCTGCAAAGCGTCTACGAGCGCGACCATGTGACGGTGGGCACCGGCGATGCCGAGACGGCGCACCTGGTCGGCCACAACCTGAAGGCGCACTTGGCCGATCTGGACAAACGCATGCGCGCCGCCGCCGCCAACCTGGAGTTCGAGGAAGCCGCCAGCTTGCGCGACGAAATCCGCCGCCTGGAGAACAGCGAGCTGGAACTGCCGCCCCCCGGCGGCGCCAAATCCCTGGCCGAGCGCATGCGCCAAGCCGATGCCGCCAGCCGCAGCCGGCAGCGGCGCACCGGCCGCAAGGGGAGGCGGGGACCCTAAACGCCCGCCAACATACACAGGAGACTTGAACGATATGCTGGTCGAACAGATCTGGACCGCCAACACCTTCCGCAACTTCAACTACCTGATCGCCTGTCCGGAGACAGGCGAGGCGCTGGCTATCGATCCGCTGGACCATAAAAAGTGCCTGGACGCCGCCAAGGCCAAGGGCTGGGAGATCACCCAGATTCTCAATACCCACGAGCACGAGGACCATATCGGCGGCAACCGGGCCGTGGCCGCGGCGACCGGCGCCAAGGTGCTGGCCCATCGCAACGCCAAGGGCAAGATCCCGGACATGGCGCGCGGGCTTGGCGCCGGCGATGTGATCAAGATCGGCCGGACGGTGGAGCTGGAGGTCCTCGATACGCCCGGCCATACCATGAGCCACGTGTGCCTGCAGGCGCACGGCGACGAGGCGGCGCTGTTTTGCGGCGATACTCTGTTCAACGCCGGGGCCGGCAACTGCCACCACGGCGGCCATCCGGCCGAGCTGTACCAGACCTTCGCCCGGCAGCTGGCCAAGTTGCCGGATGAGACCCGCGTCTATCCAGGGCACGACTATATCGCCAACAACCTGAAATTCACTTTGGACCGGGAGCCGGACAACAAGCGAGCCCCGGGCCTGCTGGCCGAGGTGGAAAACCAGGACCCGTCCCATCCCCTGGTCACCACCCTGGCCCTGGAGAAGGAGATCAACACCTTCTTCCGTCTGCACTCGCCAGGGGTCATCGCCCGCCTGCGCGAGGCGTTCCCGGACCTGCCGGATCAGCCGGACGAGAAAACCGTGTTTCTGCGCCTGCGCAAACTGCGGAACAGCTGGTAAGCATTAAGGTTAACACCTTAAGTCCGGCCGGCGGCCCTACACACTATCGAAAGCATCCTCTGCCATCCTGGAGTCCTCCCTTTAGCTCATTAGGAGGGCATGGGGATGCATGGGCTCGGTATGAATCGGATCGGCGGTTGCTGCGCGGCGGTGGGTTTGATGGCCACCCTCGGCGCATGCGCCCTGAGCGATCGGGCCGAGACCCTCTACCACCGCCAGCACCGGGTGGCCGCCGCCCTGGCCGAAACCATTGTCATCAATGAAACGCGGGATCCGCTGTTGGCGGACTCCCTGTACGGCACCGAAACGGACCTGAACGAGGCTTGCGCCCCCTTGCGCCGCGCCGGTTATCTGCGCTTTCAAGACGAGGAGATCGACAGCGCGCTGGAGTGGGAGATCGTCAACGCCCTGGATGGCTGCGCCGCGAAAACCGACCAGACCGAGACATTGCTGTGGCGGATCAGCCCTGAAATCACCGCCTTCTTCCTGCCGCCATCGACGGTCGCGACACGAACCTCACGAACGATCCGGTCGCCGCGATAACCCCCACGCGCGCGCCTCAACTGCCGCCCAAGCCACCCAAGCCCTCTCGCGTCCGCGCATCCGGGACGCTATGCTGTCGGCCTCAACCCAGGGGAGACAGGTAACCATGGCCGATGCCGACACACCGGTAAAAGTCGTGAAATCCGATGAGGAGTGGCGGCGCCAGCTTACGCCCGAGCAATACCGGGTGGCGCGGCGCAAAGGCACCGAGCGCCCCTTCACCGGCGAGTATAATGAATGCAAGACACCCGGCACCTATCGCTGCGTGTGCTGCGATCAGCCGCTGTTCGATGCCGCCGCCAAATTCGATTCCGGAACCGGCTGGCCCTCTTTCACGGCCCCGATCTCCGAGCACGCGGTGAAACAGGAGACCGACCAGACCCTGTGGATGGTGCGCACCGAGGTTCTGTGCGCGCGGTGCGATGCCCACCTCGGCCACGTCTTCGACGACGGGCCGGCGCCGACGGGCCAGCGGTTCTGCATGAACTCGGTCGCTCTCACGCTCAAGCCGGACGGCAGCGACTCCTGATCCGCCGGTCCGCATTAGCCCATTGAATTCGGTGCCCCTCAACCGCATCTACGGGTAGGCCGCGGCTGGACGTCGCTCCTGCTCCGGCGGCACTGGCTCAGCGGAACCCATGTTTTATCTTTTCGTCGCAGCAGGCCTTTTCTTGCTCTTAGCTGGCGGCGATGCGCTGGTCCGCGGCGCCGTGGGCTTGGCCAAGCTTCTCGGCGTCTCGCCGCTGGTCATCAGCCTGACCATTGTCGCTTATGGCACCAGCGCGCCCGAATTACTGGTCAGCTTGGATGCCTTTCTCTCCGGAGCGCCGGATATCGCCGTCGGCAATGTCGTCGGCTCGAACATCGCCAACATCCTGTTGATCGTCAGCTGCGGTGCCCTGATTTCGCCGATGACCTGGCAACGCGGGGCGATGCGGGTGGACAATACGGTCATGCTGGCCGCCAGCGCCGCTCTGGTTCTTCTCGGCCTCGGCAGCGGTCTCCTGACGGTTTGGAGCGGCAGCGCCATGCTGGCCCTGCTAGCCGCCTACACCGTATGGCAGTACCGAGCGGCGCGACGTTGGCGGTCGCGGCCCGATGGCGGGACAGGCCTTCGCACCGGTGAGTGCACTCCAGCGAAGGCGAAGACAACGAGCCTGTGGCGTCCACTGCTGACCTTGCTCTGCGGGCTCATCGGGGTCAGCGCGGGCAGTCATCTCCTGGTCACCGGAGCCGTCGGATTGGCCCAAAATTTTGGCATTCCGGAGGCCACAATTGGCCTGACCCTGGTCGCCGTCGGCACCTCGCTGCCCGAGTTGGCAACCACCTTGGTCGCCGCTTGCCGGCGCCATGCCGACGTGGCGCTGGGCAATGTGGTCGGCTCGAACATATTCAACATTCTCGGCATCCTGGGCCTGGTACCGGTCTTCGGCACCCTGCGAATTCCTGAGTCGATGATTGCCGTCGATCTTTGGGTCATGCTCGGAACTACCGTGCTCTTCGTCGCCTGGATGACCGCGCGCCGCTCCTTTGGCCGTGGCCTGGGCGCGCTCAGCCTCATCGCCTACGCCGCCTATATTCTCTATCAATACAGCGGTGCCCCGAATATCCCGATAACACCCGTGAACTGACCGGTCGCCCGCCGGCCTAGGCATACTTGTGCGGACGCAGCCCCTCCTGCATGCTCGCCGCCATGGCAGCCAGGCAAAAGGAACCGTCCGTCTTGCAACGCCACCCGGATGATACCCCGCGGGCCGTTCTGGTGACCGGTGCCGCGCGGCGGATCGGCCGGGCGATCGCGCTCGATTTCGCCCGCCAGGGTTGGGCGGTGGCCGTTCACTACAACACCTCCGCCGACGATGCCGCCGCCGTGGTGCGCGAGATCGAACAGGGTGGTGGCCGCGCCATCGCGCTGGCAGCCGATCTGGCCCGCGAAGCCGAAACGCAGACCTTGCTGCCGCGCGCCAGCGAAGCGCTTGGACCCATCGGTTGTCTGGTGAACAACGCCTCCACATTCGAATCCGATACGGCGGCCACGGCCACGCGGGAAAGCTGGGATCAACATCTTGAGCCCAACCTGCGGGCGCCGTTCGTGCTCTCGCAAGCTTTCGCACGCGCGCTGCCGGCGGATGCCGGCGGCGCGATCATCAACATGCTGGATCAGCGCGTGTGGAATCTGACGCCATACTTCATGAGCTATACGATTTCGAAGGCGGCGCTGTGGACTCTCACGCAAACTCTGGCGTTGGCCTTGGCCCCGCGCATCCGGGTGAACGGGATCGGTCCCGGCCCGGCCATGCCCAGCGCGCACCAAACCGATGCGGAATTCACCAGACAATTCAATATGATGCCCTTGGGCCGCGGCACGTCCCCGGAAGAAATTTGCACGGCGGTGCGCTTTATTCTTGCGGCCCCATCCATGACCGGCCAGATGATCGCCCTCGACGGCGGTCAGCATCTGGCGTGGTCGCAACCCAACGATGCCGGCGGTGACAGGTATTAGGATGAAATCCGCCACCAGCAACACAAGGATCTGAACGGGACCATGGCAAACAAGACGCAAAAGAAATCGCCGCATGAGCACGGCGATGTCATTTACAACGCGTCATTCGCACAACCGCCAATGCGCGCGGTACGACAGCGCATCCTCATCAACGACCTGACAGTCGCCTGCCGCATCGGTGTCACCGACAAGGAGCGCGCCCAACATCAGCGCTTGCGCATCAACCTGACCTTGGATGTGCAGCCGTCGTTGCCACGACTCGATCGCATCGGCGAGGTGGTCGACTACGGCGCTTTGGCCGCCAGGGTTCGCGAAGTGTGTGCCGAGGCCGAGGTCCGTTTGCTCGAAAGCCTGGCCGGACAGCTGGCCGGTACGTGTTTCGAGGACAGCCGGGTGCAGCGCGCCCGCGTGCGTATCGAGAAGCTTGACCGCTATACGGATATGTTCGCCATCGGCTGTGAGACCACCTTTGAACGGGCCGGAGCGTAACCGCCCGATCGTCAGCGGCACAGCCCTAAGCCATTGCCAATGCGGAGATTCTTTTCCAACACTCGCAAAAGTTTTACACAGGGGCATTTGGACGCCCCGGCCAGCGTGGGCCTTATGCCACGCCTTTCTCGTTGTGACAGTTTCTTTACGCTTGACTTCATTTTAAATATTCAAAATCAATTACCTACAGACACTGCCTATTTTTTGGGCAGGTCGATCAAAAGCTTGAATTCCTGGGCCAGCCGGGACTGCATGGCGGAGATGCGCACAGACTTATCCACCGAACTCGTGGATAGATTAACCATGCGGTGACCAACCTCTTGTCAGTACTCACACAATTGCAACAATACCGGGGCTATCGCGAAGATTCATCGCGTGCGCGCCGGGCACCCGCGAAGACGATCTCGACTGCGAGGGCGTGCTGACCATGTCCACCGCGAAGTCACCCCATCGACCGCGACGCCGAAGCACGGGCAAGTCCGGCCCGACCGCCACGGGCCCGATTGCTGAAACCCCGACTGCCGATGACCCGACTGCCGATACCCGGGCCACCGATACCGCGTTTGCGGATGATCCTGCGGTAGTCGCTCTTGACGACAGCGACAACGCCGAAAACGCCGGCCATCTGGCGGCCGGTGTTGCGGTCCTGATCGCCGCAGTAAAAACGCTTCCGTCGAGTCCGGGTGTCTACCGCATGCTCGATCGCAAGGGCGATGCATTGTATGTCGGTAAAGCGAAGGTCCTGAAGAAGCGCGTCGCGTCGTATTGCCAACCGGCGAAGATGCCGCGCCGATTGCAGCGCATGATCGCCTCCACCGTTGCGTTGGAAGTGGTGACGACGCATACGGAAATGGAAGCGCTGCTGCTCGAAGGCAATCTGATCAAGCGCCTGAAGCCACGTTACAACGTTTTGCTGCGTGACGATAAGTCCTTCCCCTATATCGTTATTTCCGGCGATACCGATTTTCCGCAAGTGGCCAAGCACCGCGGCGCCAAGGATGATGTGGGCACATACTTCGGTCCATTCGCATCGGCCGGTGCCGTCAATCGAACGATCACCGCGCTGGAACGGGTGTTTCTCTTGCGCTCGTGTTCCGATGCGGTATTCGCCGCTCGCACGCGCCCGTGTCTGATGTATCAAATCAAGCGCTGCTCGGCGCCGTGCGTCGGCCGCATCAGCAAATCCGGCTACGACGAATTGGTCGACCAAGCACGCGATTTTTTGAGCGGCCGCTCGAAGAGCATCCAACAACGTCTGGCCACAGCCATGCAGACCGCCTCCGAGGATCTCGATTACGAGGCGGCGGCGGCCTATCGGGACCGCATTCGCGCCTTGACGCAAATTCAGGCGCACCAGGACATCAACGTCCGCGGCTTTGAGGATGGCGATGTCATTGCCGCGCACCAGGACGGCGGGCAAACCTGCATTCAAGTCTTCTTCTTCCGCGCCGGTCAGAACTACGGCAACCGGGCCTACTTCCCGATCCACGACCGCGGGCTGGAGCCTGGCGCCGTCCTGACCGCCTTCATCGGCCAGTTCTACGACAACAAGCCGGTTCCCCCGCAGGTTCTGGTCAGCCACCGGCTGGACGAGCACGCCCTGGTGGCGGAGGCCCTGTCGTTTCGCGCCGGCTGCAAGGTGGATGTCCTCAAGCCGAGCCGCGGCGCCAAACGCAAGCTGGTCGATCACGCCCTGGCGAATGCGCGCGATGCCCTGGCCCGGCGGCTGGCGGAAAGCAGCACCCAGCGCCGCCTGCTGGAGGATTTGGCCGGGCGCCTCGGCCTGGACGCGCCACCGGAGCGCATCGAGGTCTACGACAACAGCCATACCCAAGGAGCGCAGCCCTACGGCGCCATGATCGTCGCCGGATCGGAGGGGTTCATCAAGAAGGCCTACCGCAAGTTCCGCATCCGGCAAGACATCACGGGCGAAGGTGCGGCCGATGCCGCCACCGCCGACGATTACGCCATGATGCGCGAAGTGCTCTCCCGCCGCTTCGCCCGGGCCCTGAAGGAAGATCCGGAACGCGGCGGCGACCAGTGGCCGGATCTGATTCTGCTCGACGGCGGCCGCGGTCAGCTTTCGGCGGGCCAGGAGGTGCTGGCCGATCTTGGCCTGACGGACCTGTCCTTGGCCGCCGTGGCCAAGGGCCCCGATCGAAATGCCGGGCGCGAGCGTATCTTCCTGCCCGGCCGGCCGCCCTTGTTGCTGGAGCCGCGCGATCCGGTGCTCTACTACCTGCAACGTCTGCGCGACGAGGCGCATCGCTTCGCCATCGGCAGCCACCGCGCCGGCCGCAGCAAGGCGCGCCTGCGCTCCGTGCTCGACGACGTTCCGGGCATCGGCGGCAAGCGGAAGAAAGCGTTGCTGCATCATTTCGGATCGGCGCAAGCGGTGGCGCGCGCCGGCCTGGCCGATCTGGCGGCGGTGAAAGGCATCAGTCATGGCGTGGCCCAGAAAATCTATGGCCATTTTCACACCGAAGATTAGGGCCGGCGTTTAAGGCCAGCGATGAGACATTCGTTCCGCGCAGGTGTGCCATGCGCGCGAATGTGATCCTGGGTCCGGCACGTCAATGTGTGCTAGAATAATTTATCCAGCCCGTCCAAGAGTTCGTTTGTTCGATTCTGAACCATGCTGACCAAATTACCCAACATCCTCACCCTGTCGCGGATCGCCACGATTCCGATTCTCGTGGCGCTGCTGTATTTCCACAGCCCGCTCACCCGGTGGGTGGCGCTCCTGCTCTTTTCCCTCGCCGGTCTTACCGACTATCTGGACGGCTATCTGGCGCGCAACCGTGGCCAGGTTTCCGCCCTGGGCCGCTTCCTCGATCCCATCGCCGATAAGCTCTTGGTCGCCAGCCTGATCGTCATTCTGGTCGCCATCGGGCAGATTGAAGGACTGGTGGTGATTCCTGCCATCGTCATCGTCTGCCGTGAGATTCTGGTCTCCGGTTTGCGCGAGTACCTGGCGGAGGTGAAGGTGTCCATGCCGGTCAGCCGCCTGGCCAAATGGAAGACAACGATTCAAATGCTCGCCCTAGGCTTCCTGGTGGTCGGGACCGAGGCGGGACCGGCGATCTTGCCCATGGAATGGATCGGCGATACCGGCCTTTGGATCGCGGCCCTGCTCACCTTTGTCACCGGATACGACTATCTCGCGCGCGGATTGAAGCATATGAATTCGGATAACGGCGAGGGTTAATCCGATTACAGGCTGCGGGCGGCCGCTGCCCCATGGTTGACTTTCCCGCGTATCGTCGCCTTCTTTACAGATCAAGATCACGCGGCCCCGGGAGGGATCATGCCGGAAAAAGGCGCGGCGGAGCATGCCATGAAGGTGTTCGGTCTGGCCGGTTGGAGCGGCGCCGGCAAGACGACGCTGGTGTGCGCCCTGATTCCCGCCCTGACTCGCCGCGGTTTGCGTGTTTCGACCCTGAAACACGCGCACCACGCCTTCGATATCGACACGCCGGGCAAGGATTCGTACGAGCACCGCCGGGCGGGCGCGACCGAGGTGATGGTCGCCTCGGCCAACCGATGGGCGATCGTGCACGAGCTGCGCGGCGAACCCGAGCCAGCCTCCTCCGAGTTGATCCGCCGCATGACCTCGGTCGATCTCCTGCTCATTGAGGGGTATAAGCAAGAGGCTCACGACAAATTGGAAATTCATCGGCCGTCCCTGGGCAAGCCCCTGCTCTGCACCGGCGATCCGCATGTTGTGGCCGTGGCCAGCGACGCGCCGCTGCCGGAGCTGTGCATCCCCCGACTCGACCTCAACGATGTCGAGGCCATCGCCGCCTTCATCGTCGCCCACTGCGGCCTGGACGGCCGGGCGCGCGGCGCCGCTTAGGGGCGAGCGGTTCTGCCATGGCCCAGCTAAGCGACGACTGCTTCGCCTTCGGCGGCAGCCTGATGCGGACCGACGAGGCACTAGCCCTGCTGGCGCAAACCGTCGTCCGTGTCACAGAGACGGAGCCGGTGCCGCTCAGTGCGGCGTTGAGCCGCATCCTCGCCGAAGATGTGATCTCGCCGCATGACGTGCCGCCCCATGACAATGCCGCGGTGGATGGCTACGCCGTTTTCTTCGACGATCTGGACCCGGCCGGGGAGACCACCCTGCCCGTCGTCGGCCGCGCCACCGCCGGCCATCCGCTGACTCAGCCGGCCCCCCGGGGGGCCGCCGTGCGCGTCTTCACCGGTGCCCGCATGCCCGAGGGGCCGGATGCGGTGATGATGCAGGAGGATTGCCGCCTCGATGGGGATGGAGATGGTGAGCGGGTCGTTCTGCAACCGGGATTGAAGCGCGGAGCCAATTGGCGCAAGCGGGGCGAGGACATCACCGCCGGCGCCACGGTCCTGCACCAGGGCGCCCGTTTGCGCCCCCAGGATATCGGCCAGGCCGCCGCCACCGGGCGGCGAGAGCTTCTGGTTTCGCGGCCCCTGCGTGTCGCCCTGTTTTCCACGGGCGACGAGTTGCGCCAGCCGGGCGAGCCGTTGCCGCCGGGGGGCATCTACGATTCCAATCGCTACACCTTGATGGCCCTGCTCGGCGGGCTTGGCTGCGCGGTGAACGATCTGGGCATCGTGCCCGACCGGGCGGACGTGCTGCGCCAGGCGTTGACGGATGCCGCCGCGGCCCATGACCTGATCGTGACCTCCGGCGGTGTCTCGGTCGGCGAGGAAGATCACGTCAAGGGCGCCGTCGAGGCCCTCGGCCGCCTGCATGTCTGGCGCCTGGCGATCCGCCCCGGCCGGCCCCTGGCGCTGGGCCAGATCGGCCGCGTGCCGTTCGTCGGGCTTCCGGGCAACCCGGTGGCGGTCATGGTAACCGCCTTGATGATCCTGCGGCCGATGATCCTGCGCCTCATGGGGGCCGCGATCCTGCCGCCACCCCGCTTTCGCGTTCCCGCCGGCTTTGCCTACGACAAGAAGAAGAACCGCCGGGAATGGCTGCGAGCCCGCCTGGAAGGCGACGATGCGACCGGCCGGCGGGCGGTCAAGTACGCCCGCGACGGCGCCGGTATCCTTTCCTCCCTGGTCTATGCCGAAGGCCTGGTCGAGCTGCCCGAGGACTTGACCCGGGTGGAGCCCGGGACCATGGTCGATTTTCTGCCGTTCAGCGGGATCTGCCCATGAAGCTGCTCTATTTTGCCTGGCTGAAAGCCAAGACCGGCGTTGCCGAGGAGGAGCTGACGCCGCCGCCCGAGGTGGCCACCGTGGCCGACCTTCTGGCCTGGCTGGCGACCCGCGGGCCCGGCCATGCCGCGGCCCTGGCTGATCTTTCCGCCCTGCGCGTGGCGGTCAATCAGGAGTATGCTAAGCCCGGCGATCCGGTCCGGCCGGGCGACGAGGTGGCCCTGTTCCCGCCGGTCACCGGCGGCTAAAGGACGAGCCCATGATCCGGGTGCAGCAAGAGGATTTCGACGTCGGCGCCGAAGTGGCTGCGTTGAGCGCCGGCAATCATGCGGTCGGCGGGGTGGCCGTCTTCATCGGCGTGGTCCGCGACATGGCCGGCGACGAGGCCATCGGCGCCATGACCCTGGAGCACTATCCGGGCATGACAGAGCGCATGCTGAACAGCATCGAGGCCGAGGCCAGAGAGCGCTGGCCCCTGGAAGCCAGCCTGATCATCCACCGATTTGGCCGGCTGCAACCGGGCGAGCGCATCGTCCTGGTGGCCACCGCCAGTGCCCATCGCCATGCTGCCTTCGAGGCCTGCGAATTTCTGGTCGACTGGCTGAAGACCAAGGCACCGTTCTGGAAGCTGGAAGAAACCGCCGCCGGGGCCAAGTGGGTCGAAGCCCGGAGCAGCGACGACCAGGCCGCCGCCCGCTGGCATACCGGGTCCAAGCCCGACGCATCCGACGCGGCGGAGTAATCCTCGGGCTAGCTTTGCGGTGGCGCCCCGCCGTGGCGTGGCAGATCGTCGCCGAAATCCAGCCAGGCGATCTGGCTGTCCGTATAGATGTGAGAGCGGGGCGGCAGGGCGGCCGGATCGTCCAGGGTGGC
>Ga0326597_10003254_pt1 | contig 23598 bp, 24 predicted proteins | sample RVTome_12_FD_203789 | JGI IMG/M metagenome (GOLD analysis project Ga0326597, IMG submission 203789) | Soil microbial communities from uranium-contaminated site in the Upper Colorado River Basin, Wyoming, United States - RVT100D185 | ecosystem: Environmental > Terrestrial > Soil > Contaminated >... | reverse complement strand
GCGTTGGTGAAGGCGGCGGACGACGCCATGTATGTGTCAAAACGGTCGGAGAAGAACAAGGTGGTCGTGTCGGAAACGGCTCCGTCCTTTGGCCTGGTAAAGGACACCGGTTAAATGGTTCTCCGCCTGATCCCTGGAATTCCGTTGCCATCCGCTCCAGCGTCGCAACAGGAGTTTCCCCCTTCAAAGAGGTCGTCTCCTCAATAACCGAAACCGAAAAGGATCAGGGGGTTTTTCATAAAATTCGCCATTACAAGTACTTATAAAAATCAAGGAGATATAGACCTCACACGATCCACGCCAACCATCGAAAACACACAATCCAAGCTACCGATGGTCACAAAATGAGAAGGGGCTACGGACCGGGAATCCGTAACCCCTTGATTTCATGGTCGGGATGACTGGATTTGAACCAGCGACCCCCTGGTCCCGAACCAGGTGCTCTACCAGGCTGAGCCACATCCCGTTGGAAGGAGCAATGGTACCAACGGCCTACCGCGCCGTCAATATGTAGATCACCCCCATCACGATCATCAGTCCCCCGAAGGCCCGCTTCACCAGGAGCTCCGGAAGCGCGATCGTGTACCCGGCGGACAGGTACGAACCGGCCAGGAAACCGGCGGCCAGCAGGAGCACGGCCGGGACGTTCACCAGGTCCGCCTTGTAAAATTGCCAGAAGGCGGCGATGCCGATCGGGGGGAGAAGCATCCCCAGCGACGTCCCGGTCGCCATCTTCTGGTCGAACCCGTAGAGCCAGACCATCGCAGGGATGACGAAGATCCCGCCGCCGATCCCGAACATGCCGGACACGGCGCCGGTGAACGCGCCGATCGCGAGAAAACCGAGGAAGGAGAAGGGCAAGAGAAAATCCTCCTTGAGGGAAAGGTCGCCGCGAAGCGGGACGGGTTGAACGGTAGCGGCGCGCTAAGCCGGTTCGCCGACGGCCTTCCGGATATTCCGTTTCATCAGGGCGATCGTCTTCCCGTAGTCGGGGGTCCCGAAGATCCCCGACCCCGAGACGATCACGTTCGCTCCGGCGGCCACCACCTCGCCGACGTTGTCCGCCTTGATTCCTCCGTCGACCTGGATGTCCACGTCGAGCTTCGCCCGCGTGAGCTGAGACCGGAGCAGCTCGATCTTCCCCAGCATTGACGGAAGGAATGCCTGGCCCCCGAATCCCGGGTTGACGGTCATGATCAGCACCATGTCGACGTCGGTCAGGACCCATTCGATCGCGGAGAGCGACGTGGAAGGATTCAGGGAGACTCCCGCCTTCTTTCCGAGCTCACGGATGCGGGAGACGGCGCGCTGCAGGTGGGGCGTGGCCTCGGCGTGAACGGTGATGACATCGGCGCCCGCCTTGGCGAAGTCGTCGATATACCGCTCCGGCTCGACGATCATCAGGTGGACATCCAGCTGCCGGGTCGCGACGTTCCGGATCGCCGCCACGACCGGCGGGCCGATGGTGATGTTGGGGACGAAGCGGCCGTCCATCACGTCGACGTGGAGCAGGTCGGCGCCCGCCTTCTCCACCGCCCGGACCTCGTCGGCCAGCCGCCCGAAGTCCGCCGACAGGAGCGACGGCGCGATGTAATACTCCATGGCGTACCTCCTCACGCGTTCGATAGTAGCACGTCCACCGAGGTCGGCGGGGCGGTCACGCCTTCCGCAGGAGAGCGGCGAAGAAGGCGTCGGTGCCGTGCCGGTGGGGGTACAGGCGCAGGGATCCGTCCGCCGTCCACGCGTCCGCGGGACCCGGCCATCCGCCGGGGCGGGGCGCCACGGCCGCCTCCGGGCGCTCCTGGAGGAATGCCCGCACCACCTCCTCGTTTTCCTCCTTCAGCGGCGAACAGGTGCAGTAGAGCAGGAGCCCGCCATGGCGCACGGCCTCCCACGCGTTCCGCAGGATCGCCGCCTGGACCCGCGCCATCCGACGCGGCCCGTCCGGCCGGAACCGCCACTTGGCATCCGGGTTCCGGCGGATCACCCCCATCCCCGTGCACGGCGCATCCACCAGGACCTTGTCGAAGAGCCCGGAGGAAGGCGTGAGCGGCGCCCTGGAAAGGTCGTGGAGGGCCGTACGGATCCCCGGCGCCCCGGTCCGCGTCACCACCTCGCGCAGCATGCGGAGCCGAAGGGCGGAGACGTCCGCGGCGAGGATCTCCGCCTTCCCCCCGGCGAGGGCGGACAGGTGCGTCGTCTTCCCGCCCGGCGCGGCGCAGGAATCCAGAATCCGTTCGCCCGGCTCCGGACGAAGCAACGGGGAAATCAGCTGCGCCCCTTCGTCCATGACGAGGTACGCCCCTTCGAGGAACGCGGGGTCGGAGAAGACCGGGACGGGCTTCCCGAGGACGAACCCGCCCTGCGCGAACCGGCAGGGGACGGGGTCTCTGCCTTCGTCGGCGAATCGCCTTGCCAAGGCGTCCGTGACGACGCGGAACGGGTTGGAGCGCACCGCGAAGGGCGGTTTCTCGAGGCACGCGGCGAGGTATGCCCGCGTCTCCGCCTCCCCGAGCGACGCCGCGAAGGCGTCGATCAGATCGCGCGGGGCCGACCCCTCCGCCGGAAGCCGGCGGGGATCCCCCTCCTCGGGGAGGACGGGAACCTTCCCCGCCCGGACGATCGCGCGCAGGACGGCGTTGACGAACCCGCCCGCGCCGCCGCCCCGCACCGCCTTGACGGCCGCCACCGTTTCGTTCAGCGCCGCGCGGTCCGGGATGCGGGTGTAGAAGAGCTGGTACGCACCCACCCGGAGGGCGTTCCGGACGTACGCGTCGGTCTGCTCGAGCGGGCGGGAGAGGAACGGCAGAAGTGCGAAATCGATCGTGCCGCGCCGGCGCAAGGTCCCCATCACGAGTTCGGTCACGAGCCCCCGGTCGCGGGGATCGGGAAAACCTGTCTCGCGGAGCGCGCGGTCGAGCACGATGTCGGCGAAGGCCTCGTCGCGGTCGACCCGGGCCAGGACCGAGATCGCCGCGTCCCTTACGATAGCCGTTCCCCCACCGCCACCCGCCGCCCCTGGGCGTACGCCCACGCGTCCATCGCCTTTCCCCCCTCGGGCTGCACGACAAGAAGCCGGAGGACCCCTTCCCCGCAGGTGACCGAGATCCCGTCGCGCCCGAGGGCCACCACCTCGCCGGGCTCCCCCGGCGGGCCGGTTTCCGCAGAGACGACCGGGGAGAGGACCTTGAGCTTCTTCCCCGCGTGAAGCGCGAACGCGGAGGGCCACGGCGTCATCCCGCGGACCAGGTTGCGGACCTCCATCGACGGACGGCTCCAATCGATCCGGCCGTGCTCCTTCTTCAACATCGGGGCGTACGTGGCAAGGGCGGCGTCCTGCGGCGTCTCGTGGAGCGTCCCCTCCCTCATCTTCCGAAGCGCCTCGCGCAGCGCCTCGGCCCCGAGGATCGACAGTTTCGAAAACATCGTCTCCGCGGTGTCCTCGACGCCGATCGGCATCTCCCGCACGTGCAGCATGGGTCCCGTGTCCATCCCCTCGTCCATCCGCATGATCGTGATCCCCGTAACCGTTTCCCCCCGCGCCACCGCCCAGTTGATCGGGGCCGCGCCACGGTACTTCGGGAGGAGGGAGGCGTGGACGTTGGTGCACCCGAACCGGGGGATGTCGAGGATCGATTTCGGAAGGATGTGGCCGTACGCCACGACGACGATCAGGTCGGGCGCCTCGGCCGCGATCCGGGCGACGGCCTCTGGATGACGCGCTTTTTCCGGCTGGAAGACCGGGATCCCGCGCCGCGCCGCCTCCTCCTTGACCGCGGGCGATCCCATCGACCGTCCGCGCCCCGCGGGCCGGTCCGGGTTGCACAGGACGAGGGTCACGTCCGCTACTTCCGCGAGGGCGGCGAGGGAAGGGACGGCGAACCCCGGCGTCCCCATGAACACCGTGCGCCATCGGGCGGCGCCGGGACCGGGCGGCGGGCGGATCACTTCGCGGAGGCCGCCGGGGTGGAGGAAAGACGATCGATGAAGAGGACCCCGTCGAGATGGTCGATCTCGTGCTGCAGCGCGCGGGAAAGGATCCCGTCCGCGCGTATCCGAAGCGGCGTTCCCTGCTCGTCCACGCCGCGCACTTCGACGGTTTCGGCGCGGCACACCTCGCCCTGAACCCCGGGGACGCTCAGGCACCCCTCGACGGCCGTGGCCGATCCGTCCCGCGCGACGATCTCGGGGTTGACGACGGCCATGGGGGCGATCGTCTCGTCCACGGGGGAGACGTCGAGGACGACGACACGCTTCCCCACGCCCACCTGGGTCGCGGCGAGCCCGATCCCCTCGGCGGCGTACATCGTCTCGAACATGTCCCGGATGAGGGCGCGGATCCGGTCGTCCACCATGGGCACGGGAACCGCCTTCCGCGCGAGGAAGGGATCGGGGTAGACGAGGATCTCCCTACGCATCGGCGACCTCCTTCCCCGGCGGGTAGAACCGAACCATGTTTTTCCCGCTCTCCTTCCCCCAGTACAGGGCCCGGTCGGCGTTTTCCACGAGGGCTTGCGCGCTCCACTCCCTCCCCGGGGAGAGAGACGCCACGCCGAACGTCGCGGTGACGCGGACCGGCTCGCGGGTTCCGTTGAAGACGTTCCCGGCAACCTCCCGTTGGGCCCTCTCCGCGGCCCGGAACGCCTCGTCGCGGCCGACGCCAAGCAGAAGCCAGCCGAACTCGTCCCCCCCCAGGCGGGCCACCGCGTCGTAACTCCTCTTCACCCGGTTCAGGACGCCACCGAATTGCCGGAGCACCCCGTCCCCCACCCCCGGTCCGTACGTCTCGTTGATGCGCCGGAGGTCGTCGATATCCGTTACGATGCAGGAGAGGGGTCGGCCGATGCGGCGCGCCGTCTCGGCGCAACGGTCGAGATCGAGCGAGAAACGTCGCCGGTCGGGCAACCCGGTCAGCCCGTCCCGCATCGCCAGGTCCGAAAGCTCCAGGCCGGCAAGGACGGCTTCCCGGTACATCTCCCCGTACACGAGGAGCGGCTGTGCGCGGTCGAGGATCTCCTCTTCCGCAAGGTCCGCGGCGAAGACCATGTCCGCCCCCGCCTCGCGGAACCGGCGCGTCCGCCGGATCGCGCTCTGTCCTCCGACCAGGAGCACGGGAACCCCGGGTCCGGGTCCCTCCCGGAACCGCCGCAGGATCCCCTCTTCCTCCGCCACGCTTCCGTACTCGCCCAGCAGGATCGCCGCGAGCCCCGCCCGCCTTCCCGGCTCCCCGAGGAGCGCGCTCCAGGAACCGGCCGTCTCCACCGAGTATCCGCGGCGGGACAACAGGTCCCCGACGCGCCCGAGGACGGGCCACAATGGACGGGCGACGAGGACCGTTCCGTGCACGGGGGTCATTCTTTCCCGGGGTCCGCCTTCCGCGGCCATCCGCAGAGGGCGTTCGCGTTGCGAAGGGCCACCGCCGCCGCGTTGCCGAACGCCGTGAGCAGCTCGAGGTCCTCCTCGGCGAATCCCCCCACATGATGATGATCGAGGTTGATGACCCCCATCACCTCGGATCCCCATTTCACCGGCACCGCCATCTCGGACATCACCGCGGGATTCGCCTGGACGTAGCGGGGATCCTTCCGCACGTCGGGAACGAGCAGCGGCTCCCCTTCCTGCGCCACCCACCCGGTGATCCCCTCCCCGACGCGAAGCCGCATCGCGTCCTTCACCTCGGGGCCCAGGCCCCGCTCCGCCTCGATGAAGAGCGTCCCCGAATCGGAATCCATCCGGATGACCGACCCGGAAGAGGCGCCCATCAGCTCCGTTGCGCGGTCGACGATCAGCTGGAACAGGACGGCCGGGTCGCTCTGCTCGTTCAACGCCTTGCTGATCTCGAAGATCGCGGTCAGTTTGCGCGCTTTCTTGTCGAGGTGCCCGATCAGCGCCGCGTTCTCCAGGGCGATCGCCGCGAAGTTCGCCAGGACGGAGAGGAGCTTCAGGTCCCCGTCCTGCAGATCCCTCCCGTCCAGCGGCGTCGCCGCGCCCATGATCCCGATCGCGGCCGTCGGACACTTCACCGGCGCGGCGAGCATCCCTTTTATTTCCAGGCGGCGCATCAGCCGCAGGAGGGCGCGGTCCGCCCCCGGCCGCCCCTCCGAGACGATCATCCCATCCCCGGAGGAGAGGACCGGATTGACCACCAACTTGTAGATCTCCTGCCGGTACTTCTCGAACTGCCGCCCCCGCGGGATCCCCGCCATCGACCGGACCACCAGGTGCTCCACCCCGGGCTCCGGAAGGAGGAGAACGCACCGCTCGACGCGAAGGATCGACGCGGCGGCGGAGGTGATGAGGTCGAGGCTGTGCTGGACGTCCCCCGCCGGCGCGCTCATCGCCTGCGACACCTCGTACAGGCCGGAGGTCAGCGCGGCGGCCAGCGACACCTCCTTCGCGGTGCCGGGGTGTCTTTTCCCCCCGCGCAGGGCGGCGGCGAGGACGGAGAGGACGCTCATCCCTCCCCCAGCAGCCGGCGGACGGTATCCTTCAACTCCGTCGTGTCGTGGGACTTCACGATGTAGGCGTCGGAGGCCCACGTGTTGAAGTCCTGGCGGAACTCGCCGAAGGCGGTGAGCAGGACGACGGGAATCGTCGCGTTCTTCTCCCGGATCCGCCGGAGGACCTCGATCCCGTCGAGGTCCGGCAGCTTGATGTCGAGCGTCACAAGGTTCGGAAGGAAGGATTCGAGGAGGACGAGCGCCTGCCGCCCGTCCACGGCCAGCACCACCTCGTACCCCTCGTCGGAAAGGTCCGCCCGGTACAGCTCGCGGATGCTCTCCTCGTCGTCCACCACAAGGACCTTCTTCATCGTCTCACTCCTCCTTTCCCTCTCCCCACCGCGGAACGACCCCGGCGTCGATGCCGATGCAGGAGAGCGCCCGGGACACGACAAAATCGACGAGGCCGGAGACCGTCTCCGGGCGATGGTAGAACCCCGGGCAAGCGGGGAGGATGTGCGCCCCCGCCCGGGCCAGCGTCAGCATGTTCTCAAGATGGATGACGGACAACGGCGTCTCCCGGGCCACGAGGACCAGCGGCTTGCGCTCCTTGAGGACCACGTCGGCGCACCGGGTCAGCACCGACGACGACACCCCGTGGGCGATCCGCCCGAGGGTCCCCATGGAACAGGGGGCGACGATCATCGCGTCGGGCGCGTTCGAGCCGGAGGCGAACGGGATCCCGAAGTCGTTCTCGGCGTACAGGCGGAACGGCCGGGCGGAGGAGGAGAGGCGCGCGAGTCCCTTCCGCCGCGCGGCCATGCCGCCGGGGAGGTTGCCGTCCCATACCTCGCCGGCGAGGATCCCCCACGCCTCCTTCGTGACCAGGACGTGCGGGTCCGCGCCGCACGCAAGGAGCAGGGAGAGGGTGCGGACGCCGTACGCCGCGCCGCTGGCGCCCGAGATGCCGAGAAGAACCTTCATGGGCGGCTCCGCAACACCAGGTCGAGCCAGGTGAACAGGCAGAACGCGATGCTCACGACCCCGTTCAGGTTGAAGAACGCCATGTTCAGCCGCGAGAGGTCGTCCTTTCGTACGATCGCGTGCTCGTACCCCAGCACGGCCGCGCACAGGGCGAGCCCCGCGAGATACCACCCGCCGAGTCCGAACACATGATACCCCACCAGGAGGAAGCCCGCCATCGCCAGGTGGAACGCCCGGGCGACCCACAGCGAGGGGCCCACGCCGAGGGACCGCGGGATCGAGTGGAGACCTTCCCGGCGATCGAAGTCGATGTCCTGCAGGGCGTAGAGGACGTCGAACCCGCCCACCCAGAACAGGACGGCGAGGCAGATCCAGAGCACCCGCGGGTCCGCCTCGCCCGTCACGGCGATCCACGCCGCCATCGGCGCCGCCCCCAGGCACGCGCCGAGGATCAGGTGGGACGCCCACGTGTACCGCTTCATGTACGAGTAGGAGAAGAGCAGCAGGAGCAGGACGGGAGTGAGCTGGAGGCAGAGCGTGTTGAGCTTCGCGGCGGAAAGGGTGAGCAGCGCCACGGACAACAGGATGAAGACGCGCGCCATCGGCCGGCTGACCTGCCCCGAGGGGATCGCGCGGCCCCTCGTCCGCGGGTTCTTCGCGTCGATCTCCGCGTCCACCAGCCGGTTGAATCCCATGGCGGCGGTGCGCGCCCCGACCATCGCGAGGACGATGTAGAAGGCGGTCCGGGCCGGGGGCAGCGCGTTCCGAGCGCCGACCTCCCGGGCCGCGAGGAACATCCCGGTCAGGGCGAAGGGGAGCGCGAAGACGGTGTGCGCCACCTTGACCATCTCGAGGTAGACGCCGATGCGGCGGAGGACGCTCAGAAGCCGTACTCCTTCCACCGGCGGGTGACAAGATCGGTGATCTCCCGGGGCATCGCGATGTCCCCGGGCCACTCGCGCGTGAACCCCTCCGACGGCCATTTCCGCGTCGCGTCGATCCCCATCTTCGAGCCGTAGTGCGGGATCGGGGAGGCGTGCTCGAGGGCGTCCACGGGGCCGTCCACGATCATCGTGTCCCGGCGCGGGTCTACGTTGTTCCCGATCCGCCAGAGCGCTTCGCTCATGTCCTGGATGTTCACGTCGGAGTCGAAGATCACGACGAACTTGGAGAACATGAGCAGGCCCAGCCCCCACACGGCGCACATCACCTTCCGCGCGTGGCCGGGGTACCGCTTGTCGATGGAGAAGAAGGCGAAGTTGTGGAAGATCCCCTCGATCGGGAGGTTCATGTCCGTCACCTCGGGGACGATCTTCCGCAGGAGCGGGAGGAAGATCCGCTCCGTCGCCTTCCCGAGGTAGACGTCCTCCATCGGCGGCTTCCCGACGATCGTCGCCGGGTAGACGGGATCTCTCCTGCGGGTGACGCACGTCACGTGGAAGACGGGGTACCGGTCGGCGAGGGAGTAGTACCCGGTGTGGTCGCCGAAGGGACCCTCGACCCGCTGCTCCTCGGGATCGACGTACCCTTCGAGGATCACCTCGGCGTGCGCGGGCACCTCGATGTCGATCGTCCTGCAGCGAACGAGCTCCACCGGCTCCTTCCTCAGAAAGCCGGCGAACATCATCTCGTCCATGTCCTCGGGCAGCGGCGCGGAGGCCGCGTAGATCGTCGCCGGATCGCCGCCGAGGGCGACCGCCACGGGCATCCGTTCCCTCTTCCCCCGGAAGCCCCGGTAATGCTGCGCCCCTCCCTTATGCACGTGCCAGTGCATCCCCGTCGTCGTCTCGTCGTAGACGTGCATCCGGTACATCCCGACATTCCGGCGCCCCGTCGAAGGATCCTTCGTGAAGACCAGCGGGAGCGTGATGAACGGCCCTCCGTCGCCGGGCCATGTCTTCACCACCGGCAGGAACGACAGGGACGGACGGTCCTTCTCGACCACCTCCTGGCACGGGGCGGAGGAGACGGTCTTCGGGATGAAGTCGGCCAGGCGGGCGAGCTTGGGAAGCATCTTGAGCTTCTCGAGGAAGTTCGTGGGGATCTCCGGCTCGATGACTTCCTGGACACGCTCCGCGATGTCGTCGAGCCGCGGGACGCCAAGCGCGAAGCACATCCGCTCCATCGTGCCGAAGAGGTTCATCGCGAGCGGCACCGACGTCCCCCGGACGTTCTCGAAGAGGATCGCCGGCCCCCCGGACTTCACCGCCCGATCGGCGATCTCCGCCGCCTCGAGCTCCGGGGAGACCTCGGCCCGGATGCGCCGTAGCTCGCCGCGCGACTCGAGGGCGGCGAGAAACTCTCGCAGGTCGCGAAACGCCATGGCATCTCCCTTCCGCCGGAAGCCCGGAATGGACCATCATAACACCGGAAATCTTACACATCATATTGACCCCCGGCGGATCCACGGGGTAGGCTGTGGGGAAGGAGGGATATTCGAATTGAAGAAAACATCGAAACTGTTCAAGGCGCTCTCCGACGAGACGCGCCTGCGGATCCTGAAGATGCTCGAGGTGAGGCCCCTGTGCGTGTGCGAGATCCAGCACGTGCTGAAGGGGTCCCAGCCGAACGTGTCCCATCACCTGAAGACGCTCGCCGATGCGGGGCTGGTCGATTCGAAGCGGGACGGCCTCTGGATCGCCTACCGGATCGCGGATACGCCCGACACTCCGCTCCACGCCGCCGCACTGGCGCTCCTGCGCCGCTCGCTGAAAGAAGAAGAGCGGGTGAAGAAGGACCGGACCGTCGTGAAAAGCGTCAACCGGATCGAGATCGCCCTGAAGAAGTGAGGCGCCGGAACCCGCCGGTCAATCCCCCGGCGGTTTGAGGGTCACCCGCGTCGCCCCCCACCCGCCGGCTTCGGGCGGGGCGTCCGAATAGCTCTCGACGCGCGGATGGCGCGCGAGGAGAGCGCGCACCGCCGCCCGCTGGGCTCCCGTTCCCTTTCCGTGGATCAGGCGCACCTGCCGGTACCGTTTCCCGGCCGCCGCTTCCAGATACTCCTCCACGACGGAGACGACGTCCCGCGGGGAGAACGCGTGCAGGTCGATGCTCTCCTCCACCGGCACGAGGTGCGGGGGCGGTTCCCCCGCCGGTCCGGAACCTCCGGGGACCGGCTTCTTCCGGGTGCGCTTGTCCATGTGCGGCATGGTACCGCAACCGGGCGAGTACGATAAGATACCTCTCATGTCGAAAACCGTGATCCTCGGGACGGCCGGGCACATCGACCACGGGAAGAGCTCCCTCGTGCGCGCGCTGACCGGCACCGACCCCGACCGGCTGAAGGAGGAGAAGGAGCGGGGGATCACGATCGAGCTCGGGTTCGCGCGCCTCTCCCTCCCGTCCGGTACGCTCGCCGGCATCGTCGACGTGCCGGGACACGAGCGATTCGTCCGTACGATGGTGGCCGGCGCGGCGGGGGTCGACATCGTCCTGCTCGTCGTCGCCGCTGACGAGGGGGTGATGCCGCAAACGCGCGAGCATCTCGACATCTGCCGCCTTCTCGCCGTGCGCCACGGGATCGTCGTCCTCAACAAGTGCGACAAGGCGGAGGGCGACTGGATGGATCTCCAGGAGGAGGAGATCCGCGCGCTCGTCCGGGGAACGTTCCTCGAGGGGGCGCCGATCGTCAGGGTTTCCTCCGTAACCGGCGAGGGGCTCGCCGATCTGGTTTCCGTCCTCGACCGGATCGCCGCCGGGATCCCCGGGAAGGACTCCTCGGACCTGTTCCGGCTCCCCGTGGACCGCTCCTTCTCGATGAAGGGGTTCGGAACCGTGGTCACGGGAACGGTGTTCGGAGGGACGGTCGCGACGGGCGAGGAGGTGGCGATCCTCCCGGGGGGGACGGTCGCGAAGGTGCGCGGACTGCAGGTCCACGGCGGCCCGGTGGATCGATCGGCGGCGGGGACCCGGACCGCGGTCAACCTGCAAGGTGTGGAGAAGGAGAGCGTCCCGCGCGGCTCGGTCCTGTGTCATCCCGGGACGTTCTCCCCCACGAAGTCCGCGGAAGTGTTCGTCGAGTACCTTCAACTGGTCCCCAAGCCGCTTCGCCACCGGGGCCAGATCTCCTTCCACGCGGGGACCTTCTCCTGCGTCGGGAGGATCCTCCTTTACGGGCAGGCCGAAATCCCTCCGGGAGGCTCCGGGTACGGCCGGGTGCTCCTCTCCGAGGAAACGGTCCTTTCGGGGGGCGACCGGTTCATCCTGCGGGGGTTCTCCCCGCTGGCGAATTTCGGCTACACCATCGGTGGCGGGACCGTGCTGCACCCGACCCCCCCCGCCCGGCGGGAGGCCTGGAAGGCGGTCCCGGAGGCTCTCCCCCGGTTGCGCTCGGAGGACCCCGCGGAGCGCGTCCTGGCCACGTCCGAGGATGCCGGCGCGGCGGGCGTCACTCCCGCGGACGTGGCGGTGGTCGCCGGGCTCGGGGAGGAGCGGACTCGCGGAATCCTGAAGGAGCTTGCCGCCAAGGGTATGATCACCGAACTCCCTGCATCTGGAAAAATATGGCACCGTTCGGCCATTTCTGGGACTTCGCTCCTCTGCGCCCAGGCCTTGGCGCGGCTCCACGACCGGAACCCCGAACGGGGCGGGTTTCCGCGGGAGGAGATCGCCTCCCTGTTCCCCGTCCCCCCCGATCCGGGGTTCCTCTCCCTCGCCCTGGAGGGAAACGCCTCCATCTCCCGCCAGGGAGATCTCCACTTCCTCCCGGCCCGCAAGCCGAAGGAGGTGGAACTGGGGAGCCCGCTGGCCCGCAGGATCGCGGAGTTCATCCGCGCGGCGGGCGATACCGCGCCAGGTCGCGCCGAGCTCCTCGAAGCGGTCAAGGGCGTTTCGGCGGACCCGAAGGCGGTGGAGAAGGTGGTCGACGGCCTCGCCCGCGCCGGAGAGATCGTCCGGGTGAAGGAGCTGCTCTTCGACGGGGCGGCGCTGCGGGGGCTCCAGGAGAAGCTCGTTACGTTTCTCACGAAACGGGGCGAGGTCACCGTGCCGGAGTTCAAGGAGATGACCGGCCTCTCCCGGAAATACATCATCCCGCTGCTGGAGCACTTTGACGCCACGAAAATCACTTTGCGGGTGGGGGACAAGCGGGTGCTGCGGAAAAAATAGCCCCCGTCACTCCACGGAGCGCCAGAGGACCGCGCCGAGCGCCCCCGCGGCAAAACCCGCGAGGTTTCCCGCGAGACCGTACGGCGCGGGGTTGAGCAGGTTCGACAGGGGCCCGGGTCCCCACCCCCAGAGGAAGACGGAGACCGCCCAGGCGCACGCGAAGAGGTAGGCGGGGACGGTGACGACCCGGCCCATCCCGTACATGTCGATCGGCACGTCCGGAAAGAAGACGAGGTAGGCGCCCAGCACCCCCGCCACGGCGCCGGCGGAGCCGAGCGCGGCGGGCATCCCCGCCTTTCCCCACAGGACGTGCGCGGCGCCCGCGACCGCGCCGCAAAAGAGATAAAAGAGGAGGAATGGAACCCTCCCCAGCCGATCTTCCACGTTGTCCCCCAGGACGAAGAGGAAAAGGCACCCGACGCCGAGCGGGACGATCCCTCCGTGAAGGAAGGGGGTCGACAGCAGCGCGAATTTCGGCACCCCGGAAAATCCCGTCCCGGAAGGGAGGGCCAGGCGCGCCTGCAGACCGGCCAGGTCTCCCGGGCCGATCCGGGAAAGGAGGTGCAGCGCCACGGTGAGGAAGAGGATCCCGTACACCACCAGGGGGGGGCGCGACCCGGGAGCCGCCCCGTCCGCCAGGGGAACGAGGACCGGCACCGGGATCTGCCCGACACCCACCTCGCCGACGTCCGGACCGAACCGGCGGTTCATCCGGCCCCGGACCTCTTCCGCCATCGAGGCGCCGAGGGATTCGTAGAGCTGCGCGTGGTCGCGCTGGAATTGGAATCGCACGGCAAGAGCCTTCACGCCGCGGCGCGGGACGAGCATCCCGCCACATCCGCCGCAACGGAAGACCGGAACCCCCGTGAGCTGGAAATCGACGGGACGCAGCGGCCCGCCGCACCGCGGACAGGAAAGGTCCCGGGCCTCGCCCCAGGCGAGCCGCAGGGCGGCACCGCCGCCCTCCTTCGCCGGAGGGGAGGGATCGGGTCCGGGTCCGGCGTCCTCTTCGGCGGACATCCGCCCCTGCGTCAGCTCGCGGATCTCGCCGGGGTCGAACCAGGCCGCCCCGCAGGTGCGGCACCGGTCGACCTCGGCCTCGCCCGACGTCAGGCCGGCCATCGAAGGGATCTTGCAGTACGGGCAATTCACGGGAACCAGTATACCGGATGTGGGCGTGGGACACTCCTGACGTACCATACGCCCAAAGATCCCTCGGTGGCTGGTGTCGACGGCGGATTCGAGCCGTTCAGCGGGGAGCGAGGACCTGCAACCGCTCCCCGACGGCTGCGCGGTTGAGGGCGGCGTCGAACGAGGAGAAAAGGACATCCGGACCGGCCGGAGCGGAAGCGATGGTCATCGCCGAGGACAGGTGGATCGCGTCGAATCCCCGAAGGCCGTATTTCGCGGCCAGCCGTCCCGCCTCGACCTCCCGGAAATCGACGACCGCGAGCCGATCCCAGTCCCGCCGCAACGCCCGGAACGCGACGCCGTACCCGCTCTTCGAGAGATCGCCCGCCCGCATCCGCCGGCTCAGGGCGGAAACCGCCTCGGGGTAGGCCACCCGGCATGCGGCGACGAGCTCCGCTTCGTCTACCCACTCCCTGACCGCGGCCGAGTGAGTTTCTTCGACATAGAGTTTGACCAGTGCGCTCGTGTCGAGAAAAAGGATCACCGGCGGCTCTCGAGCACCGTATCCGCCAGAGGCTTCCCTTTGACTTTTACACCCCGCGCGCCTTTGGGTTTCCCCCGGGACATCCGCGCCTCCCCGCCTTCCGAAAGCCGCTTGAGAGCCATGCGTTCCTTGGTGACCGGAACGAGAATCGCCACCTCCCGCCCGCGCGCCGTCACGACGACCTCTTCCCCGCCCCGGGCGATCCCTATGTAGCTGCTCAGCCGGGCCTTCAGTTCCCGCACTCCGACGGCGATCATCGCACCCTCCTCACCGGCCCCCCGCCTGCGTGCGGGGAGACTTTCCGTGGCTACATGATAACATGAATGTGGTCACTTTCCGGGCAGGGGACACACCTTCCCGCAGTGGGAGGACACTCCTTCCCTTTTTCCCGAGTCAGAACCAGGAATGTCCCCCCCTGGCAGGTATGTCCCCTGAAAGCGCCTGCCATTTAAAGTACGCTTCTCCTGCCGTACCCTCCGCCGTAAACACCCCTCTGTGGCTTGTGTCGGCAGCGGGTGTAGCATGGTCCGATGGATGCGGTAAAGGTCATCGCCGCGTGGGGGGCGTTCGCGCTCTTCCACAGCGTGACCATGTCGGAACCGTACGAGCGGTGGGCGCTCCGCGTGATGGGCGAACGCCGGTTCGAGGCGTACCACCGGCTCCTCTTCACGCTGTACTCCGCCGCCGCCACGGCCGCGGTGCTCCTTTACGTGCGCTCTCTTCCGGACATCCCCCTCTACCGCATCGACGGATGGGTCCGCGCCCTCTTCCACGGAGCGCAGTTCCTCGGGGCGGGCCTGCTCCTGTGGACTCCGTGGGACCTGAAGGAATTCATCGGCCTGCGCCAATGGGAGCGGCACCGGAAAGGAGAAGGGGAAGCGCCGGAACGCAACGAGCCGCTCTTCACCGGGAAAGGGTACGGCCTGGTGCGCCATCCGCTCTATCTCGGGTGCTCCATTCTGCTCGCCTTCCACCCGGTCCAGACGCGAAGCAGCGCCGCCACGGCGGCGGCCGTCATCGCCTATTTCTATATCGGGACCTTTTTCGAGGAGCGCCGGCTCGCGCGCAAGTTCGGCGAGGCGTACCGGGAATACCAGCGCCGCGTCCCCCGGTTCCTGCCGATCCCGCGCCGAGGCCATCCATGAACGCGGGAGACCGACAGGTGACCCACTGGAAGGGAGCGGCGCCGGCAAAGGAAGTCCTCGCCTTTCTCGCGAGGGCGTACCCCGGGGCGCGGGTCCTCCTCGACCACCGCAACCCGTTCGAACTGCTTGTGGCGACCGTTCTCGCCGCACAGTGCACGGACGAGCGGGTGAACAGCGTGACCCCGCGGCTGTTCCGGGCCTGGCCCGGTCCTTCCGCCCTCGCGAACGCAAGCCAGGAGGAGATCGAGGAGGCGGTTCGCTCCACCGGCTTCTACCGGAACAAGGCGAGAGCGATCCGGGAGCTGTCCGCCGTCCTGCTGGAACGACATGACGGACGCGTTCCGCGAACGATGGGGGAGCTGACGGCTCTTCCCGGCGTGGGCCGGAAGACCGCCTCGATCCTTCTCGGCGCCTGCTTCGGGCTCCCCGCGCTCCCCGTGGATACTCACGTCGGGCGGGTTTCGTTCCGGATCGGATGGACCGCGTCGAAGGACCCCGTCCGGATCGAAGAGGACCTTGCAAAAACGATCCCGCCCGGGAGGTGGTGGGAGTTCGCCACGCGCCTCGGGTGGCACGGACGGCAGGTGTGCGTCGCCCGCAAGCCGCGGTGCCCGGAGTGCGGCCTCGCCGCCGTCTGCCCGAAGCGGGGGGTGTAACCGCCGGGGGAAGCGATTCCCCGGTACGCCTCCCCGGCCGCAGGAAACGCCCCGCGGCGACCGGATCGGTTCCCTTCTCCATCGTCCGGAAAATCCACAATGGATTGCTTTCCCTCGAGAGTGGGGAATACTATCGGGAGCATGACCGGAATAACCCCTCTGATCTCGCTCTCCCCGCGGGACTTCGACGCCGTTCTGTTCGATCTCGACGGCGTCCTGACGAAGACGGCGAGCGTGCATGCCGCGGCCTGGAAACGGTTGTTCGACGGGTTTCTGGAGCGACGCGCCGCCGACGCCGGCGAACCGTTCGTCCCCTTCGACATCGACGCCGACTACCGGCGGTACGTCGACGGCAAGCCGCGCTTCGACGGCGTGGCGGCCTTCCTCGCGTCCCGCGGGGTGGAACTGCCTTCGGGCTCGCCCGAAGACGGGCCCGACGCCCAGAGCGTGCGAGCGCTGGGCAACCGCAAGGACAAGTACTTCCTCGAGCTTCTGGGGCGTCACGGCGTCGAGCCGTACGGTGCGGCGATTGCGCTGGTCCGAAAGCTCCGGGCGCAAGAGATGAGGCCCGCGGTTGTGTCCTCCAGCAACAACTGCGCGGCGGTGCTGGAGGCGGCGGGGATCGCGCACCTGTTCCACGCGCGGGTGGACGGGACGGACATCACCCGGCTCGGGCTTGATGGGAAGCCGGCGCCCGACGCTTTCCTGGAGGCGGCGCGCCGCCTCGGGACCGAACCGTCCCGGACCGTCGTCGTGGAGGATTCGATCGCGGGCGTCGAGGCGGGTCGCGCAGGACGATTCGGCTGTGTCATCGGCGTCGATCGCGGCGGGAACTCGCAGGCGCTGCGCGAAGCCGGCGCCGATGTCGTGGTGACCCGCCTGGAGCAGGTCCTGGTGGCGACGGAGCCCCCATCGGCGTGGTCCCTGGTGTTCGACGACTTCGACCCCGCGAGCGAGGGGATCCGCGAGTCCCTGTGCACCCTGGGGAACGGCTATTTCGCGACGCGCGGGGCGGCCGCCTGGGCGGTGGCGGACGGCATCCACTATCCGGGGACCTACCTCGGCGGCGGCTACAACCGGCTGCGCACCGAGATCGCCGGCCGGGTGATCGAGAGCGAGGATCTCGTCAATTTCCCGAACTGGCTCGCGCTCGGGTTTCGCATCGCCGGCCAGGATTGGTTCGACGCGAGAACGGTCAAGCTCCTGTCGTACCGGCAGGAACTCGATCTCAGGCGCGGCATGCTGACGCGGAGCCTGCGCTTCGAGGACGGCCGGGGGCGGCGCACCACTGTGCGGGAGCGACGCCTGGTGTCGATGGGCGACATGCATCTGGGCGCGCTGGAACTGGCGCTGACCGCCGAGAACTGGTCCGGGAACGTCACGGTCCGTTCGTCGATCGACGGGCGCGTCGTCAACGCCGGCACCAGGCTGTACCGCAAATTCAACAACCGGCACCTCGTGCCGCTGGCGGGCGAGGCCGTCGGCGAGGACGGCGTATTCCTGCTGGTGCACACCTGCCAGTCGAATCTTCATGTCGCGCAGGCGGCGCGGACGAGAGCGGTCATCGACGGGAAGCTCCCTGAGGTTCGACGACGGGTGATCGAGGAGCCGGGATACGTCGGGCAGGAGCTGGAGGTCGACGTCAAGGAAGGTGAGGAGCTGGTGCTGGAGAAGGTGGCCTCTCTTTACACCTCGCGCGATCACGCCATCTCGGAGTGCGGGCTGGAGGCGCACAAGGCGATCGCCCGCGCGGGCAGTTTCAAGGAGGTGATGGCGGAACATGTTCTTGCCTGGAAGCACCTGTGGCGCCGCTTCGACGTGCATCTCCGGCCCGCGGATTCCGGATTCAAGCTGAACGTCCCGATGCTGCTCCGGTTGAACATGTTCCACCTGCTGCAGACCGTCTCGCCCAACTCCATCGGACTGGATATCGGCGTGCCCGCGCGGGGATGGACCGGGGAGGCGTACCAGGGACATGTTTTCTGGGACGAACTGTTCATCTTCCCGTTCTTCAGCCATCGCATGCCCGAAATCAGCCGGGCGCTCCTGATGTACCGCTATCGACGCCTCGGCGAGGCGCGCGCCGCCGCCCGCGTCGCCGGATACCAGGGGGCGATGTTTCCCTGGCAGAGCGGAAGCGACGGGCGGGAGGAAACCCGGGAGCTCAACCTGAATCCCCGCTCCCGGCGGTGGGTGCCCGACAACACCTACCTGCAGCGCCACGTGGGAAGCGCCGTCGCGTTCAACGTCTGGCAATACTTCCAAGCGACCCACGATGTCGAGTTCCTGCAGTTCTACGGCGCCGAGATGATCCTCGATATCGCCCGCTTCTGGTCGAGCATCGCCCGCTTCAATGACGAGCGCGAGCGTTACGAGATCCGCGGCGTGATGGGGCCCGACGAGTTCCACGACGGCTATCCGGAGGCGGCGGCCCCCGGCCTCGACAACAACGCCTATACCAACATCATGGCCGTGTGGGTGCTGTGCCGGGCGCAGGAGGTGCTCGACCTGCTGCCCGACATGCGCCGCTCCGAGCTCTCGGTGCGGCTTGGGCTGTCCCCGGAGGAGATCGCGCGGTGGGGCGACATCAGCCGCAGGATGTACGTGCCGATCGGGGACGACGGGATCATCCGGCAGTTCGAGGGCTACGAGAACCTGCGCGAGTTCGACTGGAAGGGATACCGGGCCCGGTACGGCAACATCCAGCGCCTCGATCTCATCCTCGAGGCGGAGGGCGACAGCGCCAACCGGTACAAGCTCTCGAAGCAGGCCGACGTGCTGATGCTGTTCTACCTGTTTTCCGCCGAGGAACTGGGTGAGCTGTTCGCGCGCCTGGACTATCCGTTCGAATACGAGACCATTCCGCGAAACCTCGCCTACTACGCAAGCCGCTCCTCCCATGGCTCCACGCTGAGCCGGGTGGCGACATCCTGGGTCCTGGCGCGTTCCGACCGGCCGCGTTCGATGAACTTCTTCGCGGAGGCCCTGCAGAGCGACGTGAGTGATATCCAGCAGGGCACCACCGCGGAGGGGGTGCACCTCGGCGCCATGGCGGGAACGGTCGACCTGGTGGAACGCGTATCGACGGGAATCGAAATGAGGAGCGACGTTCTGCGGATCAATCCGGAATTGCCGGAGGAAATGGAGCGCCTCGACATGCGCATCCGGTATCGGGGCCATTCGATCGATCTGCGGCTTACGAGCGATTCCCTCACCGTCCGCGGGCGCGACGGCGGGGCGGGGCCGATTTCCCTGTGCGTCTACGACGAGGTCCATGAATTCGCGAGCGGCACCACCCGCGTATTCCCGCTGAAACGGGCGATCGGATGAGTGATTCCCCGGGATCGGCGATAAGGTCCTGCGGCCGGCATTCCGGGATCGGCGAAGGCTTCTCCCCGAACTCCCCCTGTGCGCCTGGAAGGCTCTTTCCTCATTCCTGCGTGAAGATACAGGAGGGAACGCTCTTCCCGCCGCCATCGTCTCCATCCAGACCGCCGGGGAGTTTTTGAACTGGCATCCCCACCTGCATGTCCTGGCTCCCGCCGGGGCCTTTCGGGCGGACGGCGGTTTCGTTCACTCGCCCCTCTTCGACCCCGCCGTACTGCGGGACCTCTTCCAGGCCAACGTCCTGGCCATCTTGCTCAAGGAGCGGATAATCTCATCGGAACTGGTCGAGCGGATGAAGGACTGGCGACACTCCGGTTTCCATGCGTACGCCGGCGAGGAGATTCCCGACATCGAGGATGCGTTGCGCGTGGGACTCTACATGGTCCGGCGACCCGACAGTCCCTGGCTTGCGGCCCGCCGGAAATCGTGGGCGCGCCTTGTCGCCCGACGTATGCGCGGGTTTCGGGGTGACTCCCGTCCCATGGTGGGTATACTGACGGCGAAAAGCTGCCGGAAGCGGCGGCGGGCGGAGCGGCGTGTCGGGAAGGTTGATCCAGCCCCCAAAACACCACGGCCGGATAGGTTCCCAGGGCCTCCCCCCGTCTCCCGACCATCCCCGGGAAAAAGGAAATGCCTATTTCAGCCGCCTTGCCACTCATCCTCGGCATGACCACGTCCAGGACGGCAAGGGAGATGGTCTCCTTGTGTCGCCGGAATATCTCGACGGCCTCTTCCCCGTTGCCGGCCGTGAGCACGGTATACCCGATTTCCATCAGGAAGAACCAAGGGAAAGCGTGACCTCGGGACCGGAGAACGCTCTTCGCGAACGTGGAGACCACGAAAAAGGATATCGTTATTTCCTCGGTGGGGAAAAGCAGTAACCCCGGCAGGCGCCCGTCGGAAGAGATGGGACCTGCGCATCATTCCCTCCTTTTCGAGGATCCGTCTTCCGCGAAGACTCCGTAGAGGTTTCCTTCCGGAGGCTTCCCCCGTTTCTCGACGGACACGGCGCATTGCCGCACGCTGGGCCTGTCCGTGCGGTTGTGCGCCACCAGGGCACGGACGATGTCCCAGCCGATCTGTCCCCGCTCCCCCATCGCAGTGACTTCCTCCAGGGCCGTCCTGTTGTCGTAGGAGCCCCTCCGATAGGGCCGCGGCGAGATAAGGGCGTCATAGACGTCGCACGCCGCCATGAGTTCCACCAAGCGGTCGGAGAGCCGGGTCCCCAGAGGGTAGCCGCTTCCGTCCCTGCGCTCGTGGTGCTTCAGGGCCACCTTTGCGGCGACCGCCGTCGGGTCCTTCAGGTAGTAACCAAGCAGGACGTATCCGGCCAACGTATGGTGCTCCAGAAGCGCCCGCTCCGAGCGACGAAGCGGCGTGGTTTTCCTCAAGATTCGCAGCGGGACGCATATCTTGCCGAAATCGTGCACCGGGCCGGCCGTGGCTTCCAGGAACGCGTCCAGGTCGTCCCCCAAAAGGCCCGTCGCAAGGAGCGCGGAGAGTGCGAAGACCGTCAGGGAGTGCCGGTACGTATACGGATCGTGACGCCGGAAGTACCCCAGGGCGTCGAGGAGGTGGCGGGGCAGCCGCAATTTCTCGAAGTGGCGGAACAGATCGGCGTTTTCCTCCGGATCGTCGAAAATGATCCGGTAGGTGCCTTCGCGGATGAACCGGAGAATATCCCGCCGGACGGTGCCGTACTGCATCAGCGAGGCTGATGGAGTGGAAGCGCCAGGACCAAGGAGGGCGAGCTTTTCGAGGGTTCTCCGGGTGAGGACGGAGCCCGCGGGAAGCAGCTGCGTCTTGTCCAGTGTGTCGACGGAGTACTCCAGCCTGAGCATCGGGACGACCCTCTCGCTTCGGACGAAGCTCTCCTCTTACCCGACTGCGCAGAGAGCCGTCGGAGCCAAGGAGTAACGAATATCCAAGTTCCCGAAACGACCTATTCGAGGTGAAGCTGCTCCTTAAGCTCCGGCGAATTTGCGTCGAACTGCATGCCAAAAAGGTACGGCCCCTGCGGGCGGTCGACCCTGCGGAACCAGATGACCTGCCCGACGACCCGAACGGGGTTGCCTTCCGCGGCAAAGATCGTCGCATCGACGCGGTTTCGCGTGGTCATCAGCGTGTCATACATTATATGGATCCCATCCGGAGCAATCCTTGACGTCACCACCGACATCCCCCGGTCGGAGAGGTCTTCGGCCGTCGCGGTTACCGGGGAGGAAACCCGTTCCGGGTTCTTCCCGCTCCGCACGGTAAACACGACGGTCGTCATGTGCTGACTCCTCTGCGCCCGTCTTCGCTCTTTGGGGAACAAGTTCATGCGAGGGCGCCTTCCATTCCCATCGGGCACCCAGTCTTCCGGGCGAACAGGGATAACATGCTGTATTCGCTACCACAGGCTGGCACCGGATGTCCAGCACCGTATTATTAGGCCGCGCAAACGGGTAGAGAAAGCAAACATCGCTGGACTTTTAAAAATAAATCGACGGCACCCTTTGCGGCCGGATTTCATTCCAATTGCGAATGGGCATTCCCCCGGATAATCTGAGTCATCCGAGAAGGTCACCGATGCCCAGGAAACGGTTCACCGAGGGAGGGGTACAAGTGCAATGAGACCCGAACGCATCCCCCGCTGCGACTGGGTCGGCAGCGACCCGCTTTATCGGACCTATCACGACCGGGAATGGGGGGTGCCGGTCCACGACGACCGGCTCTTGTTCGAGTACCTGATACTGGAGGGTGCCCAGGCCGGGCTCTCCTGGATCACGATCCTGAAGAAACGGGATGCCTACCGCGCCGCCTTCGCCGGCTTCGACCCCGAAGCAGTGGCCGGTTTCGATGGGTTGAAAGTAGCGGAACTCCTGGCCAACCCCGGCATCGTGCGCAACCGCCTGAAGGTGGAATCCGCCGTAACCAATGCACGCTCCTTCCTGAAGGTGCAGGAGGAATTCGGCTCCTTCGACGCCTACCAGTGGCGCTTTGTGGACGGCAGGCCGATCCGGAACGCCTGGCGAAGCATGAAGGAAGTTCCTTCCTGCACGCCGGTATCGGATGCCATGAGTCGCGACCTCAAACGGCGCGGGTTCCGTTTCGTCGGCAGCACCATCTGCTACGCCCACATGCAGGCCGTCGGCATGGTGAATGATCACACGGTGGATTGTTTCCGATGGCGGGAGGTGGGAACGAAGGAAAAATGACTCCTGAAACCAATCCCCATCTCCGCATGTGCATCCTGCACCAGCTCCGAACCGCCGGCATGCACCATGCGGAAATGTCCGCCTTCGCCAAGGCTACGGCGGACAGCCTTCGCCGAAGGCTTGCCGGCCGTAACTCGGAAATCCCAAGATTGCGGTTGCGATGAGGAGTGAAGGCTGGTGCCGCTCCCGGCAGGCTCACCCGCCTTTCGCGCTCCGGTGCGATTTCCGCCTGCATGTCCTGGCTCCCGCCGGGGCCTTCCGGGCGGACGCAGGAGCCCAAGCTGCGATACCTCGCCAAGGGGGCCGTCCCCGACCACGGGGAAGAGAGGATGTCGTCCGGCCACCGGGACTACGACTACCTGGAGTGGATCGCCCGCCTCACTTCCCACATCCCCGACCATCCCTGGAAAAAAGGAACTTCCTATCTCATCATATCGATTCAATGTGATATTCTGAATTCAGAAATGTTTCGGGAAGGAGGTTGCACCCATGGGCGGGAGCCTGCCGGTCGATGCCGAGATCCGCGAGCGCGGACAGTTGACGATTCCGAAATCCATCCGTACATCCAGCCATCTGGACAAGGGGAAGCGCGTGCGGGTGATTCCGCTCGGGGCCAGCGTCCTGATCGCGCCGTATCGCCCTGAAATCGAGGAAGTACGCGGGGAAATCCGTCGCATCCTGGAAGACTCCGGGCTGGCGGCGGAACAGATACTGAAAGAACTCGCCGCCGAACGGGACGGAACCTTCGAGGAGTCGTATGCCCGGAAAAAGCGTCCGCGTATTCCTTGATTCGAACGTCGTCGTTTCCGGACTGATCTCCGAGGTCGGGCCGCCCCGCATCCTTCTCGACCTGGTCTTGGCCCGTATCTCCGGCCTGCACATGATGACGGGGGAATACAATATCGTCGAGATCGAACGAACGCTTCGGAAGAAACTTCCCCGAGCCCTTCCCGCCTGGCGCCGGTACCGCAAACTTCTCGAACTCGAAATTGTTCCGCTGCCGGA